>Ga0335082_10005841_pt1 | contig 13464 bp, 13 predicted proteins | sample Lox_Sample_41_FD_206718 | JGI IMG/M metagenome (GOLD analysis project Ga0335082, IMG submission 206718) | Soil microbial communities from Loxahatchee National Wildlife Refuge, Florida, United States - Lox_Sample_4.1 | ecosystem: Environmental > Terrestrial > Soil > Wetlands | place: USA... | reverse complement strand
GTACTGGTCGAGAATCAATCCCGGCAACAGGTCGCTCTCGGAAAACACCAGTCGGCGTCCCGCGTTCGGAATCCCCATCTCATCGCGATAAAGAACTGCCGCTTCGATACGCTGACGAAAGAATGCGCCGTCGAGTTCCTCCTTCTTCTCAGTGAACCGGCGCACGATAATCTGTGATTTCGTGTTGAGCAGTCCGCGGCCGAGGAAGCGTTCCTTGTGGTCGCGGATGTCCACGGCATCGCCGTCGCGAGGTTCGCCGGTGATTCTCGCGACTTCGCCCGCATAAACCCAGCAATGACCCGCGCGCAAGCGTTGGTCTTTGCCTATCTTGAGAACTACCGAGGGCATGACGCGCGACGGTAACAGATTGGAATTGTAGCCGCGAAACATTTCCGCGACGCCCGGCACCGCGATTGATACCTCGGATACAACGTCACGGCCACAAGAGCGTGGCGGCGAGATTAGCTTTTGGCAACACGGAACTTGGCCGTCGCAGCGTCGAACACGAGGTTGTTCTTGTTTTGGTTATACCACTGGATGATTTCCGCGTCGGTGCCAGTTGCGGTCGTGTGCTGCAGCAACAATTGCCGATCGCCGGGCAACCATTCCCGGTCAGTGCGGAGGCGTTGCAGCGAGCCGACCGCCATTCCCAACGCGTCGGCGTGGCCGGTAGCCAGCGCCACCGGCGTAAGCGATGTGCGATTCGCCACATTGCACACGTTGTTCACCTTCTGCCACGCCGCATCCACGGCGGCGGCCAGATCGAGGCCGGGAACTTTCTGCAGGGCTTCGTATGTTCGCAGCCGGTCCTGGCCGTTGATGAGGTACCAAGTCAAATCGCCGTAGGTCGAGGAATCATTCAGCGAGGCCACCGCGGCGATCCATTGGCTCGGCAAATAGTTCGGGTGTGCACGGAGGCCATCGATCAGAATCGATCGCGCATCCGCAATCCAGCCGCGCTCGACGATGATGCGGACTAGGTTCATGTTGCCTTTTAACGCGCCGATGATCGAAGCTTTATTGGCGTCGCTCGCGAATTCCGCCGCCACTTCGGCAACGTAGAACGCGAGCGAAGCCGGCGCCGCAAGCAACGCGTCCAAATTCTCCGCACCGACCTTCGCCAGCATGTCGATCTGCGGGTCTTCGTAGGAGAATGCCTTCTGGTCCTTGGTCGCCGCGGCAATCGCAGCGATGTAGTCAGTTACTTGCGCTTTCGTGGGATTGGCCGGCAACTGAATCTGACTGAGCGCGGCGGCATCTGCCCCCAACCAAGCGTCTGTTTGAACACATCCGCACTTGGTCAGATCGCCCCGAATCACTTCGACCGGCGTCGGCTGTTCGATCCCTTCGCCGTCAACGAGCAAAATGACCGGCGAACCGACCGGACCGCGCAACAACGGAATGACTTCCTGCAGGCCCAGATCACGCAATGAGACGCCATTGGCTTGCCGGACCACGTCGCCCGACAATAAGCCAGCTTTGGCCGCAGGAGAATTCGGGATGATGTCGCGCAGGATGACGCCGCCTTCAGTCAACTCCGGGTTTGCGCCAATCCCGCCGAGCAGTGGACCGGCGTGGACGGAAAGCGCGCCCATGAACAGTCCACAAAATGCAGTGCGACCGGCCCGACCAAGCCACGCACGGGCCGCGTTTCTCTGGTATATAATCATAGCCCCGCCACTGGCGGAAGCATGTCAGATTCGCCCCCCAATGTCGAGCCTGTGTTTGCCGTCCGAAGCTACGACGCCGAGATTCTTACTTGTTAAGACATGCTCGGCTTCACTGACCTCAAGGCCACCAGCGAGCGTCGTCGTCGGTGGCGGGATTTGCGGGCGGGGCGACTTGCTTTTTCACGTGGTCGACGATGCAGGCGACAATCATGCGCATGATGGTGTCGGGGACGCCGTCGAAATGTTTACTCTGCGGACGCATATCACAGGGATCGTTGACGTAGTCGACGACGACATAGCGGCCGTCTTTGTCGAGCGCGATTTCGGCGCTGAAGAAATCCAGTTGCGAGACTTCGGCGATGACGCGGACGATCCTCGCGAGTTCGTCGACGTTGACCAACGAGCCGTCCACGGGCGTGACGACCATGTAGCGGTGCGTGGCGTCGTCCCACCAACACGGGATGACGTGGCCACAGACGTGATAAACACGAAACCACGCGCGGCGGCCGCCGAGAATCTGCGGTTCGATGCGTTGCTGAACGAGGAAACGTTGGTTGCGGAATTTCGCGCGGGTCTGGCTGACGTCGTCAGGACGAGTCGCGCCGACGACTACGCCGAAGCCGCCACCGCCTTTCGCAGGTTTAACGACGAACGGTTTCGGTAACGGCTCGATGACGCGCGGATCAAAGTTCGGCTCCGATTCATACGGCGGCAGAATGATCGTAAGCGGCAACTGCAGGCCGTGGGCTAGGAGTTCGCCGTGGATGTTGGCTTTGTCGATGGAGCGCTGGTAATGATGATGCGCGTTAATGAACTTCACGCCCCTGGACTGGAGCAACTGATTGAGTTGAAGAAAGCGCGGGTCTTCGTCGCTGGCGCGGTCGAGGAAGCTTTGGAATCGGCGCTCGTTATTCTGGACTTCGAGGTACGTCTGCTGGAGGTTGTGCGCCCCGACAAGGTAACAACTCAGACCGGCATTGAGGCAGGCGCGATCTAGTTGGTTGATGAATTCCTGGTCGTGTTCCCAGTTCCAGGCGATTCCGAAATGAATCTCAGTGCTGCGTCTGGCAGTGGCATCCATGCTCCGTCTCCGCGTCCATGGTGCTAGAAATAGCAGGCTCTGCACCAGTCTTGCACGGCGCGGGAGGGACACCTTGCGGTTCGCTTAACTCGGGGTACTCGAAGACCTTGCCTTCGTAATTACGAATGATGGCGCGCTGTTTGTCGTGAGCCAACACGTATTCAGGGCCAATCGGCACTTTGCCGCCGCCGCCCGGCGCGTCAATCACGTACTGTGGCACCGCGTAGCCCGTCGTGTGGCCGCGCAATGCTTCGATGATCTCGATTCCCTTGCGCACCGAGGTGCGCAAATGATGTGTCCCCTTCACGAGATCGCACTGATAGATGTAGTACGGTCGTACTCGCATCATCAGCAACCTGTGCATCAACTCTTTCATCACCGCAGCGTCGTCGTTGACCCCACTCAACAACACGCTTTGATTGCCCAGCGGAATGCCCGCATCAGCGAGCCGAGCGCACGCCTCCCTGACTTCGTGCGTCGCTTCCTTTGGGTGATTGGTGTGAATGCTGATCCACAGCGGATGAAACTTCCGCAACATCGCGCACAACTCCCCAGTTATGCGCTGCGGCAGAAAAATTGGAACGCGCGTTCCGATGCGCAGAAACTCAACATGCTCGATCGCGCGAAGCTGGCTCAGGATGTGTTCGAGCCGCTCGTCGCTGAACAACAACGGATCGCCGCCGCTTAGCAACACGTCGCGCACCTCCGTGTGCTCGCGGATGTAATTGATCGCCTCGCTGAAATCGGTTTGGAGATGTTGTTCCCCTACTCCGCTGACGACGCGGCTGCGCGTGCAATACCGACAGTACGCCGCGCAGCGGTCGGTCACAAGAAACAGCACGCGATCTGGATACCGGTGCACCAGGCCCGGCACGACCATGTGCTCGTCCTCGCCGAGCGGATCGATTGATTCCCAAGGCGCGGGCTGCGTCTCCTCGACGCGGGGAACGACCTGACGTCGAATCGGGCAGCTTGGATTGTTAACATCGATGAGATTGAAGAAATACGGCGTGATCGCGAGCGCCAGGTGATGACCCGCCAGTTGAACACCCAGCCGCTCCTCCCGCGTGAGTGGCATCAGCGATTCAAGCTGTTCCAGCGTCGTGATGCGGTTCCGAAGCTGCCACCGCCAGTCGCTCCATTCGTGGTCAGGAATGTCGGCCCAAGGACCCCGCCCCGCAGATGCGAAGCGGTTGTTCGGAGTGCTCGGCTGTCCCCCAGGCTCGTCGGTCTGCATGTCGCGCGAAGTATAAGCCATCATCCCCTCGTGTCAAGTGAGCGTCATTTGAGTCCCAAGTCCCGCGGATAAGGATGCTGTCAGAATTGGTTTGGTTCCAGGAAAATTCGTGCTCCTGACGCTCCGGACCCTGTCTTTCCGCGCAGCCAGGTCGCTCAAGCTGAGGTCACGGCACGAGCTGGAGGCGATAGAATCGCTGCGGCAGGCTCGCTGCGCCGACATCGGTTGCCGTCATGGTCCCGCCGGTGCCGACAATCCCGTTTGTCAACGTCGCCCACACGCCCGTCTTGAGATCATTGCGCCAATCGACACGGTAGACCTTGTTCGAGCCCGTCGCGAAGTTGATGACTATGTTGTTCGAAACCCGCTGGATTGCGGTAATTCGCAGGTCGATGCCTGGCTGCAGATTTATCACGTTGTTGATCCACTCAACGTGCGAGGAAATCCGCGTGCTGTCGAAGAACGCGGCGATGTCGGCCACTTGGTTCGTGATGAGCGCCCAGTTGCCGTCGCCGCCCAGGTACAATCCCCCGTAGTCCAACAAGGCCGCATTGAAACCTGAACCGTTCGCGCCGTTGGTGCTGACGAAGGGATTACTGACAGCATAATGGACCCCTGCCAACTTCCAGGTTCCGCCATCTTGAATGAACATGGCGCCACTCGAATCGCCCGTTGATAGTTGACATTCATTGGTGATCCCGTTTCGGTCAAATCTGGCCTGCAACAACTGGCCGACGCTTGCATCCGTGTACACAGAAGAAACAACGTTCTCGCCCCAGCGTTCCACGCCGTCGGAGGCGCCCCATGCCCACCCTTTCGATTGGCCGCCCACTGTAATCGAATTTCCCCGCTGCGTGCCGCGCCCGAAAACGACGCACACCTGCCCGACTTCGTTGCTCGCCATGTACAACGGCGCGTAGAGAGGAAACGTTTCTGCCACCTGCCAGACCCGCAGATCCGAATTCGGGCAATCGAAGTAGGCGATGGTGTGGTACGAGAAACCGTTCAGGACGAAAACCGATCCCGTCGAACCGCCGATGTGTTGGGCGGCGGCGAAGAATGTGGGCGCGATGGGTGTACCGAGAAACCCGATCCACTGACCTTCGTACTGCCAGCCGCTGTTGGTCAACGACCCCGTCGGCGCATTGGTGTTGTAGGAAGGATCACCCGTGTCCTTAAACAAGACAGCGTGAGAAGTCGGTGACTCTGTCAGAATCCCCGCCGTCAGCAACACGGCAACCCGCCCATAACCCGAGGCCCGCAACACGGCCACATCATAACCAATCGTCTCCGCCGTGACAATTCCGAAATGGGCCGCGGCCAATGTCCTTGTGGTTTTCGCGCGCCCGCGCTAGCATCGCGGCCCGTTGTCGGTTGAGTGCAAACGCACATGAAAAAGCTTGTACTGCTCATCGTGGTCTTTATCGCGGTCGTCGCGGTAGGGCTGGTTTACTTCACGTACACGAAACCCGCCCCCGAAGCGGCGAGCCTGCTACCCGAATCGACCCTGCTGTTCGTTGACGTTCCCGATTTCCCGCTCGCGCGCGCCCAGTTTCGCTCGACGGAAGCCTATGCATTGCTGCAAGAACCTGAAGTGCAGAACTTTTTGGTGGCACCCCGCGCGGCCCTCGGCGCCACGCTCGGGCTCGGCGATCTTGACGATCAGCAAGCGGCCAGCGGAGGCGCGACGGTGCTGCATGCCTTGAAAGGTGAGCTGTTCGTCGCGCTGATCCAATTCAGCGCATCTTCGACCCGAGTTCAGCCTCATTTTGTGCTGGGGGCTGACGTGAAACGCGGACGCCTCGAAGCCACCAAGGTGTTCGGACGTCTCGAACACCGGTTCGCCGTCGCCTACCCGGGTGCGTCGGTCGCGCGAAAGAAATACCTCGGTGTGCCTTATGCGCAGTGGCTGTTGCCCGATGGCCATCAGTTCTGCCACGCGTTTCTGAACACGCTGCTGGTCATCACCACCGACGAGGATGACATGCGCGATATCATCACGCGGTTCACGGGCCCGGCGCCGCCCGATTTCATTTCGCTCGGCTCGAGCCTAAAATTCCAGAACGCACGACGCCTGATGCCGCCCGGGCACATGCTGTTCGCCTACCTCAACGTCGATCAACTCATGGGTCCCGCCGGAAAGTTGCTGGCGTTGGCGCCGCGAGGCGCAAGCATGTTCCAAGGCCTGGCGCGCATCCAGACCGCCGCCAGCAGCGTGAGCCTTGCCGAGGACCTGGTCGAAGACGTCGGCCTCATCGGTTACTCGCAGCGCGACCAGCCGCCCTCTCCGCCGTCACGACACGCGACGCTCGCACTGACGTCGCCCGAAACCTCCTTCTACTCCGTGCGCTCCGTCGACTGGCCGACCGCATACGAGGAGGCGCTGAACACGCTCGCGCATTTGGGCAACGCCACTCTTTCGTCCGGCACGGCGCAGTTTGAGCAGATTGTCCGCGACGGAGGCGTTCACACGCGCGAGGACCTGTTCGCAAAACTCGGCCCCGAAACCGCCATGATTGGCCGGTGGCGCACCGGGGCACGGTTGCCCGACGCCGCGATGGTTGCTGAATTCGACAGCACACCCGAGAGCCGTCACGCTCTCGACGTCGTGTTCGGTGCGCTGATTGAAGCGATCCTGGGCCGACACGACCAGGCATTGTGGGAGGAAACTGTTTACCGCGACGAGACGCTGCACACCGCGCGAATCGGTGACAGTTCTATCGCGCCGACATACCTCGCAGTCGACAAATTTCTCGTTCTGGCGCTGACTCCCGATTATGCGCGCGAACTGGTGAATCAATTCAAAGACGGCAAGCGAACGCTGCTGGCCAATCCCGCCTTCGAACTTCCGATGAAACGCCTGCCCAAGGCCGCGGCTACCCTGACCTACTGCGACTTGCGCACGGTCTATAGCCAACTCTACGCGCTGGCTCACGCCAACGCCTCCACCGACACGAACCAGTTCCTTCAGCTTTCCCGGCTCCCACAGGTCGAGACGATCGAAAAGCATCTTTCGCCCTACATGTCGGTGACCGTGGAATCCGAGAAGAACACCGCGTCGATCGCCTTGTCTCCGTTGGGAAAACCGTTGACGCTGCTGGTGGGAGCCATTGGAGCGATTGGTGCCGCACAACCGTTGCTCGCGCACTTACCGCTTGACCTCATTCCAGGCGTGCCCACAACGCTTTCAGATAGGGTCGTTCCCCCTCCGCCACGCGGAAATCAAACGGCACCGTCTCAAACTCCAACGACGCAATGACCCGCCCACGCCGCTTGGCCGCCGCGTACAACGTCGCCTCAAAATCCTCGGCCACGAACGTCCGTTGGTTTGTCGAGCAGAGCAGCAGGCCCCCCGGCGCGACGACGCCCAACGCCAGTTCCTCCAGTCCCTGGTAATCGCGTGCCGCTTGAAACGCTCGACCCTTCCGCGTTGTCGAAAACGTCGGCGGATCGAGAACGACGATGTCCCACTGTTGCCGCCGTTTCTCGAAGCGCTTGAGCCATTCAAACACATCGCCGACGAGGAAGCCATGCGAGGTCGCATCGAGCCCGTTCGCGTGGAAATTCCCCTGGCCCCACGCGAGATAATTCTTGGACAGATCGATGCTGGCGGTCGTCGCGCCTGCCTTTGCCGCCGCCACGGAGAACGCGCAGGTGTAGGCGAAACAATTAAGCAGCGTCTTGCCCGTGAGGTTCGAGGTGAGCACCCGCCAGCGATTCTCGCGTTGATCTAGAAAGATGCCCGTTGACAATCCTTCGTCGAAGCCGACGAGAAACGTCAACCCGTACTCCCGCACGGCGAAACGCGGTGCTGCTGGCGTCCCGCAACCACACGCGGCCGTCGTGCGCTTCTGCCTCGTGACGAGCTGTTCGTAGATTGCGCGGGGCGCGCAGCGCTCGCGCAATCGATCAATGAGCGCCGGGTTGCTCAGCTTGGCCGCCTCCGTTTGCCATTGGATGAGCAGATTGCCCGCATAGCAGTCAACGATGACACCGGGGAAGCCGTCCGCCGCGCTGCTGATGAGCCGAAACGCATCCGTGCTTTCGTCGAAGATTGTGTCGCGAAACTCCTTCGCCGCGACCAGCGCGTCGGTCTCGTCAAAGGCTTCGGGAACAGGCGCGACCAACCGCAGCGTCTCCCCTGCTTGCGGATGCTCGAACGCGACCGCGTGGGCGTGGAGCATTAGTCGCGGTGCGGGCTCGCCGCCGTATTTCGTGTCGCCGAGAATCGGGAATCCGCTCTCGGCCGCGTGGCGTCGGATCTGGTGCGTCTTGCCCGTGACCGGTCGCGCCGCCACGAGGAAGAGTCGACCGTGCGGCTGCAGCAGTTCGAACTCGGTGATAGCGTCCGCGGTTCGCGCGCGAAACCTGCCCCGCGTCGGCCGGGTCGCGGTCAGAAGCAGATATTCTTTGCGGATCGTGTGCGACTCGAACTGCCGCGCGAGCGACTGATTGGCCCGCTGCGTCTTGCCGAACAACAGCACGCCAGACGTTTCCTTGTCGAGGCGGTGAAGAATCGACAGGCGCGGGTGGCGTTTCGAGAACCACTCGTGGATGCCGTCGGGCGCGAACCGGTCAGGCTTGTGGGTGTTGATGCCCGAGGGCTTGTTGACAACGAGCAGATGCTCGTCCTCGTAAAGAACCAACACGGCTCGGTCAGCCCGGCGGCCAACGCAGTGCCCGACCGCCGAGCAGGTGAACGTGCAGGTGGGGCACACTCTCGCCCGCGTCGCTTCCCTTGTTGACCACGAGGCGGTAGCCGGTCGAGTCGACGCCTTCCTGGCGGGCGACGCCAGCGGCCACGGTAAGCAAGTGCCCAAGCAACGGCTCGTCCTCAGGCCCGGCCTCCGACACGCGCGCGATGTCCTTCTTGGGCACGATGAGAATGTGCACGGGCGCTTTCGCGTTGATATCGCGAAACGCAAGCGCGCGGTCGTCCTCGAAAACAATGTCCGCCGGGATTTCCTTGGCGACGATCTTGGCGAAGATGTTATCGGCCACAGTTCGGTCCTCCTAATCCAATACGGCCAGCCGCAACTCCGCCGCCCGTTGCGGTCGCGCGCGGGCGACGCGGAAACGGACGTGCTCGACGATGTCTTCGGCCAGCGCCCGGCAACTCGCGCCCCAACGTTGGGCGCCGCGCAAGCGCATGACACACGAACGCAAGCCGCGCACGCGCAGCAACGCCAACTCTTCATCCTCCGCCGACCGCAGGGCGTCGTCGAGACGTTGGAAAAAGTTCAGTTCAAACCCCGGGCCGGACTGCGCGACGAGTTGGTCGAGACGGATCTCGCCGAGTTGCCGTCGCTGCAGGTACGCCCGCTCGATATCATCATAGCCGAGCATGTGCAACACCGACGCGACAACGTCCTCGATTTCGCTCGTCTCAACGGTTTGCTCGCTCGTGCAGTCGCGCGCATACAGATGAATCGCTCCAGCAACCGATTGCGCCAGCCATTCGCCGTCGTGGCCGACGCGGCTCGCGGCGGTCTGGATCGAGGCGATCAACCGCGCTACGTCGAACGGCGTGCGCCGGCCGTCAGTGCTTTCGACCCACGCGAGGTCCTGTCGTTCCAGAATCATTTTTCTTTCGTCCCAGCTCCTTGATTTCGTGGACAAACTGATCGACGTCGTCGAACTGGCGGTACACCGACGCGAACCGCACGTAGGCGACTTCATCGAGCTTGCGCAAATGTCGCATCACGTGCTCGCCGAGGACACGCGACGGCACTTCGCGACCAAACTCGTTCTCCAGTTCGGACACGACGGTTTCGGCGAGCGATTCGATTTGCACAGTACTGATCGGGCGTTTCTCGCAGGCTTTCTCGATACCCGTAAGGAGTTTCTGCCCGTCGAACTCTTCGTACTGGCCGTCGCGCTTCTGGATCCGCAGCCGTTCGTGGTGAATTTCTTCATACGTGGTGAAGCGCTTGCGACACTTCAGACACTCGCGGCGGCGGCGAATCAACTTCCCGTCACGGCTGCTGCGTGAATCAATCACTCGATCGTCCTTGGCGCTGCACTTCGGACACCGCATTGTCGTCTCTACACTCTCCTCGGCTTCTGCTACCATGCGCGCCCAGCGGGGTCAAGCCTGCGCATTGAGATGGGGAAACGGTTGATGAGTCTGTTTCTGACGGTGCTGGGCGTGTTGGTCGTCTTCGCGCTGTGGCTGAGGCTGCGCGAAGAGAAGATGATTTACTACCCGTCGCGAGACATCGAGCAGATGCCGGCGCAGCGCGGCTGGAAATTCGACGACGTGTGGTTGACCGCCGTCGACGGCACGAAAATCAACGGCTGGTTCGTTCCGAGTGACCACGATGGACGGTTGACGGTGCTGCTCTTTCACGGCAATGCGGGAAACATCTCACACCGCTTGGAGAAGCTCGCCATTCTGCGCTCGCTCGGCGCGAATGTGTTCATCGTTGATTACCGCGGTTACGGTCGCAGCGAGGGGACGCCGAATGAGCCAGGCACGTATCTGGACGCGCAAGCCGCCTACGACCATCTGACGAAAGAACGAAAAATCGCCCCATCTACCGTCATCGTGTACGGTGAATCGCTCGGCAGCGCCGTCGCCGTCGATCTCGCGAGCAAGACAACCCTCGGCGGAGTGGTCATCGAGGAGGCGTTTACGTCGATCGCCGATGTGAGCCAGAGAATGTATCCGTTTCTGCCCGTGCGCTGGCTGGTGCGGAACAAGTACGACTCGCTGGGCAAAATCAGCCGGATCAACGCGCCATTGCTGATACTGCACAGTCGCGACGACGAGTATTTCTCGTTGCGCCACGCGGAGCGACTGCTGGCCGCGGCTCGTGAGCCGAAACAACTCGTCGTGTTGCGGGGCGGGCACAACGACGCGTTTCTCGTCAGCGAGCAGACTTATCGCGAGGCATTGAAGCAGTTTTTCAGCGGGCGGGTTTAGCATTGCGACCATGAAAACGGCCGTGCTATAAGCGCCATCGGGAATTCGAAGGAGCGCCCATGAGAACTATATGCATTGCAGTCGCTGCGATGATGACGGTGGGCACGGCGGTTTGCCGCGCGCAAGTCACCGCCTACCCGATCAAATTGTCCGGTGGCGTGGTCACCGTGGATCAATCGGACATCACGACCACAATTTCGTTCGGCAAAAAATGGCTCGTGGGCGATGGCAACCGCCTTGTGTTGATCCTCGACTTCGATAACCATGAACTGCGCCTTGATAGCGTCGACTCCGACAATGTCTTCATCGAGACGCTCGCGACGTCGACACGGTGCGCGTTTCTGACCAACGGCGTCTTCGGTGGGAATCTTGAGTTTAGCGCCCTGACCGTCAGCAATGGTCTGTTCAGCGCCACGGGTGACGGCGACATCCAGGTTCGCGGCCAAGTGGCGACCGACAGAGATGGCAATCCATCCAAGGTATCCGGGCACTGGCTCGGAGTGTTGAACGATTCCGTCAATGGCAACGTCACTGAACCCGACATATTGATCAAGGCCAAGATGCTGTCGGCGGGCCACGCCTTCGATGCCACCGACTTGGAGCCGTAGCGACCGCTTCCGTTCACTTGACGGCGCTGTGCCCGCGGCATACTATCGCGGCGGGGCAAGGGATTAACTGTATGGCCGAGATTCAACCTTTTCGCGGAGTGTTTTACAACACTCAGCGAGTCAACCCCGGCGACGTTCTCACACAACCCTACGACAAGATCACACCCGAGATGCGCGAGCGTTACCTCAAGCTCTCGCCCTACAACCTCGTCCAGATCGAACTCGGCAAGGAACAGCCTGGTGACACTGAGACGAATAACAAGTACACACGCGCCCGAGATTATTACCGGCGATGGGTCAAAGAAGGCGTGCTCCGCCGCTCCGCAAACCCGGCTCTTTACTATCTCGAACAATCGTTCGCCTCTCCCGACGGCTCCGGCAAGCGAACGCGCCGAGGATTGATTGCCGCGGTGCGATTGCATCGCTGGGGCGAAGGCGTGGTTCTGCCTCATGAACACACTCTCTCGAAACCGAAGGCTGACCGGATCTCATTGCTCCGCGAGGTCGGTTCCCAACAGGGCCAGATCTTCATGCTGCACCCGCAACCGATCCCGAAGCTGGGAAAACTTGGCGCGCCACTCTACGAGCTTGTGGATGACTATCAAGTCATCACCAAAGTTTACGAACTCACTGATCCCACAACCATCCATGCCATCCAAGCCGCCATCGCGCCACAGAAACTCTACATCGCTGACGGCCATCATCGGTACGAAACCTCTCTCGCCTTCCGCGACGAGGCCGGTACCGAAGCGTCGCAATACGTCATGGCAACACTCGTGGACATGTACGATCCCGGCTTGGTCGTGCTGCCGACGCATCGGACGGTCGGCAACCTCACCGGCTTTGATCGCAAATCGTTTGCCGGCAAGCTCGAGAAAACTTTTGAGATTATACCGCAATCGTCGCCGAAAGTTCGCGCGCATGAGATCGGCATGTTCGACGGCGGCGGCTATTCGAAGCTGCGCCCCGAGAACCTCGACCTGCTCGAGCCGCTGTTCGCCTCGAAGCCGCCGTTGTGGGACACGCTCGACGTGGCGATTCTGCACGTCGCGATCCTCGAAGCGATCCTCGGCATCGATGAGCAACGGCTTCGAGACGAAGCAAACGTGACGTACTGGCGCGAACCCGAGAAAGCCGTTGCGGAAGTCAAAGCCGGCCGGGCGCAGCTCGCGTTCTTCCTCGCGCCAACGCCGGTCAGCGACGTGAAAGCCATCGCCGATGCGCACTCGCGCATGCCGCAGAAAAGCACCGATTTCTTCCCGAAACTGCTTTCGGGACTGGTCATCTACGAGGTTCGTTGAGCGCCATGCTCCCGATGCGTGAAGTCAAGCCTGCCAGCATGAAATCGGACAAGGAGGACCTGCAATTCGAGATCCAATTCTTCGAGGGGATCGCAAAACGCGACCCGACCTACATCGACGCACTGCAGGTTCTTGGCGACGCCTACACGAAGACGGGTCAATGGGAGAAGAGCCTGCACATCGACAAACGGCTCGCGCGACTCTGTCCCGACAATCCGCTGGTATTTTACAACCTTGCCTGCAGCTACTCGCTGATGAGCAAGATCGACCAGGCGTTCGCTGCGCTGCACAGGGCGGTCAAGCTCGGTTATGACGACGCCCGCTGGCTCAACAAAGACCCCGACCTGGAAAACCTGCGCCACGACACACGGTTCGATGACATCCGCAAGAACCTCGCCAAGAAACGACACGAACGTTAACGCGCCAGCTTCAACACGCGTTCGATAATCGCCACCGCAACGTCTCGCTTCGACATTTCTGGCAGCGGTTCCTTCCGGCCAGTTGCGTCGATCAACGTCACGCGATTGGTTTCGGCCTCGAACGCGACGACCGCGTTCGCGACGATGAGGTTCAGCCGTTTGCGCTTGAGCTTCTCGGTTGCGTTTTGCTCGACATCATCCGTCTCCGCCGCGAACCCCACGA
>Ga0335082_10005840_pt1 | contig 13464 bp, 14 predicted proteins | sample Lox_Sample_41_FD_206718 | JGI IMG/M metagenome (GOLD analysis project Ga0335082, IMG submission 206718) | Soil microbial communities from Loxahatchee National Wildlife Refuge, Florida, United States - Lox_Sample_4.1 | ecosystem: Environmental > Terrestrial > Soil > Wetlands | place: USA... | reverse complement strand
AATCCGGGCTGCGGCGCGGGGGGCGCTAGAGATAGACGCCGCGGTCGAGAATGACGGCCGTGTACTCGCGGTAGGTCATGCCGAGTTCTTCGGCACGCTTCAGGCGCCGCAGCATGATCTCGCGGCCGGGATTGCGCCAGGCCGCCCGGTGGGCCCGCTTCCAGCAGTAGTGGACGAACCCGCGGGTGGGCGGCTCCTCCTCGAGCGGCGGCCCGCCGTTGTGGCCGGGCGCCGGCGGCGATTCGGGGATTGCGGCGTCGTCGGCGCGCAGCATGATCCGACATGTTTCCGCACCGGCGGCCTTGAATCAAGCGCCGGGGCGCGCCTCAATGCGGCGGCGGGACTTGCCCCGCTCGGGGGACAGCCATGGAAGACCTGCAGATCGCCTTTCAGCCCTATGCCGACCAGGCGACGAAGGACATCGTCGTCAACGGCGTCGACTACCACAACATCGCGACCACCGGCCACGCCGCCTGCTACCCTGTCGCGTTCTTTCTGCGCGACGGGCGCGAGGAGGTACTGGGCGGGCTGCTCGGCGAGATCTGGGGTGGCTCGATGTATGTCACCCACCTGTGGGTGGCGGAGCCGGCGCGCGGCGCGGGTCATGGCACCCGGCTGCTGCAGGCGGCCGAGCGCTATGCGCTCGAGCGCGGCTGCCACGGTGCCTTCCTCGGCAGCTTCAGCTTCCAGGCGCCGGCGTTCTATCAGAAGCAGGGCTACCAGGTATTCGGCGTGCTCGACGACCACCCGCCCGGCCATAAGCTGTTCTTCCTCAAAAAGGCGCTGCGGGCCGGGCCCGGTTGAGCCGCGGCCCCGGGCCTTCAGAGGCCGAGCTCCGTCAGGCCGGGGTGGCCCTCGGGCCGCGGCCCCAGCGGCCAGCGGAACTTGCGGTCGGCTTCGCGGATCGGCACGTCGTTGATGCTGGCCTCGCGCCGGCGCATGAGGCCGCTCTCCGTGAACTCCCACTGCTCGTTGCCGTGGGCGCGGAACCAGTTGCCGGAATCGTCGTGCCATTCGTATTGGAACCGCACGGCGATGCGGTTGCCGTGAAATGCCCAGACCTCCTTGATGAGGCGGTACTCCAGCTCCTTCGCCCATTTGCGGCGCAGGAACTCGATGATGGCGGGGCGGCCCTGGAAGAACTCGGCGCGGTTGCGCCAACGGCTGTCTTCGGTATAGGCGAGCGCGACGCGCTCGGGCTCGCGCGTGTTCCAGGCATTCTCGGCCATACGGGCCTTCTGGGCGGCGGTCTCCGCCGTGAACGGCGGCACCGGCGGGCGGGTTTCCATCGCTTCCTCCTGTCGCTGCAGTCGACGTCGACGCTGCGCACTCTAGCCGTTGGCGCGCCGCGCGGCGAGGAGCCGTGACGCGATTGTGATCGGATGGTGGCGGCCAGCCGTGCCACGTCGGCAACGGAATTTGGGGTCAAACTCAGGAGGTGAACAGCGAGGCCCGCGCGGAAGTGCCGCGGATAGGCCTACGGCGCGCGGCCCAGGAGGCCGGCCACCATGGCCAGCAGTTCCTTGAGGTTGACGGGCTTCGGCAGCACGCGGTCGGCGCCGAGGCGGACCGCCGTGCGCAGATGCTCGGCGCTGCTGCCGATCACGCCCGACACGACGAGGATGCGCACGCGCGGATCGGTCTGCCGCAGCTCGCGCACGGTCTCGAGGCCGCCATGCTGCGGCATTACCAGATCGGAGATCACGAGATCGGCCGGACGGGCGCGGAAGGCGGCGACGCCCTCGGCGCCGTCGCCGACCTCCTCGACCTCGTAGCCGGCCTCCCGCAGGGCGGCGCCGAGGACGAGACGGGTGACCCCGTCGTCATCGATGACGAGGATGCGCGGCGTGCGATTGCGGGCCGTCTTGTCGGCGCCTGCGCCATCCGGCCGCTTCTTGGACAAGCGGCGAGTCAGCGCGGCGGGTGCAAGGTTGATCCAGGCCATTGGTCGGTATTCCGGCTGCGCTCCGGGGGGCGCCCAAGGTAGGGCATCGGCCCGTTCGGAGCACCGGAATTATCGGCCATCGCGGTTAAATGGTTCCTAACGCGTTAACCATGTTGCGGACGGCGCCGCGGCCGCCGCTCTTGGCGGCAGCGGCCGCAGCCGAGGACCCGGCCTAGCGGTAATACCGGTCGTGGTAGTAGTGATGGTGCGGGTAGCCGTCCACGTCCACGCTGGCGTAGCAGCCGGACAGCGCCAGCGAGCCGATCAAGATGGCAGCGGCCATGGCTGCCCTCACGGTTTTGGCGATCATGGTTACCTCCTCTTGTCGCGGTCATGTGCCGACAGTCTCCTGTCGATAGCGCAAGGGACAGCCCCAGATTGCTCCTGATGACGGTCGCCATGGGCAGCGGCAATAGCCTTCGTCGCCATCAAATTTAACGAATGGGGAAGCCGAGAGTTCCGTTCGCCGGCGGAGAAGCCCCGCACCGCCGGAGCAGGCCTACTCGCGGCCGAAGCGGGCGTCGCGCCAGGCGAGGGCGGCCTTGAGACCGTCCTTGCGGACGATCTCCCGGAAGGCCTTGCCCTCGGGCGTCTCCATGGCCTCGAGCTGGACCTCGGTCTCCATGCCGAGGGCGAGCGCATCGCGCATGCCCATGATGTCGAAGCTGCGGTTGATGGCCTGCTTCACCATCGACACCTTCGCGCGGTCGTTGACGGCGATGTCGCGGGCGAGCGCAAGGGCCGCATCGAGCTGCTGGCCGTCCGGCACCACGCGATTGACCAGCCCCCAGGCCATGGCCTCGCCGGCGGTCACCTTGTCGTTGCCGGAGAGGATCCACTCCTTGGCCTTCTTCGGGCCGACGAACCAGGGCATGAGCAGGGCGACGATGCCGCTGCCGAAGCGCAGCTCGGGCTCGCCGAAGACGGCGCCCTCAGCCGCGATGGTGATGTCGCAGGCGAGCGCCAGCTCGCAGCCGCCGGCGATGCAGGGACCGTGCACGGCCGCGATGGTCGGGCGCGACAAGTGCCAGAAGCGCATGATGACGTCGAAATCGCGCTGGATGATCGGCCGCCAGTCGGCGATGCCTGCCTTGGGCGTGGCGGCACCCTCCTTGAGGTCGAAGCCGGCGCAGAAGGCGCGCCCGGCGCCCGTCAGCACGACCACGCGCACGGCCTCGTCGCGCTCGATCGCGTCAAGCAGCGCATTCAGTTCATCGATCATCGCCTTGTTGATGGCGTTCAACCGCTCCGGACGGTTGAGCGTGACGATGCCGATGCCGGCGCGGTTCTCGAAGGCGACGGTCTCGTAGGTCATGGCAAGGCCGCTGGGTTACTTGGGCCGGTCCCGATAGGCGGCGAGCAGGTCTGCGATGGCGATGCCGCCGATCGTCATGCCCGTGACGTTGCAGTTCTTCCCGATGGCGGCGTTCGTGAAGTTGATGTCGTCGAAGAAGGCGCCAGTGAGATTGATATCGGTGAAGCGGGCCTGCGCCAGATTGACATTGTTGAAGGAGGCGCCGGCGAGATTGACGTCATCGACGGCGAAGCGCGACTTCGAGTCCTGTGCCATGCTCTCCGTCTCCTCACACCTGTTCTTGGGCATCTGCCGAGCGCACAGTTGAGCAGGCCGGCGACGTTGCGGCAAGCGCGGGACAGCCATGCAGGCCGGCGGGCATCGGTCCGTCGCCACCGCCGAAGCGAGGCGCTAGAATTGCCGTCCCGGCAGCTGGGATTGCCCGGGAGCACGGTGGTAGGGGGCCGGTGCGATGCTGCGCGCCAATCTGGGACTGCTCGTCACCGTGCTGGCCTGGGGCTCCATGATCCCCTGCGTCAATGCCATGGTGCCGCGCTGGGACCCGTTCCTGCTGACGTCCGGGCGCTATGTCATCGCCGGCCCGGTCTTCCTTGTGATCGTCGTCGTGATGGAGTCGCGGCACGGCATCGGCCGGGCACTCGCCAATTGGCGCGTGTGGCTGCTGGGCGCGGTCGGCGTCGGGCTGTTCGGACCGCTGCTGATCGTCGGCTTCGCCCATACCAATCCCTTCACCGCCGCCGTGCTCTCGGCCATGGCGCCGGCGATCAACGCGGCGGTCGCCTGGATCGGCTTCCGCGAGCCGCTCGACCGCAGCAGCTTACCGGCGATCGGCCTCGCCATCGTCGGCGGCGTCATCGCCACCTATGATCCCGGCGGTGCCGACGGGCCGTTCGCCCTGCGCGGCGGCGAGATCCTCATCCTCACGGCCACGGCTTGCTGGGCCTGGTACTCGCTGATGGCGCAGCGCTGGCTGGCGGGCTGGTCGCAGCTGCGCATCACCGGCCTCACCATCGCCACCGGCGCCGTCGCCTCGGTCGCCGTCTACATCCTCGCCGCCCTCGCCGGGCTGGCGCCGCTGCGGCCGACGATCCCGCATACGGCCCTCGACCTCGGACTGTTTTCCTGGATGACGATCGGGCCGGTGATCCTCGGTTTCTTCCTCTGGCACTACGCCGTGCGCAAGCTCGGCTTCGTGGTCGCCTCGCTCTTCCTCAACCTGACGCCGGTGGTCGCGATCCTCATCACCGCCGCGGCGTTCGCCGTCTACCCGACGCCGCTCCAGCTCCTGGGCGGCGCGCTCGTGCTGGCCGGCGTCCTGCAGTCGCAGCTGCGCCGCCTGCCGCTGCGCGCCCGCGCGCCCGCCTCCGCCGACTAGCCGCAGCGTTTTCCATCGATCGCTGCACACGGCGACCCGTCGTACGGCGCCAGCGCGACATCAAGGACGAGCTCTCTTTTCGATACCAAATATACTTTCGTACAAAGCTGCGTAATTCCTATGCTGTATTGTTTTATTCCAATGGAACGATAATATAGAACTAAATTTGTGTAGCATTTTCGACTATAGAAGGGTATAGGTGTTGTCCTATATTCTATATTAAAGGCGTCGACCCGGTCACGGCGCGAATTTCAATGCGGGTCAGGACTTGAGTCCACCCGGGCAAGCGCGGCCAACGCGCCGTTTCACATCGCACGTTTGCCGGCGTCTCTGACGGTCGATTCGACGCCTCTTCGTTTCTCACGAGAAGGAGTCAGGAAGAATGCCTGCGAAGAAGCCGACTTCAGAAGTCCAGGTGGAGCGCGCTCAGTTCAAGAGGCTGCTCACCGAGAATCCCAATTACTTCGGAAATATTTCCGACAGCCCATTCAAACCCGTAAAGAAGATCGTCGCGGACACGCGTTACGAGGAACTGACCTGTGTCGGTTTCAATCCGGATGCGAGCGTCCTCGAGGCCACGATCGCGATCAAATTGCCGCTGGGCTATGGCGGCGATCTCTGCCAGGCCGGTACGACGGAGTATGTTCGCTTCTTCGTGAACTACGGCACAGGGTGGGAGGATGCCGGACTGGCGGGCGTGCGCGTCCATGATATCCCGACCGAAAAGGACTGCGCCGAGAAGCCCGACAAGCCTCTGACCTATGTGGCCAGCCTCAAGTACAAGCCGCGGCCGGAGTGCTGCAAGCACCCGGTTCTCCCGCAGGTGCATGCGATTCTCTCCTGGCAATGGGTGCCGCCGCCGGGGGCGGCGAACATCGCCTGGCTGCCGCCGTGGGGCAACGCGCTCGACTGCCACATCCAGATCAGACCTCGCCCGTGGAGCATCTTCTGTCTGCTCGAGTCGATCAGCGAGGAGATCCACACGAAGCTCAAGGTGCCGCCGCTGTTCGAGCAGGTGCAGTATCTGCCTATTCCCCTGCCCGATCCGCCGCCGTTCACCCTGGGAGAATTGGCCAAACTGTATGCGACCACGACCAAGACCAAGGCGGCGGCCGCGGTGGAGGTCGAGTCCCATCGGTTCGGCGTCAGCGACCTTCACCTCGCGCTCTCAGAGGTCGGCTTCGATCAGGACGCGGCGGCCGCAAAGTCCGCGGAGTGGCAGGCGTTGGGGCTGGACTGGGGCGGCGCTATTGCCGCCCTGGACAAGACGAAAGCCAACGTCTCCTACGAGGAGCTCGAGTGTCTGGGCCTGGAGGAGGATTTTCCCGAACGGCTGGTCGCCACCTTCCGCATCAAGCGCTCCACGGGCTATTCGGGCGGCCTGTGCGACAAAGGGAGCTTGGAATACGTTGCCTTCTGGGCCGACTGGGACAACACCTGCCAGTGGACCTACGTGGGCACGCAGAAGGTGAACGTCCACGACATCGACAAGATACCCCACGAGGGCCTGTGCTACTCAGCGATTCAACCGGTCGATCTCACCTACCACCGCCGGAGCTGCGACAAGCCGAAGATCGCCCGCGTCCGCGCCGTGCTGTCGTGGGCCATCCCGCCGTCGACCGTCGATCCGGACGCCCTCAACTACTGGGGCAACCGGCTCGATACCCACGTGCAGATCGTGCCCGGCGACGTCATCGATCCTCACAATCCGATGGCGAAGATCCGCGTCCTCGGCGGTATCGCGATCGAGGACATCGACACCGGCTTCACCGGCATGACCAAGACCGTGGCCGCGATCGGAGGGCCCGTGAAGTTCGCCCATCACACCGCCAATACGGCGGATGGATGGGGCCTCAACCGGCAGTGTCCGTTCGGCGGGCAGGTCATCGTCGAGGGCAACTACTACCTCGGCTATTACTACCGCATCCGGGTCCAGAAAGTCGGCGATCCGCTCTCGCTGACGTCGGTCGCGAACGACTTCTATGTCCTGCGATCGGATTTTGGCATGGATCATCAGGTCGCCATCGGCGACTGGTTCAAATACCTGGATCCCGTCCAGGAGTGGGACCGCACGCTCGCCTACTGGAACACCTCGGGCGACGGTCAGTGGATGATCTGGCTGGAGATCGCGACGGCACCCAACCCGGCCAGCATCGTGGCGGTCAGTCCGGCCTATCGGATCCTGATCGACAACACGGGACCTGCCGGCCCGCCTGCGATGCCGCTCACGATGGATATCCACATCACCTCGGGCGCCGGCGACTGCAAGGACTTCGACCAGGGCTCGGTCATCAACGGCACCTTCATCGCCAACGATCCGCACTTCGGCGGCTGGGGCCTCTCGACCCTGCCCAACACGCTCACGACTCCCTCCAACCAACCGACGGTCGTCGGGCTTGCGACGACAGATCCCGCCCCAGCTCCCGGCGGCTGGACCTGGTCGCTGCACACGAGTCCGCCTCCCGCCGGGCTGGTTGCCATGAAGCCGTGCGGGTATGTCGTGCAGCTCCAGGTGTCGGACCGAACCATCGTCCACAGCGTGCCTTATGCGCACAACTCGAACCATATCGAGGTCGGGTTCTGCCTGCGCGAGAAGACATGAGCGAAGACGAGAGGACTGCGTAAGCAAGAGGCGGGTCGCGGAGAGCCCGATAGCGGCCCCCGCGGCCCGCCCGTGCGCAAGCACCCAACAAAAAGGCTGATACTGCCCGCCGATAGCGGCGTGGCAGGTTCGCGCCATCGCCAAGCACAGCGAAACCCGCTAGCGTGCCGGCGCCATGAAGCTGCTGGCCAATCTCGGGCTGCTGGTCGCTGCGTTCGGATGGGGCGCGCAGATTCCCGTCCTCAACGAACTGCTGCTGCGCTGGGATCCTTACTTCCTCGCGGCGGCGCGCTATGCCTTCGCGGTGCCACCGCTGCTCGCCATCTTGGTCGCGCTGGAGCCGGGCGGCGCCATCCTGCGGCCGCTGCGCGACGGGCGGGTCTGGCTGCTCGGGCTGGCGCTCGGCGCGTTCGTGCCGCTCTACACGCTCGGCGTCGCCCATGCCGATCCCAACACCGCCGCCATCGTCGGCTCGACCGGGCCGGCGGTGGCGGCGATCGTGGGCTGGGCCTGCTTCGGCCTGCCGTTCGACCGCAGCATGGTGCCGGCGATCCTGCTGGCGATGGCCGGCGGCATCCTCGCCACCTACGACCCGGGCGCGGCTGGCGGCGCCTTCAACCTGCGGGGCGGCGAGTTGCTGATCCTCCTCGCCTCGGCCTGCTGGGCCTGGTATTCGCTCGCCGCCCAGCGCTGGCTGGCGCAGTGGTCGCAGCTGCGCATCAGCTGCATCACGATGGTGCCGGGCACCGTCGTCTCGGTGGCCGTCTACCTCGCCGCCGCCCTCGCCGACAGGGCCGATTTGCCGCCGGCGGCGCCGACCGGCCTGCTCGACATCGGCTTCTTCGCCTGGATGACCGTCATGGCGGTAATCGCCGGCCTGCTCGGATGGAACTACGGCGTCCGACAGCTGGGCGTGGTGGTCGCCTCGCTGTACCTGAATGTCGTGCCGGTGTTCACGATCCTCATCACGACGCTGCAGGGCCGGCCGCCCACGGCCACGCAGCTGCTCGGCGGCGCGCTGGTGCTCGCGGGTCTCCTGCAGTCGCAGCTGCGCCACCTGCCCTGGCGACGGCGTGCGGCGGCCGGCGATATCTCCGCGCGCTGACCGACGCGCGCCGTCGCTGCAGTGCAGCAAGTTGGACATGCTCCCAATGCCGCTTGCCGCTTCCGGCAGCGCGGACTATCTACGAGTATACGGGCATCGGCTGAACGATGCCGCCTGCAACGGCGTTCTGCAGACAGCGACAAGGGAGGTTGCCATGACGATCATGCGTATCGGCCCGGCTGCTTTCGCGGCGGCCGCGGTAGCGTTCGGGCTCGGCGCCATGGCGCCTGCCGTCGCCGACGACGACACCATCGTCCTCGGCGCGGCCGTCTCGCAAACCGGCAAGTTCTCGGTCAGCGGCCTGCACACGCAGAACGGCTACGACTTCGCCGTCGACAAGATCAATTCCATGGGCGGCGTCAAGGTCGGCGACAAGACCTACAAGCTCGCGATCAAGTACTACGACGACGAGTCGGAGGCGACGCGCTCGGCCGAGCTGGCGGAGCGCCTGGTGGACCAGGACGGCATCAAGTTCATCCTCGGCCCCTACGGCTCGCCCACCACCGCGGCGATGGCGCCGGTGGTCGAGAAGCTGAAGGTGCCGATGATCGAGGGCAACGGCGCCTCGCGCTCGCTGTTCACCAAGGGCTACAAATACACCTTCGCCGTGCTCTCGACCTCCGACCAGTATCTGTCGAGCGCGGTCGATCTCGCCGCCGAGAAGGCCAAGGAGGCCGGCAAGGATCCCAAGGACGTGCGGCTGGCGCTCGCCATGGGCGACGACAACTTCTCCCAGGACGTGCGCGCCGGCATCGTCGAAACGGCGAAGAAGTACGGCATGCAGCTCGCCATCGACGACAAGCTGCCGGACGCCTTCACCGACATGTCGGCGACGCTGACCAAGGTGCGGGCCTTGAAGCCGGACGCGCTGCTGATCTCCGGCCACGAGAAGGGCGCGCTGACGGCCGCGCGGCAGATCGCCGAGCAGAAGATCGACGTGCCGCTGCTCGCCATTACCCACTGCGACTCGGCCGACATCATCGGTCAGGTCGGGGCCGCCGCCGAGTATACGCTCTGCGCCTCGCAATGGGCCCCCTCGCTCACCTACAAGGACCAGTGGTTCGGGACGGCGTCGGACTACAGCAAGGCCTTCACCGCGAAGTACGGCCATGAGCCGCCCTACCAGGCGGCCGAATCCTCCGCTTCGGTGCTGGCTTATGTGGATGCCTTGCAGCGCGCCGGCTCGCTCGACACCGAGAAGGTGCGCGACGCCATCGCAGCCACCGACATGGAGACGTTCTACGGCCACATCGATTTCGACGACACCGGCAAGAACATCGCCAAGCCGACGGTCATGCTGCAGGTGATCAAGGGGCAGTATGTGGTCGTGGCGCCGACCAAGTGGGCGACGGAGAAGCCGATCTATCCGCGCCCGAACTGGGCCGACCGCCAGTCCTAGGCGGCTCTCCGCTCGCCCCGAAAAGACGCTCAACACGCGCATGGTTGGTTATGCTCAGCGGACGTTCGCTGCTGCATGACCAACCCGCGTCCTTCGACAGGCTCAGGATGAGGGCAAATCTTGGTGGAACAAGGAAAGACCCTCATCCTGAGCCTGTCGAAGGACGCACGCTGTCTATCCCAGTCTGCTGAGCGCTCTCTTCGCGACGTGCCGATGCGATAGGGCCGCCGTCCATGGACAACCTGCTCCTCCTGTTCCAGGCCCCGCCGCTGGCGCTGCAGCTGCTGATCGACGGCGTGCTGATCGGCGCCGTGTTCGCGCTGGCGGCCTACGGCCTCGCCCTGGTCTGGGGCGTGATGAACATCATCAATGTCTGCCAGGGCGAGTATGTGATGCTCGGCGGCTACGTCGCCCTCTACGTCGCGCACGCCGGCTTCTCGCCCTTTCTCGGCATCCCGGCCGCGATGATCGCGCTGTTCGTCGTGGGGTGGCTCGGCTATCGCCTGGTGATCTTCCGCATCGTCGAGCGCGACCTCTTCATCTCGCTGCTCGCCACCTTCGGCCTCAGCATTCTGCTGGGGCAGTTCATGAACCTCGGCTTCGGCGCCAACATCGAGACGCTCGACGCCCATCTCGGCACCTGGTTCCTGCTCGGCGGCATGGTGACGGTGGCACAGATCAAGGTGGTGGCCTTGGCGGTGACGCTCGTCATCGCCGGCCTGCTGATCGCGTTCATGCGGCGCTCGCGCCTCGGCCAGGCGATCCGCGCCACCGCGCAGAACGCGCGCGCCGCCCGCATCCTCGGCGTCGACACCGACCGCGTCTACGCCATGACCTACGCGCTCAACGCGGCGGTGTGCGGCGCCGCGGGCGCGCTGGTGGCGATGATCTGGGTGATCTCGCCGTTCGGCGGCCTGATCTACACCGTGCGCGCCTTCATGATCGTGGTCCTGGCCGGGCTCGGCAATCTCGCGGGCGTGATCGTGGCGGCGCTTGGCCTCGGTGCCGCCGAGCAGTTCGTCGGCTTCATCCTGGGCGCCCAGTTCCAGATCGCCTTCGTCTTCCTGGCCCTGGTCGCGATCCTGATCCTGCGCAGCTGGCGGCTGCGCTGGCAGCGCCGCTATCTGACATGATGCCGGCGTGGGCAAAGCGTTGGCGCCTGCGCGCGCTCGAAACCGTCGCGCGTTGCGTTCCATTCGCGCTGCTGGTCCTCAGAATCATCCTGCGCTGGCTCCCGCCCGCGCTGCTGGCGCTCGGCATCGCCGCGCCCTTCCTGCTGCCGAGCTTCCAGGTGCAGCTCACCTTTCTGTGGATCATGATCGTCTTCGCCCTCTGCTGGGACATCCTGGGCGGGCAGATGGGCTACAATTCCTTCGGCAACATCGCCTTCTTCGGCATCGGCGTCTACACCGCGACGATCGTGCAGATCGGCCTGTTCCAGGACGTCGCCGCCTACACCGCGGCGGCCGGCATGCAGACGATCAGCCTCACGCCCGACCAATACTTCGAGGGATTGTTCATCGGCCTCGCGGCGGCTCCCGTGCTGGCGGTGATCGTGGCGGTCGTGCTCGGCCTCGCGCTGCTCGACTTGCGCGGCCACTACTTCGCCATCGCCACGCTCGGGCTCGGCATTGCCGCCGGCGAGCTGGCGGCGGCCTGGACCTTCGTCGGCGGCTCCTCGGGCGTGCAGGTGCCGGTCTATCCGGGCAGCCTCCAAAGCGGCCGGCTGTTGTTCTATTTCCTCAGCGCCGCCCTCTGCATCACGACCTTCATCACCCTGCGCTGGCTCTACACGACGCGCTTCGGCCTCGCCATCAACGCCATCCGCGACGACGAGGATAAGGCCGAGGCGCTGGGGCTCCACACCACGCGCTACAAGATCATCGCCTGGTGCATCGGCGCCGTGTTCCTCGGACTCGCCGGCGGTCTCGTCGGCCACATCATCGGCTTCATCGATCCGCGCGAGGTCGCCTTCGCCGGCGCCTCCTTCGGCGTGTGGATGATCCTGATGGCGATCCTCGGCGGCAAGGGCACGCTGTGGGGGCCGGTGATCGGCGCCGTCATCTTCCACGTCATGCGCGAGCTGTTCTGGACCTATCTGTTCGGCTGGCAGAACGTGGCCATGGGCGTGCTGATCGTCGTGGTCGTCGTGTTCTTCCCGTTCGGCATCCTCGGCTGGCTGCGCCGCCGCTATCCGCAGCTGTTCGTGCGCGACGCCGCGCAGCCCGGGGCCGCCGAATGAGCGCGCTGCTCGAAGTTCGCAACGTCAGCAAGCGCTACGGCGGCGTCGTGGCCAACAGCAAGGTCAGCCTCACCGTCCGCGAGGGACAGATCGTCGGCCTGATCGGCCCCAACGGCTCCGGCAAGACCACGCTGTTCAACTCGATCGTGGGCACCCATCCGATCGACGGCGGCTCTATCCGCTTCGACGGCCGCGAGATCTCGCGGCTGCGCGTCGCCGACATCGCGCGCCTCGGCCTGATCCGCACCTTCCAGCAGACCCGCATCTTCCGCCAGATGAGCTGCCTCGAGAACATGCTGGTGAGCGTGCCGCAGGGCGACGCGTCGCTGCGCGCCATGATCGCGCGCCCGGCCAGCGACGACCGCGCCCATGCGCTGGAGCTGCTCGCCTTCGTCGGCCTCTCCAGCAAGCGCGACCTGGCGGCCGGCAGCCTCTCCTTCGGCCAGCAGAAGCTGCTGGAGTTCGCGATGGCCTTGATGAACGAGCCGCGCCTGCTGCTGCTGGACGAGCCCACCGCCGGCATCAACCCGACGCTCATCAACGGCCTCGTCGACCGGCTGAAGCGGGCGCGCGACCAGCTCGGCATCACGCTCTTCGTCATCGAGCACAACATGCGCGTGGTCATGAACCTGGCCGAGCACATCTACTGCCTCGCCCATGGCGAGCTGCTGGCCGACGGCCGGCCCGAGGACGTGCAGAACGATCCGCGCGTCGTCGCCGCCTATCTGGGGGCGCACTGATGACCGCCGCGACGCCCCGCCGCCGCGTGCGCGGCTACGGCCTCGGCACGGTCGACACCGTGCTTTCCGTCGACGCCGTGGAGCGCGCGGCCGCCGACCTCGCGGCCAGCGGGCCTTCCGCCGCCGATCTCGAGGCGCTCGTGAACGGCGCGCCGCTGCTCGCAGTCGACGAGCTCGTCGCCGGCTATGGGGCCATGGAGATCCTACACGGCCTCAACCTGCGGCTCGGCGCCGGCCAGTCGCTCTGCCTCATCGGGCCGAACGGCGCCGGCAAGTCGACGGTGCTGCATTCGATCTACGGCTTCACGAATATCGGCGGCGGCCGCATCACGATCGGCGGTCGCGACGTCACGCGCCTGGCCCCGAACGCCAAGCTGAAGCAGGCCGGCATCGCCTACATCCTGCAGGACAGCTCGGTCTTCCCCGACATGACCGTCGAGGAGAACCTGTGGATGGGCGGCTTCCTCATGGACCGCCCGGCCGACGCCCATGCCGCCGCCGAGGCCGTGCTCGCGCGCTATCCGCGCCTCGCCGAGCGCCGCCGTCAGCCGGCCCGCGTGCTCTCCGGCGGCGAGCGGCGCCTGCTCGAGATCTCGCGCGCCCTCGTCATGAACCCCAAGGTGCTGCTGATCGACGAGCCCTCGATCGGCCTTGAGCCGCGCTACATCGACATGGTGTTCGAGATCCTCGACGATCTGCAGCGGCGCGAGGGCAAGACCATCGTCATGGTCGAGCAGAATG
>Ga0335082_10005839_pt1 | contig 13468 bp, 11 predicted proteins | sample Lox_Sample_41_FD_206718 | JGI IMG/M metagenome (GOLD analysis project Ga0335082, IMG submission 206718) | Soil microbial communities from Loxahatchee National Wildlife Refuge, Florida, United States - Lox_Sample_4.1 | ecosystem: Environmental > Terrestrial > Soil > Wetlands | place: USA... | reverse complement strand
TGCTGGAGAAGAATCTCACGCTCGACACGGTGCGGCGCCTCGAGCGGCTGCTCGTCGCGCGCGGCTACCGGGTGATCCTGACCCGGGCGGAGGACCGCTACGTGTCCCTCGACCAGCGGGACGCGATCGCCGACGCCGCGCACGCCGACCTTTTCGTCAGCGTGCATTTCAACGCCACCGCGCCGGAGGTCCACGGCGTCGAAACCTGGGTGATGACCCCGCAGTTCCAAACGTCGACCGAGGTCGAGAACGACAAGAGCATGATTCCGGTCGCCTACCCGGGGAACCGCCAGGACTTTGCCAACATTCTGCTGGGTTACGCGCTGCACCGGCGGGTGCTCGCGAGCCTCGGGACGGGGGATCGCGGGCTGAAGCGCCGCCGCCTGGCCGTGCTGCGGATGCTCAACTGCCCCGGTGTGCTGGTGGAGTCCGCCTATCTTTCCAATGAGGCCGAGGCGCGCCGCGTCGCCACGCCCGAGTATCGGGAGCGCATCGCCACCGCGATCGCGGACGCGGTCGACGACTACGCCGCCCTGCTTGCGACCGTCCATCCTGCGACTACTTTGCCCACGGAAACCCGCCCTCCTGCAGTCTCGTCCCACTGACGCCATGAATCCACGCTCCCGCCTCCGCCTCGCCGTCCTGTGCCTGCTCGCCGCCCCCGCGGTGTCCGGCTTTGCCTGGGACTACGAGGGCCACCGCATCATCAACCAGCTCGCCCTCGCCGGCCTGCCCGCCGACTTCCCCGCCTTCGCGCGCACGCCCGAGGCGACCGCGCGGATCGCCTTCCTCGCCGGCGAGCCCGACCGCTGGCGGAATTCCGCGGATCGGTCGCTGCAGAACGACAACAACCCGAACCACTACCTCGACCTCGAGCAGCTCGGCTGGGCCGGCCTCGACCCGGCGAAGGTGAGTCCGCTGCGCTACACTTTCGCGCTGCAGTTCGCCGCCGGCCGGGCGGCCCACGCGCAGGTCTTCCCGCCGATCGACCCGGCGAAGGACGGCGACGGCACCCGCGAGTGGCCCGGCTTCCTGCCGTGGAAGATCGTGGAAGACACCGCGCGGCTGCAATCCCAGTTCTCCTACCTGAAGGCCTTTGAGCAGGGCGGCGGCACGGCGGAGGAGATCGCCAACGCGCAGGCGAACATCATCTATGTCATGGGCGTGATGGGCCACTATGTCGGCGACGGCTCGCAGCCGCTGCACGTCACCGTGCACCATCACGGCTGGGTGGGCGACAATCCGCACGGCTACACCACCGACGGACGGTTCCACGCCTGGATCGACGGCGGCTTCATCGCCCGGGCCCACATCGATTTTGCCGGCGTGGCGCCGCAGGCGCGGGCGGCGGCCCTCGTCGGGTCCGGCGGCGGATCCGACGCGTTGTTCCGGGCGGTGATGAACTATCTCGTGGCGCAGAACGAGCGGGTCGAGCCGCTCTATGAGCTGGAAAAAGAAGGGAAGCTCCGGGCCGACGGCTCGCCCGGCAGTCTCGACGGCAAGGGCTTCATCGAGGAGCAGCTGCTGCGCGGCGGGCAGATGCTGGGCAGCCTCTGGCTGACCGCGTGGCGCACGGCGTCGTCGGACCACTATCTGCTCGAGCAGCTGGCGAGGCGCGCCGCCGCGGCGCCCGCGCCGGCCGCGAAGTGAGAGCGTTGAGGAAGGGTCCCCGCCGGCGGACGACGGTCAACCGGCGGCGATCTGCGCCTGCACGACGCTGATGCGGGCGTGCAGGGCCAGCAACCGCAGCCCCTCGAGCGTGCGCAGGTCGTAGGTGCGGCGGCCGGTTTCCGATGCCAGCGCCGCCAGGGTCCCGGGATGGCCGGCGGCGAGGCGGTGCAGCCGCAACGCCGACTGGAGCAGTTCGCGCCGGCTGCCCGGGAAGTCCACGCCGGACAGGAAGGCGCGGGTTTCCTCAAGCGAGAAGGGCGGCAGGTCGATGCGCTCGAACAGGAAGAGGTAGGGCCAGACGTGGCCGAGGTCCAGCGGGCGCAGCGAGCGTGCCAGGAGCCAGACCGGCTGGCGCAGCATGAGCACGCGCAGCAGGTGCGCCACCCGCGGGGGCACCCGCGCGACATTGTCGACCACGATGGGCTGCCTGATCTCGGGCAGACGGGAGGCGAGCCGGTGCACGCGGGCCGCCATCCTGAGGCCGTCCGGCGCCAGGCCGGCCGCCGGCTCCAGCGTCTCGAGCAGGCTGCCGAGGCAGTGGCAGGCTGGCGCCACCACCAGGCGATGCGTGCGCGCGAATTCGGCGACCAGCATGGTCTTGCCCGTGCCGGCGGGGGCGTGCAGCAGAACGTGTCGTTGGGCCCGGTACGCCCGGTCGAGGCGGGCGAGCACCGTCCGCCGGCCGACAAACGCGAAGGGGGCGGGGGGCGCGCTCATGCGGCGGAGCGCGAGTTCCAATCGCGCAGCAACTCATAGTCGCGGCGCATCGCTTCGCGGGCCGCGACGGGCGCCCCAGCGGCGCTGGAGGCGACCTCGGCAAACCCGGCCTGGGCATTGAACTGGCTGGTGAGTTCCTCCAGGTATCGCTCGCTCCAACTGGTCAGCGCACGGCCGTAGGCCCGCAGCGCCTCATCGAGCGCATCGCTGAATTGGACCGTCAACTGCCGGCGGAGGGCGGCCCGCCGAAGAAACGCCAACGGCCATCGTCGCCACCCGCCAGACAGCCGGCCAGCGGCGAGCACCGGCGCGGGGTCGAACAATGGTCGTCCGGCGGGCGACGGCAAGGCACTGACTTCCCGGGGGGCGCCCGTGACCGTGCTCAGGGCGTTGGCCGCAAGGTCTCGCACCTCGCGCAGCCGAGCGTCGAAAGCTGCGCCGATCCGAGCGGCCGTTCGGTTCAGCTCCCGAGCCATCGCTTCGGCAAACTGATCGTCCGCCGGCGCGTCGACGAGTTCGCCAGCTGATTTCGCGAGCGCCGCATCGCCCGGCGGCGTGACTTTATACACCAGATCGTGCATTTCACGGCGGGCCTTCTCCAGCTCCGCCCTGGGCGTGCGAAGCGCCGCCTCATCGTGGGCGGCCGCGGTCCGTTTGGGTGCGGCCTCCAGCCCCGCCCGCAGCGCCAAGGCGGCGGCGACGGCCTCCCGCAAGGCGCCGACTTTGCGCCGCAATGCCGCCGCCGCCAGTTCGCGATGACGCGCCTGACGCGTCGCCAGCTCGGCCGCAAACCAGCGGTCCGTCATTCCGGTGCAACTTTCCGCAACGCTCACTGGGGCGACCGCCACCTCGCGACCGAGGGCCTCCGCAAACTGCCGCCGCGCATAGTTGAGCGCTTTCTCCCGATCCGCCGGCGTCAGGAGATCGGCCTTGCTGAGGACGAACAACACTTCCGCGCCGTTCTCCAACAGCGCCCGCGCCACCGCGACGTCTTCCTCGCCGGGCGCCGTCGTCCCGTCCAGCAACAGCACCCCCAGATCACAGCGCGGCAAAAAAGCCAGGGTCTGCGTGGCGCCCGCCGTGGCCAGCGACCCGAGACCGGGCGTGTCGACGAAGCAAAGGTCGCCGGCCAGCCGCCCGGTCGGCAGCTCCAGCAGGACGTCGGTGACCAGCCGGCGGTTGCCGGGGTTGTGCTCCTCGGAGGCGAATGCGCCGAGCTGGTCCACGGGAATGCGCCGGGGCTTCTCGTTGGCCAGGTTGACCACCGCGGCGGCTGCTGAACCCGCGATGATGCGAATGGGTACCGCCGTGATGGGGGTGACGCCGGTCGGCAGGACGTCTGTCGTCAGCAGGAAATTGAGCAGCGACGACTTCCCGCAGCTCACCCGCCCCACGAAGGCCACCGTCCACCAATTCTTTTCCAGCCGCTCCAACAATCGTTCCGCCGGTCCGCGCAATTCCACCAGGCCGTGAGCCGTGATGATGCGCTCGAGTTCCCGCAACAGGCGCACTTCGTCTCGGGTTTGGTCGAGGCGGGCGAGCCGCGCGGCGAGATCCCCGCCGAATCCCGAATGGAGGTACGCCAGCAAATCGTTGACCGCCGTGCGGATTTGTGCCCGCAACTCGACCACTCGCGTCGCCGTCGTCTCGTCGAGGGCCCCGTACCCGCGCAGATGGTCGGGTCCCAGGTCCTCCAGGGCGATGTCGACCGACACCATCATGCAGCGGAGATTCCAGAGCGCGCTGATTTCGGGCGGCGGGACGGGTATGGCGCAGGCCTCCAGCGCCGAGCGCAACTGTCGCCGCAGTCGGGCCACCTGATCGGCGATGACCTTGCGCTGCACGGCGGTGGCGTCCGGCGCGGTCGGGGCGAAAATCGCGTCTTCGTTGATCGGCGACAATCCGCCCAACGCCTCGCTCAACAGCCGGTCGATGTACTTGATCGCGGCCTGCAGCGTGTTGCGCTGGAAATCGTTCAGTTGGATCGTCGGGTCGGGCATGGCGGTTCACGCGACGCTGGCTGCAGGCAGAATCCCGCCGCTGCGCAGAACGTCCGCCAGCGGGAGCGCCACCTCGGGTGGTGCCAGGTCGGCAAGGTCTTTGGCGACGCCAGCGATATCGTAGGCGACCCGGCGGACAAATACGTCGCCGTCGCGCCACAAGACGTACGAGGCGCGCGGATTGCGGTCCTTGGGCTGGCCGACACTGCCGGGATTCACCAACATCGTGGTCCCGTGCAGGCGCACAAACGGGCGATGGGTGTGCCCGAGAAGGAGGAAATCGGGGCGCCCGGCAATCGCTATCTCCTGCTCCCATCGCTCGCGCGGACTCTGAATCTCGAGATAACTGTACAGCGGGTCCGAGGGTAGGGCGTGGCAGAGGAAGCAGCGCGCATTGCCCAGCTTCATGGCCAGCCCGGCCGGCAGAGCGGCAAGATAGCTCCGCTCCGACGCATCAAGCCGGCCAACGGCGAGACGCTGCATCGCCTCGGCGAGATGCCGGTAAGGGGCCGAACAGCGCGGGTCTTCGTTGCATCCGACGGCACGATCGTGGTTTCCCTGGACGATCGACCCCGGAAGGACATTGGCCTGCGCCCAACGAACACATTGCGCTGGATGCGGGCCATAGTTCACGAGGTCGCCGAGGCAGATGACGCGGTCGACCTGCGGCTCCGCCGCCAGCACGGCCTGCAGCGCGGGCCAGTTGCCGTGGATGTCCGAAAGAATCAGGATCTTCATGACTCGCTACCAGCTCAGTGAATGACTGTCGGGTAGGAGTCATCAGCCCCAAGGGCGTTTCCCGCTCACGCGGCCAGGCAAACTCCATTGCCTGCAGGAACAACAAAACACGACCGGGCGGCGCTGTAAAGCGCGCGGTGCCGGTCCGGTGCTTCGTCGTACGGAGCGATCATACGGAACGGAATCCGGGGATCGCCCAAGGCCCCGCCAATTACAGCCAGGCCGACAACAACAGTCCCGCCAGCAGTGCGAGCAGGACATAGGTGACATACGTGTTCAGGCGTCCCCGATGGATGCGGGCGAGCATGGCGGCCAGGCCCAGGGCGGCACTCCGCAGGGGATGCAGAACCGCCCGGTCGATAAGATAAACCTCCTCCCGGTCACGGCGAATCGCCGTGCGGAAATGGCGGGCGACTGTCTCCCGGGTGTCCTCGACCGTCGTCGGACGAAAGACGGCGTCGAATATCACCCGCACGGAATTGGAGAATCCGGTGGCGGTATAGGTCATCTCAGGCAACAGCCGGCGCAGGCCGCCATCCCAACAGGGTTGTCGCACCACGTGACGCCGCCGGCCCACCAACAGGCGCACGACGAGGTACGCCAGCGCCAGCAGCAGCCCCAGCACCACTGCAAGCCAAAAGGGCGCCGCGGCGTAAACCACGGGATTGGCAGCGCCGCCGCGATGCATCAGGACCAGTCCCGGGCCGGGAAGGACCGTCTGGCCGACTTGGGCACCGAGCGCATGGAAATCCGCCACGAAGGCCGCCGGCAAATCGGTATGGTGCGTGCTGCTGGCGAAGAACGGCGGCACGATCGCCGCCGTCGCACTGCTTCCGGTGAAGGGTTGGATCGTCCGATCGAGCACCGGGACCACATAGGTTGCCAGCACGCCAAGGAGCAGGCAGCCGGCCGCCAACAGGGCCATGGCGAATCCGGCGGACCTCGGCGCCTCGCGGGCCGCCGCCGCCTCGGGTGACCGGCTGATGCCCAGGAATCCCATCGCAAACGCTTTCACAAAACACGTCACGGCCAGCGCCGCCGTGAGCGCCAGCACGGCTCCGCACAGGGCGAAAACCACTTTCACTCCGGTTGGCGCGAGGGCGGCGCTGGCCAGGAGCGACTGGAGGGTCAGCCATTCGCTCACAAACCCGTTGAAGGGCGGCAGGGCTGCGATCGCCAGCGCGCCGGCGAGAAAGCCGAGCGCGGTCCAGGGCAGTCCGTGAATCAGTCCGCCCAGGCGGTCGAGATCGCGCGTCCCGGTTTGCCCTTCCACCGCCCCGCACCCGCAGAACAGCAGCGTCTTGTAGAGCGCATGATTCGTCAGGTGGTAAAGCGCGGCGATGTAGGCGATGGCGGCCAGAGCCGGCTGGCCGGACGCACTGAACACCAGGCCGGCTCCGAGTCCGACCGTGATGATCCCGGCGTTTTCGATCGAGCTTTGGGCGAGCAGCATCTTGAGGTCGTTTTCGGTGGTGGCGTAGAGAATGCCGAGGATCGCGGTAACCGTGCCGACGACCAAGGCCACCAAGCCGGGGCCGACCGACGCTGCCGGCAGCAGATCGGCGTTGATCCGCAGGATGCCGTAGAGACCGAGGTTGAGGGTCGCACCCGCCAGGACCGGGACGAAAGCCGGCGGCGCCGCAGTGTAGGCGCGCGGCAGCCAGGGGTTGACGGGCACCAGTCCGGCCTTCACGCCAAAACCGAAAAAGGTGAGCAGGAACACCGCCCAGCGCAGACCGGCGCCGGCCCCGGGAGCGGCCGACCGCAGCGCGGCGAAATCGAGTGCCTGCCCGTGCGCCGCCAGCAGCAGGCCGAGCACGATGGCCAGCGCCCCGGCTTCGCCCATGATCAACATCAGATAGCCGGCCTGGGTGTGCGTTTCCGTCTCGTGATCATAAACCACGAGCAGGTAGCACAGCAGCGACATGACCTCCCAAGCCACGAGGAAGGTGAAGACATCCGCGGCCAGCAGCACGAGCGCGATGGCGCCGAGCAACGCCAGATACCACCCGCCGAAACCCCGCAGGCGATAGCGCTGCGCCAGCCGCGGCAGGGCCGACGCCAGGAAGATCGACGCAGGACCATACACGAGCGCCGTGACGAGCAGAAACAGGCCGGAGAGCCGGTCCGCGGCCAGGGTGATCGGACCCAGCGACGGAACGGTCCACAGAGTCCAGGCGGAGCTTCCGTTTCCGGCCAGGGCCAGCGCTCCGGCCCAGCCCAGGGCCAGGGCCGCCAGCGCCCCGGCCCACGCCAGGAGGCGCGCCTGCAGGCGTTCCGGAGCCAGCCAGACCGCGACGATGCCGGCCCCGCACAAACCGAAGAAGATCGCCAACGATGTGCCGCCCGGAGCCGTCACGTCGTCACCTCCCTCCGCGGTGCGCCCGGGCCCGAGATCAGCGACACCGGTGGCCGGCGACCCACGGCCACCAGCAGTCCATGCAAGATGGCGAGCGGCGGGGGCGGATGGCCCGGCACCTCCACATCGACCGGGATGATCCCGGCCACGCCCGATCCCGTCACGAAGCTCGGGGCGAACACCCCGCCGGTCAGGGCGCACGCGCCCACCGCGACCACCCGTTTCGGCGTCGGCATCGCCCGGTAGGTTTTTTCGAGCGCGAAGCGCAGATGGTCCACCCCGGGACCCACGACCAGCAGCACATCGGCGTGCCGGGGGGTGGGGGTGATGAAAAAGCCGAGCCGATGCATGTTGTAGTAGGGATTGTTGAGCTGCCGGACCTCGTGCAGACACGCACCGCAATCTCCAGCGTCCATGACCAGGATGTGGATCGACCGTTCGAACTCGCTGCCCAGCGGCGGCGACGGCCCGGGTCCGGCGGCCAGGCCGGACCATTCAAAGCCGTCCCGCCACGCCAGCGGCGCCGTCGTCTCCCGCACGCAGCGGAAACAATGAATGCAGCGCCGGTGGTTGACCGCGATGCCGCCGTTCACCGCCTCCAGCGCATGGGTGGGGCAGCGCTCGATCAGCTCGCCGGCGCCCGGGCCGCCCGACGGGAACCCCGGCGACACCCCGGCCGCCGTCTCGGGCTGCGCCGGGTAGCGGGTGGTTTTCACCCCGGTGCTGAGTCCCTTGAGTACCCATTGGCTCATGGAGGTGTCTCCGGTCTGGTCAACGGTCATTTTCCGCCACGGAGAGGCCGAGCGTGGCAAGGATGATGGGGAAGTCCTGGAAGGCGAAACGTTCTACCGCCAGATGGAAGCCGTGCCAGTTGATGAACGAAGGCGGGACGATGTGATAGCGGATCACGCGGCCGTCGGCATCGAGCCGCAGCCAGTGAAAGGCCGCGCCGCGCGGAGCCTCAATCCAGCTCAAGGTCGCGCCGGCTTTGGTCGGACACGGTGACCGCACGGGCCCGCCGGGCAAGCCGGTGGCGGCCTGTTCCATCAGCCGCAATGCCTGGCGTGCCTCGGCAAAAAAGACCCGCAAGCGGGCATAACCGTCTCCCTCGAGCTCGACCGGGGTGTCAAAATCGAACCGGTCGTAGGCTTCGTAGGGTTGGGCCCGCCGCAAATCGCAGCCCTGCCCCGAGGCGCGGGCAATCGGCCCGACCAGGCCGTGGGCCAAGGCGTCGGACTTGGCAATGACGCCAACGTCCTCCAGCCGGTCGAGATAGCTGCTCGAATAGCGCAAAAGCTCCTCCAGGACGTTCAACCGGCGGGTGACGTCGCGGGCGGCCTGCACGGCGTCCTGACACGCGGCATCCCCCAAGTCGCGGGATAGTCCGCCGGGCGACGCGAGGCCGAACAAGTAACGGTGGCCGGTCAGCTTCGCGCAGAGACGGAGCAGCTCTTCCTCCAGGATGGCCGCCTGGCTGGCTGCGACCACGAGGCCCGTCGATTCGCAGATTCCCTCGATCACCCCGACGTGGTGGCGCAGGCGTTCCAGTTCGGCCAGCAGGACGCGCAGGCGCCGGGCCCGTTCGGGCACCTCGGCACCGGCGATGCGCTCGACCGCCGCACTAAATGCCACGGCGTGCGCAAAGGCGGTCGTGGCGGCAAAACGCTCCGCCAGCAGCAACGCCTCATGGGCCGGCTTGCCCTCGGCGATCTTCTCCACCCCACGGTATTTGAAGAACAGACGCGGGAACGCGCGGATGACGTCCTCGCCCACCGTCTCGAGTTGAAAGTGAACCGACTCGGCGATGCCGCCAAAAACGGGCCCAACCGGCATCACAAACGCCCCCTCGGCCTCAACAATCCGCCGCGGTCGCCAGTCCGGTTTGGGCCGGCGACCTTCCACCGGGGTCTGCGCGTCGAACCGGTGGCGCATCGGTTCCACGCCTTCCTGCCAGGCGTCGTCGTGCAGGATGAAGTCGCCCAGCCGCGGATGCCCGGCAAAGACCACACCAAACATGTCCTCCGCTTCGCGTTCCTGCCAGTCCGCGGCGTGCACCCGGGCGCTGATGCTGGGAAATTCCTTCTGGGCCAGAGCCTGCCGCGCCACCACCTGCACCCGTGCCGGCCCGGCGCGACTGTGAAAAAGATAGCGCAGCTCCCACGCATCCGCGTTCTCCTCGACCACGAGGCCGGCGAAGGCGCAATCCGCCTCGGAGAAGAGCCACGCACACACCTCCGGGAGGTGCGGCGGCGGACAGGAGAGGGCGATGGTGCCCGGTTGCGCGTCGGCGCCTCCCGGGGCCGCCATGGGCCAGCGGCCGTGCAACTGCCGGGCGATGTCTTCGGGGCTCATGGCGACACGAGCGTCTGCGCCGCCTGCCGCAGCAGGGCGTGCAGCGAATCCGGCATCCAGACGCCAAAGACCAGCACCGGCACGGCGCTCAGCAGCAGGGCAAGGCGGCAGGTGAAGGGCAAGGGCACGGGGGCCGCGAGCGATCCCCGGGCGCCCGCCTCGGGCCGCCCGAACACCATGCGGTTGACGTGGCGCATGATCCCAAAGAACGCCACCGTGATGAAGAGGACCAGCAGCAGCGTCGCGAGGTACCGGTGCTGCACCAGGCCGCTGCGGATGATCGAGAATTCACTGAGGAAGACCGCAAACGGGGGCGCTCCGCCGATGGCGAGGGCGCCGAACAGCAGGGCCGCACCGGCTGCCGGCGAGGACCGGAACAGCCCACGCACGGAGGCGATTTGTCGCGTGCCCAGGGTCAACAAAGCCGCGCCCGCCGCGAAGAAACAAAAGGACTTGGTCACACTGTGGCTGAGCATCTGCATCACCGCCCCCTGGCTGCCGCCCGCGCCTCCCAGCCCCGCGGCGAAGAGGATGATTCCCATGTGCTCGACGGTGGAGAAGGCGAACAGCCGCTTGTAGTCGCGCACCTGCAGCAACAAAAATGCCGCCGTGCCGGCCGAGGCCAGCCCCAGGGCCATCGCCCACGTCCCGGCGCGCAGGCCGGGCGCGGCCTGCATCACCGGGAGCAGTCGCAGGATGACGTATAGCACGGCCGTGGTTTCCACGCCCGATAGCAGGGCGCAGACCGGCGACGGCGCCTGGCTGTGGGCATCCGGCAGCCAGGTGTGCATCGGCACCAAGCCGACTTTCGTGCCCAGGCCGATCAGAATCAGCACAAACGCCGTCCGCAGCAGCACCGGCGGCATGGCGGGCGCGGCAGTGACAAGACCGCCCCACGTATAGACGCCACCGCCAGTCGCCTGCATCGCGGCAAACAGCACCAGAAAGCCAAACAGGGCCACGCCCGCCCCCATGAGCGAGAGCACCACGTATTTCCAGGCCGCCTCCAGGGCGGCGCGGGTGTTGTCAAACGAGACGAGCAGCGCCGAGCACAGGGTCGTCAATTCCACCACGATCCAGACGAGGGTTGGCTCCGCCAGGACGGGGATGGCCAGCATGGAGAAGATGAAGAGATTGTAGTTCGCGTAGTAGAGACGCAGCTTTTCCGGCTTCAGGTCTCCGTGCGCCATGTATCCGGCCGAGTAGATCGAAGCGGTGGCGCCGACAAAGGCCACCAGCAGCAGGACGAGCGCGCTCAATCCGTCCACGGCGATCCACCGCCAAAGCCCGAAATTCATAACCGCGGTCGCGGAGTGGCCCGCCGCCGTGGCCCAAACCAGGCGCACGGCCAGGGTCAGGCCGGCCAGGTTGGCCGCCACCGTCACGACCGGCGCCCAGAGCCGGTGGCCGCGGACACAGGCCAGCACGGCCGCGAGCAACGGGAGCAGCAGGATGATGAGGACGCTCATTCCGCCCCCTCCCGTCCGGTCGTTTCCGCGGCCGACTCTCTCAGGCTCGCCAGCTCTCCCACCGCCGTGGTGCCGACGTGCTGCTCCACCGCCCGGGTCAGCACGCCGACAATGACCACAATGATCAATCCGTCCGTGGCAATGGCGAGTTCGACCAGCATCGGCAGGTCGCGCGCCAGGGCGATGCCGGTCAGAAAGGCGCCGTTTTCCATGGCCAGGAGTCCCATGATCAGCGGCACGGCTTCCCGGCGCACGGTCAGGGTGTAGGCGCCGAGCAGCAGACCGGCGATGCCGATCGGGACGTTCGGGCCGCGGAAGTCCGGTCCCACCGCGGCCGCCAGCGGCTGGGCCAGGAAGAAGGCGAAGATCACCAGCGCCAGCGCGATGAGCAGCGAAGTGGGGATGTTCAGCGCCTGGTCAATCTCCCGCCGCGTGTAGATTTCCGCCGGCGCGGTGCGGCGCAGAATCCAGGGAACGATGACCGGCTTGGCGACCACGTTCACCAGCGCCACGCCGAAAAGGTGCACCGAATGATGCAGCCATCCCAGCAGAAAGGCGGAGGCCGCCAGCAGCAGCGACTGCAGGATAAACCAGTTCAGGCAACCCCGGGCCTGACGGGTCGCCACCATGCCGAAGGCGCAAAGCAGAAACAGCCCGCCGGCCAGGGCGTTCAGGTTGTCCAAAAACGGCGTCAGCGCGTTCATGGGCGCTCAGAAGTTCAGCAGGCTGGTGATCATGGCGGTCACACAGGTGATGAAGGCCGCCCCGAGAAACTCGGTGATGCGGAACAGCCGCAGTTTCGCCAGCGACGATTCAATGCCCACCAGCACCAGCAGAAACAGCAGGATTTTCAGCAGCACGAGCGGGATCGCCAGCAGCACGGCGGCCAACGTCCGCCCCTGCGCCAGGCCCCAGGGGGTTACCAGCACATTGAGGTAGATGCACAGGAGCACCATGAGCTTCATGTAGCCGCCCCACTTCATCAACGCGAAGCCCCGACCCGAGTATTCCAGCGACTTCGACTCGTCGATCATCGCCAGCTCGAAATGCCCCGTCGGGTTGTCCACCGGGATCCGCCCGCCCTCGGCCAGAATCAGCATGAGAAAGGCCAGCAGCAGCAGGAGGTGCGACGGCGCGTAAAAGTTGGCCGGCGGCGTGACCCATTTCTGCTGCACGATGGAGGGGATGGTGGAACCGGCGACGAACGAGACCGTGAAAAACACGATCATGAAGACGGGTTCGGCCAGAAAGCCGACCATGCGCGTGCGGCTGGCGCCGACCGGTCCGTACGGATTGCCCGTGTCCACCGCCGCCAGCGTCGCGAAGAAACCGGCCAGCGCCAGCACGAAGCCCCCGCCCAGCATGTCACCCATGAAGGCGAAGAAGAGCGGGTAATCGGTGAGCACCGGGATGAGGAGCGTCACGAAGAGCGGGGCGACAAAGACCACGTAGGGCGTGAAGCGGAAGATCCAGGAGGCCTGCTCCGACAGCACCTGGTCCTTGTGGAAGAGTTTCCAGAGGTCGCGGTACGGCTGGAGGATGCTCGGCCCGCGACGGGCCTGCACGCGTTCCTTCATCCGGGCGAGCACACCGGCAGCCAGCGGCGAAAACGCCAGCACCACGAACATTTGCAGCAGATTGAATGCAATTGCCCGCAGCATGGGGAAACCGGGCGTCAATTCGCCGCCGTGGGCGGCGTTGCCCCGCGGTAGTGCAACACCCGGACCTTTTCGAGGGTGACAAGTCCGCTGCCGATCATCTCGTCGAGCGCCGGCAGGAAGCCGTTGATTTTTTCCTCGCTGTCCACGATCTCAATCACGAGGGGAAGATCCATCGAGAGACGCAGGATCTTGCTGGTGTGCAGCCGGCTGGATTTGCCGAAGCCCATCGCCCCGCGCAGGACGGTGGCGCCGGCGAGGTGCTGCTCCCGCGCCTTGAGCACGATGGCCTCGTACAGCGGCTGGTGGTGCCATTTGTCGGACTCGCCGATGAAGATGCGGAGCAGAACGGATTCTTGGGGTATTTCCATGGGAAAAATCTCCGGAGCCATCGCTTAGGCGCCCTTGAGAGCGTTGAGGGAGGCGGCGGCCAGATGCCCGAGCCAGACGGCGACGAGGCAGCTGACGAGCGAGAGGACGGCGTTGCCGCCAGCCTGAAACCAC
>Ga0335082_10005837_pt1 | contig 13469 bp, 5 predicted proteins | sample Lox_Sample_41_FD_206718 | JGI IMG/M metagenome (GOLD analysis project Ga0335082, IMG submission 206718) | Soil microbial communities from Loxahatchee National Wildlife Refuge, Florida, United States - Lox_Sample_4.1 | ecosystem: Environmental > Terrestrial > Soil > Wetlands | place: USA: Florida... | reverse complement strand
GAGGGTTTCCGGAACTACTGGACTTCAGGAGAGAGGTAGAGGCAGGCCGAATTATAGGCCCTCAAATTTACACGACGGGACCGGCCAACAACGGCGGAGGGTGTGCCGGGCCGGTTGACCGGAAGGTGTACACAGTCTCTGAGGCGCGCAAGGCTGTCAGGCGCGATAAGGCAGATGGATTCGATGCAGTGAAGGTTCTAACTGGCCTGAATGGCGACGCATATCGCACTTTGGCCATGGAGGCACACGCATCGGGATTGGCTGTGTATGGTCATGTGCCAGATGCAGTGGGGCTTGAAGGCGTATTGGATGCGCATCAGGACTCTATTGAGCACTTGAGTGGGTATCTAGCCGCGATTAACTCGAATGAATGCGACAACGGGCAGACATCGCTGGATGGAATATCTACAAGCAATCCGCGATCCTACGACGAGGGCACACTACGTTCCATCGCGCGGAAAACTCGAGAATCAGGAACGTGGAACTGTCCGACTCTGGTGCTGTTGCAAGCCCTCAGCAAGCAATGGCAAGGATTACGGCGCGCATGGTACGCGCCGGATGCGACACCATTCCTTTCCTCGGTGTGGCCCTCAGGAAAATTCAGCGCTGCAGCTTTGCGTGCCGAGCGAGACGAGCTGCCTCATTTCGCCATCGTCGTGATGAGTATGCTGCATGAAGCCGGCGCCCGCGTTGTGGCCGGCACTGATGCCGATGGCACATACGTGGCTCACGGATCCTCGATTCATCAAGAGTTGTACAACCTTGTTTCAGCCGGCTACAGTCCCTATGAGGCGCTGAGAGCTGCCACGGCGGATGCCGCTGAACTCTTGCGAAAGCAGGATGAGTTCGGCACGGTGGAGACCGGCAAGCTGGCCAACCTGATCTTGCTCCGGGGCAATCCGCTGGCTGAAACACGGAATACTGAGCAACGTATCGGGGTAGTCGTACAAGGCCGTTGGTATTTGGAACGAGATTTGAAGAGTCTAGAGAACCGATCGCAGTAGTTGGGACCGAGTTATGGGACGGTATTTGTTGGCATTGATGTCCGTGCCGGTGATCTGCTGCGGTTGGGCGCAGCAGTCTGTTCCACCCGGCGGTTCTTCTTCCGACAAAACCCGGCTGCTGCTACGCCAACTGACCGATTCGGGTACCCTCCCCGACTTACGATGGCCAAAATTTTTCGGCTGTCAGAACTTCGTTGCGAAATTCTACGAAACCACTGGTTATGGTTTCGCCTGGGTCCAGAATGGTGCATTGACTCCTCAGGCCCGGTCCATAATTAGTGTTCTTCAAGATGCGGCGGCTAGAGGTCTGGATCCTGAGGACTATGATGGCTCGCGTTGGCAAGCTCGCATGGCGCACCTGCGTCCTGCCTGCGCACAGCCTTCCGATGACGATCTTGCACGATTCGATCTCGCGCTCACGATTTCGGTGATGCGCTACGTCTCGGACCTGCGGGTTGGCAAGGTGAATCCTAAGGTCTTTTGCTTCGGCTTAGACGTGGACGGGAAAAGATGCGACCTGGCCGAGTTTCTTCGAACGCGTCTCGTCCACACCTCCGACGTTCCGCTTGCGCTCGAGCAGCTCGATCCGCCCTTTGAAGCGTATCGTCGAACGGCGGCAGCGCTGCGGACGTATCTTGCACTCGCACGCGACGATGACGGCGAGCTGCTACCCAGCACCAAGAAGCCGGTCGAGCCGGGCGATCTCTATCCAGGCAGCGCGCGGCTTAGACGCCTGCTGCTGCGGCTCGGGGACCTTCCAGCAGACGTAACCATTCCAGCGAACTCGCAACTATATCAACGCGACTTGCCTGAAGCCGTGAAGCACTTTCAAATTCGACATGGGCTCGAACCGGATGGCCGCATCGGGACTGCAACGCTGAAGCAATTGAATACTCCGTTGAAGCGTCGAGTCCGTCAACTGCAGTTCGCTCTGGAGCGCTGGCGTTGGGTGCCCGAACAGTTCGTGCGTCCGCCCGTCATCGTAAATATTCCCGAGTTCCGCCTTCGCGCGTACAACGATCGCTACCAGCCGGAGCTCGAAATGAAAGTCGTGGTTGGAGGAGCTTACCGGCATCAAACGCCGATATTTGCGGAGGAAATGACCCTAGTCATCTTCCGGCCTTACTGGAACGTACCTCTCAGCATTCAGAGAGCGGAGCTGGTACCGAAGCTCAAGCGGGATCCGGCATACCTGGAAAGCAATGACTACGAGATCGTTGGCGCGGATGGCAAAGTCACCGAGGGCAAGGCAATCACTGCAGATCTGCTCGCGCAACTCCATTCCGGAAAGCTCTCGATCCGCCAGAAGCCGGGAGCGAAGTGCGCGCTCGGGTTCGTTAAGTTCCTGTTCCCCAACGAGCATAGCGTGTATCTGCATGGCACGCCCGCGAAGGCGCTGTTCATGAAGTCCCGGCGCGATTTCAGCCATGGCTGCATACGAGTGGAAAGGCCTGAAGAGCTCGCCCTTTGGGTACTCCGGGATCAACAAGGCTGGAATCTGGATCGTATCCGGGAAGCCGAGGCAGGATCTCAGCCAGTCTCAGTCAGTCTCAACAGACCGATTCCAGTTCTAATTCTTTACAGCACAGCGGTTGTGCAGGAAAGTGGAGAGGTTTACTTCTTCGACGATATCTACAAGCACGACGCGTCGCTCGAAGAACTGCTGGACAAAGGCTATCCCTACTCCGATTGGAAACCTACCAGCGCCGCGCCCGGCCGACGTCCACGTGAATGAAATCGGAACTGGCGTAGTAGCCGACCCCGCCGCGATGTAGGGCCAGCGCTGCGTCGCGTACCGCGGAGGTCCTCAAACCCGGCAAACGGATATCGATGGCTTCGGCTTGCATATGTAAGCTGTGCTTGGCGACGCCATTCGTATGCGTGCGGAGGAATTCGTTGCTCCCGGGCGAGCGATAGCCGCAGATGACGTGCAGTTCGGCTGCCGGGCGCCCCACAGCGGCCGTAAGATCTGCCAGCAGATCGAACAAGCGGGGGTCGTAGTGATGCACCTCGCCGGTTCTATGGTCGCGGAGGAAGTGATCGGCTTGCGCCAGCGCCTCGGGGATGTAGCGATTGCCCATCCGGTACACGATATCGAGCCGCTCGCCGGTGTGCGTGTGATATAGCTTCAGGCGAAATTCGCGGCCCGGTGGAGGCTCGGGCGTTGCAAGAGGAACGGATCCGATCAGAAGAAAGGAGAAGGCCAGGAGGTGAAGCACTAACCTTGATTGTAACCCGCGAGGGCTCCGCTGGCAGCCGGTCCGCTATCGCAATCTGTTATAGCTGTTCCATTGGCGGGTTCTATCCTTTATTCATGCTATTCTGAACCCGGTGACCCCATCCATGACTTCGCAGAAAAAAACGGTTCGCTACCAGCTTTTGGCGCCGCTGCAAGCGGTCAGGTTGGAATCCCATCACGGAAGCAGTCTTCGCGATCCCACTGCGGATCTCATCGAAATTCCAGCCGGGTCTGTCATTGAGACCGAAGGCCATGCCGACTCGTCCGGACTCATCAATATTCTCTGGAACGGACAGGCATTTTCGGTTTTCGATGAGGACCTGCGAGAAAAGGCACAGAGCCAGACTGCGCAAGGCAGTTAACCAACTCACACGCCGTTCTTCGTCCAATGGCGAGTCAACGAGATCTTGAACTATTTCGCGCCACGGCTGCAGGCGATGTAGAGCGCATGCGGGCGGTATTGGGGCGTGGCGCGAAAGTGAACTCGAGGTTGAAGAACGGGGCGACACCCCTGCTCACAGCGGCGATTTCAGGCGAGATCGAAGCAGTTCGCCTGCTGCTCCTCCAGGGCGGCGACCTGAAAGCCCGCTATCGCGACGACGCCACCGTGTTGATCATGGCAGCTACCCAGGGCGAGGCCGAGATCGTGCGGCTGCTTTTACAGAAGGGCGCGAACTTTGAAGAGCGAACGCGAGGCGGAGTGACGGCGCTCCTTGCGGCCTCGATCGAGGGTCACGCCGATGTCGTGGAAGCCCTTCTGGCAGCCGGAGCAAATGTCAATGGAACCGATAACCGTGGCGTGACCCCGTTGATCGGTGCGGTGATCAACGGCCGAATGGAGGCTGCCTGCGCATTGATGGCGAGTGGCGCTGACGTTCACCATCGCAGCCAATCCGGTTTGACTCCTCTGGCCGCGTCCATTGCTGCAGCAGCTTCCGTTAGCTGGCTGTTACTCGAGCACGGCGCAAACGCTAGTGTAGCCGACGAGAACGGGCGTCCAGTCCTGGTGGCCGCCGCCGCAGTTGGCAACGCTGAGGTCCTGCCCATGTTGCTCAGCAAGGGCGCCAGCATTGAGTCGCGTGATCCGGACGGCAATACGGCGGTGCTTGCTGCCGCTCTCGGTGGACATGCCGAAGCGCTCACGGAGCTGCTAAATGCAGGGGCTAATCCGAATACCGCTGGACGAGAGGGAATCACCGCTCTGATTGCCGCTTCGGTTCGAGGATTCGCGGAGATAGTGAAACAGCTCGCGAAGGCCGGGTCAGATCTCAACGCTATTGACTCGCGGGGCATCAATGCGCTGCACGCCGCCGCAGCCACCGGACAGGCCGGAATCGCGCGGCTGCTGGTGGAGTCCGGCGCTGATGTGAACCGGTTGACCGCGGATGGCTTAACCGCGCTGCAGGTTGCGGAAACGGCCGGGCACCAGGAGATCGTCGAATTATTGCGGCAGGGCTAAGACTCAATCCCCGATTGCTCGAAAGGCCATACTTGGAGTGAATCCGGGTTGCTGCTTTTCCACGACTGCGGGAAGAGTGAATCGGAAAACCGAGCCCGCACCGGCTTGCGAATCCACCCAGATGCGCCCGCCATATCGCTCCACGATTCGCTGGCAAATCGCCAGCCCGATGCCGGTCCCCGGGTACTTCTGGCCATGCAGCCGCTTGAAAATACCGAACACCTGCTGGGCATATTCGGGCTCGATTCCGATGCCATTATCCCGAACAGAGATGATCCAGCCCGCATCGCTGGGCTCCGCCGACAGTCGAATCTCGGGCGGTTCGGCGGACCGGTATTTGATCGCGTTGGAGATCAAGTTCTGAAATAGTTGGACCAGCCGGATTTCGTGAGCCTGGACCGTTGGCAGGGTATCCCAGGTGATCGTGGCGCCATCCTGTTGAATGGATGCCTCCAGGTTCAAGAGCACCTTGCGTACAACTCGTTCGCAATCGATAGGCCGCGGCGGCCCTTCATCCGATGATCCAGCACGGGAATACGCCAAGAGATCTTTCAGCAGCATCTCCATCCGTTTCGCTCCGCCGACCACGAACGCGATCAATTGATCGGCGTCGCCGTCGAGTTTCGTGCCGTACTTCTTCTGCAGAATCTGGCTGTAGAGCGAAACCATGCGCAGCGGCTCCTGCAGATCGTGGCTCGCGGCGTACGCGAATTGGCTGAGGTCGTCGTTGGACTGGCGCAATGCATCGTTGGAGCGTAAGAGCTCCTGAGTTCGTTCAGCGACGCGCTGCTCCAGCTTGTTGTTTAACTCCCGAATCGCTTCATCGGCTCGCCGGCGCTCGGTAATGTCGCGAATGGCCGAAGTGAACAGCAGTCCTTCTTCGGTCTGCAGGGGGCTCAAGGTGATTTCGATTGGGAATTCGCGCCCGTTCTTATGACGCGCCCAGAGCTCTCTTTGCGAGTTTGGAGCACTGAGATCGGAAGCCGTCCACTCTGGAACTAGAATACTGATGTTGCGGCCGACCATATCCTCGCGGCGGAAGCCGAACAACACTTCTACTTGCGAATTGACCAAGCTGACTCGCCCTTCCTCGGAGCTAATGATCATCGCATCGGGAGCAGCTTCGAGCAGCGAGCGGAATTTTTGCTCCGCTTTTCCAAGGACCTCAGTCTGACGACGGAGCAGAGCAGTATTGCGGCTGAGTTCGACGAAGACAGCGACTTTGGAGCGGAGAATCTCGGGAACGATCGGCTTGAAAAGAAAATCGACTGCTCCGAGATCGTAGCCCCGGAACAGATGCTCGTCGCTCTTGTAGCCGGTCAGAAACAAGATGGGAATGTCGCGCGAGCGCTTCCGTGCGCGAATCAGCTCGGCGGTTTGAAAGCCGTCCATGTCCGGCATCTTGACGTCGAGAAGAATCGCTGCGTAGTCGTCCGCAAGCACATGACGAAGCGCTTCCGCGCCGGAACGCGCCAGAACCAAATCCTGCCCGAGTCCCTCGAGTGCCGCTTCCAGAGACACAAGATTCTCGGCCGTATCGTCGACCAGGAGAATCTTGACCCGCTCGGTAGCGCCTTGCTCGAGTATTGGTTCCATTGGGGATGTCAGTCGGTCATGGCAATCTTTCTCAAATCAGGCACTCGGCGCCGCGAACTGCGCCATCTCATAACCACGATTGACGGAGACGCGCAGCACCGAGAATAGCTGTTCCAAGTCTACCGGCTTCGTTATGTAGTCTGTGGCGCCGGCTTCGATGCACTTCGCGCGGTCGCCCTTCATAGCCTTGGCGGTAAGAGCGATGATGGGCAGCGAACGGAAGCGGGAATCCTTGCGAATTGCCCGCATGGTTTCGTAGCCATCCATCTCCGGCATCATGATGTCCATTAATACGAGTTCGACGCCCGGCGTTTTTTGCAGCAGCTCGATACCGGTGCGTCCGTTCTCGGCATGCAGCACCTTTAATTGGTGATCCTCGAGCAAACTGGCCAGAGCGAAGATATTGCGCACATCGTCGTCGATAACCAGCACAGTCTTGCCCACCAGCGTGGGGTCTGTCTCGCGCAACTGCTCGAGGATGTGGCGTTGTGAGGGCTTCAGGTTGGCTTCGGCGCGATGCATCAGAAGTACGGATTCATCCAGAAGCCGCTCCAGCGTTGACGCGAGCTTCACAACGCCATTTCGAGCGACTCGATCAAAATCAATCTTCTCTTCCGCAGTCAGGGGACGGTCGCAGAACAGGATCACCGGCGGGGCCTGAGGAGCGGTTTGCGACTGGATCTCTTCCGCCAGCGCCGGCGCCTCGATGCCCTGCACCTGTAGATGGACCACCACGCCGTCGAGGTATTGCTGTTTGGCCACTGCCAGCGCCTCACCGGCCGTTTGCACGGCAATGACCTGGGTGTCCAAAGCCGAAACGGCGTCAACCATTTCCTCGAGTGGCTGTTCCGCGGAGCAAACCACGAGCAGCTTTTTCACCCGTTGCTCGACGGAATGTTGAATGGTCAGAAAAGCTTCCGCCAACGATTCGTTGGTCACGGATTTCTCAAGATAAGTCATCGCGCCCAGTGCCATGCCGCGGCGCCGGTTGTCGTCACCCGAAATTACGTGGACGGGAATGTGCCGCGTTCCCGGATCGTGCTTGAGACGATCGAGAATCGTCCAACCAGCCATATCGGGAAGGTTGATGTCGAGTGTGATCGCGCCGGGCTTGAATTCACGGGCAAGCGACATAGCGCTGCTGCCGCGCAATGCGACCAGCGCCCGAAGGCCGTGATCGTGGGCCAGGTCGACCAGGATGCGGGCAAAGGTGATGTCGTCTTCGACGATCAGGATCACGGACTCGCCCGGCTGGATCAGATTGCGATCATCGTCGATTACTAAGTCTTCGACGAGCGCTTCCGTTGCAATCGGGGAGGAAGGAAGAATAATGTCCACTTTGTCAGTGGGGATCACCGCCGCCTGTTCCATCAGAAGCGGCGTGGTGATCAGCGCCTCGCTCTTGGGGACCTGCGGCTGCGCGACATAGGTTTGCGGCAGGTACAAAGTAAACTTGCTGCCAACGCCCGGCGCGCTTTGGAGTCGAATTTCACCGCCCAGCAGGCGCGCGAGTTGGCGGCTAATAGAGAGACCGAGTCCGGTGCCACCGTACTTGCGGCTGGTGGTTCCATCCGCTTGCTGGAACGCTTCGAAAATGATCAGCTGCTTGTCGGCCGGAATACCGATACCGGTGTCCTCTACGGAGAAGGCGATCACCGACTTGGCGCGACCTAGAACTCCGTGACCCGGACTCCATCCTCCGGCCGCCTTGTCGATGGTCAGACGCACCGTTCCATGCTCGGTGAACTTCAGTGCGTTGGACAGCAGATTCTTGAGAACCTGCTGCAGTCGCTTGGCGTCGGTGTGCATGACGTCGGTGGAAATGGACGCGCCCAGTTCGACGGTGAACTCGAGGCCCTTTCCGTCGGCGACGTGGCGGAACGTCTTGGAGCAGTAGTCGCCGAGTTCGACAAGACGGACACCGCCGATTTCGACGTCCATCTTGCCGGACTCGATCTTGCTGAGGTCCAGAATGTCGTTGATTAACGCGAGCAAGTCGGTTCCCGAGGTGTGGATGGTTTCGGCGAATTTCACCTGCTTGGGAGTCAGGTTCTTGTCGGAGTTTTCGGACAACATGCGCGCGAGGATGAGCAGATTGTTGAGCGGCGTGCGCAACTCGTGGCTCATGTTGGCCAGGAATTCGCTCTTGTATTTTGAGGTTATTTCAAGCTGCTCGGCCTTTTCTTCGAGGGCTTTCTTTGCCTGCTCGACCTCTCGGTTCTTGGTTTCCACCTCAGTTTTCTGTTCGGCCAGCAGGTGTGCCTTTTCCTGCAGCTCGGCGTTGGTGGTCTGAAGCTGTTGTTGCTGGCTCTGCAGTTCTTCGGCAAGTGCCTGGCTCTGTTGTAGGAGCTGCTCGGTCCGCATTGTTGCCGCGATGGTGTTCAGCACGATCCCGATGGACTGCGTGAGCTGATCGAGGAATGCCAGGTGAACATCGCTGAACTGGCCGAACGAGGCCAATTCGATGGCTGCTTTGACGTCGCCCTCAAACAGGACCGGCAGGACCAAAATGCTTACGGGCGCCTGCCTGCCCAGGCTTGAACTGACGTGAATGTAGTCGCCGGGGACATTGGTGACAAGGGTGCGCTGTCTCTCTTTGGCGCACTGGCCGACCAGTCCTTGCCCGATCCGGAATGTGCCTGGAATGTTGTCCTCGAAATCCACGCCGTATCCGGCGATCAGCTTGAGGACGGTGAAATTATCGTCCTGAACCTCGGAAATGTAGAACGTGCCGTACTGCGCGCCGACCAGCGGCGTCAGCTCGGAGAGCAGGAGTTGAGATACGGTCAACAGGTCGCGCTGGCCTTGCATCATTCCCGTGAACTTGGCGATGTTGGTCTTCAGCCAGTCCTGTTCGTTGTTCTTGCGCGTGGTAGCCGCAAGATTGGCAATCATCTCGTTGATGTTGTCCTTGAGTGCGGCGACTTCGCCTTGGGCTTCGACCGCGATGGAGCGAGTCAGGTCGCCCTTGGTCACGGCGGTGGCGACATCGGCGATCGCTCGCACCTGATTCGTTAGGTTTGCGGCGAGCTGGTTGACGTTGTCGGTCAAGTCTCGCCAGATTCCAGCCGCGCCGGGCACACGGGCCTGGCCTCCGAGCTTGCCTTCAATGCCGACTTCGCGCGCCACGGTGGTGACCTGATCGGCGAACGTGGCCAGCGTGTCGATCATGCCGTTGATGGTGTCGGCAAGCTGGGCGATCTCGCCTTTTGTTTCGAGGACCAGTTTCCGCTTCAAGTCGCCGTTTGCGACGGCAGTAACGACTTTGGCAATGCCTCGGACCTGCGTAGTGAGGTTCGCCGCCATGAAATTGACGTTGTCGGTGAGATCCTTCCAAGTTCCGGCGACGCCTTTTACTTCGGCCTGGCCCCCCAGCTTGCCGTCGGTGCCGACTTCACGCGCGACGCGGGTGACCTCGCTGGCGAAGGAGTTGAGCTGGTCCACCATGCGATTAATGGTGTTCTTCAACTCCAGGATTTCGCCTTGCACGTCGACCGTGATCTTGCGGGACAGATCGCCGTTGGCTACGGCCGTAGTAACCTGCGCGATATTGCGGACCTGGGACGTCAGGTTACCGGCCATGGAATTGACGCTGTCCGTCAAGTCCTTCCACGTTCCGGCGACGCCGCGCACGTTCGCTTGGCCACCGAGTTTTCCCTCAGTTCCGACTTCGCGTGCCACACGGGTGACTTCGCTGGCAAACGCGTTGAGCTGATCCACCATGGTGTTGATGGTGTTCTTCAGCTCCAGAATCTCGCCGCGAACGTCGACGGTGATTTTGCGCGAGAGGTCGCCCTTGGCGACGGCGGTGGTGACTTCGGCGATGTTGCGTACCTGGTTGGTCAGGTTGCCGGCCATGGAATTGACGCTCTCGGTCAAATCCTTCCAGGTCCCGGCGACGCCTTTTACCTCCGCCTGCCCGCCCAAATTGCCTTCGGTCCCGACTTCGCGGGCGACTCGCGTAACTTCGGAGGCGAACGAACTGAGCTGATCCACCATGGTGTTCATGGTGTTCTTCAGCTCCAGAATTTCGCCGCGCGCATCCACAGTAATCTTGGTGGTCAAATCGCCACGCGCGACGGCGGTAGTAACACCGGCGATGTTGCGCACCTGGTTGGTCAGGTTGCTGGCCATGTAATTGACGCTATCGGTAAGATCCTTCCAGGTACCGGCCACACCGCGCACGTCCGCCTGGCCACCTAACTTGCCCTCCGTACCCACTTCGCGCGCCACGCGCGTCACTTCGCTGGCGAAAGCATTAAGCTGATCCACCATGGTGTTGACCGTGTTTTTCAGTTCCAGAATTTCTCCGCGCGCGTCGACCGTGATCTTGGTGGAAAGATCGCCCTTGGCAACGGCCGTCGTCACCTGAGCGATGTTGCGAACCTGAGAGGTGAGGTTGCCGGCCATGAAGTTGACACTGTCCGTGAGATCCTTCCAGACACCGCCGACGCCCTTGACGTCCGCTTGTCCACCGAGCTTTCCTTCGGTTCCGACTTCGCGCGCCACGCGGGTCACTTCGCTGGCGAAGGCATTGAGCTGATCCACCATGGTATTGATGGTGTTCTTCAGCTCCAGAATTTCGCCGCGTACGTCGACCGTGATTTTGCGCGAGAGGTCACCCTTCGCAACGGCTGTGGTCACTTCGGCGATGTTACGAACCTGGCTGGTTAGATTGCTGGCCATGGAGTTCACCGAGTCGGTGAGATCCTTCCAGGTGCCGGCCACGCCGTGTACGTCTGCCTGACCGCCGAGCTTTCCTTCAGTTCCGACTTCGCGTGCCACGCGCGTTACTTCCGATGCGAACGAGCTGAGCTGGTCCACCATGGTATTGATGGTGTTCTTCAGCTCCAGAATTTCGCCGCGCACTTCGACCGTGATCTTGCGTGACAAATCGCCGGTAGCCACTGCGGTGGTGACTTCGGCGATGTTTCGCACCTGATTCGTCAGGTTGCTGGCCATGGAGTTCACCGAATCGGTGAGATCCTTCCACACGCCGCCGACGCCTTTCACAACTGCCTGTCCGCCGAGCTTCCCTTCAGTTCCAACTTCGCGCGCCACGCGCGTTACCTCGCTGGCGAAGGCATTGAGCTGGTCCACCATGATGTTGATGGTGTTCTTCAGTTCCAGAATTTCGCCGCGGACGTCGACGGTAATCTTGCGGGATAGGTCGCCGTTGGCAACGGCAGTCGTGACTTCGGCGATGTTGCGAACTTGAGCCGTCAGGTTGCCGGCCATGAAGTTGACACTGTCCGTGAGGTCCTTCCACACGCCGCCGACGCCCTTCACCTGCGCCTGGCCACCGAGCTTGCCGTCCGTTCCGACTTCGCGTGCCACGCGCGTCACTTCGCTTGCAAACGAATTGAGCTGGTCAACCATCGTGTTGATGGTGTTCTTCAGCTCCAGAATTTCGCCGCGAACATCGACGGTGATCTTGCGTGACAAATCTCCCTTAGCTACCGCAGTCGTGACTTCGGCAATGTTGCGGACCTGGGCCGTGAGGTTGCCGGCCATGGAGTTGACTGAATCGGTGAGGTCTTTCCATACGCCGCCGACGCCTCGCACCTGCGCCTGACCGCCGAGTTTTCCTTCGGTACCGACTTCGCGCGCCACGCGGGTCACTTCGCTGGCAAACGAATTGAGCTGGTCGACCATGGTGTTGATGGTGTTCTTCAGCTCCAGAATTTCGCCGCGCGCGTCCACCGTAATCTTCGTCGACAAGTCGCCCTTAGCGACGGCTGTTGTGACGCCCGCGATATTGCGGACCTGGTTGGTCAGATTGCCAGCCATCGAATTCACGCTTTCGGTGAGATCGCGCCAGGTTCCCGCCACGCCTTCCACCTCGGCTTGGCCGCCGAGTCGGCCTTCGGTTCCCACTTCGCGGGCGACGCGAGTTACTTCAGACGCGAAAGAGCTGAGCTGGTCGACCATCGTGTTAATGGTATTCTTCAGCTCCAGAATTTCGCCGCGCACCTGTACAGTGATCTTGCGAGACAGGTCGCCTTTGGCGACGGCTGTAGTAACTTCGGCGATGTTTCGAACCTGAGCCGTCAGGTTGCCGGCCATGGAGTTCACTGAATCAGTCAAATCCTTCCACGTACCTGCGACGCCGGGCACATCCGCCTGTCCGCCGAGATTGCCTTCGGTGCCGACCTCGCGCGCCACGCGGGTGACTTCTGCGGCGAAGGAGCTGAGCTGATCCACCATCGTGTTAATGGTATTCTTGAGCTGCAAAATTTCACCGCGCGCGTCCACGGTGATGCGAGTCGAAAGATCACCTTTGGCGACCGCCGTCGTCACTTCGGCGATGTTGCGGACCTGGTTGGTGAGGTTGCCGGCCATGGAGTTCACCGAGTCGGTGAGATCCTTCCACACACCGGCGACGCCTTTCACCTCAGCCTGACCGCCCAGGCGTCCTTCGGTACCGACTTCGCGCGCCACGCGGGTCACTTCTGCCGCGAACGAGCTGAGCTGATCGACCATCGTGTTGATGGTGTTTTTGAGCTCGAGAATCTCGCCGCGCGCGTCCACCGTGATGCGCGTAGTCAAGTCGCCGCGAGCCACAGCGGTGGTGACGCCGGCGATGTTGCGGACCTGGTCGGTCAGGTTGCTGGCCATCGAATTGACGCTTTCCGTCAGATCCCGCCAGGTACCGGCCACGCCAGTAACAACCGCTTGTCCGCCGAGCTTGCCTTCCGTGCCAACTTCCCTAGCGACGCGGGTTACTTCCGACGCGAATGAATTCAACTGCTGCACCATCGTGTTGACCACGCGCGCGGTGTGCAGGAACTCACCACGCAATGGACGGCCGTCGACGTCGATCGCCATGGTCTGCGACAGGTCGCCTTTCGCCACCGCGCCGATGACGCGAGCGACTTCCGTAGAGGGCTGCACAAGGTCACCGATCAAGCTATTTACCGATTCCACGCAATCGGCCCAAGAGCCAGTTACCGAACCGATTGAGGCTCGCTGGGTGATCTTGCCGTCTTTTCCGACCGCCTTACTAATGCGCGCCAGCTCCTTCACCATTTTTTGGTTCAAGTCAAGAATGTCATTCAGGACGTCTGCAACCTTGCCCTCGATGCCCGTGTGATCAACGGGCATTCGTATGGAGAAATTTCCCCGTTTGAAGGCTATGAGCGTTTTGAGCAGTACATTGGCTTCACCACTT
>Ga0335082_10005836_pt1 | contig 13469 bp, 10 predicted proteins | sample Lox_Sample_41_FD_206718 | JGI IMG/M metagenome (GOLD analysis project Ga0335082, IMG submission 206718) | Soil microbial communities from Loxahatchee National Wildlife Refuge, Florida, United States - Lox_Sample_4.1 | ecosystem: Environmental > Terrestrial > Soil > Wetlands | place: USA... | reverse complement strand
CGTGTATGGCGGCACCTCGAAGGCGGACCAGCGCGAAGCCTGGTACCAGGCACGCAAGAAGTTCAGCGACATCAAGCTCGAGCTGCCCGAGGGCGTGATCGGCCCGATCTTCAACGACGAGTACGGCGATGTGTCCGGGATCATGTATGCGGTCAAGGCCGACGGCATCGGGCAGGCCGAGCTCTCCGACATGGCGGAGGTCATCAAGCGGCGCATGTTGAAAGTGCCCATGGTCAAGAAGGTGGACATCTACGGCAAGCAGGCCAAGAAGGTCTACGTCGAGTTCTCGCACCAGCGGCTGGCCGCACTCGGCATCACGCCGGTGCAGATCGCCGAGAGCCTGCACAACCAGAACAGCCTGCTGCCCGCCGGTCAGATCGACACGCACGGCGATCGCGTGATGGTGCGCGTGGCTGGCCAGTTCGCCAGTCTGGACGATATCCGCAACGTCCCGATCAATGCGGGGGGCCGCACCATCAAGCTCGGCGATTTCACCACCGTCACGCGCGGCTACGAGGACCCGCCGACCTACACCGCACGCCTCAATGGCCAGGAGGTGCTGGTGCTGGGCATCGTCATGACCGATGACGGCAACATCGTGCAGCTCGGCAAGGCGATGGAGGCGGCAGTCACCAAGATCCAGGCGGAGCTGCCGTACGGCGTGGAGCTCGAGCGCATCGCCGACCAACCCACCACGGTCAGCGAGTCGCTGTGGGAGTTCGAGCGCTCGCTGCTCGAAGCGCTCACCATCGTGCTCGCCGTCAGCCTGCTTAGCCTCGGCTGGCGCACCGGCATCGTCGTCGGCCTCTCCGTCCCGATCGTGCTGGGCGCGGTCGCTCTGGTCATGCTCATGATGGGGTGGAACCTCGAGCGCGTGTCGCTCGGCTCGCTGATCATCGCCCTGGGCCTGCTGGTCGACGACGGCATCATCGCGGTGGAGATGATGGTCGTGAAGATGGAGGAGGGGTGGGACCGGGTCAAGGCTGCGGCGTTCTCGTATTCGGCGACGGCGATGCCGCGCCTGACCGGCGCGCTCATTACCGTCGCCGCGTTCATGCCGATCGGCTTTGCCAAGTCGGTGACCGGCGAGTACGCGGGGGGCATCTTCTGGATCGTCGGCGCCGCGGTCATCTTCTCCTGGTTCGTGTCCGGGATCATCACGCCTTACCTTGCAGTGAAGATGCTCCCGCAGAACCTCGCCCAGCATCACCAGGGCAGCGACCCGTACCAGACGCCCTTCTACCGCAAACTGCGCGCGCTGATCGACCTCGGGCTGCGGCGGCGCTGGTGGGTGATCGGCGCCACCGCCGCCGCGCTTGCCGTGGCCCTGCCCGCGATGAAGCTGGTGCCGCAGCAGTTCTTTCCCGCGGCTACCCACCCGGAGCTGATCGTCGAGCTGCGCCTGAAGGACGGCGCTTCGTTCGCCGCGACGACCGAGCAAGTCAAGAACATGGAGGCCGTGCTCAAGAAGGACTCGGACGTCAAGTACTTCACCGCGTACACCGGGGCCGGCTGTCCGCGCTTCTACCTCGCGCTCAATCCAGAGCTGCCCGATCCCGGCTATGCCGTCTTCGTCGTGATGACCAAGGACATCGAAGCACGCGAGCGCCTGCGCTCGCGCCTGATGGCCAGCGTGGACGCGCAGTTCCCGTCGGTGTGGGTGCGCATCTGGCGCCTGGAGATGGGCCCGCCGGTGGGCTTCCCCGTGCAGTTCCGCGTGGTCGGTCCGGATGTACAGAAGGTGCGGGCGATCGCGCGCGAGGTCGAGCACGTGGTAGCGTCCAGTCCCAAGGTGCGTGACGTGCAGCTCGACTGGAACGACCCGGTGCGCACTCTGCGCGTGGACCTCGACCAGGACAAGGCGCGCGCGCTCGGTTTGGCGCCTGCCGACGTCGCCCTCGTCACCCAGACAGTCATGAATGGCGCGACGCTCTCGCACCTGCGCGAGTTCGAAGACTTGATCGACATCACCGCCCGGGCCGTGCCCTCCGAGCGCCTCGATCTCGACACGCTGAAGGACGTCAATCTCTTCACCCGTCAGGGCACGGTGGTGCCGCTCTCGCAGGTCGCGCGCGTGCGTTACGAGCTCGAAGAGCCGGTGCTGTGGCGCCGCAACCGCGACATGGCCATCACCGTGCGCGCCGATGTCAAGGATGGCGAGGAAGGCGTGTCGGCGACGCAGGCCATCCGCCCGCTGCTCAAGGACATCGAGGCGAAGCTGCCGTCCGGCTACCGCATCGACGTCGGCGGCGCGGTGGAGGAGAGCGACAAGGCCAACAAGGCGCTGGCTGCCGTCGCACCCGTGATGATCGTGACCATCCTCGTTATTCTCATGCTGCAATTGCAGAGCATGTCGCGGATGGCGATGGTGTTCATGACCGCGCCGCTGGGACTGATCGGGGTGGTGATCGCGCTGCTCGTGACGCGCGCGCCGCTCGGATTCGTCGCGATCCTCGGCGTCATCGCGCTCTCCGGGATGATCATGCGCAACTCGGTGATCCTGATCGACCAGATCCAGGCCGAGATCGCTGAGGGGCTTGATGCGTGGGACGCGGTGGTGGAAGCCGCGGTGCACCGGACCCGACCGGTGGTGCTGACGGCGACGGCAACGGTGCTGGCGATGATTCCGCTGACGCGCAGCGTGTTCTGGGGCCCGATGGCCATTGCCATCATGGGCGGGCTCACCGTCGCGACGTTCCTGACGATCTTTTTCCTGCCCGCACTGTATGCGGCGTGGTTCAGGGTGAAACGCGGGGATGCGCCGACGGCCACGCCTGCACCTACGCCTGCCCCGGCCCCGGCGCCTGCACAGTGAGTCGGTCCTTCGTTCACGACGGCATGTCGATCATGAGCTTTTTTGGGGGAACGAGTGTCCGAGGGGCTCACATGTCGAATGTAGCGGCCTATCTAGCCAAGGAAGCGCTGAAGGACGGCAACGAGGTGACTATCCGGGCCATGCACCCCGACGACAAGGAGCGCCTTGTCCAAGCCTTTCTTCATCTCCAGCCTCAGACGATTCGCATGCGCTTTTTTTACGCGAAAAAGAGTCTGAGCGAGGACGACCTGCGTTGGCTCGACGAAATCAGCCACGGGAACCACGTGGGACTGGTGGCCACCGTGCCAAGCGGACGCGACGAACTCGTAATCGGCGAAGGTAGCTACGCGGCGCTCGGCCGCACGGCGGAGATAGGCTTCACTGTCGCAGAAGCCTGGCAGGGACGGGGCATCGCAAGCCGGCTGCTGCAGCATCTCGCCCACATTGCGCGAGACCGGGGAGTAGGCCAGTTCGAGGCGTACGTGCTCAAAGAAAATGCACCGATGCTCGCGGTATTCCGTCACAGCGGGCTTCCGATGACGACACGGGACGACGAAGGTGTGCTGCATGTCACGCTTCTGCTCGATTCGCCAGCGACACCGCGTTGAGCCAGTCGTATCGGCCGGCAACACGATGCTGCTGAAGCATGCGTCCAACGTGCCGCAGTGTGCGGCCGCGTTCGGCGGCATTCGCCATTCGGGCTATGGGCGCGAGCTCATCGGCCTCGGCATCACCGAGTTCGTCAACCACAAGCTGATCGACGTCGTCGACATCAACGCCCCCTTCTGAACAGGAGATTGCGTATGGTCAAGACCATGAAAGCCGCAGTCGTGCACGAGTTCAAGCAAGCGCTGCGCATCGAGGAAGTGCCGGTGCCCACACCGGGCGCCGGGCAGATTGTCGTCAAGATCGCGGCAACCGGCGTGTGTCACACGGACCTGCACGCCGCCGAGGGCGACTGGCCGGTCAAGCCCAAACCGCCCTTCATCCCGGGCCACGAGGGCGTCGGTCACGTCGTGGGGGTGGGTGCCGGCGTCTCGCAAGTGAAGGAAGGCGACCGCGTCGGCATCCCGTGGCTCTACACCGCGTGCGGCCAGTGCAAGCATTGCCTCGCAGCGTGGGAAACCTTGTGCGAGAAGCAGCAGAACACCGGTTATTCGGTGAATGGCAGCTTCGCGGAATACGTGCTGGCCGATCCGGACTATGTCGGGCGTCTGCCCGACAATATCGATTTCGTCGACGTCGCGCCGATCTTGTGTGCCGGCGTGACGGTATACAAGGGCCTCAGGGTCACGGACACCAAACCCGGCGACTGGGTGGTGATCTCCGGCATCGGCGGCCTCGGGCATCTGGCGGTCCAGTATGCCAAGGCGATGGGCCTGAACGTCATCGGCGTGGATGTGGACGACTCCAAGCTCGATCTCGCCAAGAGGTTGGGCGCTTCGCTCGCCGTCAATGCACGCAAGGCCGATCCCGTTGCGTTCATCAAGAAGGAAGTCGGCGGAGCGCAGGGCGTGCTGGTGACCGCGGTTTCGCCGAAGGCCTTCGAGCAGGCGATCGGCATGGTCGCTCGCGGCGGAACGGTTTCGCTCAACGGATTGCCGCCGGGCACCTTCCCGCTCTCCATCTTCGATACGGTGCTCAACGGCATCACGGTGCGCGGCTCGATCGTGGGCACCCGCCTCGATCTACAGGAGGCGCTGAGCTTCGCTGGCGAGGGCAAGGTCAAGGCAACCATTGCGACCGACAAGCTGGAGAACATCAACAAGATCTTCGCTCGCATGCACGCCGGCGACATTCAGGGCCGCATCGTGATCGATTTCGAGAGCTAGCACGGATCCAGGACGAGATGCGCGGCATCACGCGGCCAGTCGCTCTTGAAACGCCTGAAACCACGGAAGAGCGCAAGTCGAAGGCAGACGCATTGGTCTGGCTGGGAAGGCAACTTCGTGGATAAGACCTATCGAGTCGAGTCGCGGTCCATCGTGCTGCTGTTCTCGGTCAGGGCGAACCGGACAGGGCAAAGCCAGCCATTGGCTGCATCACACACAATCCAGAACTGATCGTGGAGGCCGTATGAATGAGCGTTTGGACGAGCTGCGCCAGCAATACGGATGCGGGCCGGTGCAGTTCTCGGGTGCCGATGAGGCGCTCTACAACCGCCACCTGCTGTTCGACAATGTGATCGACCCGTTCAAGGCGACGCCGCGCGAGCAGTTCGAGGCGATGGCGCGCTCGCTGCGCGACATCATCTCGCAGCGCTGGCTGCTGACCGAGAGGACCTACGAGCACAGCAACCCGAAGCGCGTCTATTACCTCTCCATGGAGTTCCTGCTCGGGCGCTCGCTGATGAACAATGTGATCAACGCGCAACTGGCTGAGATCGCGTTCGAGCTCATCAAGGGCAAGCCCAACGTGGACCCGGCACTGATCGAGACGGAGCCCGATGCGGGCCTGGGGAACGGCGGCCTCGGGCGGCTGGCAGCCTGTTTTCTCGACTCAATGGCGACGCTCGCGCTGCCGGGCATGGGTTACGGTCTGCGCTACGAGTACGGCATCTTCAGGCAGTCCATCGAGGACGGCTGGCAGGTCGAGCAGCCTGACAACTGGCTGCGACGGCCAGATCCATGGGAGGTGGCACGGCTGGAGGAAGCGGTGGAGGTGAAGCTGAACTGCTCGTTCGAGCTGCGGGCAGGTGCGCTGCAGCCGATCGTCGGGCGGCCGTCGGTCCTGCTCGGCATCCCGTTCGACCGGCCGGTGATCGGCTATGGGGGCAAGACGATCAACACGCTGCGTCTCTGGGCAGCCGCCACCCCCGAGTACTTCGATTTCCAGCGGTTCAGCCGCGGCGACTTCGTCGGCGCGCTCGCCGAGACGCTGGCCTCCGAATCCTTGACGAGGGTCCTCTATCCCGACGACTCCACCAGCATGGGGCAGGGGCTGCGCTTCCTGCAGGAATATTTCCTCGTCGCCTGCTCGCTGGCCGATCTCGTGCGCCGGTTCCGCCGCACCAATGCGAATTGGAGCGCTCTTCCCCAGAAAGCGGCGATCCAGCTCAACGACACCCATCCTGCGATGGCAGTTCCCGAGCTGATGCGCATCCTGCTCGACGAAGCGCAGCTGGGATGGGACCAGGCGTGGGCCATCACCCAGCGCACCCTCGCGTACACCAACCACACGCTGCTGCCCGAGGCCCTGGAGAAATGGCCGCTCGAATGGTTCGAGGTGCTGCTGCCGCGCCTTCGGCAGATCATCGAAGAGATCAATCGGCGGCTGCTCGATGAGGTGCGCGCCCGCTTCCCCGGCGACGATGGCCGAGTCGCGCGCGTGAGCCTGATCGAAGGGGGTGCGGTCAAGCACGTGCGCATGGCCAACCTCGCGATCACCGGCTCGCACAGCACCAATGGGGTGGCGGCCATCCACTCCCAGCTGCTGCGTGAGAGGACCGTACGGGATCTGGCGGAGATGTTCCCGGAGCGCTTCAACAACAAGACCAACGGCGTTACGCCGCGCCGCTGGCTGCTGACCTGCAACCCGGGCCTCGCGCAACTGATCACCGAAGCGATCGGCAATGGCTGGATCACGGATCTCTCGCAGTTGGCGCGCTTGCGGCCGCTCGCGCGTGACAAGGGGTTTCAGGACGCTTTCCTCAAAGCAAAACGCGAGGCGAAGACCGGCTTCGTAGATTGGCTCAAGACCACGACCGGCGAGGTGGTTGATCCGGACACCATCTTCGACAGCCACATCAAGCGCATCCACGAATACAAGCGGCAGCTGCTCAACGCCTTGCACATCGTGGTGCTCTACAACCGCCTGAGAGACAATCCCAATCTCGAGCTCGCACCGCGCACGTTCTTTTTCGCCGGCAAGGCGGCGCCCGCGTATGTGCTCGCCAAGGTGATCATCAAGTTCATCAACAATCTCGCGGCCACCATCAGCGCCGATCCGGCGGTCAACCGCCGACTGAAAGTCGTTTTCGTGCCGGACTATTGCGTCTCGGTGGCCGAGCGCCTCATTCCCGCCAGCGACGTGTCCGAGCAGATCTCCACCGCCGGCTATGAGGCCAGCGGGACGAGCAACATGAAGTTCATGATGAACGGTGCGCTCACCATCGGCACACTCGACGGAGCGACGGTCGAAATGGCCGAAGAGGCCGGAAAAGAGAGCCTGTTCCTCTTCGGTCTTACCGCCGAGCAGGTCGCCAACAGCCGCGGCTGGTACAACCCGCATTGGCACTATGAGCACGAACCGGAAACGCGAGCGGCGCTGGACCTGATCTTCTCGGAGTACTTCAACCGCCATGAGCCGGGAATCTTCAATCCGATTCGCGAAGCGCTACTCGCGCACGGCGACCATTACATGCATCTCGCCGATCTCAAGTCGTACAGCGACGCACACGAAAGGGTAGGACGGGTATACGCGGACCGGCAAGGCTGGGCGAGCAAGGCGATCGTGAATGTCGCAAGCTCGGGCAAGTTCTCCAGCGATCGCACCATCGCCGAGTATGCAAGGGAAATCTGGCAAACGGAAGCGTGCCCTGTTCCGTGACCGGCAGCCGGCTTGGGCGACGGCTCGTCTGGCCGCTGGAATGCCGGCCGAATCGCAACCCTTCCCTGACGACTCGCCCCGTCGCGGTCTTTAGCATGACTTGCGACAATTTCGGAGGGTCAACTGATGAACTGCTTTGGTGAGTCCGCGTGTCTTCGGCCTGCTGGCGACAGGCAGGGGGGCGGTGCGCATGCATCGCACGTCGTGGTGCCGCAGGAGCAGCTCATCGTCGCGCCGCCAGACGTCGAACCACAGGCGCTCGCCGTCCTGCCTTACTCGTTCATGACGATGGGGCTGGCGGTGCGCTCGAGCGGCACGCGCACGCGTCGTCACGGGTGCTCGCGAACGCAGAGAGCTTACTGAGGAGGAGAGCAGCATGAAAGCTAGCGTCATGGTTGCTGCGAGCTTGGTTGGACTGGCGTGCTGTGTGGTGGTCGCCGGATGCGCCGAAGGACGGACCTCCAACGCGGGTCGGGTGATGACAGGCGAAGAGATCAAGAACCTGATTACCCGGCATTCAATTGAAGCCAGGAACTTTAGGGGAGGGCTGTACCGTGGGTACCATCCCGACTCCGAGACCGCGCTCGGACTGATGAGCCAACTGAATGGGGAAACCTTTGACGTTAAAGGGCGCATGACCTTCAAAGGCCAGGCTGTTTGCGTCGCATGGAACAGGAAGGACTGGGGCAACAATTGCTACCAGTACGTGCAGGACGGCGACAGGTTTGTCTGGAGAAATCTGAACGATAGAAATGAGTATGGAACACTGAAGGTACTTGACGGAAATCCGTTCGGCCTGTGAGCCTATCACTCTAGCCTGTCGTGGCAGCTGCTGGAGCAGATGGGTCACGCCCAACTCTGATGAGGCCCCGACCCTTATGAGGGCCCGACCTGTCAAGGGACAAACGAAGTTCGAGTGACCTCAGGCATCGTCGAAAACGACCAATCTATGGCAATAGCATCCATCGATGTTCCCAGCAGCTAAGTCCGACAGGCTGCTAGGCATTTGCGTGCATGCAACACGCCACGCTGCCAAGGGCGCCGAGACAAACCTCGACCGCATCGCCCGCTGCGACCGGCACCATCGGGCCGAGCGCGCCCGACAGGATGACCTCGCCGGCCTTCAGAACTTGGCCGCGCGCAGCCATGGTTCTTGCCAGCCAGTACGCCGCACGCAGAGGATGTCCCATGCAGGCCGCGCCGCTGCCCACCGACACGACCTCACCGTTACGCGTCATGTGCATGCCGACCTCGGCGAGCGATAGCCCCCCCAGCGCCACGGGCTGGTCGCCGAGCACATACAAGCCGCACGAGGCGTTGTCCGCCACGGTGTCGACCAGGCTGATTTTCCAGTCGGCAATAGCGCTGTCGACGATTTCGATGGCCGGCACCGCGTAGGCAATCACGCGCAGGAACTGCCCCCAGCTCGGTTCCGCACAGGACAGGTCCTCGCCCACTACGAACGCCACCTCGGCCTCGACCTTGGGCTGCATCAGACGCTGCATCGGAATGCTCGCGCCATTGAGGAACTCCATGTCGTCGAACAGCACGCCGAAGTCCGGCTGATCGACGCCGAGCTGCTGCTGCACGCTGCGCGAGGTCAGCCCGATCTTCTTGCCGACCACTTGCCGTCCCTCGGCGATGCGCGCCTGTGTGTTGAGCTCGGCTACGGCATACGCGGCTTCGAGTCCCGCAATGCCGTAGCTGGCCGAGATCGGCGCGATCGGGCGGCGGGCAGCGCGGGCAGACCGGAGCGCCAGTGCCGCGGCGGGCACCGGACTATCGATCGACTGCTGCCCGGGATCGCGCGCCAAGAGCTGCGTCATGCTGCCTCCTTCATGGCAGGCGCAAGAGCCTGCGGCACGGAATGGACCGCACTGGCAACGGTGCGGTGGAGCTGCCTGGCCACCTCACGTGTTACGGCACCGACCTGGCGCGCCGGCACGAGGGCAAATACGAACCGGTCCGGCCGCACGATTGCGACGCTGCCGATGCGCCCGCCGCTCGCCCTTAGCCACGCGAAGAAGGTGCCCTCCGGATCCTCCATCTCGATCAAGCCCGCGGGCACTGCTCGATCTACATTGCCGGTGGGCCGGTGCCCGAACTCGTATATCGCGACACAGCGCGCACCCAGCGCGTCCCAGAGTGCTCTTTCATCCACACTGAGCGTCATGCGCGGATCGACCCCGGCGCCGATCAGGACGAAAGCGTTACCGGTGAGCTCGTCGAGCATCCGGCGCCGCCCATCGGGGCCGCGAACGCTGGGCTGCGGCATCATTCGTCCCTCGGCAGAACGTCTGGATGCCCGCGGCAGCCCGAAGTAGCTGCCCGCCGCATAGGTGGGCTTGGGAATGAAGTCGCCCTGGCGCAGGAAGCGGCCGATAGCGGGCGTTGCCGTGATCAGTCGCGTCAGTGCGTTGCGCAGCAGCGTACCGGCGGGGTTCACCATCGACACGAAGTCCTTCATGCGCTCGGCTTCGCGGATCATCGCGTGGGCGTGCGGGCGGCGCTCGCGCTCGTAGGTGTCGAGCAACGCCTCACCAGCCTGCCCTCTGATCACTGCATCGAGCTTCCAGGCCAGGTTGAACGCGTCGCGCACACCGGCGTTCATCCCCTGGCCGATGAACTGCGGGGTCATGTGGGCCGCATCGCCAGCCAGCAGTACGCGTCCCTCGCGCCAGCGCTGCGCCATCAGCGCATTGAAGGTGTAGACCAAAGCGCGCAGGATCTCGAACTTGTCGACGTCGATGTGCTTGGACAGGTAATGCCGGATCGTGTCGGGGTGCTGCATGTGCTCGCGCGTCTGGCCCGGCATCAGCATGAACTCGAAGCGATGATGGCCATCGGGCTGCACGCAGCTCACCGTCGGCAGCGCGGGATCGCAGATGAAGTTGAAGTAGGGCAGGTGGTGCAGGCCGTCAGCCGGGTCCTTGAGCTTGAGGTCCACCACCAGCCACGGGTTGGGGAAGCTCTTGCCGACCATCTCAATGCCCAGCTGGGTGCGCACCGCGCTGCGCCCTCCGTCGGCGCCCACCAGGTACTGCGCTCGCACGCGAGCCTCGCCGGGCAACGGTTGCGGCTGGGCTCCCGGCTCGGGCGCCGACTTGCAGTAGCCGGATCCTTCCGTCGGGACATGGTAGACCTCCACGCCGCTCGCATCCTGCTCGAAGCGCCTCACCTCCCTGCCGCGCAGCACTTTGACGCTGGGATAGCGCGTCAGTCCCTCGGCCAGGGCGGTTTCCAGGGAAGGCTGGTAGAAGAAGTTGGCCGCGGGCCAGCCGTGCGGCCGGCGCGTGTCCTTGATCTGCAACAGCACCGCGCCGTCCGGTAGCACCATCTGCACCGGCACGTCTTGCAGCATGTCGGCGGCCAGCGTGTGCGCCATGCCGAACGACTGGAAGATGCGCATGCACTCGCCGTCGGTGTACACGGCGCGCGCGTTGCCGTAGAACTTCGGCTCGCGTTCGAGCACCAGCACCTGCAGGCCGCGCATGCCCAACGTGTGGGCGAGGGTCAGGCCGGTGGGTCCCAGGCCCACGATGGCGACGTCGAACTGCTCGCAAGCGGCCTTCATTGTCCGGCCTCCACGGTATATTCCCTGCGCGTGAGCGACATCAGTCCACGGCCCATCTGACCGAGCTTCGCGCCCAGCGTCAGGCTCTCCGGGAAGTGCCCCCACAGGCTGGTGCCGCGATAGCGCACCGGCTGCCACGACGCTTCGTCGGTCACCTCGATCGGGTTCCAGCCCAGCTCGATCTCGAATCCTGAAGGCGAGGCCACGTAGAACGAGAGCTCGCGATCGTTGGGGTGTTGCCCAATGCCGTTGGCGATGACGAACCCCATGTCACGCATGCGGCGATAGGCTTGGGTCACGTCGTCGAGACTGCTGCACTGCAGGTTCAGGTGATGGATGCGGGTGCGGATCGGATCCATCCGCTTGCCGCGGGTGGCCGCCGCAGCAATCGAATGGTGTCGAGCGTTCAAACGCAGGAAGGCGATGTCGAGATCGATGCCGTTGATGCGATCGTCGACGTAGTCAGAGATGCGCGCATCGAACACGTCCTGGAAGAACTTCAGCATCGCGTCCGGCTCGCGGGTCGTGATCGCGAAGTGACCCATGCCCTGCCCGCCCGTGATGAAGCCGCTCGCTTGCATGTCGAGCGGGGCTTCCGAGCATAGCGGCTGGTTGAACAGTTCGAAGCGCAGGCGCTTCGGGCCATCGAAGGCCCAGAACCGTTCGACCCCGCGCAAGGCGGCTGCGTCACCGGTGCCCTCCTGCACCGGGATGCCCTTCGCGCGCAGGCGATCCAGCGCCAACTGTAGGGCAGAATCGCCATCGAGCTGCCAGCCGAGCGCGATGACATCCTCCGCCGGACCTTCGCTAACGATGATCCGGCGCGCGTGCGTATCGATGCGTAGCGCGACAACACCGCGCTCAGGTGCATCGACGTGCACGCCCAGGCCCTCGCGCGCGAAGCGCCGCCATTCGTCGAGCCGCTGTGATTCGGCCAGCAGGTAGCCGAGGCTGACGTGTCCGAACAAGGTCGATACGACCGGACAATCGGTCACTGCATTCATGCTCATCCTCCCGTTTTAGGCGTGGTCCGCGTTGAAAAACGTCGCCACGACATTGTTGAATTCGTGCGCCCGCTCCCACTGCACCCAGTGCCCAGTGCGGCTGAACAGATACACGTCGCAGTTGCGCATGCGTCGCTGCAGTGACAGCGCGCCGCTCGCCGGATTGACCCGGTCCTCGGTGCCCCACAGCACGAGCGTGGGGTTCTGCAGCGCCGGCAACCGCGGATCGAGGAGAAAGTCGAGGCGCTTGAAGCCCTCCAGGTCCTTCGGCGCCCGCAGCGGCGGATTGGCGACCACGTCGGGTGCGATGCTCGCCTCGAAGCGCTCGCGCAGGAGCGACTCGGTGACCCAGCTGCTGTCGTAGACCAGGTCTTCGCAGATGAATTTGCGCAGCTTCTCCAGCGTCGGGCCTTCGCCGGCGTAGTACCCGAGCAGCCGCTTCAATCCGTCGGTCGGCTTACTCTCCGAGATGCCGATCCCACCGGGACCCATCAATACCAGGCGGCCGACACGCTCCGGCCGGTCCAGGGCCATGCGCAGGGCGCAGGCGCCGCCGAGGGAATTGCCCATCACGTGCGCGCGATCGATCTGGAGCGCGTCGAGCAGTCCAAGCATCGAGTTGGCAAGGTCGCCGAACGGGTCTTCGGCGTTGATGCCCTTGCTGGAAGAGCCGTAGCCGGGCATGTCCGGCACGATCACGCGGAAGCGCTCGGCCAGCGGGACGGCGTTGCGGGAGTAGTTCGACATGCCGGAAGCCCCCGGCCCCCCGCCGTGGAGCATCAGCAACGCTGGGCCGTGACCGGCTTCGGTGAGGTGGATCCGGCGCCCCTGAACATCCAGGGTCACCGAACTGAATAGGGCCTGCTGCGTGCTCGCGTTCATAAAAGTGTTTCTCCGCTAATAGGTTGGTGCAGCGCTCGGGCTGCTCAGGGCAAGTGTAAATTGACAGTAGTGATCTTATTTGAACGATAGTGTCCAATATCGCCATAAACTTGTCAATAGGCGCGTGTGATGTCTGGAGAACCACGCTCCTCCGTGCTAGAATTGTTCAGAATTGAACACACTGAGAACATCTAAAACTTGAACATAGCGGGAACCATGTATTCCGAGCAGGCCGCCGAGCCCCTCACCCCGACGCGCAAGCGCATCTACGCGGCAGCAATGAAGCTGTTCGCGGAGCTTGGCGTTACTCGCGTGAGCATCAGCGAGCTGGCCGCAGCCGCCGGCATGGCACGCGGCACGATCTACAGCAACTTGAACGACCTCGACGGCCTGTTCGAGGAGGTGGCCGCGCAGCTGGTGCGGGAGATGGCGGAGCGGGTCACACAGGGCATGGTGGACATCGACGATCCGGCGCAGCGCATGGCGGTCGGGATACGGCAGTACATACGCCGCGCGCATGCCGAGCCGGATTGGGGCCGCTTCATGAGCCGCTTCGGCCTAAGCAACGCATCGCTTCAGGCGGTGTCCTCGACCGACCCGATCGCCAACCTGCGCGCGGGTATCCAGTCAGGGCGCTACCGGGTCA
>Ga0335082_10005834_pt1 | contig 13470 bp, 13 predicted proteins | sample Lox_Sample_41_FD_206718 | JGI IMG/M metagenome (GOLD analysis project Ga0335082, IMG submission 206718) | Soil microbial communities from Loxahatchee National Wildlife Refuge, Florida, United States - Lox_Sample_4.1 | ecosystem: Environmental > Terrestrial > Soil > Wetlands | place: USA... | reverse complement strand
TCAGGGCTGAACGCAAGAAACGTCGCGGGTTGCAGGATCACAGCCCTGAAAGGGCGGCAACACGTGAGCCCGGGGCAACGCCCCGGGTGGGCTGCGGTCGACTTTGTGTGCAAAGCTCCTGCGAGGGAAGGGGGAAGAATCCTTGGTCTTCCGCTCCCCTCTCCGCGTCGGAGAGGGGTCGGGGGAGAGGTTTGAGCGCCGCACGCACCGGGTTGGATTCAAATTTGGCACAGTCCCCGGCGTGCATCGGGGCCTGGCCGATGACGTACCTACAGCTTGGCGATCACCCGGCCGGCGAACTCGTGCAGGCCTTGGTGCACACTCTCCTGGTCGAATCCCGGCGGCGGAATAACCAACCGAGAGACCCCCAGGTCTTGGTAGCGGCGCACGGTGTCGACGTCGGTGATCGGCGCGCCGGTAGTGATTTCGATCTCGTCTGCCTTGCGTCCGAGCTTCTCGCACTCGTCACGCAGGACGGCGAGCAGCGGCGGCAAGGTCTTCAGATCACCGCGTGCCGGGAAGAAACCGTCGCCGAGACGCGCCGCGCGGCGGGCCGCCCCTTCGGCATGGCCGCCGACGACGATCGGCACGCCGGGCCGTTGCAACGGCTTGGGGTTCGACTCGACCAGCCCCCACTTGTAGAAGCGGCCGTCGAAGGGCTCGGGGGTGTCCTTCCACAGCGTGCGGATGGCGTGGATCGCCTCGTTGGTGCGCGGTGCCCGTTCGTTGAAGGGTATGCCCAGCGATTCGAACTCCTCCTGCAACCACCCGATGCCAATGCCGAGTATGGCGCGCCCGCCGCAGAGCGTGTCGAGCGTCGCCATCTCCTTGGCGACGTAGGCCGGATGGCGCTGCGGCAGGATGACCACGCCGGTGCCCAGCCGCAGGGTCTTGGTGACCGCCGCGGCATACGCCAACGGTAGGATCGGATCGGGGATCGGCACGTTGTCCGGCCCCGGCATCTTGCCGGTCTCGCTGTACGGATACTTCGACTTGTAGTCGACCGGCACCACCACGTGCTCGACGGTCCAGATCGATTCGATCCCGGTCGCTTCGGCGGTGCGCGCGAGATGGGCAAGGTTCTCGCCAAACCCGAACGGCCCGACGTTGGCGAACATGATCCCGAACTTCATGCGTGGGTCTCCTCTGCAGCGGTCACGTGATCGATGCGGCTGACCCTTACCACCATAGCTGTCAGCTGTCAGCCATCAGCCGATCCGCTCAGAGCGCATATCAATACGCGGTCTTCCCTCGCTATGCTGACCGCTGACAGCTGCGAAGCGCGGCGCTTGCGCACGCTCCCCCCGCGACGCTAAACGCGATACATGACTCCACCACCCGACTCGACCCTCCCGCATCTGCTGCCGGCGCGGCACCTGGCGCACGTTCGCTACGAGATCCGTGGGCCGCTGGCGCGCCGCGCGCAAGAGCTCGAGCGCAAAGGCTACGAGGTCATCAAGCTGAACATCGGCAACCCCGCGGCGTTCGGCTTCCGTCCCCCCGAGACGCTGCGGCTTGCGTTGCTCGAGAATCTGGCGCAGGCCGAGGGCTACTGTCATCAGAAGGGGATTTTCCCGGCGCGCGAGGCGGTGGTCATGGACACGCAGACGCGCGGCATCCCCGGCGTCACCGCCGACGATGTCTTCATGGGCAACGGCGTCTCTGAGCTGATTCTCATGACCATGGAGGCGTTGCTCGAGCCGGGCGACGAGGTGCTGCTGCCGGCGCCGGACTATCCGTTGTGGACCGCGGCGGTGGTCATCGCGGGCGGCAAGCCGATCTACTACCCGTGCCGTCCGGAGGCGGCGTTCATTCCCGATCCCGAAGAGGTGGCACGCCTGGTCGGCCCGCGCTGCACGGCGTTGGTGCTCGTCAACCCGAACAACCCGACCGGCGCGGTCTACCCGCGCGAGGTGGTCGCCGCGTTGGTGCGTCTCGCCGAGACGCACAAGATCGCCATCTTCTCGGACGAGATTTACGATCGTGTCCTCTACGGCGACGCCAAGCACACGGCGGCGGCGACGCTGTGCGAGCACACCCTGTGCGCCACCTTCGGCGGGCTCTCCAAGGTGTATCGCGCTTGCGGCTTCCGCACCGGTTGGGTGTTCTTCAGCGGCCGGCGCGACCATGCCGCCGAGTATCTGAGTTGTTTGGAGATGCTGGCGTCGCTGCGCCTGTGCTCCAGCGTGCCCGGCCAGTGGGCGGTGCAGACCGCGCTCGGGGGCGTGCAGAGCATCTACGACCTGACCGCGCCGGCCGGGCGCTTGGGTCGCCAGCGCCAAGCGGTGATCGACGCCGTCGCGCGTTCACAGTACCTCACTCTCACGCCGCCGAACGGCGCGCTCTACGCCTTCATCCGCGCCAAGCGCGACGTGCTACCGGACTTCGACGACAACAGCTTCGCGATGCGGCTCCTCGACGAGAAGCACGTCCTAGTAGTGCCCGGCTCGTCGTTCAACGTCGACTACACCGATCACTTCCGCGTCACGGTGCTGCCCGACGAGGAGACGATCCAGACTGTCTTCCTACGCATCGAGGCGTTGCTGGCGGAGATGTAGGACGAGGCGCGCAACCCAACAACGAGAAGGACGCCCCGTCAGTCGACCGGTTCAGTCAGCATGTACGTCCAGACGGGCAGATTGACGCCAACGCTTCCCGTCAGAACCGAGCGGTGAAACCTCGTGGAGTGTCCCAAGTCGACGTTCGTGTAGAGCACCCGGGCGTGGTCGTAGGAGGGCCGCGGATTGTCCGCGTCCGCGATGCCGAGAGCGGGAAGTCCGATCTTCCGGAGAACCTTCATCTGCTGCTCGTGGGTGCAGCCGTTCCCGTTGTCGCGAACGTGGTTGTAGGCGAAGAACCTCTTGAGCGGCGTCTTGGTGTTCGAGTCGAAGCCCTTGGCCGGCACGTCGAAGCGCACGCTGTAGTCCTTGGGGGACCCGAACATCAGGACTCGACCGACTTCATGGTTCTTGCCAAGCATGTAGCTGTGGCCGCCGCCCTGGGAGTGCCCCGCCACTGCTACCGTCCGCCAGCGGACGCCGCCCTTGGGCTTCATCAAATATCGGCCCCAGCCCCGCTCCGGCTGGTGGGCGTCGAGGTAGATGAGCAGTTTCTCGAGCCGGCTCTCGATGGAGTCCTGGGGGTGAATCGCTCGATGGGGGCCGATCATCCCACCGCGTATGATCGCGTTTCGAAATTTCAGGTAGGCGTCGGGGTCATTGCTTTGTGAGCACTTCTTCTGCGCAGCGATGTTGTTGGGATACATCAGCACGACCACGTGGTAGCCCAGCCCGGCCGCGGTGGCCGCGAACGGATGGAACAAAGGCTTCTCGGGGGTTCCGCCGGTGCCGGGCAGAAAGACGAGCAACTGGTTTCGCGCGCCGCCTTCAGGGAGCCAGGCCAGATGGGGTGAGTTGAACGCGGAGATCCTGGGATCGGTGTCGCTCGGGAGGATCGCCACCGGCGCGGTGCCGCGAGCCGTCGCCGCGGAGAGCAGCATCACCGTGAGCGCCAGCACGCGCTGGATCATCAGCGTCAGGCCCCGTGGCCGCATCGGCTGTACCCGATCATTGGGCGCCAAGCAGCCACCAGGCAAAGACGGCGGCGAAGCCGAGGTCGCCGCTGATGAGCAGCACACTGCGAGTGGGGGCCTCCGACAAGAGCCACAGACCGAAGACGAGAGCAAACGCACTGGCCTTGCCGATGGCGCCGAGCGCTAGTAGCGGTCGAGAGATGATAGGCTGGCTTGCCAGCCAGGCGTACGTGCCTCCGAACAGGAGCACGAAGAGCGAGACGAGTCCGCGGTACACGACCGGAACCTCGGATGGCAGACCGGCGAGTTGACCAAGCGGCGAGGCGGGATGGGCGAACAGGTATGCGCCGACCACATTGAAGCCGGCCGCTACCCACAAGACGCGATGGATGACCTGGTGTCGGGGCATGGGTCGGCACCGGCCTATCATCGGTGCCCAATTGTTCGCAACGGCGCACCCCGAGCGCTTGAGACCCTTCTGCTGACATGGCTGTCCGACAAGACTCGCAGTGCTCGGCCGGCAAGATTTCGGAGACCAAAGACAAAATTCCTGCAAACGCTGAATGGTTATTGCGGGAATGATCATAACGATGCACAAGCGCAGCCCAGAAGGTTGACCAGCGGTATTCAACTCACGGCTTGAGAGGAGGAGAACAATGAGAGGAACCATGGTGTTGTTGGGCATCTTGCTGTTGGCGACTGCGGCTCCCGCGATCACGTGTCCCCCCGGTCAACACGCGGTGTGTCATAGCGGCAGTGGACGAGGAGGCGGATACAAGAGCACCTGCTCCTGCGTCAACAATCCCCCACCTGTCTGTGTCACTGCCTGGGGAACGCAAATCCCGGCGGGAACGTCCGTCATTCTGTACAACACGTATCTCGTCTACGCCCCCGACACCTGCACCGCCCATGGGATGGTGGTGTCCTGCGATTTGAACGCCGTCCTATCTCCGCCCAATGCAACGGGGTATCCGGTCTGCAATGTGGTGAGCAGCGACGACTAGCAGCGCGCGTACGATCGCAATCCTCGGTGGTGCCTCAGCTCACACTGAGGCACCACCCAACCCTCAGCAGCAGATGTCGCCCGGCCTCAGGGCGGCTCACCTCGGCTGACAAGTACCTGCGCCCCGAGTTGACGGTGGGCATCACCCCGACGTCGCCTGCCCTTCAACGGCATGGATGCGAACCGGGTTCGCCAGGCCTTTGACCGGTGTGGCCGGCAGCACGCGCGTGCGGAAGGACGAGCCGAGGGTCGCCAATAGGGTATCCGTAAGGATAATGTCGGTAGCGTACTGGCGCGTCAGCTCCTGTACCCGGGCGGCGACGTTGACGGTGCGGCCGACAAAAGCAAACTCCATCAGGTCGCGACTGCCGACGAGGCCGGCCACGCCTTCACCGCGGTGCAGTCCGATACCGATGCGCAGGTTGGGAAGGCCCTCGCGCGACAGCTCCTGGTTGTACGCCGCCAGCCCCGCCCGCATCGCCAGCGCCGCCCGCACGGCATCGTCGGCCTGCCAGGGATTCGGCTGATGGGCGCCGAACAGCGCCAGGATGCCGTCGCCGATGAAGGTGGAGACGTGGCCGCGGTTGTCGCTGATGGCGCGGCTCATGCTCTCGAAGTAGCCGTTCAGGATACGTACCAGCACCGTGGGTTCGACGCGCTCGCTGAGTGCGGTGAAGCCGACGAGATCGGCGAACAGCACCGTCACCTCCTTCTTCTCGCCGTGACTGGTGACACCGTTGGCGATGACGCGTTCGATGACCTCATCCGGCGCAAATCGGCTGAACGAGGCCTGCATATTCTGGAGCCGTGCGGCGGCGCTCTCGAGGTGGCGGCTCAATCGCTGCACCGCCCGCTGGCTGCGGTAAAGCAGGAAAACCAGAACCAAGATGAGCGCCGCAGCGCCGAGGCCGATGAGCATCGGCGAGATCATGGGCGGGCGACGACCGCCGAGCAGAGCCGGCAGATCATGTTCGCAGCCGCGGCGGTCACCAGCAGCTCGACGTACTGCGGCCGTGGCAGCGCGTCACGCATCATTCGCGAGCGCCGTTGGATGGCATCGGGTTGATACCAGATCGTTTCCCGCACAAACGGCAACGCCAACGACTCGACGGCATCGAGGTCCGGTCCCCCCAGGTGCTTGAGCGCTTGGGCGATTGCTTCGGGCGCCAGCCCGGCTTGCAGCGCCAGGCGTGTCGCCTCGTTCTCCGATGCCGCACAGCCGAGTCCTCTCGCCACGACGCCGAACATCAGCGCTTTTGAGCGCACCGGCAAGATGTCCGATGCCCAAAGTGTGTCCAGGAGGGAGCGCAGCACGCCGGCCAACGGCAGCCCGTCGATGGCGCAGATCACGGGTGCGAAGGGCCCTTGCCTCTGGTCGTCGCGCAGGGGCGTGGCAGGCACCTTGCGCCGCATGCGCTTTACGAACGGCGCCGCCACCGGGCGCAGCAGGCGCATGTACCAGCGATCGGGAAGCGCTTCGAAGTGTTGCGGCGGCAGCGCCGCGAGGGTGGAGAGCCGATTGTGGAAGATCGTGAGCGCGACATAGGCGGCGAGTTCCCTGGCCGCCGCGTCGTCGAAGCCGGCGGCGCGTAGCCGATCGAGGTCGGCGGGTGAGGGCAGTGGGTTGGCACGCGACACGCGCCGCGCGTACTCGAACGCCGCCCGCTCCATCGGCGAGAAATCTGCGGTCAGCAGATCCTGCTCAAGCGTGCGGATTCGCTCTTCGGGATAGCCGAGGAGTCGCAGCAGGGCACGTGTCGCCGCGTAGCAGTAGCGACACGCGTTGTCGTGGCTGACGATGACGCCGGCCATGTCAGCCAAGTCATGATCGAGGTGCACCCGCGTCATCAGCTGAGCATTCAGCGCCGCCAGTGGCTCCGACAGCCACGGGCAGTCGGCAAAGTAGGCGATCCCCGGGCTGATACGCCCGAAGCGGCGCCGCACGCGCCGCTCGATCTCCGGATCGCGCCGCGGCTCGAGCAAGCATGTCTCCCAAACGATGTCACGGGTCGACGCCATTGCACCAATTGTCGCCGTTTCACGCCCCAAGGCAAGGCTTCGATCCGCCCGCGCGCCCTTGTCAACGAACCGGGCACTCATGCGCCGGCTGCTTCCGCTCCGCGCGATGCCTTTGCTAAGCTGCCCCACCGTTTCAAGGAGGACCGATGCTTTCGTCGATGGACGACTATCCGCTGCACCAGATCGCCGACGTCATTCGGCACGCCGGCACCAGCGACCGCAACTTCTACGATCGCTACTACTTCAATCTGCACGCGTCGGACGACACGCTGTTCATGGTCATGGGCATGGGTCAGTACCCGAACCTCGCCGTGCAGGACGCCTTCGCCTGCGTCACGCGCCAGGGCAAGCACCACGTCGTGCGCGCCTCGCGCGTGCTTGGCGATCGCATGGACACCAGCGTCGGGCCGTTCCGCATCGAAGTCCTCGAAGGCCTCAAACGCGTGCGCTTCATCCTCGACCCCAGCGAGCATAGCCTGGCATGCGACCTCACTTGGGAGGGCGCCATCCCCGCCTTCCTCGAGCCGCGCCAGTACATCCGCAAGTACGGTCGCGTGCTGTTCGACACCATGCGCTTCGCGCAGACGGGCTGCTGGCGCGGCACCCTGCAAGTCGGCGCGGAAACCTTCACCGTGACCCCCGACCGCTGGTGGGGCACGCGCGACCGCTCGTGGGGCGTGCGCCCGGTCGGCGAGGCCGAGCATCCCGGCATCCGCCAGGGCGAAGGACAACTTACCGGCATGTGGAACTACTCGCCGATGCAGTTCGCGAACTCCTCGATCATCTATATTCTCAACGAGACCGACCGCGGCGAGCGGCCGATCGAGGAAGCCGTGCGGGTGTGGAACGATCCGACGCGCCAACCCGACTGGCTCGGGCGACCGGAATACGAGCACACGCTCACCCCCGGCACGCGTATGATCCAATCGTCGGTCCTGCACTTCCCGCACGCCCCCGGTGGTGGCTTCAGCGTGCGCGCCACGCCGCTGCTCACCGCGTACATCGCCGTCGGCACCGGCTACGGCATGGAGCAGGACTGGCGTCACGGCATGTATCAGGGGGAGTTGGTGGTGCAGGGGATGGTGAAAGACGTCGACGAGATCGCCGGCTTCGGACAGTACGGCGTCGTCGATCACGTCGCCCGCTTCGAGGTCAGCGACGGCACCGTTGGCCATGGCCTCCACGAGCACGGCTTCTGGGGCGCGTTCGCCAAGTACGGCATGCACGACGCCTACTCCGGCGCGAGTTGATTGCCCGCAGGTGTGCTGAGCGTCGTCGACCTGGGGGGAAGTGGGGAGGCCGCGTCGGCGCCCTTCGTAGCCGCGGCTTCAGCGCCGGGTTGGGGAGGAGAGGAGCGGCTCTTTCATCGGTTCAACAGCGTCGAGTGCCCGCGAGCCCTCTCCTGAACTGCCTGGCGGCTGAAGCCGCGGCTACAAGAGCGCCAAGCCCACCTGCGTGGGCTCCCCGCCCCGCCATTGATGGTAGGGTCGAAGCCGAGTGCACCTCTTCCCCAACGATGCGCCGTAGACTAAGTTCCCGCTCACCATGCCCGCTCCACGCCGTGATCTCGAGCTCACCCACCGACAATTGCGCGACTGGTTGCGCCGCAAGCTGCCGCAGGCGCGCGACCTCACGATTACCGACCTGAGCGGCCCTTCGGAAACCGGCTTCTCCAGCGATACGCTCCTGTTCGACGCGGAGTGGACAGACGGTGCCGGCGCGCAGCGTGAACGCCTGGTCGCGCGCTTCAAACCGTCGGGCTTCACGGTGTTCCCGAAGTACGACGTCGCGGCGCAGTATCGCATCATGCAGGCGCTGCGCACGACCGACGTGCCGGTGCCCCGCATGCGCTGGCTCGAGGAAGACGAGGCGCCGCTCGGTGCGCCCTTCTACGTCATGGACCGCGTCGACGGTCGCGTGCCCACTGACAATCCGCCCTATCACGTCGGCGGCTGGTTGCCGGACCTGACCCCGGCTGAGCGGGAGGCGATGTGGTGGAGCGGCCTCGAGGCCATGGCAAACATCCATCGGCTCGACTGGCGCGCCCTCGGCCTCACGTTCCTCGAACAGCCCGAACGGGATGGCAGCCCGCTCGAGCAGCAGCTACGCGAGTACGACGAGTTCCAGAGCTGGGGCATGGACCGCCGTCGCTATCCGCTGCTCGATACGGCGCAACAGTGGCTGCGCGCGCATCGGCCGGCGGACGAGACGGTGGGGCTGTGCTGGGGCGACTCGCGGCTGGGGAATCAGATCTTCAACGGCACCCGCTGTGTCGCGGTCATCGATTGGGAGATGGCGCGTCTCGGCGATCCGGTGCAGGACCTGGCCTGGTGGATTGCCCTCGATCGCTGCTTCTGCGAAGGCCTGGGCGTCGAGCGTCTCGCTGGCTTGCCCGACCGTGACGCCACCATTGCCCGCTGGGAGCGGATCGTCGGCCGCCCGGCACGTCACTTCGCCTTCTATGAGGTTCTCGCGCTCTACAAGTTCACCGCCATCATGGCGCGGGTGATCCTGCAACTGAAGCACTACGAGTTGTTTCCCGCCGACATCGACATGGACGTGAACAATCTCGCATCCACGACGTTGGCGCGGGTGTTGGCGGCTGCGTGAATTGCCGGCCGGACGCCGGCAGCGAGGTCACGATGGACGTGAAGCACTTGTTCGAAGACTGGTCGGATCTCGAAGCGCGGATCGCGGTGATCTACGAGCGCTTCGCCTCGCAGTTCAGCCAGGCGGCCGACGTCAGCGATCTGTGGGCCAGCATGAGTCGCGAGGAGGTGCATCACGCCGATCTTCTCAGCCATGCCGCCGGCGTCGCGCCGCACACGGCCGTCGATCCATCGGTGGTCGAGCACGTCGGCAAGCTGCAAGCGGTGGTCGTGCGCTATGAAGGTGAGCAGGCGGTGATGTCCGGGCTGCAGGCGGCGTTGCAGGCGACCGCCGATCTCGAGGAGGCGGAGGCCGAGCATCTGCATGCCCATCTCAGCCAGCTCGGCGATGCCGGCCGCGACCTGGCGACGAACCCCGCCATGCAGCACCGTTCGGGCGCCGTCCTCGCTCATGCGGTGAAGCTCTTCGGTACGCCGGCGCTGCAGCAGCGCGTCGCCTGGCGCCGATTTCGCGACTGAGCCGGCACCGGTGCGAGGGGGGACAACATCCCGACGGCATCAAACTCGAGCTCGTGCAGTTGCCGAGCTGATGGACGAGATTCGCCAGTGATGCCGGCCGACGGTACCCGATGGCGTGGCTCTGTGAGAGGGGGGATCATGTACAAGTTGCTGTCTTGCAGCCACGCACGCTTGGGCGCGGTTGCCGGAATCTTGCTGCTTCCAGCTGTCGCCGTTGGGCAGACACCATTGATCGCCATCGACGATCTTGTGGCGACTGGCGCTGGTGGCTCACCGAGGTTCTCTACGGACTTCAGCTCGGCGTCGCTGGGGGCGCTCGCTGAGGACCTGACTGTCCCGGGTATGACATTCACTTCCGACCCTCCGGGGACGTGGATTGTGGCGCTGACTTTCTTCAGTACGCTTGCTGACAACGTCCTCTATCAACCGGATACACCGGGAACATTGGACATCGCGTTCACTACGCCGGTCACCAACTTCTCGTGTGCGTTCGCGGAGAATCAACCGGTCGGCGCGTCGAGCCTGGTGGTCACGGCGTTCAGTGGAACAACGGCGATCGGATCCGTCGTGCAGACGACCACGACAGGTGGGTTTGGAGAAGGCGTGGTTACGTTTGCAAGCGCAACCGCGTTCGATCGGGTTCGACTCTCGTCTATTCTCAACATCTCGCCAACGCCGACCAGCACGCCGTCAACGCCGACCAGCACTCCGTTGCCCACGCCAATCACCTTCAACAAGGTTCAGGAGATCGACGCAATGGCCGGGCCCAATGCCGGTCCACAAGCCATCGCACTGGCGGATGTGAACCAGGACGCGCGCCTCGACGTCCTGGTGGTGCGCAACGACAAGCCGGAAGTGAGCGTGTTCCTCAACAATGGGGGTGGTCACTTCGGGGCTGCCAACGGGTTGGCGACGGGCGAAGGCCCGGTCGCGGTGACTGCGGGCGATTTCGACCGCGACGGCAATCTCGACATTGCCATAGTGAATCGGACCGCCGGTACCGTGACCGTGCACTTTGGGAACGGACAGGGTGCGTTTGACGACAGCGGGCGGGAGATCTCCGTCACACCGGATCCGGTGGGACTGGTGGCCGCCGACTTGAACGGCGATGACATCGACGATCTGGCGGTACTCACTGATGCGAGCGTGTCCTTGTGGAAGAGCAATGGTGATCGAACGTTCTCGCCGTTTGCCCCCGAGAGCGTTTCCACACGCGGCGGCGGGGCGTTTGCCATCGCGGCGGGACGGATCGACATGAACGCGTCAATGGACTTGGTGATCAGCAACAGCGCCTCCGACAATGTCAGCGTGCTCCTGGGAAACGGCAACGGCACGTTCCAGGCGGCACGCCTTGAGGCGGTGGGCTCTCGTCCGGAAGGCTTAGTCCTCGCTGATCTGAACGGTGACGCACAACTCGACATCGCGGTCGTGGCGGCCGGTGCAATCGCCGACCTCAATGTCTCGCTCCTTTATGGGCACGGTGACGGCACCTTTGAGGGTGATATACCTACCACGGCAGGGGTCGCATCCACGGCAATTGTCGCGGCGGATTTCGATGCAGACGGCAGAGTCGACTTGGCCGTTACCAATACGGGAGAGGGCGGCGAAGGAGCCCAATTTGGGCTGTCGATCCTCCGCAACGATCCCAGCGGCAGCGGGACTTCGGGCAACGACAACGGCTTCGCGCTGTCGGATCTCTTCGGCGTCGCCCCGTCGGTGGCGGTACGCGGCGGCGACCTCACCGGCGACGGACGTCCGGATCTGGTCGCTCTCGATCAGACCGGCGCGGTCATTGCCGTCTTGGTGAACACCTCCGAGGCCGCCGCGCGTTGCGTCGGTGACTGCAATAGCGACCGCCACGTGGCTGCCGATGAGTTACCTACCGTCATCCGGATGGCCCTCGGCCACGCCGACTTGACGTGTGCCAATGCCGATGCAAACCAAGACGGGAGCGTCACCATCAACGAGATCCTCCGGGCCGTGAACAACGCCCGCACCGAGTGCGGCGGCCCCTGATCAGCTGCGCCGGTCGTACATGGCGCTCGTCGTGCGGCTCATCAGCTCGATCAAGGCGCGCCGCGGTAGCAGACGATGCAGGACGAACGCCGCGAGCCGGTTGCTGCGGCCGGCAATGCGTGTGGGCTGACGCCCCAGCGCCGCGAGCGCCTCGGCGACGGTCTCCTCGGGATCCATCAGCGGCGGTGACACGGCGCCGGTCGGGCGCGGCTGGGTGGCGAGAAATGCTGGCGTGCGCGTCGCCCCGGGGCAGAACGCCAGCACGTCGATGCCGTGCTCGCGCAACTCTGCCCAGAGCGCCTCACCGAGGACGAGATCGAAGGCTTTGGTGGCGGCGTAGGTGCCGACCATGGCGTGGCCCTGGAATCCCGACAACGACGCCACCACGATGATGGCACCGCGTCGGCGCGCCGCCATGCGGGTGCCGTAGTGATGGCAGAGGATCAATGGCCCGCGGCAGTTGACGTTCAGCATCTGCAACTTGTCGTCCAACGATACGTCGAGAAATCGCCCGACCACCGAATGCGCGGCATTGTAGACCAGCAGCCCGATCTCGAGGTCGCGCGTCGCGCCCTCTACTGCCTCCAGCATCGCCGCGGCGCCGAGATCGACGACCAGCGGGCGCGTCTCGACGCGATACTCAGCGGCCAGCGAGCGAGCCAATGTTTCCAACGGCTCGGCCGCCTCGGCGACGAGGACGAGGTTGAATCCGCGCTGCGCCAACTGCCGCGCGTACGCCGCGCCCATCCCCATCGATCCGCCCGCCACCAGCGCCCACGGGCCGTAGCGGGCGCGAAATGATTCGTCCATCGTCTCCCTCTCCCCGCGCCGATGGCTAGCACGACGGCACCGACTTGGGGAGCGACGCGGGGGCTTGGGATGCCGTCTCGAAGCGCCCGGCGGCTAAAGCCGCGGCAACGAGGAGCTCCAAGCCCACCTGCGTGGGCTCCCCCCCGCCTCGCCGAGCCTTGCTCTGTGCCTTAGCGGGGCGGGGAGCCTGCGCAGGCTGGCTTGGTGTGCTTGTAGCGCGTGGCTTCAACCGCCGTGTACGGAGCCGGCATCGAGCCGACTTGGTTGTTCGAATCGCAAGGTCACGGTGTACGCGCGGGAGCCTGCGTCGCTTCGAAGAGCGGCAGGAACTCGCCGTAGCCGGCTTCCTTCAGCTTGGACACCGGGATGAAACGCAGCGCCGCGGAGTTCATGCAGTAGCGCAAGCCGGTCGGCGCCGGACCGTCGTCGAAGACGTGACCGAGATGCGAGTCGGCGTGCGCCGAGCGCACTTCCGTGCGCTGCGAGAACAGCCGGTGGTCGACCTTGGTGCGAATGTTGCCGGGGACGAGCGGCTTGGTGAAGCTCGGCCAGCCGGTGCCGGACTCGAACTTGTCGAGCGAGCTGAACAACGGCTCCCCGGAGACGACGTCGACGTAGATGCCGGCTTCGTGGTTGTTCCAGTACTCGTTGCGAAACGGGGCCTCCGTGCCTTCCTGCTGGGTGACGGAAAACTGTTGCGGTGTGAGCGTGTGTTGCAGCGTCGCGGCGTCGGGTTTGCTGTACGTCGCGCCGTCCCAGGCGGTCGCGGCGCGCGCACCCATCGAGATCGGCAGTGGAACGGTGACCAGCAGCGCCACAGCGGCTGCGAAGGTGATATGTTCGACGCGGCTTCTGATCAGCATCGGGACATCCTTTCTTCAACCCCTTTTCGATGACGTCTCTCATCAATTGGTTTCGCGCCCGGAAAGTTCCGGCGGCAATCACCCTACAGTCGCGCCCAG
>Ga0335082_10005833_pt1 | contig 13471 bp, 14 predicted proteins | sample Lox_Sample_41_FD_206718 | JGI IMG/M metagenome (GOLD analysis project Ga0335082, IMG submission 206718) | Soil microbial communities from Loxahatchee National Wildlife Refuge, Florida, United States - Lox_Sample_4.1 | ecosystem: Environmental > Terrestrial > Soil > Wetlands | place: USA... | reverse complement strand
GCCGGCGGCGCGCTTCTCGGCGTCGGCCTGAGTGACGGGCGCGGGTACGATGACCGCATCGCCCGGCTTCCAGTTGGCCGGGGTAGCGACCCCGTTGGCGTCGGCGGTCTGCAGCGCCTCGAACACGCGCAGCAGCTCGTCGATGTTCCGCCCCAGCGACAACGGGTAGTACAGCAGCGCGCGGATCACGCCCTTGGGGTCGATGAAGAACACGGCCCGCACGGTGGCGGTGTCGCTCACCGCTTCGTGCACCATGCCGAACGACTTCGCCACCTTCTGGTCCAGGTCGGCGATGACCGGGAACTTCACCTTCACCCCGAAGTTCTCCTCGATGTTACGCACCCAGGCGATGTGCGCGTACACGCTGTCCACCGAGTTGCCGATGAGCTGGACGTTGCGCTTCTCGAACTCGTCATAGTGGCGGGCGAACTCCACGAATTCGGTGGTGCAGACGGGGGTGAAGTCGGCGGGATGGGAGAACAACAGCACCCACTTACCCTTGGCGGCGTAATCGCTGAGCTTGATCATGCCGTGGGTGGACTTGGCCTCGATCTCGGGGGCCTTCTCGTTGATGCGCGGGATGCGCGGGGCCGGGCTGGAAGCTGTTTCGGTGCTCATCTCTTCCTCCTGGTGACTCTTGATTTATGCGGCGGCCCGGCGAGTGGATTCAATTTCTGGACATGAAAAAACCCACCCGCTGGAGACGCCGGGTGGGTTTCCGGAAAACGTTTGGCTTCTACCCACACCTCGGCGCCGAGCTACAGCAACAGGCGCAGGTGCGGTACAAAGCCATGGAGCGGGTAGCATACTCAGCTTGCCTTGCTGTGTCAAAACGGCCTACCACGGATCTCCACGGATCACACGGATAAAGAAAATCCAACCACAGAGGCACAGAGAACACAGAGATTTAAGAGAAAAGCGATTGAAGATCTTGGATTGCAGATTTCAGATTTGAGATTGGGTCCGACAGCTTCGCAGGCCTGTGACAAATCTTCAATCTGAAATCTGCAGTCTTTAATCTGAGATCGTTGTTGATCTTCTCTGTGCGCTCTGTGCCTCTGTGGTTAAACTCTTCCTATGCACGACAAGCCTCGCCGCTACGCCTTCATCCACCTGGACGTGTTCACCACCCGGCCCCTGGAGGGCAACCAGCTGTGCGTGGTCCCCGACGCCACCGGCCTCAGCGACCACGAGATGCAGGCGCTGGCCCGCGAGTTCAACCTGGCGGAGACCGCCTTCGTCTTCCCTCGCGATGTCGAGACCGAGCGCAGGCGCGGCATCCGGACGCGCATCTTCACCGTCCAGGAGGAACTGCCCTTCGCCGGACACCCCACGCTGGGGACCGCTTTCGCCCTGCACGGCGCCGACCGGCGCTCCGGCGGGGCGGGCGCCCGTACCCGCGCCAAGTCCAGCACCATCGAGCTCGACCTCAACGTGGGCACCATCCCGGTGGAATTCACCATGGAGGACGGACGCCTGTTCGGGGAGATGACGCAGCGCGACCCGGTGTTCGGCCAGATCCACCACGCCGAGGACGTGGCCCGCGCCACCGGCCTCAACCTGCGCGACATCGACGCCAGCCTCCCCATCCAGACCGTCTCCACCGGCAACGCCTTCGCCATCGTGCCGCTGCGCTCGCGGAAGGCCATCGGCGGCCTCAGCTTCGCGTACAAGAACGTCGCCGACTACTGCGCCGGCACCGACGCCAAGTTCCTCTACTTCGTGACCCGCGAGGTGGAAAGCAAGTGGGCGGCGCTGCACGCGCGCATGCTGTTCTACAACGGGGAGGACCCGGCGACCGGCTCGGCGGCCGGCCCCTGCGCCGCCTGGGCGGTGCGCCACGGCGTCATCGCCTCCGACGCCAAGGCCATGATCGAGCAGGGCGTCGAGATCAAGCGCCGCAGCCACATGTACGTGCGCGCCACCCAGAAGGGCGACCGCGTCACCAACGTTCGCGTCGGCGGGCACGTGGTCGAAGTGATGAGGGGGGAGGTCAGTTTCTAGTTTCTAGCGGTCGCTGGTCGCTAGTCGCCAGCCGGATTGTGTGGGACAGCCGCCCTCGGCTGTCATGAACTTCATCTCCGCGGATGCACGCAGGATCGACGCGGATCCGTTGAGGTAGTGCGGCGCTTCAGCGCCGCGTTAAGGACGCTATGGAAGAAGTGGCTTCAGCCACTGAGGGCGAAACATGAAACGTGAAACGTTCTTATGCGACTCGACCTGACTCGATTGCAGGACTTCGGGACACGCTACGCTGCGGCCTGGTGCAGCCAGGACCCAGACAGCGTCGCGGCGTTTTACTCGCCAGCGGGCTCGCTCGCCATCAATGGCGGCACTGCGTCGGTCGGACGGGCGGCGATCGCGGCGGCAGCCCGCTCCTTCATGACGGATTTCCCGGACCTCTGCGTGGTCATGGACAAAGTGCTCACGCGCGGCGAGTGCGCCGAGTTCCACTGGACGCTGACCGGCACCAACACCGGCCCCGGAGGCAAGGGACAGCGGGTACGCATCAGCGGCTTCGAGCTCTGGGAGATAGGGGGCGATGGGCTGATCGACGCCTCGCAAGGCAGCTTCGACGCCGCCGAATACCAGCGCCAATTGGAGCACGGGGCGGACGAGCGTTGATGATTTGGCGACTCCCACGTCTTGGTTTGGTGGGGCAGCCGCGAGAGAGATCGAGATCGGGCAGGCGACCCGAAAAAATAACGCCCGCGGGCCCCGAACGAGCCCCCTTTGGTGCTCTGGGAACTGCTGAGCTCGGGCTCACGCCCTCGCGTCCGAGTGTCCCTGAAGGGGCTCAAGATTCTTCATAGGGGATGCCTACCCAGGGCTGACGCCCTGGGCTACTCTCTCGCGCCCGCTGAAGCGGGCTTTGCCTTCACCGGAGGCATATGAACTCCCGCCTAAAGCCGTGCAGGTTCAGGGTTGCTTGCTCTCGCCGGTGGACGGGCCGACGCCGAAGTGTTCGCCGAAACGCTCGCCGACGCGTTGCCGGATCTTTTCCCGGAATCGTTCCCGCTCTTCCGGAGTCATGTTGGCGCAGCGTTCTTCCATGCGGTGGCGGAGGCCGGAGCGGCCGCCGGCAACCCCGCGCCAGCCCAGCCCGCCGAACAGGATGCGGCTGAGCGCCAGCATCCCCACCGCCTGCCAGAAGCCGATCTGGCGCCAGCCGAACAGCGGCGGCAGCAGCCAGTTCCACAGTTCGCGCACCACGAATCCGCCGACCGCGATGAACACCACCATCCCGACCATGGCCAGCGGCGCGATCCAAATCAGTCTCCTTCTCATATCCAGCTCCTCATGCTTTGGTGAATTCGTCGTAAATGTCTTGCAACCGCTCCCTCAGATGCAGAACCGCATACCGCTTGCGCGAGAGCAGCGTGTTCACGCTCACGCCGGTCTCTGCGGCCATCTCCTTGAAGCTGCGCCCTTCCAGCTCGTGGGCCACAAAGACCTCACGCTGCTCCTGCGGCAGCTCGTCGAGCGCGGCCTCCATCTCCTCGAGCAGCAGGTGGCGGGCGTAAAGCGCCTCCGGACCGGCATCGGGCGAAGGCAGCAGGTCCTCGAACCGCAGCAGCTCGTCGTCCTCGCCGGCGACGGCGGCGTCGCTGAAGCTCTCCGGCCTCTTCTTGCGGAACAGGTCGGTGATGCGATTGCGCGCCACCCGGAACAGCCAGCCGGTGACGTGCTCGATGGGCATCAGCAGGCGGTTGGCCTCCACCAGTTCGTAGAAGACGTCCTGGAGGATGTCCTCGGCATCGCGCGGGTCGGGCACTCGCCGGCGGATGAAGTCACTCAGCCGGGAGCGCTCCCGCTGCACCACTTCGGAGATCCGGTCGTCCGGTTGGTGTGCCATCCGCTCCAGGCTCGCCGCGTCCTTCATCTACCCGTGTAGACGAATGAGGGGGTGCGGATATTGTAGGGGTCTGCAAGTTTCCCCGGACGTCAGGAAGCTGGGGCCGGCAAGGGCTTCTGTTCGTTCTCACCTTTACGCGGGGCCCCGCCACTGGCCTCCTGCCGGCTCCGCAGTCCGTCCGCTGCGAGCAGGAGGGAGAACATCCCGGTCACGGCGAGCGCGAACAGCGTCCAGACGAAGAAGTAGGCGCCCTCGGGCTTTCTGCCGGCGACCCCCGACGGTCCCATCATGTGGATGACGGGCATGCCCACGGAAAAGAGCGACCCGACGAGGATGATGACGTGTCCCGATCGGCGTTCGGCGAGCATCAGCGTCGCGTACAGCCAGAGGACCAGGATGGGTACCGCAACGAAGGTCGAGCCCATTGCCTCCGGGGTCCCGGCCCTCGCGCGGAGGGTGTCGTCTGTGAGGTGAAACGTCATGAAGAGGACCTGGAGCAGAGACATGACGGTCAATATGAGGTTTTGCTTCATTGCTACGCTCCCTCGTGCGCAGGCCCGCGCTCGCAGCGCAGCCGTCGCCGGGATTTACTTCCCGCCTGTGGCGAGTGACATCGGATCGTGTCGGACGAGCACCGGCAATGTGCGCCGTGCGCGGACCCTCCACAACCAGTAGAACATGGCGCCAAATAGCAGCAGGATGGGCAGCGCGCGCATGGGCGCAGTCGTGAATGGCGCGGGAAGGACTTTCGCCACGCGCTCACGGATCGAGAAGAATGATCCGGCTGCGATGAACAGCGCGAAGCACATCCGCCACAGATGGCGCCCCAGGCGCAGCCGGCCGCTCAGCATGCCCGATCGAATGACGCGCACATCGCCGGCCGCCGCCAGGATCATGATGGTGGCGAGGAAGAACAACATCGCGAACGGGACGCCATCGAGGTTGCCGCGGGGGCTGTTGAAGGCTTTCACTCCGCCCAGGATGTCGACCAGGGCGAGCCCGGCGGCGACGATCAGCCCGGCAATATGGCTGCGCCGGGTCCAGGGCGACTCGGGGCGGACAGTCGTCAGTGCTGTGCCGACAAAGTAGACCGTCATGAGGCCGCCCAGCACGTTCCCCAGCATCGCGGCCGTGATACCCAGTACGAACATGGCGCAGACGAAGACCAGACCGCCGCGGCGGTGGATGGTGCCGCCCTTCTTCACCGAAAGGGCCAGGGCGCCGAGCACGATGGCCAGGCCGCCGGCGGCAAGGTGGACGGCCAGGACGATGGAGTGGATGCGCTCCATGCAACCTCTCTACGCGGCCCCGCGCTGCCGTCGCAGGTAGATCGCGAGCGCGGCGCAGACCGCGCACATCACGAATCCCGTCCACAGGTGGATGTCGGTGAAGAACTGCAGCGGGCTCTTCTGCATCAGCATGCCGCGCGCCATCGGGTAGGGCGGCGGTGGGCCCTCCATCCCGCCGACAAAGCGGAACGTCAGCCACGAAGCGAAGTGCGAGGTACCGAAGGCGATCTTCTCACTGAAGCCGATCACCAACGGCGGCAGCACGGCGGTGAGCAGCGGCGCGCGCTTCGACCACGCCGACGCCAGCAGGAACCAGCCCCAGAACGGCGCCCACCAGATGCCGTGGAAGGCCACCATGTGGAAGAACTCCTCCCACCACAACTGCATCAGCCCCAGGTGGCTCCACAGCCCACTGCCCGCGCTCATCAGCCCGAACGCGAGCATGAAGAGCTGCACCACGAAGGTCACCCCGAAGGTCACCAGCGGGAGCACCAGCAGCGGGATGCTCAGCTTGGCCAGCACCGTGGTGGTGTCCGACACCGGCATCGACTTCCAGAACAGCACGCTGCGGTCGCGCCGCTCGCCGTAGAGCGCGTCCACCGAGTAGAAAACGGCGACCACCATCGTGCTGAACATCAGCAGCAGCGACGCGAAGATGAACGGCGACTCAACGTCTTCGTGCCGCATCGCCGGATCGAGCGGTGGCATGTGCAGGCGCGGCGCCATGTGCATCACGTTGATCGCGGTCGCGATCACGATCAGCACGCCCACCCCCGCCGGCACCAGGTAGAGCCAGCGGTTCTCCCAGATCTCGCGGACCACCGCCCAGTAGAACCGGCGCGCCATTGGCGCCTCCGGCCTCGTGCCCACGGGACCCGCGGGAGGGTCGTGAGTTGCGCTGGCGTTCATTGCGCGCCTCCTTGCTGCCGGCCCCCGACGACCGCGACGAACAGGTCGGCGATGCTGGGGGTGCGGACGTCGCCGAACGCCGCCAGCCGGCCGCGGTCCACGCCCTCGAAGAGCATCACGCTGCGGCCCAGCGCCTGGCGCTCGTGCATGGGATGGAACGCGCGGGCCGCCGCGGCCTGGTCCGGCCGGGCATTCAGCTCGACGAAGCGCGACTCGATCTGTTCCATGCTGCGGCTGAAGACGATGTGCCCACGGTCGATGAACAGGACGTCGGTGAGGACGTGCTCAACCTCCTCCACCTGGTGGGTGGCGACCACGATGGTGCGGTCGCGATCGAAGTAGTCGTTGAGCAGGGAATCGTAGAACTGCTTGCGGAACAGGATGTCGAGGCCGAGGGTGGGCTCGTCCAGCACCAGCAGGCGCGCGTCGATGGCCATGACGACGGAGAGGTGCAGCTGGGTGACCATGCCCTTGGACAGCTCGCGGACCTTGCGGGCGCGATGGATGGTGGTCTTGGCCAGGAAGCTCTCCGCCCTGGCGCGGTCGAAGCGGGGATGCACGCCGGCGACGTAGTCGAGCAGCTGGGCAACGGTGATCCAGCGCGGCAGCACGGCGACGTCGGCGATGAAGCAGACGTCGCCCATCAGGCGATCGCGCTCGGTCCAGGGATCGCGTCCCAGCACCCGCAGCTCTCCCTCATACGCGGTGAGGCCCAGCATGGCATTGAGCGCGGTGCTCTTGCCGGCGCCGTTGGGGCCGATGAGTCCGACGATGCGGCCCTCTTCGACCCGCAGATCGAGGCGGTCCAGCGCGACGGTGGTGCCGAAGGTCTTGCAGAGGCCGCGGGCTTCGATGCAGGCCATGGCTTCAACGCTCCTCTTCGTCTTTGGTCTTCGACCTGGGGCGGCGGTCGGTGGCGCTGTCCAGCAGTTCTTCCGCCTTCAGGCCGAGGCGCTGAATGGTTTCCTGGATGCGCGGCCATTCCTCGCCCAGAAACTTCCGGCGCTCGGCCTGCAGCAGCAGATCGCGGGCGCCGGCGTTGATGAACATGCCGAGGCCCCGGCGGGTCTCGACCAGGCCTTCGTCCACCAGTTGCTGATAGCCCTTGAGGACGGTAAGCGGATTCACCCGATATTCCGCCGCGACGTTGCGCACCGAGGGCAGGGGATCGCCCTCCTTGAGCACGCCGTCGAGAATCATGGCGACGACGCGGTCACGCAGCTGGCGGTAGATCGGCTGACTGTCGTTCCACTCACGGTCCATCAGGTCTCCAGAAAGCTACCAGGCCCGACCAGAGCTACTGTGTTCCACCGGCGGTGGCGGTGCCCGCGATGCCGCCGGTCACCCGGTGCAGTTCGAAGCGCGCGTGGATCGGGATGTCGTTCGGCAGCATGTAGGTCCACTCCTCGATGTGATGGTTCCCATCGACGACGGTGAACACCGCGTGCACCATGTGACCGTACGCGTTGCTGCCGGAAAGGTCGACGAAATCGAAGTCGAAGGTCTTTCCGTCCGGCGACACCTTGGCCGTCATGTGCGGCCGGTTGCCGGCGTCGCAGTAGTGCACAAGGTTGAGTTGGTCACCGTCCCGGTAGATCATCGTCACCGGATGATCGTACTTGGTCGCATCGAGCAGTGTGCCCGCTACCTGGAACTCGTGCGTGATCGTGTTGCCTCGGGAAGTCACGCGCATGGTCACGTGCAGCGGCTTCATGTCGTCACCTCCCATCTGTTTCTTCATGGCTTCCGACATGTCGGTGGTGACGGGGCCTTCCCACTCTCCCGCGAGGGTTTTCAGGGTGTCGAAGGACTTCTGCGCCTCGGACTTGGGCGCGGCGGCCTTGGGTGCATCCATCTTGTGCGCCTCGGACTGGGCGAAGGCCACGGCGGAAAACGACAGCAGAACAAGCGACAGAACTAAACGATGGGACTTCATGTTTCTTCTCCTTGAGGAGTTCACTTCTCTATTGCTTTCGGGTCACGATTCGAGCGCTTGTTATGACCCATTCGCCGGGATGAACCCCTCTAAATCTACTGTTATAGTTAACTATAACACTATTTAACATGTCAAGCATTTTGTTCCCGGCGCGGAGGAATACACATAAGTCACTTAAAACAAGCAGGTTAGTGACCCGTGGCCGAGGCGCGTCAGAACTTCGGCGATCTGCCCAGTGCTCGCGTTTATACTGCTCGCCGTCCAACAACCACGGGAGGGGGTCAATGCTGCGTTCGGCATGTTGCGGGGTGACAATCGCATTCGTTATTTTCGTGGTGGCGGTGGCACAGGCGTCGGAGCAACCCGCCTCGACCGCGGAGTCTCATCCTCAGCTGAAGGTCCCGTCGGCGGCGCGGGCCCATCCGGGATTCGACGTGAAGGCGGCGGTGGACGCGTACCTGGCCACCATCCCGCCGGACAAGAAGGCGCGCTCGGATGCCTACTTCGAGGGCGGCTACTGGCTGCTGCTGTGGGATTTCCTGTACAGCTCGGTGGTGATGATGCTGCTGCTGGCGACCGGACTGTCCGCGCGCATGCGCGACCTGGCGGAGCGGATCACCCGCCGCAAGCCCCTCCAGACCGCCATCTATTTCGCTGAGTTCCTGTTGCTGACCACGGTGCTGCAGTCCCCGCTGCTGGTGTACGAAGGATATTTCCGCGAGCACAAGTACGGGCTGGCGACGCAGACTTTCGGCCCCTGGATGCGCGACCAGGTGGTCGGGCTGGCGGTGGGACTGGTGGCGGGCTGCCTGCTGGTGCCGTTCCTGTTCGGCATCGTGCGCAAGCTCGGACGCTCGTGGTGGGTGTGGGGAGCGATCGCCGCCATCGTGTTCAACATGTTTGCGGCCATGATCGCGCCGGTGTACATCTTCCCCCTGTTCAACACCTACACCAAGCTGAACGACGCCAAGGTGCGGGACTCGATCCTGAGCATGGCGCGGGCCAACGGCATCCCGGTCACCGAGGTGTACCAGGTGGACGCTTCGCGGCAGTCCACGCGGGTCAGCGCCAACGTGAGCGGCTTCCTGGGCACCGAGCGCATCACGCTGAACGACAACCTGCTGAAACGGTGCTCGCCGGAGGCCATCCAGTCCGTTATGGGACACGAGATGGGACACTACGTGCTGAACCATGCGCTGAAGGGCACGATGTTCTTCGGCATCCTGTCGGTGGCGGCATTCGCGTTCGTGAACTGGGCGCTCCTGTGGTCGCTGGCGCGCTGGGGAGAAGGCTGGGGCGTGCGCGGGATCGGCGACGTGGCCGTCGTGCCGCTGGCGGCGCTGTGGTTCTCGATCTTCTTCTTCGTCCTGACCCCGCTGACCAATTCCTACACCCGGATGGAGGAGTACGAGGCCGACATCTTCGGCATCAACGCCAGCGCACAGCCGGATGGCGAAGCCGAAGTGGACCTGCTGCTGGGCGACTACCGCAAGCTGGATCCGGGGCGATGGGAGGAGATCGTGTTCTTCGATCATCCCAGCGGGCGGACGCGCATCACCGCGGCCATGCGCTGGAAGGCGGAGCACCTGCCGGCGGCGGACCGCGTAGGACAGTCGGGCCCGGCTACCCCCTGAGAGTGCCGCGGTTACTGCGACTTCAACCCCAGTGCACGCAGTGCTGGTCCGTCGGGGACAGCAGAGCCGCCCGACAGGGTGATGATCCCGAAGCCGCCGGAGTAATCCCACAGCGTCCAACCGATGCCGTACTTCTCCAGCGAAGTGCGCACGTCCGAGAGCCATGCGAGGCGTGAGCCAGGTTCGGCATACTTGCGGTAGACCCCGAACTCGCCGCAGAGGACGGGCACCGAATGCAGGCTGGCCCAGTCGGCGACCTGCGCGATCTCGGCCTCGATGCGCTGCGCGTTCCAGCGCTCGAACCCGTAGCGCACGACGTACAGGCGTTCGGCACGTTCAGGTATCTCAGCGGCCACTTTCCCGGCCGTCTCCGGGGTCGACGGGTAGGTCAATCCGCGCTCGAAGTGCCAGAAGTCCACCGCCCAATCCGCGCCCTGGTGGGTGAAGATGTGGGGCTCATAAAAATGAAAGCTGTAGATGACATTGGCATCGCGAAGCGGCTCCAGGAAGAGCAGTTCGTCATCGGCCGACCAGCGTGCCCCGGTGGCGATGATCGTGTTTTGGGGCGCACCCTCGCGGATGGCGGCCGCAAGTTTGGCTTGGACGCCCACCCACCGGTAGCGGTCGTGCATCTCCGGCTCGTTCAGTATCTCGAGGAACACGCGATCCTGGTCCAGGACGGCATAATGCTTCGCCAGCGCGCGCCAGAAATCCGCGAACCGCTCGACGAAATCGTCATCGCGGGCGAGCCGAGCCTTGAAGTCGCTTTCGGGCTGGATGTCGAGGATCACGGCGAGGCCCTGGTCGAGGACCTGTTTCACGGCCTCGTCCAGATAGGCCAGGTACTCGGTGGGAAGCTCATCCGCGTGGCCTTCACGAAACATAGGTTGCGGGTTGATGCTGAGGCGCACATGGTCGAAGCCCATGGCTTTGATCAGCGCTAAGTCTCTCGCGGTGGTGTGGGAGATGAAATGCTCTTTGGAGTAGCCCTTCGGGTCGGAGACCTGCGCGAACCACCCGCTAAGGTTCACGCCATGGCGAAGATGGGCGAGCCTGCGAGCGGCAATGCCGTCGGACGTACGTGGCGGGGCTGCTCCGTGGCCGGAAGCATGAGTCTGCGCCAAGATTCGCGCACCGGACAGCAAAGAGAGCGACAGCAGTAGCGCAAGGGCGATGGATCTGTGGTTCATTGCGCGCCGACCGTCCAACATGCGGGGCAGTATACGCCGCGCGGCTGGCGCCCCCGGCACATCCGGATGACTACCGTTAAGTCCTTTGTTTCAAGCGATCAGTTACCTACGTCCTACGACGGAAGGCCCGTTGCGGCCGGGAGCGTCGCGGGGTATCGTACCCACCATTCTTGGAGTTTTCTGGCACCCCGGTCTTAATCCCTAGGTTGGGAGTTCAACATGAGCTTCGTTGAACCCAGGTTCGACGTGGACAAGCTGATCCGGTTCCGTCCCCACGGGTCTCCCACCTGGCAGCTGGGCCGGACGCGGAATCTGAGCCGCTCCGGACTGCTGTTCTCCTGCGAGCAGCCGGTCGAGGTGGGCGCAGCCATCGAACTGCTCCTGCTCGACCAGGATGTAAGCGGTCAGGTGATCACCGGTCAGGTCTGTATCGGGCAGGTGGTCCGGCAAGCGCCTCCGCCCTTCCCCGAGGCCGGCCTGCTGATCGGCATCCGCTTCCTGCAGGTAGACGCGTCCAATAGCGACGCCTAAGGCAGTCACCCGCCGCACCGCCGCTCCCGGGCCGTCCCACCCATCCGCCAACCGCCCAGAATGTGCGGTGACCTTCTTCTGTGGCCCCCGTCTGTACCCTATCTCCATCGGAAAGGACTACCCATGCGCAAAACCACGATGTTCGCCATGCTGCTGGGGACCCTGACGCTGGCCGCGATCGCGGTCCAGGCGCAGTCGTTCCTCGATGTGCCCCGGGACAGCCAGCACGCCGAGGTCAAGCAGCGGATCGGGCTCACGGACGTCACCATCAACTACAGCCGTCCGCTGGTGAAGGGACGCAAAGTGTGGGGCTCGCTGGTGCCCTACGACAAGGTGTGGCGCGCCGGCGCCAACGAGAACACCACCATCAGTTTCAGCGACGCGGTCACCATCGAGGGCAAGCCGCTGCCGGCCGGCACTTACGGGCTGCACATGATCCCCGGACAAGACGAGTGGACGGTGATCTTCTCCAGGAACTCCACGTCGTGGGGAAGCTTCACCTACGACCAGAATGAGGATGCGCTGCGCATCAGCGTCAAGCCGCAGGCGTCCGACATGCACGAGGCGCTCACCTACGACTTCGACGGAATGAAGGACGATTCCGCCGTGGTCACGCTGCGCTGGGACAAGCTGGCAGTCCCCTTCAAGGTGGACGTGGACGTCAGCCAGGTGACGCAGGCGAGCTTCAAGAAGCAGCTCCGGGCGGCGCCCAAGTACACCTGGGAAGGCTGGTATGAAGCCAGTGACTACCTGGTCAACAAGAAGCTCGACCTGAAAGATGCGCTGGCCTATGCCGACGAATCCATCAATCAGGAAGAGCGCTTCGATACCCTCATGCTGAAAGCGCGGGTGCTGGACGCCATGGGCCGGGGCAGCGATGCCGCGCCCATCCGCGACAAGGCGCTGGCCATGGGCAACGCGCTCCAGCTCAACAGCTACGGCCGTACGCTGCAACGCGACGGCAAACAGGACCAGGCATTCGAGATCTTCCGGCTGAACGGCAAGCGCAACCCCGGCCACTTCATCGTGCACTACGAGGTGGCGCGGATGTCGGTGGCCCAGGGGGATTTCGACAACGCGCTGAAGGAGATGAAGGTGGCCCTGGCGCGATCTCCGGATCAGTTCAGGCCGTTCCTGGAGGGCCTGCTGAAGCGGCTGGAAGCGAAGGAGAACATCAACCCGTAGATGAAGACTGGTCGTGGGCCGTGGGCCGTACGATTCGCTCACGACCCACGACTTGCGACTTGCGACCGCAGTATCTCAGTACAGGTGGAAGTTGACCTCGACGTTGATCTGCACGGCGACCGGGTGCCCGTCTTTCGTCGCCGGCTCGAAGCGCCAGGTGCGTACCGCTTCCATCGCCTTCTGGTCGAGACCCATGCCGAGCGAGCGGGAGACCCGCATGTCGCGCGGACGGCCGTCGGGGCCGACCACCAGCCACAGCACGACCGTCCCCTGATATTTGTTCTTACGCGCCTCGTCGGAGTAATCGGGATCAGGCGCGTAGATGGCGCGCGGCGCAGTCACGCCTCCACCTACGCGGTATGTTCCACCACCGATGCCGCCTCCTTCGCCCGGTCCCACTCCCGGACCTTTCCCGCTACCGACGCCGGTACCGGTCCCGCTGCCGATGCCGCCTCCGCCACCGACGCCATTGGAGGGCGGGCCGATCACACCACTCAACGGGTCGCCCAGGTTGGCCATCTGGGGGAACTGCAGCTTAGGTGGCGCGACCACCGTCGGCTCAGCCGCCAGCTTCGGGTCCAGGTTGCGCACCACCACCGAGGGCGGAGTGATCTGCTCGCGCGAGACCTTGGGCAAGCTGCCCTTCGACGCTGCGAGCGTGTCGCGGTCGCCGCCACCGCCGCCACCACCGGACTGGGTGGCAGACGGAGACAGCTCGTACGCGCTGACGTCCACCAAGCTGATGACCTGACGCTTGGGCTGAGCCATCTGCTTGCTGACCCACAGGCTGGAGTAGCCGACCAGGGCCAGCGCTGCCGCGTGCATCAGCACGGAGGCGGCGAAGTTGGCGCGCTGCACCGGGTACGTCCCGTAGCCGGTTCCGAAGAGCGTGGGCAGGACAGCGTCGTCCGCTTCCCTTCTGCGCATGATGGGCAGAGGCC
>Ga0335082_10005832_pt1 | contig 13472 bp, 10 predicted proteins | sample Lox_Sample_41_FD_206718 | JGI IMG/M metagenome (GOLD analysis project Ga0335082, IMG submission 206718) | Soil microbial communities from Loxahatchee National Wildlife Refuge, Florida, United States - Lox_Sample_4.1 | ecosystem: Environmental > Terrestrial > Soil > Wetlands | place: USA... | reverse complement strand
TCTCGCGGAACTGGCGGCGCACTTCCTCGACCACCGAGGCGGCGGCGCGGCCCACGGCCTCCATCGCCATCGCGCCGAACAGGTAGGGAATCAGGCCGCCGATGAACAGGCCGATGATCACCTTGGGGTTGCTGAGGTCGAAGCTCGCGGTGATGCCGCGCGCCTCGAGCGAGTGCGTGTAATCGGCGAAAAGCACCAGCGCGGCGAGGCCGGCCGAGCCGATGGCGTAGCCCTTGGTCACCGCCTTGGTGGTGTTGCCCACCGCGTCCAGCGGATCCGTGATGGCGCGCACCGAGTCGGGCAGGTGGCTCATTTCGGCGATGCCGCCGGCGTTGTCGGTGATCGGGCCGTAGGCGGCGAGCGCGACGATGATGCCGGTCATCGACAGCATCGAAGTGGCGGCGATGGCGATGCCATACAGGCCGGCCCAGTGGTAGGCGAGATAGATCGCGGCGCACACCGCCAGCACCGGCAGCGCGGTGGCGCGCATGGACACGCCCAGTCCGGCGATGATGTTGGTGCCATGGCCCGTGGTGGATGCTTGCGCGATGTGGCGCACCGGGGAGACTTCGGTGGCGGTGTAATACTCGGTGATGATCACCATCAGCGCAGTTAGCACCAAGCCGACCACCGCGCAGCCGTAGAGCGCGAGTACGGTGATGTTCTTCGCCGCGCCGCCGATGTCGAAGCTCGCGTTCTTGACGATGTCTCCCATCATCCAGTCGGTGATCGGGTAGAACGCGATGAGCGCCAGCACGCCGGCGACGATCAGGCCGCGGTACAAGGCGGACATGATCTTCTTGCCGGGGGTGGCCTTCACGAACATGCAGCCGATGACCGACGCGATGATGGAGAATCCGCCCAGCACCAGCGGGTAGATCACCGCGTTGTGGGAGGTGGTCTTGATGGTGAGCGCGCCCAGGAGCATGGTCGCAATGATGGTTACCGCATAGGTCTCGAACAGGTCGGCCGCCATGCCGGCGCAATCGCCGACGTTGTCGCCGACGTTGTCCGCGATCACCGCCGGGTTGCGCGGATCGTCTTCGGGAATGCCGGCTTCCACCTTGCCCACGAGGTCGGCGCCGACGTCGGCGCCCTTGGTGAATATGCCGCCGCCAAGCCGGGCGAAGATGGAGATCAGCGAACCGCCGAAGCCGAGGCCGATCAGCGGTTTGATCACTTCGCTCAGCGGCAGGCCGTTGCCTGCGGCGTTTGACGTGAGCAGCGCGTAATAGCCGGTCACGCCGAGCAGGCCCAGGCCTACCACCAGCAAACCGGTGATGGCGCCGCCGCGGAACGCGACGGTGAGCGCTTCATTCAGGCCGGTGCGCGCCGCTTCTGCGGTGCGCACATTGGCGCGCACCGACACGTTCATGCCGATGAAACCGGTGGCTCCGGACAAAACTGCGCCGAGGACGAAGCCGGTCGCGGTCGCGGCGCCGAGGAAAATCGCGATAAGTACCGCGAGGACCACGCCCACCACGGCGATGGCCGTATATTGCTTGTTCAGGTAAGCCGACGCGCCTTCCTGAATCGCCGCGGCGATTTCCTGCATGCGCTCATTGCCCGCGGGCTGCGCCAGTATCCATTTGATCGACCAGCCGCCGTAAAGCAGCGCGAACGCGCCGCACGCCAGTGCAAACCAGAGTCCTGCATTCATGATGCCTCTCCCCGAGAAAAGCCGGCCGCGACAGTCGGACCGTCATTTTTTGAAAACTCCGAATTGTAACAGGCCGCGCCCGCGCAGGAACAGGGTCGGCCGGGCCGAAATTTCATCCAGCGCGCTGCCCGCTGTTCGCAAAAGTTCATTTCCACGCGCCTTGACGCGTCCGTCAGCCCGGTTTGAGTACGTTTTGATGCGCACGAGACGAGCGCCCCTGTTGGCGAATATATATAATGGGCACGGGCTTGCGGGCAGGCGCGAATGCTTCGCCTGATCCGCGGACATCGCCAAAAGACGCAGCGAAAACAAAGCCATGCGTATTCCGAGCCATCTGGCGAATTTACCAACAAAGGGAGCCGGGAGATTATGCCGTACGGGAAGGTTTTAGTCGCGCAGGGAGGCGGGCCGACCGCCGTCATCAATCAGTCGATGGCTGGCGTGGTCCTGGAAGCGCGCAAGTTTCGCAACGTCGAATTGGTCTACGGCGCCTATCACGGCGTATCCGGAATCATCAAGGAGGAGTTCCTCGACCTCACCCAGGAAACCAGCCACAACATCGAGATGGTGGCCGATTCGCCCTCGTCCGCGCTCGGCTCGACCCGCGACAAACCGGATCTGCGCTACTGCCAGGAAATCTTCAAGGTGCTGAAGGCGCATGGCATTGGCTATTTCTTCTACATCGGCGGCAACGATTCTTCCGACACGGTTCGGATCGTAAACGAAGAGGCCAAGCGCGCTGATTACCCGCTGCGCTGCATTCACATTCCGAAGACCATCGACAACGACCTCGTCGGCAATGATCACACGCCGGGCTTTCCATCGGCCGCGCGCTTCGTGGTCCAGGCGTTCATGGGCGCCAACCTCGACAACGCCGCGCTGCCCGGCGTCTATCTGGCCGTGGTCATGGGCAGGCATGCCGGGTTCCTGACGGCGGCGGCGGCGCTGGGAAAAAAGTTTCCCGACGACGGCCCGCATCTGATCTACATCCCGGAGCGCACCTTCGACATCGAAAAGTTCATTGCCGATGTGAAGGAGACGTACGACAGGCACGGGCGCTGCGTGATCGCCGCCTCCGAAGGCATACACGACCGCAGCGGCAACCCGATCATTACTCAGCTGACGTCCAAGGTGGAGCGCGACGCGCATGGCAACGTGCAGCTGTCCGGCACCGGGGCGCTGGCTGACCTGCTGTGCGATGAAATCAAGCGCAAGCTGGGGATCAAGCGCGTGCGCGGCGACACCTTCGGCTACGTGCAGCGCTCGTTCATGGGCTGCGTCTCGGACGTCGATCAGCGCGAGGCGCGCGAGGTCGGCGAAAAGGCGGTTCAATACGCCATGTGGGGCGACTGCGACGGCTCGGTCGCGATCAAGCGTACCGGCTTCTACTCAGTCGATTACCAGTTGGTGCCGCTGGAGTCGGTCGCGGGCAAGACCCGCGTGATGGAGGACGAATTCATCGCTTCGAGCGGAACCGACGTCACCGACGCGTACCGGCTCTATCTGCGGCCGTTGCTCGGTTCCGGAATGCCCGATGCCTACCGTCTGCGCTCGAACCGCGTCGACAAGATACTCGCGAAATAGGCGGTACGCGCCGGAGTCCGATCCGGAACCGCTTTAGCGGCAAGGCCGGGTAATTGAATCCGGGCGCGGCATGCGCAAGGCATGGCGCCCGCCGAACGCGGGCCGTCAGTCGCCGAAGCAAATTCCCATATCCCTGCCTGTCTGCAGGGTGTCGCAGTCCAGGGGAACGCCTTTCATCCGGCCGGCGACATCCTCCAGCGCCACATAGTTGACGTTGGGGAACGCCAGGGCGACCATGACGCCCGAGCGGCCTTCTGCCAAGCCGCGCACGGCAGCGGTGCCGAAGCGCAGTGCGGCGAGGCGATCGAACGAGGTGGGGCTGCCTCCGCGCAGCAGGTGGCCCAGCACCACGACCCGGGTGTCCTTGTCCGTGCGTTCCTGCAATGCCTTCGCTATTCTTTCCCCGATCCCGCCCAGGCGTTCGGCATGGCCGGCCTCGGCCGGCTCCACGATCTCCCTGTGGCCGCCGGCCGGTTCCGCGCCTTCGGCCACGACGACGATGGAATACATACGCCCGGCCGCGTCGCGCGCGCGGATTCTGGCAGCGACCTTCTCCAGGTCGAAGGGGATCTCCGGGATCAATATGGCTTGGGCGCTGCCGGCGATGCCGGCATGCAGGGCGATCCAGCCCGCATAGCGTCCCATCACCTCCACCACCATCACGCGCTGGTGGCTGTCCGCCGTGCTGTGCAGGCGGTCTATGCATTCGGTGGCGAAAGCCACTGCCGTGTCGAAACCGAAAGTGGTGAAGGTCTTGTCCAGGTCGTTGTCTATCGTCTTGGGCACGCCGATGACGCGCAGGCCCTTCTGGTGCAGCGCATTGGCGATGGTGAGCGACCCGTCGCCGCCGACCGATACGAGCGCATCCAGTTCCTTCTTGGCGAAATACTCCAGAATCTCGTCGGTGCGGTCCACTTCCTTCGTCGTTCCGTCAGGCATGCGCAACGGGTACGCCATGGGATTGCCCTTGTTGGTCGTGCCCAGCATGGTGCCGCCCAGGCTGGCGATGCCGCGCACCTTGTCGTGCGTAAGGCGGAACACGCCGCCTTCAGGATAGCGCTCGGGGAAGAGTATGCCGTTATATCCCTCGCGGATACCGTAGCACTCCCAGCCCCGATTGGCGGCGCCGATCACAACCGACCGGATGACTGCGTTGAGGCCCGGCGCGTCGCCGCCGCCGGTGCAGATGGCGATGCGTCGGATATGTTTGGACATGAGCATCCCTCCTGTTAGCCGCGACGACGAGGTGCGCGCACGCGCGCCGCGCCCGCCGAATTGCCCGGCCCGCCGTCTGCGGCGCGCCGCTTGCCGCCGCGCCCGCGTGTCCTCAGGTGAGCGCGGCGAATACGCGGTCCCGTATCCGCTCCACCGTGCCGGTGCCGGATATCTTGCAGTGCCTCGGCGCCTGCGTGTCGCCCGAGGCCTGCCATTTCGAATAATATTCGATCAGCGGCTGCGTCTGCGCGTGATACACCTGCAGACGCTCCTTCACGGTGTCGGGCTGGTCGTCCTGGCGCAGGATCAGGGGTTCGCCCGTGATGTCATCCCGGTCCGCGATCTTGGGCGGGTTGAACTTGACGTGATAGGTGCGGCCGGAGGCAGGGTGCACGCGCCGGCCGCTCATGCGCTGGATTATTTCCTCGTCCGGAACCGCGATCTCGATCACATAGTCGATGTGCAGGCCGGCGCTTTTCATGGATTCGGCCTGCGCCAGGGTGCGCGGAAAGCCGTCGAACAGAAAGCCGCCGGTGCAATCCGGCTCGGCGATGCGATGCTTCACCAGATCGAGGATGACCTCGTCCGGGACCAATTGGCCGGCATCCATGAGCTTCTTTGCTTTCAGGCCCAGATCCGTTCCGGCCTTGATCGCCGCGCGCAGCATGTCGCCCGTGGATATTTGCGGAACGCCGTATTTCTTGCTGATGAAACTCGCCTGCGTGCCCTTGCCTGCGCCGGGCGGTCCCAACAGTATGAATCGCATAGTCTGCTCCCAGTTGTCCGATTTTTTTCGGCCTGCGCTGCCTGTCTCAGGCGGGGCGGGCCTCGGCGAAGCTTCGGCGCACACGCTCCAGATCTTCTGCGGTATCCACACCCGCCTCGGGCGCGTGCGCGGTCACGGCAACCGCAATGCGGTAACCGTGCCAGAGCGCGCGCAACTGCTCCAGCGCCTCGAACCGTTCCATCGCCGCCGGTTCGAGTCGGCTGTAAAGTTGCAGGAAACTCGCGCGGTAGGCGTAAATTCCGATGTGGCGGTAGCTTGGCAGTCCAGCCGGCAGTGCGCTTTGATTTAGCGCAAGACTGTCTCGGGGATAGGGAATGGGCGCGCGGCTGAAATAGAGCGCATGTCCGCGATGATCCAGCGCCACCTTGACCACGTTGGGGTTGAGCAGCGACTCGCGGTCGCTGATCGGGTGGCAGGCGGTGGCGATGCTCGCTTCGCCGTGTTCGGCCAGGGACCGTGCCACTTCGCGGATCAGCTCGGGTGAAATCAGAGGCTCGTCGCCCTGCACATTGACCACGATTTCGCTGCCGCTCAAGCCGAGCTGCCGGGCCGCCTCGGCAATGCGATCGGTGCCGGTGGTGTGGTCGGCGCGGGTCATCAGCGCCTGGTGACCGTGCTCGCGCACGGCGTCGTAAATCTGCTGATGGTCGGTCGCGACCCAAACCGCGTCGGCGCCGCTTTCCCGGGCGCGCTCGGCCACGCGTATCACCATGGGCTTGCCGGCAATGTCGGCCAGCGCTTTTGCATACAGCCGGCTGGAGGCAAATCGCGCTGGAATCACCACTATGTGGGCGCCGGGTCGGCTCATGATCGGGGCGGGAACAGAAACAAGACCTATAAAGGCATTATTTTAGCTGATTGGACCGTCATACGGCGGGAATCCACCAGTCAGCGGCGGATAGGCAAGCGGACAGGGCGCGACAAGCCTATAATCCTCTTTTTGTTTCACCACTGCGCCCCGCCTGGCCGGGTCGCCCAACTTGGTACTCCGTGGACATATCAGCGAACATATTCAGCGCCTACCGAGCTTTACCCTCGCGCATCCTGCTGCAGGGTTTATGACCGCTCCCGTCACCACTTTTTCCGATCTCGGCCTGCTGCCGGAGTTGCTGCAGGCGGTTACCGAGAAGGGCTACACCGAGCCTTCCCCGATTCAAGCGCAAGCGATCCCGGTGATCCTGCAGGGCCTCGACGTGATGGGCGGCGCCCAGACCGGCACCGGCAAGACCGCCGGATTCACGCTGCCGCTGCTGCAGCGCCTGGCGCGACACGCGAACAACAGCGCGTCGCCCGCGCGCCATCCGGTGCGCGCATTGATCATCACGCCGACGCGCGAGCTCGCTGCGCAGGTTGAAGAAAGCGTGCGCGCCTACGGCAAGCACCTTGGGTTGCGCCCGGCCGTGGTGTTCGGCGGTGTAGATATCGGCCCGCAGATCCAGGCGTTGCGCGCGGGTGTAGAAATCCTGGTCGCCACACCCGGTCGGCTGCTCGATCACGTGCAGCAAAAAACCGTGATGCTGGGCCAGGTCGAGATCCTGGTGCTGGACGAGGCCGACCGCATGCTCGACATGGGCTTCATGCCCGACATCCGCCGCATCCTGGCCTTGTTGCCGGCGAAGCGGCAGAACCTGCTGTTCTCGGCAACCTTCTCCGAAGAGATCAAGCGGCTCGCCGACAATATCCTGCACCGGCCGGTGCTGATTGAAGTGGCGCGGCGCAACGCGATGACCGAACTGGTGAGCCACGAGGTGCACCCGGTCAGGCGCGAAAGAAAGCGCGAATTGCTGGCGCACCTGGTGCGCAGCCAGAACCTGTCGCAGGTGCTGGTGTTCGGCGGCACGCGCCTGGGCGTGAACCGCCTTGCCTATCAGCTGCAGAAAGACGGCATCCATGCCGCGGCCATACATGGAGACAAGTCGCAGGCGGAACGCATTCAGGCGCTGGCGGATTTCAAGTCAGGCAAGACCCCCGTGCTAGTGGCGACCGACGTCGCCGCGCGCGGCCTGGATATCCAGGAACTGCCTGCGGTGATCAACTTCGAACTGCCCGGCGCGCCCGAAGATTATGTGCACCGCATCGGCCGCACCGGCCGCGCCGGTTCGACCGGCCGCGCGATCTCGCTGGTATGTGCCGACGAGCACGAAAGACTGGCGGCGATCGAGAAGTTCATCAAGCAACATATCCCGCAAACCATCATTCTGGGTTTTGAGCCGGACGCTTCCGGCGTGTCGGCGCTGATGCACACCGAGAGGGAACGTCCCGAGCGCCGCGCCGACCGCGGCAGCAGTCTGACGCGCGGCGGGCGTTCGCATGGCCCAAAGGCTCCGGCGAAGCCGGTGGACAGCATTTTCTCCGCTCCATACGTTCCGAGCGATGCCGCGCCTGTCGCGGCCGAGTCGCCGCGGCCGGCGCCGAAAAAGCCGGGCCGCCAAGTGGCGGCGCTGCTGGGTGGGTTGCGCAAGTCGGGTTAGCAGGCGCGCGTAACCAAGGTGGGAGCGGCGCCCTCGCCGCGACCAGCGCCTCGCCGGAGGCCGATCGGGCCGCGCGCGTTTCCCGCAGTCCCCGTCGCGCGCGCAGAACCGGCCGTGACGCCCTAGAAGCTGTGCTCGGTCCCCGGGAAGGAACCGTCCTTCACGGCGCGCACGTAGTTCTCCACCGCCTGCTGGATGCTCGCCGCGCCGTCCATGAAATTGCGCACGAACTTGGCCTTTTTCCCCGGAAAAATGCCGAGCAGGTCGTACAGCACGAGCACCTGGCCGGAGCAGTCGCGCCCGGCGCCGATGCCTATGGTCGGAATGGACAGGGCCGCCGTGACTTCCGCCGCAAGCTTGGCCGGGATCGCTTCGAGCACGATCAGACCCGCCCCCGCGCGCTCCAGCGCGAGCGCGTCCTCGACCAGTTGGCGCGCTGCGTCCACGGTCTTGCCTTGCACGCGAAAACCGCCGAGCTGGTGCACCGACTGCGGCGTCAGGCCAAGGTGGCCGCACACGGGAACGCCCCGTTTCACCAAAAATTCCGTGGTTGGCGCGAAGGCAACGCCGCCTTCCAGCTTGACCATCTGCGCGCCGGCCGCCATCAATTGCGCCGCATTGCGAAACGCTTGTTCGGCGCTTTCCTGATAACTGCCGAACGACATGTCGCCGATCAGGAACGCGCGCTTCGCGCCGCGCGCGACGCAGCTTACGTGGTAGACCATGTCTGCCAGGGTGACCGGGAGCGTGGTGTCGTGTCCCTGTAGCACGTTGCCGAGGGAATCGCCCACCAGGATGCTGTCGACGCCGGCATTTTCCAGCAGCGCGCCGAAGCTCGCGTCGTAGCCGGTGAGCATCGCAATCTTGCTGCCGTCACGGCGCAGTTTGTTCAGGTCGGTAAGAGTAATGCGATTCTCGCCCATGGTGACCGTCCGGATTGATGACAGCGCATAGCTTATTACAAAACGCGGCGATATATATCCGCGCAGGGACCTCACGCTGTTCCGGCGCCGGCGTCGCGACTGACTTAGAATGCAGGTGCGAGCGGGAATGGCAACGATGCGCGAAGACGACTCCGCTCTTGCCCTGCAAAAACCACGCCGCGGCGGACTGACGCCGACCGCGGAAATCGAGGACATGCCATGAATCTGGACCGGGTCACTTCGGGCCGCGACATCCCCAACGATGTGAACGTGATCATCGAAATTCCGATGAACGCCGATCCGATCAAATACGAGGTGGACAAAGAAACCGGCGCCGTCTTCGTCGATCGTTTCATGTCCACGGCGATGCATTATCCGTGCAATTACGGCTATATCCCGCACACGATTTCGGACGACGGCGATCCGGTTGACGTGCTGGTGCTCAGCCCCGTTCCCATCATCACCGGGGTGGTGGTGCGCTGCCGGCCGATAGGCATGCTCAAGATGGAGGACGAGGCGGGCGGCGACGCCAAGCTGCTGGCGGTGCCGGTGGACAAGCTTTCCGGCCTCTACCGCGCAATCAAGTCGCCGCGCGATCTGCCCGAATTGCTGACTGCGCAGATCTCGCATTTCTTCCAGCACTACAAGGATCTCGAGCCGGGAAAGTGGGTTAAGGTGGAGGGCTGGGTCGGCGCCGAGGACGCTAAAAAGGAAATTCTTGCCGGCGTGGAGCGCTACCGCAAGGCCAAGAAGAAGCCCAAGTTCTAGTATGTCGGCGAACTGCTGTCTTTGTAAGGCGAGTGCTCGTTCAATTCGTCGACGTAGCGCGCGATGCCCTGGTGTTCACGCTCGAGAAAGCGCTCCACCGCGTCGGAGAACTCCGGGTGCGCCAGCCAGTGCGCCGACAGGGTTTTGACCGGCAGGAACCCGCGCGCGAGCTTGTGCTCGCCCTGGGCGCCGCCTTCGAACACGCGGACCTTCTCCTCGATGCAGAATTCGAGCGCCTGGTAATAGCAGGCTTCGAAATGCAGGCAGGGCACGTATTGCAGCGCGCCCCAATAGCGGCCGTACAGGGTTTCCTGCGAATACAGGTTGAGCGCGCTCGCGATGGGCTTGCCCTCGCGTTCGGCCATGATCAGCAACACGTGCCGCGGCATGGTTTGTCCCAGGCGCTGAAAGAACTCGAGGTTCAAATAGGGCGTCGAACGGTGCGCGCGATAGGTGCGCTGGTAGCAGCTCACGAAAAACGCCCAGTCGCGCTCCCGGATCTCGCCGCCGCGCAGCCGGCGGAAGCGCACGCCTGCTTCGCGCACTTTGCGCCGCTCCTGCCGGATCTTCTTGCGCTTGTCGTGCGACATCTGCGCCAGGAACTCGTCGAACGAGGCGTAGCCCGGATTGTCCCAATGGAACTGCACGCCAGAGCGCAACATCATGCCGGCGGCCTGCATCAGCGCGGCTTCCTGCGGTAGCGGAAACAATACGTGCAGCGATGAGGCATTCTGCGCGACCTCCAGTGCCGCGCGCACCAGCGCCGAGCGCTCGGCGTCGCCGGCGGCCAGCAGGCGCGGACCGGAAACCGGCGAGAACGGAATGGCCGCCAGCAGTTTGGGGTAGTAGTCGAGGCCGTGCCGCTGGTAGGCGTCGGCCCAGGCCCAGTCGAATACGTATTCGCCGTAGGAGTGGGACTTCAGATAAAGCGGCATCGCCGCTTTCAGCCGGGGCTCGGTGCGCGCGCCCGCGCGAGCGTGCGGCTCACGCTCCCACAGCGTCAGGAATTGCGGCAGCCAGCCGCTATCCGCGCTGGCACAGCCGGTCTGGTGCAGCGCATGGAAGAATTCATGAGACAACAACGGGTGCCCGAGCGCGAGGCGATTCCAGTCGGCGGCGTCTACGCCGGACAGGTCATCGAGAACGCGCAATTCGAATTCGGCCAATGGAACAGCTCCTGAATCGTCGATCGCAGACCTTGAACGCGGGCGGTTGCCGCGCGCGGGCAAGCGCCACGCTGATTGCCGGACACGCGGATTATTGGCGAAGGGTCGGCAGGCCGCAAGCGTTATAATCCGCCGGTGAGCAATACCGTAAAAATCGCCGTGGCGCAGATCAATTGCGTACTTGGCGATCTTGCCGGCAACGCCGCCAGGATTCTGGATTGCGCCGCGCGCGCGCGCGCCGCCGGCGCGCAGATTTTGCTTACGCCGGAGCTGTCCATCTGCGGCTATCCACCCGAGGATCTGCTGCTGCGCGAAGGATTTTTCCGCGATTGCGCCGCCGCGCTGGCTGAGCTCGCGGCGGCGGTGAACGGCATCACCGTCATCGTCGGCCATCCGCAACTCGACGGCGGCAAGCGCTATAACGCGGCGTCGGTGCTGCAAGCGGGCAGGGCCACGGTGATCTATCGCAAACGCAATCTGCCCAATTACACGGTATTCGACGAGGAGCGCTACTTCGAGCCCGGCGGCGAGCCGGTCGTGTTCGAGGTGAGCGGCGTGCGCTTCGGGCTCAATATCTGCGAGGACCTCTGGGGCGAGCAGGGGCCGGTGGAGGCGGGCAGCGCCGCGCAATGCGATGCCCCGGCGGAGCAGCACCGCCGAGAATGGCGCGCTGATGCGCCGCGCCTGGCGCGCGCCGCCGGAGCCCAGGTGTTGCTGGTGCTGAACGCGTCGCCCTATCACACGCGCCAGCACGCCTCGCGCCTGGCGGTAGCGCGCAATCGCGCCGCCGAGACCGGCTTGGCGGTCGTTTACGCCAATCTGGTCGGCGGCCAGGACGAACTCGTGTTCGATGGCGCGTCTTTTGCGCTCGACGCGCGCGGCGAACTGACTCACCAGCTGCCTTGTTTCGAGGAAGCGCTCGAATATGTCGACGTGGTCGACGGCGTGCCGCAGCGCGGAGAGCGCGCGCCGGCGCTGTCGCTCGAGGCCTCGGTCTACGGCGCGCTATGCCTTGGTGTGCGCGATTATCTGGGCAAGAACGGCTTCCCCGGCGCGATTCTCGGTCTGTCGGGCGGCATCGATTCGGCGCTGACGCTGGCGATTGCCTGCGATGCGCTGGGCGCGGACAAGGTGCGCGCCGTGATGATGCCCTCGCAGTACACCGCCGATATCAGCTGGATCGATTCGCGCGATATGGCCAAGCGCCTGGGCGTGCGCTACGACGAGATCGCGATCAAGCCGATGTTCGATGCATTTCTCGCCGCGCTTGCGCAGGAGTTCGGGGGACTGCCGCCAGACGCGACCGAGGAAAACCTGCAGGCGCGCATCCGCGGCACGCTGTTGATGGCGCTGTCCAACAAATTCGGCTCCATCGTCCTGACCACGGGCAACAAGTCGGAGATGGCGGTCGGCTATTCCACGCTCTATGGCGACATGGCGGGGGGCTTTGCTGCGATCAAGGACGTGGCCAAGACCCTGGTCTATCGGCTGGCTGAATACCGCAACACCCTGGGCGAGGTGATTCCGCGGCGCATCATCGAGCGGGCACCCTCGGCGGAGCTGCGCCCCGATCAGACCGACCAGGACAGCCTGCCACCCTACGAAATACTCGATGCCATCATGTCCGCCTACATGGAACGGAACCTGAGTCCGGCCGAGATCGTCGCCGGCGGCCAGCGCGAGGAGGACGTTGCGCGCGTGGTCGGTCTGATCAAGCGCAACGAATACAAGCGCCGCCAGGCGCCGGTCGGCATTCGAATCACCCAGCGCGGTTTCGGCAAGGATTGGCGCTACCCGATTACCTCGAGGTACCGCGAGAAATTCAAAGCCTAGCGCCCGCCGGCGGGCTGGCGGACATGTACGCACGGCCATTCGCGCTCTGTTCCCCCCTTTTGTTGATATACTTGCGTTTGTGACGAGACGAGGGGATAGGTCCCCTCGTGCTCCCCTAAGTCAGCCCGTAACAAAATGAGTTTGTTACGGGTTCTTAGTGCGATTGCGACGCGAGAGAGTCCGCCATGAAAAAAATTGATGCCATAGTGAAACCGTTCAAACTCGACGAGGTGCGCGAAGCGCTTTCCGAAATCGGCGTGAGCGGGCTCACCGTAACCGAGGTCAAAGGCTTCGGCCGGCAGAAAGGCCATACCGAGCTTTATCGCGGTGCCGAGTACGTGGTGGATTTTCTGCCGAAGGTCAAAATCGAAATCGTGGTGGCCGACGATATCGTGGAACAGGCAATCGAGGCGATCATCAAGGCGGCACGCACCGGCAAGATCGGCGACGGCAAGATCTTCGTCACCTCGGTCGAGCAGGTGGTGCGCATCCGCACCGGCGAGACCAACGAGTCGGCGATCTAGACCGCTCCGTCACGGCGCGCGTCTCGTCGCCGGCTCGAGCGAGGGCGAAGTTCGCCGCGCCCGCGATTGACGCCGTCCGGACTTACGCCACCAGCAGCACGACCAGGGCCCCGCTGCCGCCGTCCACCGGCCGGGCCTGGCAATAGGCCAGGACTTCCGCGCGCCGGGCGAGCCAGAGTTTCACCTTGGCCTTGAGCACCGGCTCGCGGTTTTTCGATCCCAGACCTTTGCCGTGAATTATGCGCACGCAGCGCACGCCGCGCTTGACGCAGCTCGCAAGAAAACCGGCCAGCGCTTCGCGCGCCTGATGGCGGTCGAGGCCGTGCAGGTCGAGCTGGTCCTGGACCACCCAGGCGCCGCTGCGCAGCTTGCGCAACACCTGGCGCGCGACGCCGCTGCGCACGAAATTCGGCTCGTCGCCGGCATCCAGCCAGTCTTGCGCAGTCCATGCGCCGGACAGGCTTTCCGCGAGCGCCGCGTGTTCGTCCAGATGCGACTGCACCGGGTACGGCGGCGGCGCGGCCCGGCGGCGCAGTATCTT
>Ga0335082_10005831_pt1 | contig 13473 bp, 11 predicted proteins | sample Lox_Sample_41_FD_206718 | JGI IMG/M metagenome (GOLD analysis project Ga0335082, IMG submission 206718) | Soil microbial communities from Loxahatchee National Wildlife Refuge, Florida, United States - Lox_Sample_4.1 | ecosystem: Environmental > Terrestrial > Soil > Wetlands | place: USA... | reverse complement strand
CGAGTAAGTTGCCTGCGGTAGAAATTGTGCCTGCAGCGGAGTAATGGCAAGAAAAAGAAGGATGCCAAGTAAGCCAGTGCGAAGCATTGTGCCTCCTTCGCGAGCGGCCTCCGGGGGTGGTGCAAGCGCGTTGCTCTTCGGAGAGGCGAGGATCTATCCGCCTCTATACGACCCCCGGTCAGCCTACCGTGTCAGTGACAGGCATCACAGCACGTTGGCTTTGAGGTTCACTTGCGAGACGGAAAGTTGGGAAAGGCGGGCACGCCCTCGTCCCTAAAGTTCTACTCATCCAAGGCTCGGTTCCTCTTTTGGGAAAAGTGTATCTTGTTGTGATCTTAGTCACAGCGTGGCAGAATAACCTGCCGTGATGATGTTCAGCGAGGGATCACTGGCTTCCCCCAGAAGACGGGTGATTCCTCGGTAGCGGATTGCTTTCGCTTTATGGAAGTGGTACCGCTGTTTGCGCTTTGCTCCATTTTCTCCTTGGACGATGGCGCAAGGTTCTCGATCTAGGGAATCCCATTTTCGAAGTGTGAGGTTGGCTATGAGTTCTGCCGATCGATGGAGACTTACGGTCTCCGCTAACTGGCTGCCATCGTGGCTGCGAAGACTTTGTGTTTCCTGCTTTCCTGTTGCAGGGCCGAAAGGGATAGACCGGGTGGCACGCGTTTTGCTCGACGTCATCGAGCACACCGAAACAGACCGTTCCCTCCATCTTTTCCGTGCACTGATCGACCAATCGAATGATGCGGTTGAGGTGATTGATCCCGAGAGTCTAAGTTTCATGGATGTGAATGATCGAGCCTGCAAAGACCTGGGTTATACGCGGGAGGAACTCCTGGGCCTGACCGTGTACGACATCGATCCAGCGGTCCACGAGTCCGTTCGAAGAGCAACCGTGGAGAGATTGCGTTCCGGCGATTCGGTAGTCAAAGAGGCGATTCACAAGCGAAAGGACGGCTCGACATTCCCGGTGGAAACCAGCATGAAACTGGTCGAATTGGATCGAGCCTACATCGTGACTGTGTCACGCGACATAAACGAAAGGAAGCGGGCGCAGGAGGCCCTGCGGGAAAGCGAAGATCGGTATCGCGACCTCGTTGAGCATAGCGAGGACCTCGTCTGTACCCACGACTTACAAGGGAACTTGCTTTCGGTCAATCCAGCACCGGCGCGGGTGCTGGGGTATTCCGTCGACGAATTGCGGAATATCCCGATGAGAAGCCTGATTGCGCCCGAATTCCGCGACCAGTTTGACGTATACCTTCAGGCAATCCAGCATACCGGATCCCAGAAAGGACTGCTTTGTGTACTGACCCGCACAGGGAAACGTCGCATCTGGGAATACAACAACAGTCTGCGTGCGGAGGGCGTTCCTTCCCCGATCGTCCGCGGCATGGCCCATGACGTCACCGAACGCAAGCAGACCGAGAGCGCGTTGCGGTGTTCCGAGCAGCGCTACCGGACGCTTTTCGAGAAAGCTGTCGCAGGAGTGGGGACTATCTCGATCGAAGGAAAGGTTGTCGACTGCAACGACGCCTGGGCGCGGATGTTCGGTCATCAGGATGCGTCGCAATGCCGCGGCAGCCAGATTGTCGATCGTTACCGGGACCCCTCGCAACGGGACGCGCTGCTGGCTGAGTTAAGGGAGAGAGGTTCCTTCCTAAATCGCGAGTGGGAACTGCGACGCAAGGACGGGAGTCTGTTCTGGGTGTTGCTCAACAGCGTTCTGATCACCGAGGAAGACGGCAAACAGCTGATTCAGTCGACCATGTTCGATATCACCGAGCGCAAGAGCGCTGCGGACGCGTTGCGTCGCAGTGAGGAGAGCTATAGGAACTTCGTGACTCAAAGTTCCGAAGGCATCTTCCGCCAAGACCTCGATGCCCCCGTTCCGATCGACCTGCCCGAAGACGAACTTGTCCATCGCATCCTGACCGATTCTTACCTGGCTGAATGCAATGAGGCGATTGTCAAGATGTATGGCTTGAACTCTGTGGGTGACTTCCTGGGCCGGAGGCTCACTGAGTTCGTCGACCCAGCCGATCCCCGCAACATCGAACTGACGCGGGAATATATTCGTTCCGGGTTCCGCGTAGTCGATCGCGAGTCTCACGAAACGGATCTGCAGGGCAATCCAAAAGTGTTTCGCAACAGCATGATCGGGGTGATCGAGAGTGGAATGCTGGTTCGAACCTGGGGCATCCAGCGCGACTGCACCGAGCAGGCAAAGTTGGAGGAGGCTCGCTATGCAGCGCTCTCGGCCTTGCGCAAAAGTGAAGAGCACTTCCGGATTTTGGTGGAACAGGCGTCGGACGGGATTTTCATTGCCGACGAACAAGGTAAGTATATCGATGTGAACTCGGTGGGAGCCGAGATGCTGGGCTATACCCGCGACGAGGTTCTGCATCTTTCCATCCACGATGTGGTAGTCCCGGAGGAGAAACCCAGTGTTGAGGAAGAGAGGATCCATCTTGTACAAGCGGGTTCAATCCTCAACGAATGGAGGTTCCGGCGCAAGGACGGCTCCATTTTCTACGGAGAGGTATCGGGCCGAAGGCTGCCGGACGGACGCTTGCAGGGGATTCTTCGAGACGTTACCGAGCGCAAACGCTCTGAGGAAATCCTGCGGCAGAGTGAAGAGCGTTTCCGCGTCGCATTGAAGGATTCTCCCATCACCGTATTCAATCAGGACCGCGATCTGCGCTACACCTGGATCTACAATCCGCAACTTCATTGGCAACACGACGCGCTGGGAAGGACAGATGAGGAAATTCTGGGGACCAAAAAAGCTGCGCCGTTGACCGAGCTAGCCAGCCGGGTTTTGCTGACCGGCAGGGCAGTCCGGCAAGAAGTGGCCATTCCTCAGAATGGCAGCAGCCATGCCTTCGACGTCACGGTTGAGCCGCTGTTCGATCGCCAGAACCGCGTCGTTGGAATTACTGCGGCGTGTATGGACATTGCACGCCTCCGCGAAATGGCGGATCGCCTGCAAGAAGCCACGGATCGGCTTTCGCAGGAAAAGTCATACCTGGAAGACCAGATTCAGACAGAGCTCGGGTTCGAGGAAATTATTGGGCAGAGCCACTCGTTGCGCGATGTTCTGAAAAAAACGCGCGTAGTGGCCGCGACAGATTCGACCGTGCTCCTGCTCGGAGAGACCGGCACAGGCAAAGAACTCATTGCCCGCTCAGTGCACTCCCTTAGTCCGCGGCGTGGAAACACGTTCGTTAAGCTGAATTGCGCCGCCGTTCCCTCGGGACTGCTGGAGAGCGAACTATTTGGTCATGAGAAGGGCGCCTTCACCGGAGCGGTGAGTCAGAAAATTGGACGAATGGAACTGGCCGACAAGGGAACGCTCTTCCTCGACGAAATCGGGGAACTGCCCCCGGAACTACAGCCGAAACTCCTGCGCGTGTTGCAGGACCGCGAGTTTGAACGACTGGGAGGCGTCCGAACGATCAAGGTAGACGTGCGGATCATATCGGCCACAAATCGTGATTTGCATCAGGACATCGCCGACAAGAAGTTTCGTGAAGACCTCTTCTACCGGCTGAATGTCTTCCCCATTGAGTTGCCGCCACTCCGCGACCGCCGCGATGACATCCCCTTGCTGGTTCAACACTTCGTCAAGAAGCACGCAGGTCGCATGAGCCGGCGGATCGAGGTGATCCCAGACGAAGTCATGCGTGCGCTGCGGAATTGGAGTTGGCCGGGGAACATCCGCGAACTCGAGAACATGATCGAACGCATGGTGATCCTGAGCAAAGGAAGTGTCCTCGCCTCGCCCCCGGCGGAACTGGAGAATGTGGATGCTGGCAGCGACGACAATCTCACGGAGATGGAACGGGAGCACATCATCCGCATCCTGCGCGAGACCAACGGAGTTCTTTCCGGAGACGATGGCGCGGCCAATCGGCTGGGATTGAAACGCACCACGCTGCAGTCCATGATGAAGCGCCTGGGAATCGAGCCTCAGGAATACCGCGGCCGTGGCAACGGGACTTTCGGAAGGCCGTAGGTATTGGCCGAGCCAACCAGAGTTACTTCGCCAAGCGGTTGTGCTTCTGCAATGCCTCGCGCAGGCGGTCGTGCGGAAGCGCGATGACCGTGTGATTGTTTATGCCTGTCATCGTCTCGGCTGCCACCATCGCGTTGATCACAGCTTCTTCCGTAGCCTGTACGGTCGCAAGAAAGATCGGATCGAGCGAGTCATTCGGGAGCATGGTCAGTTGGTGTATCCCCTTGGTTCCGACCGCCCCCGGATTCGCAGTTGAGAAGGCGATGAAAATGTCTCCCGACCCATCACCCGAGTAACTGCCGTCACGTCCCAGGCCGAGTGAAACTTTCTTGGCGATTCGCTTGAGTTGCGTTGGAATCAGTGGCGCGTCCGTCGCGACCACGATGATGATCGAGCCGACATCTTTCTGCCACACGGTATGTTCCGGAATCTCGCGGCCAACGTTAATCCCCGCCACGCGTAGTTGGTCGCGCGATCCATAGTTGCACTGCACCAGAACACCCACCGTGTATCCTCCGGCGGAAGCGTCGAGCACGCGGGAACTGGTGCCAATTCCACCCTTGAATTCATTGCAGATCATGCCGGTGCCGCCGCCAACGTTACCTTCCTCGACACGACCTGAGTGGGCCGAGTCAAGTGCGTGCCAGGCATCCTCCGGCTTTACATGAAACCCATTGATGTCGTTGAGGTATCCATCCCAGGTTTCCGCGACCACCGGCAGTGACCACCAGTAGCCCTCCATATCGGGCGAGCCGTGTTTTACTTTCCATGAAATTACCGCGTCCCGCACGACTCCCACGCTGTGCGTGTTGGTAATCATCACCGGGCCGTTCAGAAATCCCGAGTCATCGACCCAGGTCGTCCCGGTCATTTCGCCATTCCCGTTCAGGGTGAACCATGCCGCAAAGACGGCGTCGTTGCTCTCCTTGCCGCGCGGGTGAATGGCGGTCACTCCGGTGCGGACAGGGCCCTTGCCGACCTCGAGCTTTCCTTCGCCGGAGATCAGTGTGGTGTGTCCGACTTCCACGCCTTTGACGTCGGTAACAGCGTTGTTTGCGCCCGGAGTGCCGTCGAATGGAACGCCGAGATCACGCGCGCGCGGCTTCGTCTGCGCGGAGAGAATCGCGGAGAAAACAGCGAGTACGGAAACAACCACAAAGCTGCCAATTCCTACACGAGACATGGGTCCTCCGGGACAGAGCAGGCAGTATAAAGGAAACGGCGATGCTGAGGTTGGTCACCGGAGCAACCTCTTCTCGTGAGGGATTCCACACCTCGCCCGGGGGTACAATCACAGGCAAGACCTGTGTTTGGGAGAACTGCATGGATAGCTGGAAAAAAGCTGTGGTTTTGGGTTCGATTGGGGCGGCGGCGATTCTGTTCATGAAGAAACGCTTTGCGGGGGGCGTTCTTGCAACCGGCGTTGGCCTGGCGGTGTTGGCATCAGAGTATCCGGAAAAGTTTGAACGCGTGCGGCGGGCTTTGCCCGACTACTTCGAGCGCGGCATGCAAGTGATGGAGATGGCGGGCAACGCGGGCAAGCGCATCACCGAAGCCGCTGGGCGTAGCGCCGTCGATGCCTGGGAAGAAATTGGAGGGTAAAGCGGACCCCAGACCTTGGGCTTTGACCTAAGCCAGAAGCCTGAAGTCCGAAGTCGGTTTATTCAATTCCCAACTGCTTTCGTGCATCCGAACTCAATCGTTCCGGCGTCCAGGGCGGAGTCCACACTACATTCACTGCTGCATTGCGGATACCCGGTAACTGCTCCAGGCGGGACTTGACCTGCATGCTGATGTTGACGTGCTCCGGACAGCCTTGGGCCGTCAGAGTCATTTCGACGGTGACATCCTGCTTGTCTTCCGGCGCGGGAGCGAAGTTCACGTTGTAGATCAATCCGAGATCAACGATGTTCACCGGGATCTCTGGATCGTAACAACTCTTTAGCGCACTCATCACATCCTGTTCGGTAACCGGCATGCAGAATCCTCTGCCTGCAGTGTACAACGACTGGTACGGTGACGGAGACCGCTACAAAAGGCATCGTATACTCCCGGCGTTGCATGTCTGGTAGAGTCTCTCCCATGAAGCCTGAAACCAGAAAGAGCATCCAACTGGCTCTGGCGCTGGCCGCTGTGGTGGCCACAGTGCGAGCCGGGTACATATTTTACGAGCGCCATCAGGACTACCTCGCCGCTGAGCGGCAGAAGAAGGCAGAAGCCATCGGATACTCCAATCCGGATTACTACGTTCATCCCAAGAAGCTCTATCCTTACGACCTGAAGAGCGCGAAGCAGCTTACGCAGCAGCCGGTGTGGGTGAAGGAAGGTTATCGGTACACGTACTATCCCTACGATCCGGCGACGAAGCGCGTCGACTTCAAGCACGACACCGGACTGCTGGGACCGATCGAGAAGTTAGCGATCTTGGATGTGGTGACGTCCCCGAGTCCTACGGCCGGCCAGCCGAAACAGGTGATGGCCCTATTTGAGAAAGACGGCAAACCTGCCGCGGTTCCCATCGGCTATCAGACCAGCGAAGAGTTCAAGATCTACTCTGACGAAATGTTCTTCATAGAGAATCCCCATGATCTCTACAAACACTGGTCCGCCGACATATGGCAATCGGTCGAGCAGCACCAGGTCAAGCCCGGCATGAACGAGATTCAGGCCGACTTTGCCATTGGGATGGGAGTGCCCGATTCTGGCGACACTCCTGAGCAGAAAACCGTCCGTTATCCCAACGGGGGCAAGCCACTGGTCGTCGTTTATCGCGAGGGTAAAGCCGCTGACATTACGCCCGGGAAGCCAGCCTCATAACCGTTTGTTTTCACTGCCTTTTCGTGCCGCATGTGCTACCATGCCGGGCTAAGTTTATCGAGTGCTCGGAGGCCTCATGACGACCGGACTCAGGCCCCTGACTACGGGAGAGTTGCTGGACCGTACGTTCGCCCTCTATCGCAGCCACTTCGGCCTGTTCGTGATGATCTTTGCGCTGCCCCACTTGGTAGTACTGGCATATCAGTGCTTGAGCATTGCTCTTCAATCACCGGGCGAGCCTCTTGCGGTTGCCTTTCGACAAATATTCTGGGGTTTGGGAGCACTGTTCCTGACTGTGGTCGTGGCCTCGATTTCGCAGGGTGCGACCGTGATTGCCGTCTCCGATGTGCATCTCGACCGCCCCGCTAGCGTAAGAGATTCTTTCTCGAGGCTCAAGGGACACTATCTCGGCGTCATCGGAATGTCCTTGCTGATTCAATTTGCTGTTGGTGCAGGTCTGATCGCATTGTTTGTCCCCGGAGTGTTACTCGCTTTAATGTGGTCTCTCTCTGTGCCTTCGAAGGTTCTGGAGAATCGAGGAGTAACCGATGCGATGTCGCGGAGCGCCGATCTGAGCAAAGGCGATCGTGGGCGCATCTTCGTCATCTGGCTGCTCTTTTTTGTGCTGAGCTTAGGTGTAGGCTTTCTGCTGCAATGGCCCATCGAACTTCTAGCCGGAGTTGGAAGTCGCGGAGCACTGTTGCGCACCTCCCCGGGATGGCAGGTCGCTTCTCAGGGGGCAACATTCATCGCCGAATGCCTGGTCGGTCCACTGGCGACGATTGCTTTCTCTCTCGTCTACTACGACGAGCGGGTGCGAAAAGAAGCGTTCGATCTGCAGTTGATGATGTCGACACTCGACGCCACCGCGTCCCCAACTTCCCCCGCACAAGTTGGAGCATGAGGTTACGGCGCACCACAATTCTGCTCGCTCTGCTGGTCGCTTCGGCGGCCACTCGTGGCGATACCTACGTCGCGGCCGTCGCAACCAGCGCAGAATATCGCGCCGAGCTTGATCGGCTCCTGACCGCGGCCAAGTCGATTGACGGCTCGGCTGCGATCCCAGAGACATTCCACAATCTTCCCGGGAAATGGCACGTCCGCACGGATCATGGCGAGTTCGATATATCGTCCGAGGGCCTGAAGCGTGACGTGCGGCGTTACGACGAAGAGCGCACCAAAACCCATGCGGAGGCGATTCGCATCCGGCTGGGAAGCCTGCGGGATGAGATCAGCGGATTCGAAAAGGCACCGGAAGATGTTTCCGCCCAGCGCGCCCGACTCGACGCCATTCTCGCTCGCCCCGAGTTCCACGACGTCCACGGCCAGACTTGGGTCGATCGCCTGAAGCGATGGATTTTCGATCTGTTCCTTCGCATCCTGCGCCTCTTTTTTCGTTCGACAACGATCCCGACTATCGGAAGATTTCTAGTGTACACACTGATGGGAGTGGCGCTGGCTGCACTCCTCTATGTGGCGTATCGCAGTTTTTGGGCCGACCAGAGGCCAGAAGAGGTTGTTCCTTCCGATCTTCCAGTGTCGGCGAAGGAGTGGTCCATCTGGCTGTCGGAGGCGCGAGTAGCCGCTGCGAAAGGTGAATGGCGCGATGCCATCCATCTGGCTTACTGGGCCGGTATTTCGTTTCTCGAGCGAAAGGGATTGTGGAAGCCCGATCGCGCGCGCACCCCGCGCGAATACTTGCGATTGCTCGCAGGATCGAGCGAGCACCGCGAGACTCTCATCACCCTGACAAGGATTTTCGAGCTCGCCTGGTATGCCAAGCGGGACGCCGACGAACAAACCTTCACACAGACGCTTGCGCAACTGGAGAAACTCGGATGCCAGTGAAGGTCGATCCGCGCGACCGCAAGCTTCTCATTGGAGCCGCCATCATTTTCGTGGTGCTCCTGGGGGGAGCGGTCGTGCTGGGGGGCGATGCCGGACAGAGGTCGGAGGCACCGAGCAGCTACTCGACTGCTTCGGGAGGCGCCAAGGCCGCCTACATGCTGTTGTCGCAATCGGGTTACGACGTGCAGCGCTGGGAGAAGCCGCTCGACGAAATTGCGGATGAGGGTGAGTTGGGCAGCACACTGATTCTCGCCGATCCGGACGAAGCCATCACGCGCGAGGAACGCGAAGCGTTGAAGAAATTTGTCTCAGAAGGCGGCCGGGTTATCGCCACCGGAATGTTTGCTGGAACATTTCTTCCGGAGAACGGTTCGGTTCCCGATGTTCTGATGGGCATGACGTGGAAAAAAGTCTCTTCGGTTGCGCCATCGTCAATCACTCGTGCAGCCCCGGAGGTCACCATCGCTCCGCAGGCGCGCTGGCAGGCTGACGCGCCCGCATACTCGCTGTATGCCGATGAAGACGAGGTTCTCGTCGTGAAATATCCCTATGGCGACGGTGAGATTTTGTGGTGGGCAGCGGCCACGCCGCTGACCAATGCCGGACTGAAGGAGAAGGGCAACCTGGAATTCTTTCTCGCGTGCATGGGAGACAAAGACAACAAGATCCTATGGGACGAGTACATTCATGGCTACCGCGAAACGCTCGCGTCGTCGATCGCGAACTCGCCGGCGAAGTGGATCGTCCTCCAATTAGCGCTGCTCGCGCTGGCCGTTGTGGCGACGTTCTCGCGGCGGAGCGGCCCCATCTGCGCTCCCGTTTCCGACGTGCGATTGTCGCCGCTCGAATTCGTACACACCCTGGGCGGCCTCTACGAACACGCGGGCACTGCGTCGGTGGCCGTCGACATTTGTTATCAGCGCTTCCGCTATTGGCTGACGCGGCGGCTCGGAGTCGGGAGCAATCTCTCGATCATCGATCTCGAAATCGCGGTGCGCGAACGCTGGTCCAGTGATGATCGCTTTGGCGCAGTCCTGAGGCGGTGCGAGTCGGCCAAAGCCGACCCCTATCTACAGGAGGCGGAGGCGCTGCATCTCGTGCAGGAACTCGACGAGTACGCGTCCCGCTGGAAGCTGTTTCAAAGCCGGAAGGAGAGAAGCTGAATGAAAGCGGTTCCGGAACTGGTGCAACACATTCGTGACGAAATGGGCAAAGTGGTCGTCGGGCAGGCCGAACTGCGCAATCAATGCATTATCGCGCTGCTGTGCCGCGGCCACGTTTTGCTCGAGGGCGTGCCGGGCATTGCCAAAACCCTGACCGTGAAGGCCCTGTCGCGCCTGCTGCGTCTGGAGTTTCAGCGAGTGCAGTGTACCTCGGACCTGATGCCCGCCGACATCGTCGGCACGAACGTTCTGAACATGGCGACGAGCACGTTTCAGTTGCATCAGGGCCCGGTGTTTACCGACCTGTTGCTCGTTGATGAAGTCAACCGTATGCCCCCCCGCACACAGGCGGCGTTGCTTGAGTGTATGGAAGAACATCAGGTCACCATCGACGGGAGGGCGTATCCGTTGTCGGCGTTCTTCACCGTGTTTGCCACGCAAAATCCCATCGAATTTGAGGGTACGTATCCACTGCCTGAGGCGCAGCTCGACCGCTTTCTGCTGAAACTGCGCGTCACCTATCCCTTGCAGCAGGATGAGGTTCAGCTCCTGACGAACGTTCAGAACGGATTCGAATCGCGCGAAATTGACAAGATGAACTTGATACCCATCGCGCCAGAGTTGCTCGGACAGGCGCAGCAGGAAGTCAAAGCGATTACGGTGCAAGAAGCTCTGTTCGGTTACATCGTGCAAATTATCCGCCGGACGCGCGACTGGCCGTCTTTGTCCTTGGGAGCCAGCCCGCGCGCCGCGGTCAGCCTGATGGCGGTGGCGAAAGCATATGCCGCGATGGATGGACGCGACTATGTGATCCCCGACGACGTGAAAGTGGCGTCGCGGCCGGTGCTGCGGCATCGCGTCATCCTGCGTCCGGAAGCTGATCTGGAAGGCGTCACCCCGGATCAGGTGGTCGACGAGGTGCTGCGTGCGGTGGAAGTTCCGAAGTGATGCGGATGCGGTGAGTCTTTGAAAGCTTGAAACTCTGAAACGTCGAAACCTTGAGCGATCAGCCCACACTCATTTCGCCTGAAATCGCCGCGCCCGCGCGTTCCTATAAGCGCGTCGGCGTGGCTTTCGGCGACCGCTTTTTCATGCTGCTGTTCGTGGGACTCGTCTGGCTCGGTCCGGCCTTCTTCGATTCGAGGTTTGTTTACGCGATGCTGGTGTGGGACGGTTTCGTCGTACTGGGATGGCTGATTGACCTCGCTCAAATGCCGCGTCCGGCACGCCTTTCGGTGAAGCGCACATGGCACTCGCCGGCAGCTCTGTCGATCGAGTCGGAAATCACGCTGACAGTTGAGAACTCCTCCAGTCGCAGCATTCAGACGGTGCTGATCGACACCGTTCCTCTGCAGTTGCGCAATGAACCGCCGACGCTCACCGTTCGTGCGCCAGGTACGAGCGAGCGCACCGCGAGCTACCGCATCCGGCCGATGCAGCGCGGCGATGCCAAGGTTGGCGATGTGTACCTCCGTTACCAAAGCCCGTTGCGGATTGCTGAAAGATGGGTCCGCGCTCCATTGGGACAAACCGTACGCATCTATCCCGATCTTGACGAAGCGAAGCGCCAGTCGATGTACCTGCTGCGCAGCCGCCAGATCGCGCTGGAAAAGCGCCACACGCGCATGCGCGGCATAGGCCGGGAATTCGAGAGCCTTCGCGAATATCAGCCGGGCGACGAGTACCGCGACATCTGCTGGACCGCCGCGGCGCGCCGCGCCAAGCTCGTGACCCGTGTTTACCAGATGGAGCGCAGCCAGACCGTTTGGATCGTCATTGATTCCGGACGCCTGATGCGCGCGCGCATCGGAGAATTCAGCAAGCTCGATGAGGCTGTCAATTCCGCCTTGAGCCTGGCGCAGGTCGCATTGTATTCGGGAGACCGCGTAGGTCTGATCGCCTACGGACGCGCAATCCGCCAGCAAATTCCGGCGGCAAGGGGAAGTCTGCATCTGCGGCAACTGATCGAGCAGCTCGCCCTGGTCCGCGAAGAAGGAGCCGAAGCCGACCACTTGCAAATGGCAGGGCGCCTGCTCACCGACCAGAAACGCCGCAGCCTCATCGTTTGGCTTACCGACCTCGCCGAGACCGCGATGACGCCCGAGGTCATCGAAGCGGCGTCGATGATGATGCCGCGGCATCTGGTCTTGTTCGTCGTGATTGGTCAGCCGGACTTGGGCGAACTTGCTGCCAAGACGCCGCGGAGTCAGTCCGAAATGTACCGCGTCGCGGCGGCTCAGGAGATGGTCCACCGCCGCGAACTGCTGCTGGCGCGCCTCCGTGAACGCGGCGCGCTCGCCATGGAAGTCAGTACTGGCGCGGTCTCGCCGGCTCTGGTGAATGCCTATCTGCAAATCAAAGAGCGCAGCCAGTTGTGATCTCGCAGAGACGTCACAAGCTACGTCTCTGCCAACGACTGCCGGTTTACTCTCGGCCGACGCCAAACAAATACAAATTCAGCAGCACAAACAACGCCCCCGCCAAAAAGAACTTCAGCGAGACCGCCAGCCCCGTGGGCGAGACGAAAGCTTCGAGCAGCCCCGCGATGATCAGGATCGGGACGGTGCCGAGCAACAACTGGACCGCATCCGTGCCTGCACGCGCCAGCGAATCCCGACGCGGCAGGATTCCGGGGAAGAGCAACCCCTGCGCAATCCGCAGACCCGCGCCTCCAGCGATGAAGATCGCAGGCAACTCCAGCACGCCGTGTGGTGCGACGAAGCTCCACAGTTGCAGGCTCATGCCCGACAGGTGGCAGGCCACGCCAATCACTCCAATCATCAGCCCGTTAAGCGCCATCATGTAGATCGTGCCCAGACCGGCTGTGATCCCAAGCGCGAAAGTTGTGAAGCCGACGCTCATGTTATTGGTCATTATGGCGCTCGACGCCAGCGGCTTAATGCCTACGATCGAATGGGTCCACATCTCATGCTTGTCGATGGTTTCGACCATTTGCGGCCCGAGCAGCTTAACTTTGAAATCAGGATTCTGATAGGTCAGCACAGCGCCGATCAAGCCGGCGATCGCGAATACGAGCGTGGCCAACGCGCAGTGCCGCAGATGCCTCCGAAAGGCCGTAGGATAGGTCTGGGCGAAGAAGTTGACCACCGCCTTTGGACTCACCCTGTGGCCGGAATAAATGGTATTGTGGGCGCGCACGAGCAGCTGGTTGACGTAGCGTGCAAAGTGCACCGAGCCGCGGTCTTCGCGGATGGCGGCCAGATCGGCAGCGGTCTGACGGTACAGCAGGCTGAGTTCCTGCAGATCGGAACGCGACAGGGACTTGAGCCCGCCGTTCGCGCTCTGGTTGAGCAGAGTTTCAAGCTTTGACCAGTGCGGTTTGCGCTTCTCCAGCCAGCGAGTGGAGATCATGGGTTCGTTCGAGCAACTGAAGATCGATACTCCGGAGCAGATCGCCTTGGAGTTGCCCCTGGCGGGAATCGGCAGCCGATTCCTCGCCATGGCCATTGATACTTTAATTCAGGCGGCGCTCTATCTGATAGCGGGAATCATCTTTTTCCTGATTCTGGGTCTAGGCGGGTCGGTGGTGTGGTTTGTGCCGGCGTCAATTGGTCCTGCGCTGGGAATCTTCATCCTGTTCGCGATTTATTGGGGATACTTCGC
>Ga0335082_10005830_pt1 | contig 13473 bp, 13 predicted proteins | sample Lox_Sample_41_FD_206718 | JGI IMG/M metagenome (GOLD analysis project Ga0335082, IMG submission 206718) | Soil microbial communities from Loxahatchee National Wildlife Refuge, Florida, United States - Lox_Sample_4.1 | ecosystem: Environmental > Terrestrial > Soil > Wetlands | place: USA... | reverse complement strand
GCAGCCACGGCAGCACTCACATGGCGTGAAGGACGCATTAATTGTTCTCCCCGATGCGCGCGCGATTGTTTTGTGCGCGTTTAGGTGCGAGACGCTAGGTCGTGCACGGCGTTGCGTCAAGTCCTGTCCGGCGCGGGGAACGTGGCTGGGACAGCCTCCGATATTTCATAATGTGGCAGGAGCGGGTACGTCTGCCCCATCGCAGGCGACTGCGGGCGGGTGCCGAGGCGGTGGGCAGAGCGGTACGGTCAGGATCATGGTAACGGTTGCGGCCACAGTGATCCGATGGTAGGGCAGGCGCGCTGCGCACTGGCGGATATAGCGCAAGTCGCGTCGCGAGTGGTGCAAAGTGCTGGTCACCTGTGCGGATGCGCGCAGCAGCCGCGCGATGCGCATGCGCAGTTGCGCAGGGTTCCCCTGCAGCCCGCGCGCCCGCTCAGCGACGGGTCGAGAATGGCGCCCGCCGCAGTGGCGGAGTACGCTTTGTTGAGAAGAGTCAAGAGGAGCTGATCCATGTTCATGAACCTGCGGGCACTGACGATTGCTCTCGTCGTGCTCTGGCTCGCTGGCTGTGAGACGACGACCTTCACCTCGACATGGAAGGACCCGAACACCCCGACGCTCGACCCGGTCGGCAAGAAGGTCGCGGCGGTATTCGTGTCGCGGGACGAGGCGAAGCGCCGTGCCGGCGAGACCCTGCTGGCCAATGACATTAGCAGGCACGGAGCCGAGGGCGTGCCCGCGTACTCGTTGGTCCCCGACGCGCTGCGCGGTGATGGCGAGAAGGCACGTGCGGCGCTCAAGGAGGCGGGCGCGACAGCCGCGGTAGTCATGCGCGTGGTCGGCAAGGACCAGCAGGTCAACTACACACCCGGTACCACCATGCCGGCCTATTACGGTGGCTTCGGCCCGTACTGGGGTTATGGCTGGGGTGCTGCGTATTCCCCAGGCTATATCACCACAGACACGATCGTCTCGGTCGAGACGCTCATCTACTCCCTGACAAAGGACAAGCTGCTTTGGGCGAGCACGAGCCGTACCACCAATCCGGGCAACCTCGACCAGTTGGTCACGGAGGTCGCGGACGCAACCGCGCAGGAGATGGCGCGGCAGGGCATGCTTCCCAAGAAGTGACGACTGCGAGACGTTCAGGCTGACTCTCAGCGCGGCAGCGCGCTGCAGCCGCGTCAGCTCAGGTGGGCGGCGCGATACGCGACGCTGCGCCCGCGCGCGTTCACCCGGGTATGGCTATAGAAGAGGTTGCGGGCTGCAGGTTGACGCCGGCAGTCAGGCATGGCTGCCGCAAGCCGCTCGCCGCGTGGGGTCAGCGTAGTGGCCGGTCCTTGGTCTCGGGCAGGAACAACACGCCGATCACCAGCGTCATGAGCGCGACGATGATCGGGTAGCGCAGGCCATAGTAGATATCACCCTTGAGTGCCACCAGTGCAAAGGCAATCGCCGGCACGAACCCGCCGAACCAGCCGTTGCCAATGTGATAGGGCAGCGACATCGAGGTGTAGCGGATGCGGGCCGGAAACAGCTCGATCAGCCAGGCGGCAATCGGTCCGTACACCATGGTGACGTACAGCACCAGCAGGAACAGCAACAGCCATACCATGAACCGGTCGATTTGCGCCGGGTCGGCCTTCGCCGGGTAGCCAGCCTCGGTCAACGCGACGCTCACGCTCTTGCCAAACGCATCGCTCGCGACCTTGAAGTCGGCGCTGGACATCATGCTGCCCTCAACCGCGGGTATCGGCGCCGCATCGCCGATCTGCACCGCGGCGACGGTGCCAGCGCTTGCCGCAACGTTGGCATAGGGCACGCCCGCCTTGGCGAGGGCTGCCTTGGCAACGTCGCACGAGCGCGTGAATCTCTTCTTGCCGACCGGGTCGAACTGGAACGAGCAGGCACCGGGGTCCGCGATCACGCGCACCGGCGAGTGCAGCGAGGCAGACTCGATGGCCGGGTTTGCGTAGTGCGTGATGGCCTTGTAGATCGGCACGTAGGTGAGAGCGGCGAGCAGGCAACCGGAGAGCACGATCTTCTTGCGTCCTACTCGATCGGAGAGGCTTCCGAAGAACACGAAGAAGGGCGTTGCCGCCAGCAGCGCCGCGGCCACCAGCAGGTTGGCCGTCTGCGCTTCCACCTTCAGCGTCTGCGTGAGAAACAGCAGCGCGTAGAACTGCCCGCAGTACCACACGACTGCCTGGCCGGCGGTGGCGCCAAACAGTGCCAGCAGCACCAGACGACCGTTGTCCCAGCGCGCGAACGATTCGGTCAGCGGTGCACGCGATTGCCGACCCTCCGCCTTCATCTCCAGGAACACCGGTGACTCGGCGAGCTGCAGGCGGATGTAAACGGACACCGCCAGCAACACAATCGACAGCAGGAACGGGATGCGCCAGCCCCAGGTCTCGAATTCGGGCCCGAGCCAGGAACGGCACAGCACAATAACCACCAGGCTGAGAAACAGCCCCAGCGTTGCGGTGGTCTGGATCCAGCTCGTGTAGCGACCGCGATTTCCCGGCGGCGCGTGCTCGCCGACGTAGGTGGCGGCACCGCCGTACTCGCCCCCAAGCGCGAGCCCCTGCAGCAGCCGCAGCGCGATGAGCGCCATGGGGGCGAGCAGTCCGGCGGTCGCGTAGTTGGGCAGGGCCCCAACCAACGCAGTGGAGGAGCCCATGATCACGATCGTGATGAGGAAGGTGTACTTGCGTCCCGCCATGTCCCCGAGCCGACCGAACACCAGCGCGCCAAAGGGACGCACGAAGAAACCGGCCGCAAAGGCGAGCAGCGCCAGAATGAATCCGGTGGTCTCATTCACCCCGGAGAAGAACTGTTTGGTGATGATCGGTGCCAGCGAGCCGTACAGGTAGAAGTCGTACCACTCGAAAACGGTCCCGAGACTCGAGGCAAAGATCACCCGGCGATGTGCCCGGTCGATCCCCAGCGCGGCCGGCAAGGAGTTCGTGACCACTGAACGTGCTCCTGGTGTACGTTTTGTCCGCGCGATTAGGGGGCTCTGGTTCTTGCCGTTGTGGCCCCTGGTCCCACGCGTGCGAAGCGCTTCGAGTATTTCATACCCCCGGCGGCGCACGGAAGCCTGGGGCTGGCTGCAGCATCAAGTGAGATCGGGTTCTTAGAGCCCGGCAGGCCTGGCCATGTGGCGCCCGGATGAGGCGCGGGGTGGCTGCTGCCGCGTCGGCGCCGTCGCTTTGGCCGGGTGCGCCGCCGGTTGTAAATTCCCACGTGCAGGCAAACCAACTCGAGTAACACCCCTGTTGTCAGCGGGCGACTACGGCCGAAGCGCAGCGCGGATGATCTCACGCCCTCAAACGGCGTACCTAAACTGTTGTTGGCGTCTCCCAAGGAGCAAGGATCATGGTCACGCGAGTCAACATACCCGCCAGCTACGCGCCAGAAGGAGAGGTCATGCCGGCCACGGGCGGCAGTATCTCGGCGGTCTCATGGGGCGCCATCATCGCCGGTGCCAGTGTGGCGGCGGCAAGCTCAGTCGTCCTGCTGATGCTCGCCGTTGGGCTCGGCTATCTGAATTCAGCCTCTTGGCCCTACCTGTCCGGGGCCCGGATGGCTGTGGGCGCGGCAATCGCCCTCACGGTCGTGCAGTGGATCTCCTCAGCATTGGGCGGTTACATCACGGGTCGTCTGCGTACACGCTGGGTTGGGCTGCATACCCACGAGGTGTTCTTTCGCGACACGGCTCATGGGTTCATTACCTGGTCCGTCGCGACGCTGGCGGCCGCGTTTCTGCTGGCCTCCGCGGCCGCGGCGAGCGTGAGCGATCAGGACACCACGGCATCGTACCGGATGCAACGTCATGGCCATGTGGCGGCAGAGCGCATGATGGAGCGTGACGCGGTGGCGCAGAAGGAGGGTGCCGCATTCACGCCCGCTGCGCAGTCCGCTGACGGCATCAAGCGCACCGATCTTCCTGAGCTCGCGGACGTGGATCGATCAAGCGCGGCCAAGGCCTCGATCCTCGTGACCCTGTCGATGGTCATCGGCGCCTTCATCGCCAGCGTCTCGGCCGCCTTGGGCGGCCGCTTGCGCGATCAGCACCCCTGAAGAGTCAGGCGGTAGCCGAGCTGATCTGGTCGCTGACGGGCTCCTCGGGCGGGTCCGCCACAAACCGGCCCTGTGCTTCGAGCTCCGCGAATACGCCCCCGAGGGCGACCAAGGACTCATAGCGTCCCGACTCAACCAGCCGCCCGTCCTGGAGTACCAGGATGAGGTCTGCGCTGCGCACCGTGGAGAGTCGGTGGGCAATGATGAACGTCGTGCGGCCCTTCACGAGCGCGTGCAAGGCGCGCTGCACGCGAGCCTCGGTCAGGTTGTCCAGGGCGCTGGTCGCCTCATCCAGGATGAGAATGGGGGCATCCTTCAGCATCGCGCGCGCGATTGAGAGGCGCTGCCGCTCGCCGCCGGAGAGCGATTTGCCATGCTCGGCCACCAGGGCGTCGTAACCGCCGGGTTTCATCGCGACAAACTGGTGTGCCTCCGCGGCGCGAGCGGCGGCTTCGAGCTCAGTGTCGGTCGCATCCGGCTTCCCGATGCGCAGATTCTCGGCGATCGAGCGATACAGTAGCCCGGGATTCTGAAAGACCACCGCAATGTGCGCCCGCAACGAGCTGAGGCTCACGGTGCGAATGTCCGTGCCGTCGATCATGATGCGCCCGCGCCTGGGATCGTAGGCGCGGTAGAGGAGGGAGAGGGCGGTCGTCTTGCCTGCTCCGGTCGGCCCGACAAACGCCACCGTGCTCCCGGCTGGCGCGACGAAACTAAGGTCCTTGATGATCAGGTGATCCGGCTCGTAGCCAAAGGAGACGTTCTCGAAGGCAACCTCCCCGCGCGTGGCCCGCAGTACTGGAGCCCCCGGCAGCTCGTCGATGCCGCTCTTGGTGTCCAGGACTTCGAAGAAATTCGCGAGCGCTGGGGCTTGGAAGAACAGGTCCGAGATGAAACTTGCGAGCTGCTCCATGCGCCCGATCATCATCATGGCGAAACCCACAAAGCTGACGATGGCGCCGACGCTGATCTGGCCCCTGCCGTGCAGGTGCACACCAAGCGCGAACAAGCCGATGACCGTCAGGGTACTAGCTGCCCGGTTGGCGACCGCGACCCAGGCCCAGCCCCGCAATACCGGGTACTGGGTCTTGAGCACTTTGGCTGCCAGATCCCTCAGTGCGGCGACCTCGGTCACGACGCGCGAGAAACTCTGCACGACCACGACGTTCCCGAATACGTCTCCGGTCCGCTCTGCAATTTCCTGATTGAGTTGCTCGACTTCGCGCTGCGCGTTGCCGGTGCGCCGCATGACCACGGTGTTGAACAGCGCGAACACGATCATCAGCGTGATCATCAGGAGCGCCAGCTGCCAGTTGATCCGCAGTGCCAGCGGCACCATTACCAGTAGGGCGATCAATGTACTCAGATGGCTGCGGAAGAACGCCAGCCAGATGATGAAAAGGTTACCGCTGCCGGTGTGCAGTGTGCGGATCAGCCGTCCGGTGTGCTGCTGGTCGTGAAATGTCAGCGGCAGTGCCAGCGCGTGCTCGAAGAACGCGACGACGACGGCCTGCTGCCGGCGGTGTGCGAGCCGGTCTGAGTAAAGGGCCACCAGTACGCTCGCAGCGACGCCGAAGAATCCGACGCTGGCCCACCATGCGATGTAAGTCCACTCGGATGCTTTGGAGCTTGGTCCGGCCAACGCATCCACGACCCGTCCGAATAGCCATGGCTCGAGGAGAAACACGCCGGCCATCGCCATGTTCGCGATTCCCAGGCAGATGGCGAGCCACCTTTCCGGGCCCAGTAAAGCGAGTACCCGCAGATACAGCCTCAGAAGCGGCATTCATGCCCCGGCGGCAGAAGAAACGGCAGAAGGCGACGCCGACGGCAATCTGCAGTAAATAGCCCTCGTAGGTCCATTGATTGGAGAACTCGTCGAAATACTTGAAGGACAGGGTTACCCCAGGGCTGGGCGCGACAAAGTTCAGGCCTCAGCTCTGAGCCAAAAGGGGAGTCTCAACCTGGAGTGGGACCGGGCCGATGGTGTCGAATCTCGGGACTCATGGCAGTAGGCAGACCGACCCAAAATAAGCCATTTTAAGTATCTGATTTAAAAAGAAATACCATCTGGGCCTCTTGGGCGAAGCTGTTCTAGTTCAGCGGGATACTATGACTCGGAGGCATGGAATTGCCCGAGATTGGCAGATTCTGTGAGACCGAAATACCGCGGACCGGCTCGGGTCCTAACGTTCTGACCAACGGGGATCCTTGCAGTTGTTACCTTCGCGAAAACGACTTGGGGATCGCTCAAGGCGCCAGATCGTGCTCCCGGCACGTCGCGGATTTCTGAGAAAGTTACGATTTCGACCATCCAAGTAGCGCGTCACAGCGCTTCGAGCCTCATCGACGCTCGCGTGTTGCTGTTGTGCAAGATCGCCCGTGCAAGTCCGCTGAATACAGACTCGATGACGTTTAGGAACTGGGCGCCCGTCGGTAGTTCGCGGATAGTGACGGCTGGGCCTGCCCCTCGTGAGGCTTGCGAATTTATCGACTCCAGATATTGCATCAAACGCTGCGCGCGATGCCAGGGCGCGGCGTCCCATGAGACGTACAACGTGCGATATCTCGCGTACGAATCCCTCAATCGGTCGATGAGTCGGATTATCTCATCCGCGTTCTTGCGTTCTGAATAGAAGAACGTCACCTGATTTCGCGCGAGATCTAGCGCGGCTGTCAGGATGAATGAGCCCCTCGATCGCTGCCATTGCGGCACGCTCCGAGTCACGCTTGCCCGTTGAAGCGCGCGGCCCCCACGCATCTTCACTGCGACTGGTCCTAGCTCATCGATCGAAAAAAAAGCCTCCTTGTCTGACAGGCTCGCGAGCGTGCTCTTTATGACGTCGACTTTCCGTCTGTACTCTGGATCGTGGCTGGTAAGTGAGACTCGCGCCTTTTTCCATCGAAGTCCTGAATCTCGGATGGCTGAGCGAATACTTCGGTCACCGGCCATCAATCCGCGTGCTGCAAGTACATCCTTGATATCACCCAGACGCCAAGACGTTCGATTGATCCCAAGAGAGGTGGGCGGGCTGTGCACGATCTCCATCACTGCCTCATTCAGAATCGGCCCTGGTTGCATTTTGCGAGCAGGTGACCGAAGCGGCCTACTTGAGCGATCGGTTAGACCCGCCGGACCCACTTCACGGTAGCGGCATAGCCACTTTCTTACGGTAACCGGGCTAACCGCGAATTCGCGCGCCGTGCCGGCAATGCTTGCTCCGGTCTGCTCAATCCGTCGGATCATGAGCATGCGACAGCGAGGACAGGTTGCAGCACCGGCGTGTGTTTTCATTAAACGAGCAGCTCCTGGCGCGCCGAACGCTACTGTGGAAGAGACCGATCCTGTCCTAGCCCGAAATAACCATTTGAACATGAGAAAACATTAATACAGCGGGTACGCGGGCGGAGTTCGGATCGAACCCATCCATGCACGCAAATTCACACGAACGCACCAGAAATTGCCACTTATTCTGAGGGGGTATCGCGCTCATGCTCGTGAGCGTGCATCGAAAGCGCTGCAGCGATGAACCCGAGCCCGCTCCCGACAGCCGAGACGAAGATACCGCTCGCTTGGCCACAGGGGACCCAGAGTCTCCCCTCTGGTCCGCCGCGCGCACGCAGGTCTCTGACCTGAAGTCCCTGCTTGGGGAGGGCGAGCTAACCGAAGAACTCGCCGGATTGCTTGCCGCTCGCTGGGGGACGTCTGTTCGTACAGTGTGGCGTCGTGTACGCGGGTTCCGGCGAGACCCCAGCGTTCGTGGGGTTATGCACCGTAGAAGAGGTCCTCCTCCCGGGGTGGGGCGCATGTCCTCCGCCGTTGAAGCAGTCATCCATAAGGGCGCTCGAGATTGCTGGAAACAGACTGAGAACGCGACGATTGCGGAGATTTACCCGGTCATCCTGCGCGATTGCGCGGCGCTGGCACTGAGGAGTCCGTCCCGATCAACTGTTGCTCGCCGCCTGGCGGCTCTGCGAAGCGATCCCTCGAATTTCTCTGCTGACGTTGCTACCAGGCTCAGGGACCGGGCCCGCTTGGTGAAGTCTCCTTTCATAGTCGAGAACGCCCTAGCAGTCGTGCAGATAGATCACACGATTGCGGACGTCTTCATTGTGGATCCGATCTCCCGCACATGCATCGGCAGACCAACTCTTACCATAGCGCTGGATGTGGCGACTCGCTGCGTCTTGGGCATGTGCCTTGCTCTCGAGGCACCCTCGGCATTGCTTGTCGCTCTCTGTCTTGAACACGCGGTCAGTCAGAAGGAGGTTTGGTTACAACATATCGGCGCGAGTGTTGACTGGCCAATTTTTGGCGTGCCTTGTGCTCTGCACGTCGACAATGGGCAAGAGTTCCATAGCTCTGGCTTTCGCCGTGGATGCGATCTCAACGGTATCGACACGATTTACCGACCACCAGGAACTCCGCGCTTTGGCGGGCATGTCGAGCGGCTTATCGGAACGTTGATGCGACATGTCCGCCTCCTCCCTGGCAGTTCCTATTCGGACTTGTTGCGGGCGAGACCGCGGCACGCCGAGCGCCGCGCCAAGCTTACTCTCTCCGAAGTGGGCGGCTTTCTTGTTGAGGACATCAGTCGCTACCACAAGAGGACGCATCGTGCTCTTGGCCGAAGTCCCCTCGCCGCGTGGGAACAATCGTGGATTGCTCGCAAAACTACTCCTCGACTTCCGAGGGACGTGCGTCGTTTTCGACTCGACTTCCTGCCTCTGCAGCAAAGAGTCATAGGGAGAGAAGGCATTGAGCTCTTCGGGCTCAAATACTCGTGCGCCGAGCTGGAGCCAGAGATCCATCTGGCGAAACGCCGCGTGGTTAGATTTGATCCAAGAGACCTTTCGTCGGTGTATCTAGAGCGACTGGGTGCCCAGCCACTGGAAGTTCCTCTGCGTGACCATCGCTTGCCGTCAATGTCCATCTGGGAGTTGAAAGCGATAAGGCGAGGCGCGCCTCGAGTGCTATCGAATTCCGACCCGGAGGCGCTCCGCGATGCTCTGAATCGTGCAGCGGGGCGTTCGTTGCTTCCGACCCCGATGAGGGCACGCCGACAGGACGCGCGCAGGAGAGTGTGGCAGCAGGTACAGGCGCTCTCCAGCTTGCCAGCCCCAGATACGAGGCTAGACGTAGTTGTAGCCTCTGAGGACGTCGAATCCTTACCGTGGGAGGTCTTGGAGTGACCCTCGATTTGAGTCACCTGGACCCCGCTATCCACTCACTTGCTTCTGCCGATGCTAGAGAGCGAATTCGCATGGTTTCGAAGGATTTATTCATCGAGCATTCCTACAGCCAGCATTTAAACGACACGCTTGATGCGCTTCTCTGTGAACCTAGGCACGGTCGAATGCCGTGTTGGTTGATCACAGGCGACGCGGGAATGGGAAAGACGGCACACCTGTATCGATTCTCACGACGATATCCGGATTACCGGAGCGACGACGGTAATACGTTGATTCGGCCGATTGTCATCGCCAACGTGCCACCGGAGCCCACGCGGCAAGCGCTCGAAGTGGGCCATCTTGGAGTCGTTAAATGCTCCCATAATGATTCAAGGTCGCGGCATTGATCGTAGCGGAATCGTCAGGAAGCTGATCACCGCGCATGAAACCCGCGTACTTGTGCTCGACGAGATTCAGCACGTGTGTCATACGCGAAGTCGGGATCGGGCCGTCGTGCTTGATACGATTAAGGCAATTTCCACAACCTGCCAGATAAACGTCGTCTGCGCTGGCACTCCCGCAGTTGAACGTGAGTTTCAGGCGGACGCGCAGATCCAGCGTAGGTTTTCAATCACGCGTTTTAGCCAATGGGTAGCAGGGCCCGCCCTGCAGCAGTTTGTTGCGACCTACGAGCGAGCACGCCCCTTGCGACTGCCGTCGCGGCTCGCACAGCCCGAGATCGTCCGAGCTTTATTGAACGAAGCAGGCGGGATTACCCATCGGATAATGCAGTGCCTAAATTCCGCGGCGATGATCGCAATCCACGAAGGTATTGAAAGGATCACTGCAGACTTGCTGACAGTGGGCCGTGAGGAGCCCAGGCGGGTATTGGCAGCGCAGCGATCCCTACCGGCAGGAAGCGGGCCGCTCAAAAGCGCTGCACCCGAAGGCCCAATTCAACAGGAGCAACAGCAAGCGAAGAGGGTGGCCATGTGAAACTCCAACGCCTGCCCTACGCACCGAGTCCATACGCCGACGAAACTCTTTCGAGTTGGATCGAGCGAATCGGAATTGTCTACGGGATCGGACTCGCTCAGGCCCGAGCACTCCTTACTCCGACCGTCCCCCGGATGACCCACGGAACAAACGAAGACATAGACACGAGCCCGAGCGTCCGGCGCTTGGCCGGTATGTGGGCCGGCTACAGAGAAGATGCGACGCCAGCTGTCTGGTCAGCAGCTGATCGTGGAATGCTCGAGGTATCCGCGAGGCTGGCATATTGTCCCAAGTGTTGGGACGATGACGCAGTTCACGGTGTGGCCCCTCACATTCGGCGCGCCTGGGCACGCTGGAACTCCGTTTCCTGTTCCCGCCACAATGACTGGCTGGCGGCGAGTCGCCCGGGGGGCGGCAACCCATCAGCGTGGAATGGGTGGTTAATAGTCTGGCAGAGTAAGCCGCGTTGGGCACAAGCCGCTGGGCTCCGCTACGAGCCACGGGGACAAGAGTCGGCACCGGCATTTGTTCCGGGGTCCATCGAGCGGCCTGAAGGCAACTGGCGTGACTTTGAACTCGAGCTATCCAGGCTCGTCAGTGCTGACCGTAAAGTTGCTCGATATGGCATACCCGCGGGTTCAATACTCGCCAGCGTCATTGACCCACAGATGCTGGGCCTGCGGACGAAGGTATTGAAAGCGCTGGAAGGCGCTGCGGTTGTCCCATTGGTTAGTGACTTGGACCTTCGCGGCTACAGTCGATCGGAGCCGGGCTGGATTGCCTCTCGGATTGCGTGCCTTGTAACGGCACTCGAGCTGACGAGGCTAGCGTCCAACCGTAACCCCATGATCCCGCGCGTCCGGACGATCATCGAGCAATCACCTTGGCGCGAATTGATCGCGTACCCAGTGTCGGACTTCGTGTCAGGCTCGCGCGAACCCAGCTAGAGCCGTCCCGCACTAGGCAGCTGGCTTTCAGGAATTCTGGCAGCCAGAAATTCACCGATCCGGTTAACTCGCTGTTCGGAAGAGAGTTTCACGATTGTTGGCGGGGTGACAGCAATTATGAGCCGCGACAGGCTGGGTTCCCGAGGAATATCGAGAATATAACATAATATACATTATGCGAAGTAGCATGATGCGCTCCCCGGACCGATAGCTCCTTTCGGTCCGTGACTTGAGGGCGCAGCGCACGATGCGGTTGCGGGTCTCCTCGCTGGCGGGCTGCCAAGGACGGTTGCCCGCCGATTTCCCGAACTGGACGCCGCGCTGTGCTGTGCGACATGCCTGATAGCCGCTTGCGGTGGAGTTAGGCTCTGGGGGGAATGGGCTTGGTCTGCGGACGCATGAGCGTCCCGGGCTAACCCGTTTTGACCCGCGTCGTGCGGGCCGTGGGGGTGGTGGAGATATCGAGGCAGTTCCCCAGGATTCTCGCCCTGCCCCGCCACCGAAGACGACTGAGGTTGTACCCCATGTGAGCCGGAATGCTCCCTGTCCGTGTGGATCAGGGCGGAAGTACAAGCGCTGTTGCGCCACCGCCGAGGGGCGCATTGGATGACCCAGCAAGCCCGCGTTGTACTGGGCGACTGTCGCGCCGCACTCGAAGAACTTACTGACGGCGTTCATGGCCCTACGTGGCGGAGGCGATGGGTTGCGGTGATGGTGTTACTGCGCGCAGTCGGGCACGTGCTCGACCACGTTGATGCCAAAGGCGGTCCGAAAATGCGGGCTGCGATCGACAGTGCGTGGGTCGCACTGAAAGAGAGGAAGCCTTATTCGCTGATCTTCTGGGAGTTCATTGACCAGGAGCGAAACAACGTGCTTAAGGAATATGCGGTCGGGGCTGGTCACAATACGACCGTTTATCTAAATTCCAGTCGCCCCGTCGAGTACGAATACCTGATAAACGTCGGCCCTTATAAGGGCAGGCGGCAGCGTGAGGTAGTCCTGGAGGCGATTGAATGGTGGACGCGATATCTCGACGCAATCGATGCCGCGGCTCGCGCGCCCCAGCTGCCTTTAGCTTCTAGGAGTCTTGCGTGTAATCGGACCCACTTGTAGACGTGATTTTCTCGTTCGTCTTACGGGTTTCTCGCTATTTCGCTGAACGCATTCGTTCGTGCATTTAGCTACGGCAGAAGAAGTTAAAAGGACGTGAATAAGGTTGTCTTACGTGCTACCGAAGTAGTAGCCGCCATCTGTGCACTCGGCACTGCCATCGATCTGCTCAAATACTTCGTGACGAAGCGGTAGGTAATTACTCTTGCTATACATTACGCGCAGCGTCGTTTTACGCGCGGGGTCAAGACCGTGAAGGCGGCGGCGGTTTTTCTGGTGGTCACGTTGGCATGTTGCTTTCCCGCCTTTTCCAGCGAGCCGTCCCCTGTGGAGATTCCGAACACACTCGACCAGGCATATGAGGTTCTAAATCGCCTTCTAAGCCCCGATGATCGACATGCCTTCATGAGTACACCGGAGCGAGAGGCAGTGATAGGGGCTCACCTGGGCTTGGGCATGTACATTCGCAACGAGTGGTTCCGGTCAGGGAAGTCCGCTCTTCCTGGTGTGCTTCATGAGCTTGGTGCGAGGTCGCTTGACGACATGTCCAGCATGGTACTGACCTCGTATTGGCGGCATCTCAATGGCAAGCCGATAGAGGTCGAGAAGCAAGGAGCTTGCTACCGCCGATGGTCTGATGAAGCCGAGCGCTTGGAGTCCGAGGCAAAGGCGAAGGGCGAGTCGTCCTACCAGTTGCCGTCCTTCGATTGCCTGGGCAACTGAAGATTAGGCCCACTTGCGCTTGCTACGCATGATGCGAGGCGACTGTGAGCGAACGCCCTACTTCTTGCTGCCGAAGGGTCGTCCGACCAGCAGGCAAAGCGCCACTGCAACCAAAGCCATTACGATTCAAATTACGAACTGCCGCTCTGTGAACGAGGTATAGCGCAGCCATAGGGCAGCTGCGATGAGTAACACAAGCCCGAAGGCTCCGAGCGTCTCGCGTAATAGCAGCATCGTTTATCTGGCGGCAGGCTTCCGCACTGGGGTCGGCATTAGCACGCACTGTACCGGCTCAATGCCTGATTAGCCGCAGACAATCATATGCTTGAGACAACGGCCGCACTTTCGCTTGCTGCACATTATGCGAAGACTTTCAGGTAAAGGGATTCCTCACGCGCACGCCAGTTGGCGCGTAATGGGCAACATTGCGTGAAAT
>Ga0335082_10005828_pt1 | contig 13473 bp, 11 predicted proteins | sample Lox_Sample_41_FD_206718 | JGI IMG/M metagenome (GOLD analysis project Ga0335082, IMG submission 206718) | Soil microbial communities from Loxahatchee National Wildlife Refuge, Florida, United States - Lox_Sample_4.1 | ecosystem: Environmental > Terrestrial > Soil > Wetlands | place: USA... | reverse complement strand
AACGTAAAGGGCCGCGGACAGGCGCTGTCGCTGCTCATGTTGCTGATTGGCTCAACGGGAATCTTCCTGCCTCTCGAGGTGGCGCTCAACAGCGTCTGGGGCTTCAAGAAGAACCGGTCCTATCTGATGAACCTGCTGGTGTCACTGGGCCTGGCTTTGGGCTGCGGTTGTCTGGCCTTGCTTTCCGTCGCGCTGACGGTGGAGAACCTGAAGGTACTGGGCCTTGCCCTGAGTGATCAGGGCGTTGTCTTCCGGGGGCTGACATTTGTTGTGATGAAAACTTCAGCGATCCTGTTCACCATCGCAATCTACTTCCTCATTTACTGGCTGTTGCCGCACGGGAAAGTTCCATTGCGAGCCGTACTGCCGACCGCGGTCATCACCGGCTTGCTGTCGGAAGGGGCAAAGTATCTTTACATCCTCGCACTGCCGTGGCTTAACTTCCAGGATGTTTACGGGCCATTTTCGGTCTCGGTCACCCTCATTTTCTGGGGTTTCTGCAATGGTCTGCTGCTGCTGGGAGGAGCGTACCTGTCGGCGGCGGAACACGCAGATCGCGTGCAGGCACGGCGCGAAACGGCTGCGGCAAACCGCTGAGACCATCGACAGTGGATCAGTCGGCGGCCACCGCAGCAACAGGTGCCGGCGCAGCCGATTCCCGGGTGCGATGGGTAAGGCGGATAGCCGACGACATTTCCTGCGAGGGCTTTTCCACCAAGTGATACATGATCCAGGCCGCCAGGCCGGATGCAGCAAGACCGGCCACATCGAGCACGACCATGTAATCGCCGGAATACGGCAGCCCGCGCGCGAGGCAGCAAATGAGGGTTACACCGATCGGCAAGTGCAGCAGGTAGAGTGAATAGCTGATGTCCCCGACGCGGTCCATCGCCCGATTCTCGAAAGCAACGAAGGCAATCAGTGCACCGGTCGCGACCGAAACGCACGCCACAATCCAGCCGATCGGAGCTAGCATCGCCAGCACCGTGACGGCAATCAACGCCAGCATCTCGCGCCGCGCGATCAGGTTCACGCGGTACTGAAAAACCAGGACACCGATAAGGAAGATCGGCAGGCTACGGAAGATGAGCCGGTCGTTACCGACCAGGAGGCAGGATAGGATCATCCCGGCCAGCACCGCGTAACGGCTGAACCGGCTGCGAGTCACCAACAAAGGAAACATCAGCCCCACCAGCAGGTACCACTGGAACTCGATTGCCAAGGTCCAGTAAACGACGTTCACCCATGGGACATGGAGAATGCCATTCAGGTACGTGAGGTGGGCCAGCAGGCCGGGTGCCGTCACCGTCACCCGCGGAAAGTGCAGCACCGGCGCCATAATGAAGTTGGTTGCCAGGATGGTTATCGCAATGGAAGCAACGTAGGGCGGATAGAGGCGCACGTTGCGCTTCAACAGGAATCGGGAATAGTCGCGCAGAGTGTAGCGAGCACGGTAGAGGCTCCAGGGGATGACGAATCCGGAGATGACGAAGAAAACATCGACACCCAGGTAGCCGTATTTTCCCGAGAAGGCGAGATACTTTCCGTGACCGGCGACAAAGTGTCCCCAGGCGACAAAGATGGCCGCGAATGCCCGGAGAGCATTGATTACACCAATACGTTGATTGGGAGCTTGTGTTTGCACGTGTCCGCTATCTTAAAGGAGAGCTGCTGCAAAGCGTCCAGTACGGGTCACAGTGGCCTGTGACGGACGACCGCGGAATCCCAACTTGCGTTGACGCTCATGAGGATAACTTGTTATTGTGCAGCCACGTTGCTGCTAAACAAAAACCTCTGCGCTACGAATTTTCGCGGGCGCGCACAAAGAAGACTCCGGGGATGAGTAGTCAGGCACTTCTCTATGTCTTTGTCCTTCCCGTTGCCTGGTTGCTGCTCTGGCTGCTGAAGAGCGCACGCTCACGCCAGTTGCTGCTCCTCATCACCAGCTATGTGCTTTACGGAAGCTTTGGGCTTAAGTTCCTGGTACTGCTCGTCGGCAGTTCGCTGATGAACCATGCGCTGGGTATCCTGCTTCGGCGCAAGCCGTCCCTCGGCAGACTCTGGTTGGGCATTGCTGTGAACGTTGCGCTACTGGGTACATTTAAGTATCTGCCTCCCTTCGCACTCCTGTTGCCGGCTTCGTCGCTCACCACCGTTCTGGCGAACATTGTGCTGCCGGTCGGTATCTCCTTCTGGACCTTCCAGGCGCTGTCCTACCTGCTCGACTTGTACCGCGAAGAAGAGTTGGATCCATCGTTACTGGAATTCCTGCTCTACATGGCGTTCTGGCCGACGGTCCTCTCCGGGCCCATTTGCCGGTTGTCAAGCCTGCTCCCTCAGTTCAGGTCGCCGTTCAAACCTTCGCAGGAAGACGTTCGCCGCGGGCTGGATCGCATATGCATCGGGCTGTTCATGACGGCGCTGGGGCAGATGCTGGGGGCTGGACTTCATGCCGGACAGGGGATCGATGGCATCTTCGACAGCTCCCGGCAGAATTTTGCCGGACCTGATATCTGGTGTCTGGCCATTGGCTATGGATTCGAGTTGTTCTTCAATTTTGCAGGCTACACGCACATCGTGATTGGCGCGGCGCGCCTGTTCGGCTTCCGATTGGAGGAAAATTTCGACCGGCCATACCTATCGACTACGCCCTCCCAGTTCTGGACTCGCTGGCACATGTCGCTCTCCTTCTGGATTCGGGACTACCTGTTCCTTCCCATGGTGATGCTTCGCCGGGAGACGTGGTGGCGGAGTTGCGTCCTGATGTTGTCCATGGTGGTTTTCGGGTTGTGGCATAAGGGGGCCTTTCTCTTTCTTTTGTGGGGACTCTATCAGGGTATTCTGCTGGTCCTGCACCGGCAATGGCAAAAGATATCCGGCCGGTATGAATGGCATCTACCGCAAAGTCTTATGGCGCCTCTGTGCTGGGTTGTGACCTTCTGCGCAATTTGTCTGGGATGGATATTCTTCCGTGCCAACAATCTCAATCAGGCGTTTACCATGTTGCGCGCTGCGGTTACTCCGGGCACCTACATGCGGTACACCCTTCCGGGAGATCTCTTCTTATTGGTAACGGTTCTGGCAGCCGGGTATTTCCTTACGGTGGGAGCTCAACATTTGCTTCGGAAGCATGCAGAAGCTGTGACCATACCGCTTGAATTTCGATTTGCGCTGTATGCGGTTGCGGTCTATGCCGGCATTTTTCACAGCGCTCAAACCCAGGCATTCATCTATCTCCAATTCTGATGAAGACTTTCACAAGCACAATGCGATGGTGTCTGGGGCTGGTCATTTTCGTTGTTGTGCTTGAGGTATGTGCCCGCGTTGATGACGTTATCAGCTACGACGCGCCTTTCTGGGGCAAGTATGACGATGACATCCTGCTGCAAAAAGACAGTATCGGCAAATGGGGCAGGCCAGGCGCGCACTATGCAAAATGGCAGTTGAACAGCCTGGGTTACCGCGGTCCCGAGTTGCGCGCGGGCAGTATACGAATCATCACCGTCGGCGCTTCCGAAACCTTCGGACTTTACGAGGCGCCGGGCGAAGAGTACCCGCGTCAACTGGAACGCGATTTGAATACCTGGGCGGGCCGAGACGTATTCCAGGTTGTGAACGTGGCCTTCGCCGGGGAGACGCTGCCCACCGCCATTCTGCGCGTGCCGCAGATTGTCGAACAGGTACATCCCTCGTATGCACTCATCTATCCCGACCTCTCCTCCTACATCTGGATGTCCCTGAAGCCTGCGAATGCTCCTGCGAACCAAGCCGAAGCGGTCCATCATCAAGAAAAATTCGAGTCGAGGTTATCGGTCCGTGTGGAGAACCTGCTCAAGCAGACGCTACCGATCAGCATCCAGGATGAGTTGCGAAAGATTTCCATGCGGCGCGAGATCGCTTCACGGCATTATGTGATCCTCGACCGGTTGCCGGAAGACCGCTTCGAACACTTTCGCCGCGACCTGCGAAATCTGATAGCAGAGCTGCGCGAGCACGGGGTGGAACCAATCCTGGTTACGCATGCCACCATCTTTTCGAAACCGCTGGCTGAAGGCGACCGGATCTCGCTTACCCACTGGCGAAAGATCTACCCCATGCTGAAGGAAGAGGGTTTTCTCGATATGGAGAGGCGGATGAATGACATCATTCGTCAAACAGCGCTCGAGGAGCACCTTCCTGTGATCGACGCCGACGAGGAAATGCCACACGGACCAAAATACTTCGCTGACTTCGTGCATTTCACCACGTATGGAGCCGGGGTGATGGCATCCATTCTGACGGATGGCTTGGAGCCGCTGCTGGCACCTCCGCTGCGGACGGCCGAAGGCAGCACGCAATCGGGCTCCCTGGCACAGACGGATTCGGCTGGTTCTTCTCGAGAGCAGTAGAGGGCTAACTCGCTGGTTCGTCGATGGCTTCAGCGTAGTCCTCCGCACCGCGCAGGCATCCGGCGGACGTTGGCTCGTCGAAGTCGTAGTCGGTCAGGGTGGCAATCATCGTGTTGGCCAGCGCGCTGACTCCGAAGAACCTGGCCTCGGGTTCGTCCTCAAATCGCAGCAGCCGCGGCATGGCCGCCGTCATGCCGGCGATCCCAGTCTCAATATTGCCATGCGCCCGGTAGCCGATAAGCTTGGGCGAGCCACCGGGATATTCCGTGAGCATGAGGTTGGCGGCAGCCGCTCCACCGCAGAGCATCGAACCTACCGCGGCTCGCTTGTTGCGCTTCCAGAAGAGAACTCCCATGAGCAGGAATGAGCCGGCGACAGCGTAATCAAGAACGGCGTGAGTGCCCGGACCGATGAGCTTGGGCATCCTGCCGGCAGCCATTCGCAAGCCTTTTTGCCACAATGCCATGAAGAACCTCGTGATTGCCTGACGGATCGGCCGTAAGAAACGGCAACCCGGTGATTGTACGCCGCCTTCTGTCAACTTAGAAAGCCTTAGAACGCCGGCTCGACTATGTTGTAATCTCTAAAGGAGTGGGTTACATCGCACGGCGATGCGAGACGGAGGAACGCATGGAGGAACGTGACTTCTACGACGAGCGGCAGGTAACTCGCAAGGCGACCCTGAACTGTCCGCATTGCCACCAGGCGGCCGAATACGATCTGGGCTGGTTTGTTCGCACCAAGAAGCGGCGGTTGCCGGGACGCGCCGACGAACGTGATCGCGCCAAGTTCGCCAAAGCCCGCTCCTACATGGTGCGTCGCGATGACCTTGTCGCCTGCAAGAACCTGCGTTGCCGCAAGCGGTTCGAGGTTTCCGGCGTTCAGTCGGTGGCATTCCTCGATGAGCACGTCCAGCCCGAACGTCCCCAGTGAAAGACCGGTTGCGTGCCACGTCGTCCGCAACGCCTATAATTCTGCTACGCCTTCATGAGTTCGAGCTCGCAACGCCCCAGTCCGCCAGCTCCGCGCGATCCTTACACAGCGCGAGTTGAGCCCATCATGGCACGAGTGGACAAATTCTGGCAGCGCGTGACCGAGGGCATGAAGCTGAACGAGTTGTGGCATCAATTCCGCACCGATGCCCGTTCCAGCTACCAACTGTATTCGCGCGAGGTGGATCCCACGTGGAAGCCGGGAGTCGGCCGGGCGAAGCACTACTTCAACCTCGTGATCCAGTTCTTCTGGGCAGTCATCCTCAAGCTGACGCCGGCACGCCGAGTATTGCTGCTCATCGCACTGGTGTTGATGTTTTCTCCGTCAGGCGAAGCTACATGGCAGTCCAGCGAAGGCGGCGTCAGGATACTGACCTTTGACGGCCACTTCTGGGGCGCGCTATTGATGCTGATATTGCTGGTGCTCGAGGTTGGCGATCGGGTGGTCATGAAGCGCGACCTGCAAATCGCCAAGGAGATTCAGGCCTGGCTGTTGCCGCCGAATCCACCGCCAGTGCCTGGTCTTGAGGTCGCGTTTGCGACCCGCCCCGCCAATACCGTGGCTGGCGACTACTACGACGTCTTTCCGCGTCCGCCTTCCAACTCCTCCCTGGAAACATTCCTGATTGCCATTGCCGATGTCGCCGGCAAGAGCGTTCCCGCTGCGATGTTAATGGCGACTTTCCAGGCAAGCCTGAAGACACTGAGCGCGATTTCGGGCTCACTTACGGAGTTAGTCGGCAGGATGAACACATACGCGTGCAGCAACAGCCAGAATGGCCGCCGCTTTACAACGACATTCCTTGCTGAATACGATCCGTCGTCGCGGATCCTGACTTACGTCAACGCCGGGCACAACGCGCCCGTCCTGCGCCGGCAAACAGGAACAATCGAGCGCCTGGAGACGGGAGGCATTCCGCTCGGCATTCAGGAGAATGTGCCCTACGAGTCGGGTATGGTCACACTAAAGCCCGGCGACTGGCTGGTCGTGTTTACCGACGGCGTTATCGAGGCGGAAAACGGCCGGTCCGAAGAATATGGAGAAGTGCGCCTGCTGACCATGCTGAACGCCAACACGGCGGTGTCCCCTTCCGCACTATTGAGCGCGATTATGTTGGATCTCGACCACTTCGTAGGCACCGCCCCGCAGCACGATGATGTGACGTTGATGTTGCTGAAGGCGGCCTAGCGGTTAACCTGGTGGTGAGTGACTCCGTAGTCCACGATTGCAGACCTTGCCCCCTGGCTACTACGAACGTTCCTTCATGATAGAAACTTAGCTGATGCCATCCAACCGCTGGGAGGCCGTCATATTCGACTATGGGAGAGTGCTGAGCATCGCACCCTCGCGCGATGAATTGCAGCAATTCGCGGCTCTGGTTGGCGTTAGCGAACCGCCTTTCTACGAGATTTATTCGGCTACGCGCCACGAGTACGACTGCGGCCTTGCCGATTTTCACCAGCATTGGCAGGCCTTCGCCGAGGCAGCCGGTGTTGAGCTGCGTGCCGCGCAGGTGGAGCGCATTGCCGAGATGGAAACGCTCATGTGGCTGCGCGTAAATCCCGAAACGCTAGCCCTGGCGCGGGAGATTAAAGCTCACGGAGTGCGGATCGCCATCCTATCCAATATGCCGCACGACCTGCTGGCTTACGTTCGCCGCGAGTTCGACTGGCTTGACGAATTCGAAGTCAAAATCTGGTCCTGCGAGTTCGGCGCGACTAAGCCCGATCCCGCTATATACCAGCACTGCCTGAAAGCGCTCGGTTGCGAGGCGGGGAAGACGCTTTTCTTCGACGACCGTCTCAACAATGTAGAGGCGGCGCGGGCGCTCGGCATGGAAGCCCACCTCTTTGCGTCAGTGGAACAGGCAAGGGTGATTGTGCGGGCGGGCCTCGACAGTGGTAGCCGATAACAGGTTGCTCTTTTATTGGCTCGCTTGCGGTCCGTGCGCTAGACTCGTAACCTTTGGAGCAGTTCGTCCATTCTCCCGGGAGGGTTTTGCAATGCGCAGACGTGCAGCATTCTTGCTGGCGCTAGTCCTTGGTCTCATTCTCTCGTCTCCAGTCATTCACGCCCAAATGAAAGCTGGGGGTTCGGACACACACCCGTGGTGGCAGCATGCCGTGTTCTACGAAATCTATCCGCGGAGCTTCATGGACAGCACGGGTGACGGCATCGGCGACCTGAACGGCATCGCGTCCAAGTTGGATTACTTGCACGCGCTGGGAGTGGATGCCATCTGGATCTCACCGTGCTTCCCGTCGCCGCAGGTGGACTTCGGCTATGACGTCTCCGACTACGAGAACATCGACCCCAAGTACGGCACGCTGGCTGACTTTGATCGCCTGGAGAAGCTCGGCGCCGAGCACGGCATCAAGATCATTCTGGATTTCGTGGTGAACCACACCTCCGACCAGCATCCTTGGTTCATCGAGTCGCGTTCGTCGCGCGACAACCCCAAGCGCGACTGGTACATCTGGCGCGACGGCAAGGGGCCGAACAACCCGCCCAATAACTGGATCTCAACCTTTGGCGGCTCGGCGTGGCAGTGGGACTCGAAGACCAGCCAGTATTATTACCACTTCTTTTATCCCCAGCAGCCCGACCTGAACTGGCGCAATCCGGCCGTGGCTGACGCTATGTACGGCACCTCGCAATGGTGGTACAAGCGCGGCGTCGCCGGGTTTCGTCTCGACGCGGTGAGCACCTTGTTTGAAGATCCGAACCTGAAGGACAACAAGATCCTGCCGGGGAAGAACAAGCAGGGCGATCCCAACATGGACAACGAGAACAACGACAAGCTACCTGAGGTCCATGATGCGCTGAAAGGACTGCGCAAGGCTGCCGATCCATACGGGGCGGTTCTCATCGGCGAGACGTGGACGGACAACATTGCCGAGCTGAAGAAATACTACGGCGACAATCACGATGAGTTACAAATGCCGATGGATCTGATGCTGACCAAGCTCAAATTTTCCGCGCCGGTATTCCGCGAGCACATCGCCGCCGTCAATGGCACCGGAGAGTGGCCCACGTGGGTCATCAGCAATCACGACATCGTGCGCGCCTGGAACCGTTATGGCGACGGTAAGCACAATGACCAGATCGCCAAAGATATGGCGGCGATGTATCTGACTTTGCGCGGAACGCCCATCATGTATTACGGCGAAGAGATTGGAATGCAGAACAACGATCCCAAACGCAAGAAAGACGTGAAGGACCCGATCGGTCGCACCGGCTGGCCCAAGGAGAGGGGCCGCGACGGGGAGCGTACACCGATGCAGTGGAATGACACACCTAATGCCGGGTTCACCACCGGTATTCCCTGGAACGCCATTCCGGTTACCTACAGGACGTACAACGTGGCCGACGAGCTCAAGGATCCAAACTCCATCCTGAACTGGTACAAGGGCCTGCTGGCTCTGCGGCACACGAACGAGGCGCTGCTCAATGGCGACTACATCGCGCTGAATACGAGTGATCCCAATGTTCTTTCGTACCTGCGCAAGTACCAGGACAAGGCAGTGCTGGTCGTCATTAACATGTCGGCCAAACCGCAGACAGCGAAATTCGACCTGTCGCAGCAGGGATTCAGCCCGGGAGCCGCGACAACCCTCATGTCGACGCCAAAGGCGGAGGCAACGCAGAAAATGTCGGAAATCGCGCTACAGCCGTTTGCGGTGTACATCGGCGAAGTGACGAAGTAAGACAGTTGTCAGTGGCCAGTTGTCGGAAAAGCAAAGGCCCCACATTGCTGCGAGGCCTTTGTAGTTCTCAGTCCTTAGTTGTCATGGACCAGAGGTACTATCCACTAGCCACTGACCGCTGCTTTAGTACATTCCGCCCATGCCGCCGCCGCCGTGAGGCATCGCCGGTTCCTTCTTCTCTTCCGGAATTTCGGAAACCAGCGCTTCGGTAGTGAGCATCAGGGCCGCGATAGAGCCTGCGTTCTGCAGCGCGGTGCGCGTGACCTTGGTAGGATCGATGACGCCGGCCTTCACCAGGTCCTCGAACTTGTTGCTCTGCGCGTTGTAGCCGTAGTTGGCGTCCTTGGATTCCTTGATCTTACCGACTACGATTGCGCCTTCCTCACCCGCGTTCTCGACGATCTGACGCAGCGGCTCTTCCAGTGCGCGACGCACAATGTTGCCGCCGGTTTTCTCGTCACCCTCGAGTTTCAGGGCTTCGATAGCGTCGCCACAGCGCATCAGCGCCACGCCGCCGCCGGGAACGATGCCTTCCTCCACCGCGGCGCGGGTGGCATGCATCGCGTCCTCAACGCGGGCCTTCTTCTCTTTCATTTCACTTTCTGTGGCCGCGCCAACTTTGATAACGGCGACGCCACCGACCAGCTTCGCCAGCCGCTCCTGCAACTTCTCGCGGTCGTAGTCGCTGGTGGTCTTCTCGATCTGGCTGCGGATTTCCTTCACCCGGCCCTCGATGTCGGCGGCCTTGCCCTTGCCTTCAACGATGGTGGTGTTGTCCTTGTCGATGGTGACCTTCTTGGCCTGGCCGAGATCCTGCATCTGCACGTTCTCCAGCTTGATGCCGAGGTCTTCGGTGATGGCCTTGCCGCCGGTCAGGGTAGCGATGTCCTGCAACATGGCCTTGCGACGATCGCCGAAGCCCGGCGCCTTGACGGCCGCCACCTGCAGCGTTCCGCGCAGCTTGTTGACCACCAGCGTCGCCAGTGCCTCGCCGTCCACGTCCTCGGCAATGATGACCAGCGGACGTCCGCCCTTGGCGATCTGCTCGAGCAGAGGAAGCAGGTCCTTCATTGAGGAGATCTTCTTTTCGTGGATGAGGATCAGCGCGTTCTCCAAAACGGCTTCCATGCGCTCGGGATCGGTAACGAAGTACGGGGACAGGTAGCCGCGGTCAAACTGCATGCCTTCGACGACCTCCAGCTGGGTCTCCATCGTCTTGGCCTCTTCCACGGTGATCACACCGTCCTTGCCGACCTTCTTCATGGCCTCGGCGATGATCTTGCCGATGGTCTCGTCGTTGTTGGCCGAGATGGTGCCAACCTGGGCGATCATCTCGCCGGAAACCTTCTGCGAGTACTTGTCGATGGCGCCACCCTTGTGGTTGCCATCTTCGTCGAGGATGCCGCAAACGGCGGTCACCGCCTTCTCGATGCCGCGCTTCAGCGCCATCGGGTTGGCGCCGGCAGCCACGGTCTTGACACCTTCGCGGTAGATGGACTGCGCCAGGACGGTCGCAGTGGTAGTGCCGTCGCCGGCCACGTCGGAGGTCTTGGAGGCGACTTCGCGCACCATCTGAGCGCCCATGTTTTCAAGCGGGTCCTTCAGCTCGATTTCCTTTGCCACGGTCACGCCGTCCTTGGTGCTCAGCGGCGAACCGAACTTCTTCTCGATCACCACGTTGCGGCCCTTGGGGCCGAGGGTGACCTTGACCGCATCGGCCAGAACGTTCACGCCGCGCAGGATTGCCTGGCGTGACTCTTCACCATGCAGAATCTGTTTTGCCATTGTTATCTCCTAGTTGTCAGTGACTAGTAGCCGGCGGCTGCTCGTACTGACCTTATCTTTTGAAATTGGTTGTCAGTTTTCGTTTGTTTCTGACTTGCCAGTGCCTGCCATAGTCGATGCGGCCAGCGATCCATCACTGGCTACTGACTACTGGCCACTGACTACTTCTTTGCGGCGACTTCCTTCGCCTTGCCCGCGCCCTCCAGGATGCCCAGCACTTCCTCTTCACGCATGATCAGGAAGTCTTCGCCGTCGATCTTGATCTCGGTGCCGGCATACTTGCCGAACAGCACGCGATCGCCCGCCTTTACATCCAGCGGGAAAGTCTCGCCCTTGTCGTTGGTCTTGCCCCGGCCTACCGAGATCACCTCGCCCTCCTGCGGCTTGTCTTTCGCGCTGTCAGGGATGATGATGCCGCCGCGGGTCGTCTCCGCCTCTTCTACGCGGCGAATCACGATGCGGTCATGCAGGGGAGTCAGTTTTGTAGCCATGCTCAAACTCCTTTGTGATGTTCAGATTGGATTGCATTTGTTTTGCTGTGATGGGTCGCTTTCAGAACCTTCGTGGACTGCAGGGACAGTCCGTTTTTGCTCGAGGGGAGGCGCGTGCCAAAGTACCTAACAGTTTGTTAGCACTCACTTCCCACGAGTGCCAATAATAAGGGAACATCCCTAGGAAGTCAAGGGTATATGTGAGTGAGATTCGCTAAGATTTAACAGAACATTGAGCAATTGACAGATATATAGCTTTATAATCAATAGGTTAGCATTTATTGACAAAACTGGTGGTAAACGTTACCTCGCGGAAAACCCATCAAAGGTCGCGCTCACCTCTAAATCACTTTCAAAAAGCGGGAATCTGTTGTACAAATAGTTGCATCAAACTCGCAATTCGCGGCGAACTTATTTTTCGATCTCACTTATTCAGCCTTGACCTCCTTCGATGGTGGGGGAGATATCATTTAATCGGGAACTTCGGTGGGTGTGATCGTGCAAGTCTTCGGTGCTGTTCGCGTCTCTTCTTTCGGTCGGTTGTGGATAACTTTATGCCTGGCAGTGCTGCTTGCGCCGTGCCTTCCGGCAATTGCAGCAGCACAAAACGCCGGCGTAGCACCGGCGGCGGATCAGACAGCAAGCGAGGTTTTCCAGCGGGCACTTGAGTCACCGCAGGCGGATTCAAAGACATCGCCTTCGCCGCAAGGGGAAGATGCACATCCGCAGCCCCCGGCTCCCGCCGCTTCACAAACCCCAACGGCTGCTCAGATCGAGAAAGCTGCAAGCGCTGCAATTACCACCGATCCAGACGCCAAGCCGGTACCAGACACTTCTGCTCCTGTACAAGGCAATCAGGAGGTTGCGACCAAGAACCAAGAGCCGTTTCCGGCCAAGTACGACGTCTCCCAGATCGGCCATCGCAACGTCGGGTCGGGGCTGGATTTCTATTCCCTCGACCGTGAAATTGCACTGGGACATCAACTCGCCAGCGAAGTTGAGCGCAGTTGCCGGCTGGTCACCGATCCCCTCGTTACCGAATACATCAATCGTATTGGGCAGAATCTCGTGCGCAACTCGGATGCGCGCGTGCCGTTCACCATCAAGGTCCTCGACACCGACGAGGTCAACGCCTTCGCGTTGCCGGGCGGCTTCTTCTATGTGAATAGCGGTCTGATCCTTGCGGCAGACGATGAAGCTGAACTTGCTGGGGTAATGGCGCACGAGATCGCCCACGTCGCCGCCCGCCATGCGACCAAGAACATGACGCGGGCCCAGATCTGGAACATGGCGTCGATACCGCTCATCTTTGTTGGCGGGCCTGCGGCCTACATTATCAGTGAAGTGGCGTCGATCGCGATCCCCATGACCTACCTGAAATTCTCGCGTGACGCCGAGCGCGAGGCCGACCTGCTTGGGCTGGAATATGACTATGCCGCGGGATACGACCCGCACGCGTTCGTGGAGTTCTTTGAAAAGCTCAACCTGGATGGAACGAGGAAGCATAGCGTGCTGGCCAAGGCCTTCGCCACCCATCCCATGAATGCTGATCGCATCAAAGCGGCGCAGGACGAAATCCGCAAGTATCTGCCCGATCGGCCCGAATATCTGGTAGACACCAGCGAGTTCGAAAATGTAAAGGCCCGTCTGCTGGCCCTTCAGAATACCCGCCGCATCAGGGGCGGCAATGGAAATCGTCCCGTGTTGATACGGCACACGAGTTCTTCCGTCACAATTGACGATGCTGGTTCCAAGGGAGAACCGGGTCAGGGCAGCACCACAGCGGACCAGAAGGACGACGGACGCCCCACGCTGAAGAGAAATCCCGCTCCTGAATCAAATTGACGGCGCACGGTAAGCTACCAGTGTCTCGGGAAAGAAAGTGACCCGGCAGCCCACCACTTCTCCAACGGGAAAGAGCTTCTTCAATCGTGCCTTGGTAAGCAGGCGCAGGTGATCGTAGGGCGTCTTACCGAGGCGCTGCACCAGATCGCGCTGCGCTGTCTCCGGCAACAACTGGACGAACGGCAAGTGGTAGTGAGGGTCGACCGGATACCAGAAGTTAGGCGTGGTCACAAACCACCCCTTCCCCACCCGCTGCACTTCGGC
>Ga0335082_10005822_pt1 | contig 13480 bp, 17 predicted proteins | sample Lox_Sample_41_FD_206718 | JGI IMG/M metagenome (GOLD analysis project Ga0335082, IMG submission 206718) | Soil microbial communities from Loxahatchee National Wildlife Refuge, Florida, United States - Lox_Sample_4.1 | ecosystem: Environmental > Terrestrial > Soil > Wetlands | place: USA... | reverse complement strand
ACCCGGCCGCTGGTCCTGTTCGACGCCGAGCTCAGCGACGCGGAGCTCTCCGCGATCGCATCGATCGGCGGCCCAGGGGCTCCCGACCTGCTCGCCGTGCGCATGCGTGCCACGCGCAGCTGCCGCGCGATTCGCGCGCGCCTCGCCGCGGCGGGCATCCTGCCGCAGGTGGTGGACGGCAGCGCGATCCTCGACGAAGGAGCCGCGCTGGACGTGGGCGAAGAACTCGATGCGGTGCGGTTGGCGCGCGTCGCGGCGCGGCTCCGCGGCGCGGCCGGGTTTCCCGTCGCTGCGATCGTGCATCGCGGCCCGCGCGCGCCCACGACGATCGGCTTCGCGGCGGTTACGGCGGAGCAGCTCGCCAGGACCGGCACCTGGCCGATCGAGGAGCGTGTGGAGACGCGTCCCGCGCGCAACAGGCTCGAGTCGGTAACAGGGGCGGGGTTGATCGCCGGCAACCGCATCGAGGTCGAGTTGGACAACGCCACCGCGCGTCGCTGGGTGCAGGACGCCATCGCGGGCGCGAAGCAGCGCATCCATTTCCAGGTGTACATGGCGGCGGACGACGACGTCGGCAGCCAGATCGAAGCGGCGCTCGCCCAGGCGGGGGCGCGCGGCGTGGCCGTTCGGGTCGTCGTCGATTCGCTGCACGGTTTCTCGGGCTCCTTCGGCGCGCACAATCCCTTGCTCGACCGGCTCAAGCTCCGGCCCGGCGTGGACCTGCGTGTCTTGCGGCCGATCACGGGCCCGGCCTCGCTCGAAGCGCTCAAGCAGCGCGATCATCGCAAGATCATCGTCGTGGACAGCGCCGTCGCGCTCCTGGGCGGCCGCAATCTGTCGCACGAGTACTACAGCGGATTCGACGAGGTGCGGCTCACACCAGAGTCGCGGTGGCGCGAGGTCCCCTGGCTCGATGCCGGCGCGCGCGTGATGGGACCGGCGGTGGCGGAGCTGGATCGTTCGTTCCTTGGAGCGTGGCTCGAAGCCGGTGGCGCGCCATTCGAAGTCACGGCACCGCCGGCGGCCGGGTCATCGGCGGCGCGCGTCGTGGTCCATCATGGCTTGCGCGACGCGCACACGCTCGAAGCGTACCTGGCGCTCGTGGACGGCGCCCTGTCACACATCAACACCGTGAACGGCTTCCCGTTGATGCTCGAGATCGAGCACGCGCTGATCCGCGCGATCGGGCGCGGGGTGCGCGTGCGCTCGCTCGTCGGGAATCTCACGCCCACTCACAACGGCACGCTGTTCAAGGGACCCTGGAGCAGCGCCCGCGCCGCCGCGACCGAGTTCGTCCATTCGCGCCTCGATGGCATCGTGGCGGCGGGCGGCGAAGGCTACGTGTTCGCCGTCCCGGAGCAGCCGCAGTGGGCGCGGGGACTCGGCGTGATCCATCCGCACGTGCACGCCAAGCTGATGACCGTGGACGGACGGGTGTGCACTGTGGGCAGCGCGAATATGGATTTCACCGCCGGATATTGGGAGGACGAGGTCATGCTCGTGGTGGAAGACGCGGGCGTCGTCGCCGGCGTGGAGGCGCGTATCGACCAGCTGCTTGCGGGGTCCGAGCCGGTCAATCGCAACGATCCGGAATGGCAGCGCACGGCCAAGCGCCGCAAGTGGCTGCGGCGCTGGCCGGGCGTACTGTCGATCTGACCTTTAGACGCCGATCTTGGGCTTGAACGTCTGCTGCACCTTCGCTGCTTCTCGTGGGCTCAGCGTGGTCTTGAGCACCGTGCCACCGTATCCCCGGAAGCGATCGGCGACGCCGTACGGGTCGTTCACCGAAACGAGTGCCAGAACGGCCGAGGTGCCCGGCTGCACCATCCCCCCGACCTGTTTCACGTAATCTTCCGGCACGCCGTACGCCGCTTTCCAGTCATCGGCGTCGGTCGCCCCGATGACGGCCCCCACGCTGCCGACACTAGCCGCACCGACACCCATCGCCGCCGCCGCGGTCGCGGCGCTGACGCCCGCCGTGAACGGCGCCGCGAGGATGCCACCCAGCATGGCGCCGAGCAGCCCGCCATACGCGGCGCCCTGCCTCGGCGTCGGCTGCACGCTTTCATCGACACGCAGTTTGCCGCTCTCAGTCCGGTAGATCGCGACGGCGTCGTGCAGATCCACCTTGCCTTGCCAGTTGAGTTCCTCGAGCTGCCCCAGCACCTCAGCAGCGCGGTGCTTGCCTGCAAAACCAACTGCTATGAGGTCCCGCATGTTAACCTCCTGTTGACGTCCGTAGATGGCTCACTTCTCGTAGCGTGTTGCCGCGGCATCGAATGCCTCGTTGAAGTGGCGAGCCGCCTCTTCCATGGCCGCTTGTGATTTCGCGCTGTATTTCGCTTGCTTCGCTTCCGCGGAGCGCGCCCGTGCGAGGGCGATCGACTCCTGTAGCTTTGCCCACTGGTCGTGACGCTTCATCCCCCGCTCGGCTTCGACCTTATCGGACCGCGCCTTCCACAGCGTGAGCTTGGCTTCAGCCTTATCGAGGCGCGCGCTGAATTCATTGTTGGTAGCTTCGTCCCAGGCTGCGAGGCGTGCATCCAGCCGCTCGACCCCCGCTTTGAGGTTGTCAATCGCGGTCGCCACGTCGGCCTTGGTGGCGGCATAATCCGCCGCGGCCGCGCGTTTGAGCTCGGCAATCTGTTGCTTGATCTTTGCCTGGGTGGCCGTCAGGCCGGAGATCGTGTTCATGTCCGCGTGCGCCTGCCGCGCCCTTGCATCGGCCTTCAGCACGTTCAGCTTGGCTTCCGACTCCCTCAGTTCGGCCTCGAACTTTTCGACGGCGAGGTCCTTGTTCGGTTCTGCTCGTGCAGTCGTCATGCTCCACCTCCCGGTGCTTCATCATTGTTTCGATGGTTACATGCGTTCCTTTTTCTTTGCGGCGAGCCCAATCTCGGGAGAGTAGTCTCGCGAGCGTGAATTGATCGTGAGTTGGTCATGAGTATTTCTAAGACAAAACTGCCGGGCAGCGCGCTAGGGCTCGCCGCCCGGCTTCCGACCGTTGCTTCGCGACTAGCTCACAAACTTCAGTGCGCTACCGCCTCTCCGAGATGGCTGACGACCGCCGTCTTCGCCGCCGAGAGTTTGTAGGCGGCGATCAGGAGCAGCACGCCACCGGCAAGTGCGAAGCCGGCAATCAGTCCCATGAGCGCCGCCAGTGTGATCGGGGGTTTCACAAGTGCGAACACGCCGCATACCGTCGAGAGAATCCCGAATGCGAGCGTCCATCCCCACGGGGCGCCGATGTCGCGCTCCACAATGGAGCCATAGATGGCAAGCGCGCCCGTGAAGAACAGCCACCAGGCGGCCCAGACCACCGCGAACGTGAGGGACAAGCCGGGATAGTAGTACAGTGCCGCCACCCCGAATGCCACACCGATCAGTCCGCTCACGCTCAGTACCCACCAACGCTTGAAGATCGGACGTAGCTCGAAGCCGTGCACGAGCTGGGTAATCCCGTTCGCGATCGCCCAGAATGCGATCACGAATGCAAACACCGCGACCGACTCCAGCGGACGCCACACAATCAGCGCGCCGATCGCGATTCCGAACAGCCCCCGCAGCACCAGCGCCCACCAGGTGCGCCGGTATGCGGATTGGATGATGTCGGTTGCCATAGGAAGCCTCCTGCCGCGCGTGGCGCGGCGGAACCGGGTTTTCACAACGCAGGCGTACGCTTCACGCCAGCCGAGTGAAAGGTCAGCAGGATGTTGTGAAGCGACTCGCAAGCCGGCGTGTGGCTCTCTTCACTCTCTGGCGGTTGGTGTTCGCGGGTCGTTTCGTTCGCCTCTGGTCGGAGCGGCGATCGGCGTGGCAGCTCACGGCGATGAGCAGTGGGAGACCGTGCCGCTCGAGACGCCGGGCCTGTGAGATCAGACGACACCGCGCTAGAATGGCGACCGAGCCCCCAAACGCGGCGCCAACCATGCCCGACAAGAAGTTCCTGTTCGTCTCGCTCGACGGCCTGATCGCGGACATCGCGTGGCAGGTGGTGAAGGAAGGCCACGCCGTCAAGCTGTTCATCGAATCCCCGGCCGAGCGTGAGATCGGCGATGGCTTCGTCCCGAAGACCGACGACTGGGAGCGGGACGTGAGCTGGGCCGACGTGATCGTGTTCGACGACGTGCTGGGCCAGGGCACAAAGGCGGCCCGGTTGCGAGCCGCGGGGAAGCTCGTGGTGGGCGGCACGCCGTACACCGACCGGTTGGAGGATGACCGGGCGTTCGGCCAGCAGGAGCTCAAGGCCGCGGGTGTGTCGATCATCCCGCAGGACAACTTCACGTCGTTCGCCGAGGCCATCGCGTTCGTCGAGGCGAATCCAAATCGTTACGTCATCAAGCCGAGCGGCGCCGCCCAGAATCTCAAACAGCTGCTGTTCGTCGGGGAAGACGAGGACGGCAAGGACGTCATCCAGGTACTCGACGACTATCGTCGCGCCTGGGCCGACCGCATCAAGGAGTTCCAGCTGCAACGGCGCATCGTTGGCGTCGAAGTCGCGGCCGGCGCATTCTTCAACGGCACCGAGTTCGTGCTTCCCATGTGCGTGAACTTCGAGCACAAAAAGCTCTTCCCTGGAGATATCGGGCCTTCCACCGGGGAAATGGGCACGACCATGTATTGGAGCGAGCCGACGCGGATCTTCAATGCGACGCTCAAGAAGATGGAGCACAAGTTGCGCTACGAGCGCTACGTCGGCTACATCGACGTGAATTGCATCGTCAACTCGAACGGCATCTTCCCCCTCGAGTTCACGGCGCGGTTCGGATATCCCACCATCAGCATCCAGCAGGAGGGCATGCTCACCCCGATCGGGGAATTCCTCTACCGCCTGGCCGAAGGCTCCATCACGACGTTTCGCGCCCGCAGCGGATTTCAGGCCGGCGTCCGCATCGTGGTCCCGCCCTTTCCGTTCAGCGACGCCGAGACGTTTGAGAAGAACTCGAAGGATGCGGTGATTATCTTCAAGAAGCCCGGCCGGGAGGGCGTCCACATCGAGGACGTGAGGACCGTGAACGACGAATGGCTGGTGTCGGGGACGTCGGGCGTGGTTCTGATCGTCGTGGGGCTCGGCACGACCATGAAGGCGGCACAGCGGCAAGCCTATGGTCGCATCGACAACATCCTGATCCCCAACATGTACTATCGCACCGACATCGGCGATCGCTGGTACGAGGACTTCGACCGCCTGCATACCTGGGGCTATCTCAGGGATTGAGCCGGAGCCCGAGGAGGGAGCCATCATGTGCCGCAACATCAAGACGCTCGCCAACTTTCAACCGCCCGCGACGGACGACGAGATTCGTGCCTCGGCGTTGCAGTTCGTCCGGAAACTCAGCGGCACGACGCAACCGTCGCGCGCCAACAGCGCCGTGTTCGACGCCGCGGTCGATGAAGTGGCGGCCATCGCGCGGCGCCTGATCGACTCGCTGACCACGAGCGCCCCGCCCCGGAATCGCGAGCAGGAGGCGCGCAAAGCCCACGAACGTGCTGTGAAGCGCTTCGGTTGATGGGGAAGCCCGCATGGATGACCGTCGCCCGCCACTGAGCCCCGCGTCCTTTTGGGCTCGCGTCAGTGTCGACGTCGACTTCGGACTGCGGCGCGGGGCGTGGTATCGCGTGGTGGCCATGACGCCTGAAACCGTAGTGCTCGACGTGCACGGCCAGGCCATCGAGGCCCCTCGAGTGGCAATCGAGGTGGTGGATTCGCTGCCCTTTCAATGGGCTGTCGTGCCGCGGCCTCGCAACGCCTCCTTCATGATCCCGGCGAGCTGGGGAGATCACTACGGCGTGTGCCCGCACTGCGCCTACCGCGCGCCGCTGTTCGGTGCCCCGGCCGTGCTGCAGTGTCCGGGGTGCGGGTTGACGTTCGTGGTGGGCTGGGAGGAGCGCTATCTCGGACGCAACAGCGGAGCGGCGTAAGAGCTCGCGCACGCCGCTATGCGCTGGCTCACACTCCGGGCGGTGTGGGCTACGTCCTTGCCTCTGCGGAGTGAGTTTCCTATAGTCGCGCGGCTCTGACCGGGACCATCGGATGACGCCGGCACTGATCGCGCTCCTCGCATCGAATGCGCTTCCCATCGCGGGCGTGCTGCTGCTCGGCTGGAAGGTGTTCCCGCTCGTGCTGTTGTACTGGCTCGAGAACGTCGTCGTGGGCGGGTATACCGTCGCCAAGCTGCTCACGGCGCAGCCGGACCAGCCGGTGGACTGGCTGGCGAAGATCTTCCTGGTGCCGTTCTTCATCTTTCACTTCGGCATGTTCACGTACGGCCACGGCGTGTTTGTGTTGAGTTTGTTCGGGCCGAAAATCGGACACTCGTTCGACTTGTGGGCGAGCGTGCCGAGCGTGATTCGCGACAACAATCTCGGATGGGCCACCGCGAGCCTGGTCCTGAGCCACGGATTCTCGTTCTACTCGAATTATCTCAGGAACGGCGAATACCGTCGCGCCAGCTTGAGCGTGCTCATGACGCAGCCGTACAGTCGCATCGTGGTGCTGCACCTCACCGTCTTATTCGGTGGGTGGATCGTGATGGCGCTCGGCTCACCGATCTACGCGCTGGTGCTCTTGGTGGTGATCAAGACCGTGGCCGATATGCGGGCGCATCGCGCCGAGCGGCGCCGCTTTGCCGCGCGGCCCGAGTTGGCAACCGCCGGGGTCCACGTGATGGCGGGGTGATCGTACGTTGACGAATCACCGCACCGTTCGTTGCGATGCCCGCCGAGCTGGCATACGTTCCCGGTATGGTCCGCGGACAACCGGAGAGCTGCACATGATCACCGCAATGAATCGGATCTACGTGGCACCGGAATACGCCGAGCAGTTCGAAGCGCGCTTCCGGACGCGCGCCGGTCTGGTGGATGGAATGCCCGGGTTCGTCTGGAACAAGGTGCTGCGTCCCGTAAATCCCGGGGACCCCTACGTGGTCATGACGCTCTGGGAGTCGCGTGCCGCGTTCGACGCGTGGGTCAGATCGGATGCGTTCACGCAGGGGCACGCCCGCTCGGGCACGCTCCCGAAGGCGGCCTTCCAGAGGCCCAGTCAGCTCGAGCTGCACGAGGTCTTCACGGACTCGAGTCAACCCGATCTCGCGCCCGAGCCGCGCGGCAAGCCGGTCCAGTTTCATGGACCGGCCGCGTAGCGCGTTCAGAGCGGCGCCGTTTCGACAAATGCTTTGAGCCGTGCGGCCGCGCCATCCCATTGCGCCGCGACGTGATCGAGAAACTGTCTCGCGACCTCGAGTCGCTTTGCGTTGAGGTCCCAGATCTGCTCCCGTCCCTGACGCGCGTGACGCACCAGCCCCGCCGCGTCCAGCGCGTAGAGATGCCGCGTGATCGCCTGCCGGGTGACGCCGGTCCCTTCGCTCAAGCGGGTAATCGAGAGCGGGCCCTCGGCGGAGAGCCGCCGCAGCAACCTGAGCCGCGTGACGTCGCCGAGGGCACTGAACACGGGGACGGCATCCCGCTCCCGGGGAACCGCGGAGCCCCGGCTACGCGACATAGCGTTCGAGATCGCGGATCTTTCCGGTCCACCCACCGGCGTTCATCCGGAAGGCCTCGGCGCGGCGCGCATGCGGGATTCGGTCGAAACCGGATTCGACGATCGTGACCGTCGTGCCGTCGGCGGCGTCCTCGAGCCGGAACTCGACGAGCGTGGTCGGCTCGGCGGAGTAGTCTACCTTCGGGTCGATGGCGTAGGGATGCCAGCGATACGCGAAGTAGCGCTCGGGCTCGATGCGCTGGACCTGCATCTCGATCTTGAGCTGCTCGTATCCCGGCTTCGTAATCCGTCCCCTCGTGGTTTTGCCCTCGACGAACGCACTATCCAGGTCCATCTGAAACCAGGCGGAGAACTGCTTGGCGTCGGAGATCGCCTGCCAGACACGGGAGCGCGGCGCGCGCAGCACAACGTGCTTTTCGATGCGATCGGTGCTGGCGGCGCTCATGGTCGGCTCGGTTTTGGTGGTCATGTGCGGGTCTTCCTTTCAGCGGATCCGGTGAAATGGGAGATGGCACCCGTAATCATGCAACCAGTGTGTTGCATATTCTACGCGCCGAACCGGCAATGCGCAACTGGTATGTTGCGTATTAGCGGCTGCCAGGCACGGGGGAGAAGCTGGCGAAACCAGTGGCGGCGATACACTGTTTACCCCCGAGCGCAGCGCCATCGTGTTCGCCGCGCCGAGGAGGTGAGGATGGGCGTCATCCCGCTGAGTGATGCTTCGCGCGCACCGCGTCGCTTTCCGATCGTCACGGTGACGATCATCGCGCTCAACGCGTTCGTGTTCATCCTCGAGCTGAACGGTGGCGACGCATTCGTGAGTCGGTGGTCGGTGGTCCCGGCCAACATCGTGGCCGGGCACGACTGGATCACGATCGTGACGGCGATGTTCATGCACGGAAGCTGGTCACATATCATCGGCAACATGGTCTTCCTCTGGGCGTTCGGCCCCGAGATCGAAGACGCGATGAATCCCGTGCGGTACCTGATCTTCTATCTGCTCGGCGGAGTGATCGCGTTCCTGGCGCAGATCGCCGGCGACCCCAGCTCGACCGTCCCCAATCTCGGGGCGAGCGGCGCGATCGCGGCCGTCATGGGCGGCTTCATCGTGACCTATCCGCGCGATCAGATTCGCTCGGTGGTGATACTCATATTCACCGCGCGCATCACGTTCATTCCCGCCGCACTGCTGATCGGGGTGTGGTTCGTGCTGCAGTTCGTGAGCCTCGGAAAGGTGAGCGCCTCACCGCAGCCCGGGGGCGTCGCGTACCTGGCTCACGTCGGGGGCTTCATCTACGGAGCCGCCACGGTGCGGTTGTTCGAAGACCGGAGACGCGTCAACGACGATCAACCGGTCTGACCGGACCGGCGTGCGTTGAGCCAAGCCGGTTGATATCGACGTTCTCCAGAATCCGGGTTGCGTAGCCACCGGCGGCCACGGCAATCATCGCGCGGCCCATGTTCTCCGCTGTCGTCACATGAGTCGGCGCCAGCCGGCGGATCAGGGGATAGAATGGTCCCAGCACCGCGTAGAGGGCGCGATTGACGCGCGACTTGATGCGCGCACCCGGGCGCGGCCGGATGAAGCCGGGCCGGAACATGTAGCCCTCGAGCGGGAGCGCGAGAATCGCGTTCTCCGTCTCACCCTTGACGCGGGCCCACATTTGCCGGCTGCGGCCCGAGCTGTCCGTGCCCTCCCCGGTGACGTAGCAGAACACGGCACGCGGGTGGGCGGAGGCGAGCGCCCGCGCCAGTGCGAGGGTGAGATCGTAGGTCTGGCGCCGGTAATCCGCCTCGCTCAGGCCGACCGACGAGACGCCAAGACAGAAAAAGCACGCGTCCACGGGCGCGAGCTCCGCGGCCAGGCCGCTAAAGTCCAGGAAGTTCACGTGCTGTCGCTCACGCAGCTTTGGGTCACGCACCGCGAGCGGCGAGCGGACGATGGCGAGTACCGAGCTGACGCGCGCGTCGGCCAGGCACTCGTGGAGCACCCCGTCTCCCACCATCCCGGACGCGCCGAGCAGCAGGACGTTCACGCGGACTCGGCAGACCTGTTCATAATGATCAGTGTTCTTCGTATCCTTCCAGCCGATTGACACACATACATCCGGCCCACATCATCCTGCCGCGCGAATCCGGTGGAGGCGTGGAGACCATCGAATGCTGGGCACGTTTGAAGACGAGCGCAAATGTGCCGTTGCGGCGTGGAGGGTGGTACCGGGTCATCTCCCACACGACGCTCGAGGCGGTCGTCCAGATCGAGGGGGGCACGCCGGTGGGTGTGCCACGCCCCTACCTCGATATTCGCACGCAGCGCCCGGCGGAATGGACCGTGCTTCGGAATCCCGCGGTGGCGGCCCGCACGCCGTTCGCCTTCCGGCGCGGGTACCTCGTGTGCCCCGGTTGCAGCGAGCGCGTGCCGCTTCCCCAATCGCACGTGCAGGAGCAGCTCTGCCCCCGCTGCAACCATATCTTCCCGATCGGCTGGGCCGAGCGCTATCTCGAGTAACTACACCTTGGCCGTGGACCGGGCGCCCGCGCCCGCCGCGCCGCCGTCTCCCCGCGCCGCGCGCTCGAGCTCCGCGATGTTGATCTTCTTCATTTTCAGCATGGCCTCCATGGCCCGCTTGGCGCCCGGCGACTTCTCGTCCTGGGCGAAGAACTGCTCCATGCGGGGCGTGACCTGCCAGGAGAGCCCGTAGCGGTCCTTGAGCCAGCCGCACTGCTGCGCGGTGGGATCGCCGCCCGCGCTGAGCCTGTCCCAGTAGTAATCGATCTCCTCCTGGTTCTCACACTGGATCTGGAACGAGACGGCCTCGGTGAACTGGAACATCGGCCCGCCGTTCAAGGCCGTGAACGGGTGGCCGTCGAGCTCGAATGCCACGGTCATGACCGATCCCGCGGGACGTCCGTGCACTTCCTTTCCGGCGTCCGAGTAGCGGCTGATCGCGGCGATGCGGGAATGCTTGAAGATGCTCGTGTAGAACCGGGCGGCGTCTTCGGCTTCGTTCGCAAACCACAGGAATGGTGTGATGCGCTGCGGTGTGGCCATGGTCTTGTCTCCGTTGTGTTCTCTAGGCTTGTCTATGTGTACCACTCGAACCGATACGCCAGCTCCGGTCCTTTGGCTCCCTGGTACGCGAGCTGCGCAACGAGCAGGGCGAATGGCTCGGTATAGCGGGCCACGCGGAGGGGGCCTGCGTCCACTGGCTCGAATCCCACGTCGCCGATCAAGCGCGCGGCGATTTTCTTGCTGCGGGTATCGTCCCCGCAATAGGCGAGGCTCGGTTTCGTCTTCCTGCGCCGCGCCTCGTACACCCCGAACAGGACTTCGCTCGGCACCGTGTTGAAGGCGGACACGATGCGGGTTTCGGGAAGGCGCTTGGCCAGCTCTTCCGCCCCCGACGACGTGCGGCCGACCACGAGATCCGTGTCCTCCTCGTTCATCGGAAGAGAACACGTGAGCAGGACTTTTCCCGACAGGTCGCCTGCCTGGTGCAGCACGTCGTCGAAGCGCAGCCAGTGTACCGCGAGCAGCAGGGCATCGGCCTGCGCCGCCGCGTCCGCCGGCGTGCCCGCGCGCGCGGTTTGGCCCGCTCCGCGGGCGAGGCCCTCGAGCTTCTTGCTGTTGCGCGCATAGCTGAAAACGACGGCGTGCCCCGCCCGCGCGAGAATCGTCCCGAGTTTCCCGCCCATCAATCCCGAGCCGAGAATGCCGACGCGCATCGCCCCTCGTTGCAATGGTGCAGCTGTAGTCGTAGTGCCCGAAGGATGGAAACTATTGGAGAACGGCTCGCTCAGCGAATAATGCAACCACCACGATGGCGGAGAACGGGGTGGAAGGGCTCGATCCGCAAACCGGTCGAGCCCGCCGAGCTGCTGGAGTTCGCGAGCGGCTACTGCGACTGAGGGGCTTGCTCAGCCCGCTCGCTCGGGCCGAATACGGGGTCCGGATCGCACAGGCGTGCCGCAGAGACGCGAGCGGGCGTCACAGCCGTGAAGCACGGCTGGGCGATTGGTGCCGCGTTCCCGATGCACCCGGCAAGGCCAAGCGGCACGACGAGCAGCATCCACGAGCAGCGTTTCATAGACCCTCCGTTCACGCGGCCGCTCCGAGCTTCGCGCTGAATTGAGGAAGCGCGCGGTACAACGCGGTCCGCAACGCGACATCCCGGGGATCGCCGGTCAGGACCGCGCCCATCTGAGCGGTCACGTATCCGTATCCGATACCGGCGTCCGGATCGGCGAAGCCCATCGCTCCGCCCGCCCCCGGGGCGCCAAACGCCGTCTCACTCCCAAACGCCCAGACGGGAGACGGCTTCATGAAACCGAGTGAGAACCTGACGTCGGCCTTCAAGCATTCGTCATGGAAGCCGTGGCTCGAAGGTCGCGCGGGCGCCTGGAGCGCGCGCAAGGTCTCCTGCGTGAGCCCGAGCGCTTCCCCTCCATTGGCGAACACGCCATAGGCGTGCGCGATCGCGCGTGCGGTGCCCACGCCGCCGCCTGATGGCACCTCGAGCGCACGGGCGTAAATGCGCTCCGGGTCCAGATACACGTTCGTGCCCGGATTGACGTTCAGGGCCCGGTAAATCCTCGACCCGTGATTGAACGCCGCGACCGCGAGCCGGAACGGAAATCCCACCAGCATCGCGAGCGGGCTGGACGCGGCGAGCGTTGCCAGTCGCGAGTTGGGAATCGAATCGGGCAGCCCGATGTAGAAGTCGATGCCGAGTGGCCGCGCGATCTCCTCGTGGAAGCACTGCCCCAGACTGCGATGCTGGGGGTCGACTCGACGCAACAGCTCGTTTTCGTAGAAGCCCAGCGTGAGCCCGTGATACGCCTGCCGCGTCCCGGGCGGCCACTCGGGCTTCTGGCGCGCGAGGATGACCGCGAGACGGTCGAGATCCGCCACCACCTGGCGATCCACGGGCTCGTTGATGGCGTACAGGCCCGCCTGATGCGCCAGCAGCTGGCGGACGGTGACGGCTCCCTTCCCGTTCTGTGCGAACGCCGGCCAGTAGCTCGCCACCCGCTCCTCGTAATCGAGCCAGCCGCGGGAATGCGCGATCGCCAGCGTCATCGCCGCGAGACCCTTGGTCGCCGAGTGCACGACGACCATCGTGTCCTCTTCCCAGGGCTCGCGGGTGCTCTTGTTGCGCATGCCGCCCCAGAGATCCACGACGTTCTCGCCGTGACAAAACACGGCGCAGGCGCCGCCCAGCTCGTGACGCCGCGCGAAATTTTCGGCAAAGGCATCGCGCACGGCTTCAAACCCCGGACTGACGCGACCCTCGATCCGTGCCTCTGGTGTTCGATCCATGGTCAGGACCTCGTTGCGAGCGCGCCGCGCAGCGCGTCCGCCAGGAAGCGGCGCAGGATCGCGAGCACCGCCCGGGGCTGCTCGTCGTGAGCATTGTGCCCGGCCAGCTCGACGATCTCGAGCCGCGCGTACGGCAGGCGATCGGCGATGATCGCCTGATGTTCTGGGGGAAACAGGAAGTCGTGACGGCCCGCGAGCACGAGGGCCGGCACGTCAATTTCGCGCAGCCGATCCATCACGTTCCAACCGGTCAGTAACCGGCGGAACGCGAATACGTGAGCCTCGGGCCGTCGCTGGATCCGCAGTACGCGGAGCAGACGGCGTGGCGTCCATAAACCACCGTGATAGAAGTACGCGCCGCCAAAGCGCCGGACCAGGGGAGCGACCTCGGCCGGCAGCAATCGCCCGTTGTAGACGCGGTGGGCGGCGTGCACGACCGCGGCGCTGGCTCCGCGTTTGGCGAGGATATTGGCGGCATTGTGCTGGATCCACCACGCGTCGGCGCCCGTGTCGAGCAGCAGCAGCTGCGAGACCCGCTCGCGATACCGCAGCGCGTACTCGAGCGCGACGTGGCCGCCAAACGAGTGGCCCAGCACGGCCCATTCATCGAAGCCCAGCGCCTCGCGCAGGGCGTCCGCGTCGGCGGTCAAGTTGTCCCA
>Ga0335082_10005819_pt1 | contig 13490 bp, 15 predicted proteins | sample Lox_Sample_41_FD_206718 | JGI IMG/M metagenome (GOLD analysis project Ga0335082, IMG submission 206718) | Soil microbial communities from Loxahatchee National Wildlife Refuge, Florida, United States - Lox_Sample_4.1 | ecosystem: Environmental > Terrestrial > Soil > Wetlands | place: USA... | reverse complement strand
CGCTTACGAAGACGCCCTTCCGCTCTCTTCACGAACCACGGAGAGCTTTAACGGCACAGTGAGGTCGGCGGAAAGGCGAATGGGGATTTCGTAGTCACCCAGAGTTTTGATGGGCTCATCGAGATGAATTTTGCGGCGGTCAACGTTCAGGCCCTTCGCCTTCAGCGCTTTCTCGAGTTGCATGTTCGTGACGGAACCGAAAAGCTTGCCCTCCTCGCCACTGCGCATCGATATCGTAAGGGATACGCCAATCAGCTGATCGCCAACGGCCTGGGCGTTCCTCATGATTTTCTGTTTTTGATCCCCGACGACTTTTTTCTGGTGCTCAAAGGTTTTGAGATTTTTCTTATTGGCCTCCAGCACCAAGCCGCGCGGCAACAGGTAATTGCGCGCGAAACCGTCACGCACGCGCACGACTTCTCCGATCTTGCCCAAATCCGCGATGTCCTCTTTGAGAATAACTTCCATATTTCCTCCACTAGGATGCCTGGCTGGGAGTGAGATTATTCTTTCTTAACCGACGAAAGTCACCCCAGAGATCGAAAAGCCCCAAACCAACAACCATCAGCGTAAAAATTTGTTCAAAGGCAATGAGCACGTAAGTAACACCGCGCAGGAAACGCGGCACATTATTCTTATGGAAAAAATAGGCGATAATGGCCAGTCCCTGGATGAAGTAGCACGCCCCGATCACCAAAAGTATATTGACCGCAAATATCCTCATCAATTCCAAGCCGGGGATAAATAGCACAAAACCACACGCGATCAGACCCCAGACAAGCGGCTCCGGCGCTTTCCACTCCCGGAAGTTTCCAACGGACAGCCATTGAGCGCGCCGTTCCGGAAATCGGCGACAGAGAAAAACAACATTGATCAGCACGATCAAACCGAGACTTACGAAAAGCAAACCCGGCAGAAACTGGAGAGTTGTTTCCACGATTTGGGGGATTCGCTCCTTCAGCAGATCCAGACTGTCTTTGGGAAATCCCATTTTTTCGTGAATCTGCATTGCCGCCGCAAGATTTTGGCTTAAGCTTCTGTGGAAATCCTGGACCATTGCAGCCCAGGAACCATAGAGATAAAACAAGATCCCTACCGTTAGGGCGAAAATGACACCGGCAATTCCCGATACTAAAAGTTCAATCGAGCGAAGCCGCCCCAGCAAACCGAACAATAGAAGTGTCATTAACGCGAATATCCCATAAATGAGCGCCAGCTCTTCTCCCGCTAGGACAATAAAAAGAATCATCCCAGTCACGACCAACCCGACTCCCCAGCCGATTCCAAATCTGAAACCAAAGGAGAGCACGGGCTGAGGTACAAGCGGTATCAAAACGACGCCCGCCGGCGGCACGGTGACGCCACCGATCAACAGCAGCGCCGTGGAGGCCAAAGCCAAAAAAAACCTTCCGATGACTTCTAGCCGTCGCATAGAAAAACGTTTGAGAAGATAGTTTAGTTTTTGGCAGTAGTAAATGGAAGCAGCGCAACGCTGCGAGCTCGTTTGATGGCCGTCGTCAATAGCCGCTGGTGATGAGCACAATTGCCGGTGATCCGGCTTGGGGTCATCTTGCCCCGTTCAGTGACAAACTGCGAAATCGTCTTGATGTCTTTATAATCGATTTTGAGTGTCTTATCGGCGCAAAAACGACACACCTTGCGCCGAAACATAGGCCGGCGGCGAGGGCCGCCTTTTTCATCGTCTCCCCGTTCACGACTTGGTCTTGCGCCCATTTCTCTCTGTGCCATGGGTCTAACTCCCTTGCTTTCCCCTCATCGCTGTTAACACGTCTATTCGGTTTTTGATTCCGTTGGTTGCTCCGAGACGGGAGCGGCGGAAAGTTTTGTTTGCTCTTCCAAGGAACCTTTAGACGCCGATGAGGCTGCGGCCGGAACCTCCTCCTCCGCGCGCACGGTCAAATAACGCAAAATACCGTCGGTGAGCTTCAAGTTTCGTTCCAATTCTTCAACCGCTCGCGCCGACGATCGGTATTGAAACAAGGTGTAGAGGCCTTTTCCTTGTTTTTCAATCCGGTAAGCGAGATCACGCATGCCCCATTCATCGACATGGGACACCGTCCCCGCTTGTCCCTCGACGACCTTCTTAAACCTCTCGATGAACTCTTTCATCCGTGGTCCCTTTTCCGGATGGACCACGAAAAGGGTTTCATATAGCGTCACTGTCTTATTGCCCTCCATAGCGAATTGGTTTGTCTACCATAGCCTTGTGGCGTTTACAATCGACACAACCCATCAAGGCGCGCGATTAAACCGCTCCATGGCGCGTTGGCCGCCATCCTTCAACAAAGTCAAAGCCGCCTCGGCGGCCCGAGAAACTAAATCACTCAGCTCGCTGACCTCCTGGGAATTGAACGGCTCCAATACGTAATCCTCTGCGTTCACGCCCTCTGGAGGTCGTCCAATGCCGATTCGAATGCGATAAAACGGCGCGCCAGCAACGCTTTCCATGATCGACAGCAAGCCCCGATGACCACCGGCGCTCCCTTTGGGGCGAATTCGTATACGGCCAAAGGGCAAATCCAAGTCATCGTAAATGGCAACGAGGTCTTGCGGGGATGCCCTAAATTCACGAATCAGCCCTTTGACAGCTTGCCCGCTACGGTTCATGTAGGTCTGGGGCTTGACCAGTAAAATCTTTTCACCGCTGCTCGACCACTCGCCCGTCAGGGCGTTGCATAGTTTCTTTTTTACGACCACTTCGTTCTGCATGGCAATGTGATCAATAACCAGAAACCCAAGATTGTGGCGCGTTCGCTCGTATTTCCTCCCGGGATTCCCCAGGCCAACGAGCAGCTTCACCAATCAAATCCCCGAATACCCAAGACACAATCGCTCAGGACTCCGCACCGCCCTCCTGTTTCTGTTCTCCCTCTGCCGGCACAGCGACCGCTTCCTCGGCCACCGGTGCGGCGGTCGGTGTCGGAGCCTCTTCAACTGTCGGCGGCACCACCGTGACCAGCGCGAAATTCGATTCATAAATCGCTGTTACACCCTCGGGCATGGGAAGGTCCTCAACGTGCACGGCATCTCCGATATCCAGAGCGCTAACATCCACGTTGAAAAATTCCGGAATATCCAACGGCAAGCATTCCACTTCGATTTCACGCACGACTGGTTGAAGAATACCGCCACGGACAACACCGGCCGCCTTGCCCACAAAATGAAGCGGCGCGCGCACCTGAATCTTTGCCGTCAAATCAACCTCATAAAGATCGGCATGAACCACATCGCCGCTGATGGGGTGAAACTGCATCTCCTTGACGAGGGCCACTTTATCCGCCAAGGCGGGAGACCCCGACTTCAAGCGCACCAAATGTGAGCCTTCAAGGCCGGCGACACGACTTGAAAAATCTTTCTTGTTTAACTCCAGCGCAACGGCCTGCGTCTTGGGACCATATAAAATGCCAGGAATCTTCCCCGCGCTGCGGAGACGCCGGGCGGTCCGTTTGCCGCCCACTTCACGGGCGTCGACTTGTACTTCGAGAGTTTCCAACGGAACGTACCTCCTCCGGTATTGCTAGTAAAAATTTCCTTTAGACAAATAGAGAACTGATGGACTCTTCCTCGTGCGTGCGTCGAATGGCCTCTCCGATCAGATGGGCCACCGACAAAACTTTGATTTTATGACAGCGTTGGGCTTCCGGCCCGAGAGGAATTGTGTTCGTAACGATCAATTCCTCCAACGGCGACTCGGCAATACGTTCGATGGCCGGCCCCGAAAGCACCGGGTGCGTACAACAACCGAGAATTTTTCTCGCGCCGTCTTTTTTCAACGCGTCGGCCGCCATCGTGAGCGTACCAGCTGTATCCACCATATCATCCAGCAAGATCGCGATTTGATCCTTGACTTCGCCAATGATGTTCATTTCGGCAACGACGTTGGGCCCCACTCTGCGTTTATCGATGATCGCCAACGATGCGTCCAAACGCGCCGCGATGGCCCGCGCCCGCTCGACGCCCCCGGCGTCCGGAGAAACGATGGTCACTTCATTGTGATTCATCTGTTTCCTCAGGTGCTGCAGCAATACGGGGGTCGCATAGAGATTGTCTACTGGTATATTGAAGAATCCCTGAATCTGCCCGGAATGGAGATCCACCGTCAGTATGCGCGAGGCTCCCGCCGTTGTGATCAGATCGGCCACGAGCTTGGCGCTGATGGGCACACGGGGAACGACCTTGCGATCCTGCCGGGCATAGCCGTAGTACGGAATGACCGCCGTGATCCGCTGCGCCGACGCCCGCTTGAAGGCATCCAACATGAGCAAGAGCTCCATCAAGTTATTGTTCCCCGGTGCAGAAGTCGACTGCAGAACAAACACGTCAGCTCCGCGCACATTCTCCTTAATCTCCACTTTGCTCTCCCCGTCGCTGAATGTCTCTACTAGCGCTCTTCCCAGCGGCACCTGGAGATAGTCACTGATTTCCCCGGCCAGTGGACGATTGGAATTACCCGCGAAAATTTTTATTTCAACGTTGTGTTGACTCATGATTACTAGAGGAACGCCGTACGCCAAAATAAGGGGCGCCGTTCGACCATGAACGGCGCCGCTTTAGACTCACTATGACTGAACTTTTCTTGCCAGTTTACGATCGACAAACTGGCTGGGCGGGAAGGATTCGAACCTTCGATACCGGATCCAAAGTCCGGGGCCTTACCGCTTGGCGACCGCCCATCCCCGAACCTCTATAAGAGAAGTTCATCCGCCCGCGCAAACAGATCTTCCGCTTTCTGTAACTGCTCGAAAAAACCTCGCTAATCGATATTTGGGTTTGTTCCTGTCGGGGTTCCACCTTCAACAACAACTTTCTGATACTCCGCGATTATCTTATCCTCAATCATCCTTCGGGTTTCGTTATTGATTGGGTGGGCGATATCTTTATATGTCCCGTCTTTTCTCTTCTTACTGGGCATCGACACAAAATACCCCGTCGTGCCACGTATGATCTTGAGATCTCGAATCACGAAACAATGATCGATGGTGATCGTTACGTAAGCCCTGAGCTTATCTTCCTCGACAGGAAAGACCCTAACTTCCGTGACCTGCATAGGGACCCCCTCGTGAACCAATCCAGCAAAATAAACGGGCTCTCGTACGGCCTATTTAATCTAAAATACGCACCAAAAACGCTTTGAGCCCGTCGATTTTACGCAGCCGACGAAACGCTTTTTCTGCTCTTTGCCTTGAATTGAAAATGCCAAAAACTGAAGACCCAGTTCCCGACATCAGCGTTCCGATTGCGCCCTCTTCAGTCAACTTGCTCTTGAGTAACCCTATCTCAGGATATCGACCCATTGTCACGGCTTCCAAATCGTTGACCAGCAGTTTCCGCAATGCGCTCGCATTCCCTAAGATCGGATTTATGCTAGTATTTGCGCTGGGTTTTGTCAACTTTAGAGACAGTTTTCTATACACCCAAGCGGTTGATACCGGAAATCCGGGATAAAGAATCACTAACCACATTCGTGGCAACTTCCCTAGGGGGGTTAGTCGTTCACCGATGCCGCGTGCCCGCGCCGGACGGGCATTGATAAAAAACGGCACGTCGGCACCAAGAGATAACGATAGTTTTTCTAGCTTCTTGCTTGGCAACTTAAGCCCAAGAAGCCGGTTCAAACCGACCATGGTTGCCGCCGCGTCAGAGCTCCCACCCCCTAATCCAGCGCCTACGGGAATTCGTTTGTGAATGTGAATATGGAGTCGCAGGTTTTTCCGACTCTTGCTCAGAAAAAAGGCTGCTGCTTTATGGACAAGATTCGCCCTCCCTTGCGGGACTAGAGGATGACTACACGTCACCTTGAGCGTCCGAAAGGAAGGCTGCCTCGTCTCATCTTTCGTGATCACTATGTCATCGTATAGCGACACCGGAACCATGATCGTATCAAGGAGGTGATACCCGTCCTTTCGTTTTCCCACGACGCGTAATCGCAGATTAACTTTCGCTGGGGCTCGAATCCTCACGCGTCAGTAGGTAGCATAGCCACCACGGAATTGCTAAAGACACCTTTATGGCACAACAGTTCACCACATATTTCGAAGCCGCATAGGAAGCAGCCAACGTCACCGGGCAATAATTCGAGACCACTGGCAACAGCGCAAAGAAATTTACTCAAAGGGGGCTTTCGGCGTGGTTACGACAACTGATTCGGCAGTCTGAGACTTTCTTCAAGGCGTTTCTGACGCGTTCACAGGGGATTCGCAGAAATCGTTCTGCCGCCCTCGATCTGTGTTAAGTGGCGGGCGAGCGCATCGATGGTTTTTGGGAGCTGAAGCTTCGTCTGTGGGATATCGCCACGGGCGCGCTCATCAAGAAGCCGGCGGCAGGCTAAGTAATTTTTCCGGAACCCAATTTTCGATCTCGGGAACTGAGACGCTGGGCTGCGAACGGGTTTATCCGTGATGAAATGGTCAATGTTGCCGGTACAGCGGCCAGTACGTGCAGCTCGTTGACTGAAATTTAGTCGAATGGTAGAAACAACATCGCCGCGCCCGTAGTGAAAAGGATATCACGAGGGTCTCCGGAACCCTAAGTCCGAGTTCGATTCTCGGCGGGCGCACCAGCTAATTGACTTTCCAGTACGACAACCACAGGCCGTAAAAGCTGATACCGAACCAACGATACGTGGTTGTGAATCATTCGCGAGAATAGGTGAAACTGAGAGTCGGTACGCGCGGGCGAAAAAGGAAGTTGTTTTCGCTTACCAGTCCAGATCTTGTTATCCCAACCGCGCGAACCACAGGCATCTCGTTTGTGTCAGATGCGTGACTGGAATGTGATTCGCGCGTTTGACGACAAAGGTTTTGATGCGGCCACTAACGCGCGCTTAAACGCACCGCGCTATTTTGCCGCCAAGCTCCGCGTATCCGACGAGCCATTGGCGTGATCTGTTCCGTTCATCACCCGAGTGGACACGAGTTCCAGCACGTCGCTCCGGCTAAAACGCCAACTCCGACCGATGCGATTACCCGGTATGGTCCCTTTCTCCGCAAGTTTGTAGACCGTCTTAAGATGGATCTTCAGAAGGGCCGCCACTTCGGACGGTGTCATTATCTCTTCCACGGTTTTTCTCTCCTTTTCATAAGCTAGATGGCTCGAAGACTTCTTTTCGTGGTCTGGCAGGAGCACAACCTGTGCCAGTGTATCTCAAACGGTGCTCGTGGCGCGTAACAATCCATATTCGCGAAGAATTCCTAGGCGAGGCGCGTACACGGACAAGAAAACGTCATCCCCATAGCCCATTCTGCCGTAGACAAAATTGGCCAAAGTTTACAATTTTCGGCAGTTCTCAACGGAAGAAAGCACAGCAGTACCTTTCCCGGCAATGTCAGTAAGGGAGCGGCGGGAAACCTGTGCAGGAGCTCTTAGTTAGGTCCGCACGCAATGCAGATGAGCTTGCGGTTGTGGGGCGAACCCTGGGTATTTTACCCTCTTCGCGCTCCTTGTTGAGTCTGGCGGGCCTGTACAGCGGCCAGTTGTTGAGCCCACTTTGCGGAAAACTTTTCACGCGTATCGTTATTGATTTGGCTAACGTCAGGAAACCGATCGCGCCATTCATAGGGTCGTACGGCTTCAATGATCATGCGAGAGTTATGTCCCTTTTGACCCGGCGGAACAATAGGATCGAGGGGTCCACTCCAGGTTCGGCGCAGGATATCGACGGATGTCACCGGATCGCTTCGAGTGCACATCGCCCACACCACTTCGTTCAAATTCGTGATGTCGATGTCTTCGTCGACAACCACGACATAACGGCCCAGATAGGCGCCGGCGTGGCACTGGCTGGCAACCAGAGCAGCCTGCTTCGCATGGCCCGGATAACGCTGCTTGATCGCTACGACAATCATGAACCGTTGAGCCGGCGGCGGGAGATAGACACCACGGACATCCGGCACACCCGCTTGCTCCATTCCGTTCCAGACCGTGGCCGCGCGCAAACAAGACCGGTACATGCCGTGAATCGTAGGCTTGAAGGGCGCCGCGCCGCAGATAATTGGATCATTGCGGTAGTATAACGCCTTTACCCGGACAAATGGCTCAGCCCGCTGGGCGCTCGCATAGTAGCCCGGCCACTCGCCAAACGGCCCCTCCGGGAGTGTTTCCCCTGGAACAATTTCACCCTCGATGGCGATTTCAGCGCTGGCCGGAAAATGGAGCCCTGTCAGCGGGCCCTTGATGACCTCAATGGGCTGACCGAGAATGCCGCTGGTCCAGTCATATTCGTTAACGCCAAAGGGAACGGCCTGGGATGAAGCGATGAATAGCAGCGGATGTTGACCAAAAACCATGGCGACCGGAAAGGGTTTTCCCGCTCGCATGGCCTTCTCATAGTGCATCCTGCCGTGTTTCCCCGGCGAGATGTAGAGGCCCACTTTGTCTTTGTCTTGGAGCATCACCCGATAACATCCGACGTTCTCGACCCCGGTTTCCGGGTCACGCGTAACGACAAGATGAGCTGTTCCCAAGTAGCGACCGCCGTCGCCTTCGTGCCAGCGAGGCACAGGAAACTTTAGCAAATCAACCTCATCGCCCCGTTTCACATTCTCCATCACCGGCCCGGTAGAAACGATGGCTGGTTTGACGGGCTGAAGAGCGCGCAGTTTCGCCCGCAGCGCGTCTATGAGCGGAATCGTCTTCAAATCCGTCGGTAGGTTGAGTGTCAGCGCGGTTCGCTCCAAGGTCTCGAGCATATTGGCAAGCACGCGGCGATTCGGGTCATAACCGGGAACCGCGTCAAACATGATCGCGGGAGGGGTGGCGATTCTTTCAAGAATAATCTCGGTCAGAGCGCCGATCTCCAAGTCCCAATGCGCCCCGGAAATTTTTTCCAATTGTCCCATGGCTTGTACGTCGTCGAGCCAGTCGCGTAGGTCGCAAGCGCTGATTTCTTTCGTCTTACTCGCCAGTGCCGTTGCCATAGTAAACTCCCTTCACTCAGTTCTATGCTTCATTCTGTAAGTTTCAACGTGCTCGGATGAAACAATTCTTCCGCAGCCATGCTCCTGGCAGTGATACCTTGTGCGTGGCAGTAGGAAAGAAACTTGTCGAGCGCATGCCGGTTCGCTTCCAACCCGTAGGCCCACGGATCGGTCTGGAAAATCTGCTGCTCCTCTGCTAGGTAATGATTGGGCCAAGCTTCGACGAGACTGGGAATGGCGCGCCGCCATTTCTGAGCCCAGCGCTTCGAGTCGGAAAAAAGGCGAAAAAGTTTTTCCGGCAATTCCGGATGCTTGCCTGCCAGCTCTTTCTGTAAGGCCATCACGTGCATCATCGGCAGAATCTTGGTCTTGCGGAAATAGCGTGCTTCGACCTCGCGACAGTTCTCGAATAATCTTCTAACCTGATCGTTCGCTAGCAACGCCGGGAGCTGAGATTCAGTCACACCGATAGCATCAACCTCGCCGTCAAATAACGCTCGGCAGGCCCGCTCAGTGGTATTCTTCCCCTCGCTTCGAATCCACTGGATGATTGAACCGTCGCGCGGACTTACAGCGGCGCCCGGATCGGCGTCATCCCAGTGATGCATCGCAGCAACGTACCACTGAGAGTCTTTTGCCGAAACGCCATATTCGCTGACCAGCATGCCGCGCATCCAAATCGCCGCGGTCTGCACCCAGCGCAGGAAGCCGATCTTCTTCCCGCTCAAATCCGCGGGGCTGCTGATGCTCAAAGCTTTTCGGCAAAAAATAAACCCATGACGAAACATCCGCGATGGGAAGACGGGAATTGCGATGAAGTCCGCCTTATCGCGTGACACATAATAGATCAGCTCAGCGAGAGACATCTCTGATACGTCGTATTGTCCTTTGAACATTGCCGCAAACATGCCGGGAACATCTTCGGTTTCAGCAATTTCGAACTCGAATCCCGGCACTCGCATCTGACCTCTCAGGATAGGGAGTACACCGTCATAAGTACGGCTCGCGAGTCTGATCTTAGTCGGAGCAGCCATGATTACTTGGAGACTCTTAGAGCGAAACTACTGCTAAGCTCAAAGCATTGCCCGGGCTCTTTGCGAGCAGTCTTTCTAATTGCCAGCCTCTTCCCGATAGAGCTGCAGCGACTCCATCACCGGCCGGTCGTTGATGGAAAAGAGAACCGCCTCCTCATCGGACAAGTTTTCGTGCGAGTGCCATTGCCAAAGCGGAATTACAAACGAATCGCCCTTTTTCCAGTCAAGATGTCCTTCACCCACCGCAGTTCGCCCTTGGCCTTTGAACACATGATAGAGCGCCGTGCTGGTGTGACGATGCGACGTGGTTTCTTCTTTCCCTTTGAGAAGCTGAATTTCGCACGACATCGTCGGATAGGTGAATCCACCAGTGGCCGGATTGATGTAGCGCAGCAACGTGCCGTCGTAGGGATCGCGGTCGCTTTCGTTCATGGTTTTCAGCGCCGTATAAGTATCCTTCCAGCTGTAGCGATAGGGAACCCCGCGCCGGCGGGTCTCATCAAACTTCACGGTACGCACAAATCCTAAGCGGCTAAGCGATTCGCCGGCTTCGCGAACAATCGGTTGCTCAGCCTTCTCGAATTCCTCAAAAAACAGAATGTTCAGCGACTGGATCAGCGGCCCATCCAAACCGTCCAGCCAGATGATAGGATCTTCGGATTCATTGTGATGATCGTGCCAGGTCCAGTTGGGCGTGAGGATCAAGTCACCCTCTTCCATCGGAAACTTTTCACCGGCAACCACTGTGTAAGCGCCTTTGCCTTGGACCACGAAACGAATAGCGCCCATATTGTGGCGGTGCGCTTTTGCGACTTCGCCCGGATTCACAATCGAGAAAGTAATCTGCAAGGTATGAGAGGTTGACTTGATAGGAAGATGCGGACTCACAAGACGAATAGCTCTACGTTCCGCCTGCTCGATGCCGATGGTTTCGCTGGCCTTCATCAAACCATCAAGAAGGCCTTCCCATTTCCATAAAAACGGCGCTTCGGGCGTGTGATTTGGAACTCGCGTCCTCCAAAAACCAGAGAGTTGATTCGTTTCTAACTCTTTGTCGAGCTCGGCGAGCTTCATCGCTTCTCTCCTATGAGGGTTAAGTCGCTTTTTCCATCGCATGCGCCATGCCACCAAAGTAGGCACGATGGATATCCATCGATTCCTTGGCGGTATCGAGAACGTCTTTTTCTCTGCCGGGGGCCACGTATTTCTCGAGCACGTCTATGAACATGTCCGAGTGTTTCACGTCCGCCTTGCTGTGCGCGGTAAAATTCGGCATCTGCCCATCAGCAAAATTCAGATCTCGCTTCCATATTCTGTACAAGCGGGTGCAGTTGCCGCCGCCGATATCTCCCAAGAGACGGTCGTCATTGGTCCACTCGGCGATAGTCGACGCCGCGATAGCTTCCTGCCAAGGGCGGTTACGCGCAATCCACCACCACGCGTAGATCGCCGCCTTCGTCGTCGGCAGCGGCTCCGCGTTGAGGACGTCATCGACGCTCATCCCCACCTCTTTGCCCTGGCGGAAAATGAGATCCAAATGGCCCGCCTTGGAGTGTTCATCCTCGACCAGTTCTTCATGCTCGTGCTCCATGATGCGTTGCTTGACCTCGAACTCAGGGCAATTCGCGGCAACTTGGGGCCAATAGTTCCTCCGCTGGCGGACGTAAATCCCTAGTTGGGAAAGATAGATTCGCGCCCGTTCCGTCGTCATCTTGAGCGAATAAAAATGTTCCATTTCCGGCGACAGGAACAAGTCCCGAACGCGATCGCCCAGCTTTTGCCGCCATTCTTGTGGTTTCATGAAACGACCTCCTGAATTGACCGATCTGCCGAAAGAACTGGCATCCAATCGGCTTGTCAAACTACTTTGTAGCACTAGCCGATACGGTGAACTATTGTCAAGTACGGGAAAAATACTTTCGATGAGCTCAGCTCAAACGGATAATTCGAGCGGTGGTCGCGGTAGGACTCGAACTAGGACTTCTCGTAAATGAGGCGTATTACTACGATGACTAAAGTACAACCTCCTCCAAGAAAGCCGCAAGCATTTTCAAGGAGTGGTCATGGTAGGACAGAAAGCGGACAGTGGACAGAAATTCTGTTGCCGGTTTTGAATTTTGCTTCATCGGATGCCATTCAATCTTCGGTTCCTAGTTCTTTTACAAGAACCCGGAGGCCGAGGTCCTTAATCCCGGGTTCCAGCAACGGGTACGCCACAAAAGGGCCACAACCCTAACCGCTCGCGGAAACCGATTTTCACGTCTTCGTCCAATATCTCTTCGCTGACGATCTCGAGCAGTTCTGTAACTCGCGTCTTGGGAAATTTTTCTATGGATTCGCCAAGGGCTGCCACGTGATCACGGACAATCATGGACGCCATGGGCCCCATAATTTGGGTGAGTTCATGGGTCATGCTGTAAAAAAAGTCCGGCGACACGGTCTCTCGAGTGGGAACTCTTGAGTTGAAGGCGACGGCTGGGTTCTCCACTTGAGAGGCAGCCGGTTTTTGCTCCTCTTTCTTTGCCCTTCCCTCCGGCAGAACTGGGGCAACCTCTTGTGCCGCGACCGCCGCCAAAACATCCGTCTGCCTGAAAAAGGAAGACATGCCCTTTATCCCGTTCTTGAGTATTTCCAATTGAGAGTTGAGATCGTGGACTTGAATATCGCGGTCCGCCAGAAGCTTTTCTTTGTCTCTCACCTGACCTTCCAAGTCCTGGATTCTGGTAGCAAGGTTTTGTTCCAGCACCTTAATGGTCGACTCTTTTCCGCGAACGACCTTCTCAGCTTCCCTAAGCTGGGCTTCCAGCCCAGCGATTTTTGCTTTGGAATTCTCAGTAGCACGCTCAGTGCGCTCAGCTTCTCCAGCCGCCCGCGCTTTGGCCTGCTGGAGCGCCGACTCCAATTGGTTCACCTGCTTTCCTAAGACGTCTCCTTTGGACTTTAGATCGTTGATCTCGTTGGCTCGGCTTTCCAGAGCTTCTTCTTTTTTCTTCACCTCGTTTTGTAGATCGTGGATCTTACCGGTAAGATTTTCTTCCAGCTTTTGCTTGCTAAGTTCTTTTTTTCGGACGGTCTCTTCCGCCGCTTTAAGCTCAGCTTCCAGTCCAGCGATTTTTGCCCTGAGGCTCTCGATGACCTCCTCTGCATGCTCGGCCTCGACTGCAACCACCGCTTCACCCTTCTTGATCGCTGCCTTCAATCTGGCAATCCCATCTACAACCATCTTCTCCAACTCAACCATTTCATCACTTAAACTTGAAGCATCGTTACCTTTGAGACGAGCCACGGGCGTGGAATTGGCTTTGTTTCGCAAGGTCTCCTGCACTGCTTCTTTCAGGGATTCATAGACTTTATTCATATGTCCTCCAGCAACCCTTTTCCGTTGCTGATGGTCGTGTTGCCTAAAGTACTTTGCAGACTAAATTCGTGGGTGATACCCGCCGCAAATGCTCCATTATTATCGCGAAAACGTTCTTATAGGTATAAGTCCTTTCCATTTCTATCTATCGGGTAGACAAAT
>Ga0335082_10005818_pt1 | contig 13490 bp, 11 predicted proteins | sample Lox_Sample_41_FD_206718 | JGI IMG/M metagenome (GOLD analysis project Ga0335082, IMG submission 206718) | Soil microbial communities from Loxahatchee National Wildlife Refuge, Florida, United States - Lox_Sample_4.1 | ecosystem: Environmental > Terrestrial > Soil > Wetlands | place: USA... | reverse complement strand
AGAAGTCGATCGCGCAGGGCGCCGCCGGGGCCTTGGCGGGACAGAACCTCGTGATCGGGGGTGGCGGAACGTGGACCCAGCCGCCCGTCAACAACGAGCGCTACCAGGACGTCGCTCCCAATCCGGTGAAGATCGCGGCCGAGGAGCCGGTCTCGACCTTTTCCATCGACGTCGACAGCGCCTCTTACAGCAACGTGCGGCGCTTCCTGCATGAGGGCACGCTGCCGCCACGCGATACGGTGCGCATCGAGGAGATGGTGAACTATTTCGACTACGCCTACGACCTGCCGAAGGAGCGCACGGCGCCCTTCGCCGCGTCGGTCGCGGTCATGCCCACGCCCTGGAACCCCGGCACGAAGCTGCTGCATATCGGCATCAAGGGCTACGACATGGCGCGCACCGAGCGGCCGCGCGCCAACCTTGTCTTTCTGATCGACGTCTCCGGCTCCATGCAGAGCCCGGACAAGCTGCCGCTGGTGAAGCAGACCGTGAGCGACTTCGTGCGCCATCTCGACGAACGCGACCGCGTCGCCATCGTCGTCTATGCCGGCAACGTCGGCACGGTGCTGGAGCCGACGCCGGCCAGCAACCAAGCCCGCATTCTCGCTGCCATCGACGGCCTCGAGGCCGGCGGCTCGACCGCCGGCGGCGAGGGCATCCGCCAAGCCTATGAACTGGCCGAGCGCAATTTCGACAAGGCCGCCGTCAATCGCGTCATCTTGGCCACCGACGGCGACTTCAACGTCGGCATCATCGATCCCCAGGCACTCGAGGATTTCGTCGCCCGCAAGCGCGAGACCGGCATCTATCTCTCGGTGCTCGGCTTCGGCACCGGCAACATCAACGATCTGCTCTGGCAGAAGCTCGCACAGAGCGGCAACGGCAACGCCGCCTATATCGACAGCCTGATGGAGGGCCACAAGGTGCTGATCGACGAGGCCTCCTCCACGCTCTTCCCGATCGCCAACGACGTGAAGATCCAGGTCGAGTTCAACCCGGCCGTGGTCGCCGAATACCGCCTCATCGGCTACGAGACGCGCGCTCTCCGGCGCGAGGACTTCAACAACGATCAGGTCGACGCCGGCGAGATCGGCAGCGGCCACGAGGTGACCGCGCTCTACGAGATCACGCCGGTCGGCAGTCCGGCGCGCCTCGACGATCCCTTGCGCTATGGCACGCAGACCGCTCCGGCCGCGGCCGACCGCGGCAGCGAGTATGCGTTCCTACGGCTGCGCTACAAGCTGCCGGGCGAGCAGGCGAGTCGCCTGATCGAACGGCCCGTGACCCGGTCCGACGAGTATGCCGGCATCGATCGCGCCCCAGCGGAGGCCCGCTTTGCCGTCGCTGTCGCCGCCTTCGGCGAACTGCTGCGCGGCGATCCCTACCTCAGTCAGTATCGCTACGACGACGTGCTCGCCCTCGCCCAGACGGCGCGCGGCACGGACGAGTACGGCTACCGGGCGGAGTTCGTGCAGCTGGTACGCATCGCCGAGGGAGCGCGGGCGCAAGCCGCGCTGCAGTAGGGCGCCGCACGCCTCAGCGCGGCCGCGCGTTCGCCAGGTTGATGCGCCTCCCGGCCTCGGGCGGGAGCGGCAGGGCGGCGTGCGCGCGCTTGGTCGCGGCCAGGAACTCACGCAGCGGCTCCGGGAAGGCGACGGCCTTCCGCTGGCGGAGATCGACGCACATGATCAGCCACTCGTCGGTGGCCGCCAGGAAGCCCTGCCCGGCATGGTACATGCACTGGATGAAGTGCATGCGCTTGGCGTCGAAATCCACCAGCTGGGTGGTGATGCGGAGCCGGTCACCCTCGCGCACTTCGCGCTGATAGGTGATGTGCATCTCGGCGGTGAAGGTCGATATCCCGGTTTGCCGGACGGCCTCCCCGTCGACCCCCATGACCAAGTAGAGTTCGTCAAAAGCCAGGTCGAACGCCTTGATGTAATAGGCAACATTCATGTGGCCGTTGTAGTCGATCCACTGCGGCCGCACGCTCACGCGATCCGTTTCGAAGGGAGCGCGGATTCTTGAAAGATCCAGCCTGTCCATCGCCAGCGCCCTGCAGGATTGTTGCCGCACCATAGCCGGCCGTCAGAGCCGCGCAACCCCGCGCCGCGGCGCTTTGCAGCGTCCGCAAAAAACACCGCCATTGACAGCATTTGGCAGCCGGGCCTAGGGTCGCGCCAGTGGCGGTGGGCGGGCCTCAAGTGCCTGATCGGCCGCCGACAAAAGAGAATCTTCGGAGGCATCCAAATGAAACGACATATTCTGGGAGCAATGGCCGTTTCGGCTGTCGCTCTCTGCCTGAGCTTTGCGGCCGAGGCGAAGAGCACGCTCGTTTATTGCTCGGAGGGCAGCCCGGAAGGGTTCGGTCCGCAGCTGTATGACTCGGGCACGACCCTGGACGTCGTGCGGCCGGTGTTCAATCGGCTGGTCGAGATCAAGTTCGGCACCACCGATCCCATGCCGAGCCTGGCAGAGAAGTGGGACATCTCCGACGACGGACTCACCTATACGTTCCATCTGCGGTCGGGCGTGAAGTTCCAGAACACGAAGGTCTTCAAGCCGACGCGCACGCTGAATGCCGACGACGTCGTGTTCAGCTTCAACCGGATGCTCGACAAGAGCAACCCGTACCACGACGTGAACGGCGGCTCCTACGCGTACTTCGAAGGCATGGACATGCCCAACACCATCAAGAGCGTCGAGAAGGTCGACGACATGACGGTGAAGGTGACGCTGACCCATCCGGAAGCGCCGTTCATCTCGGAAGTCGCGATGGAATGGGCTTCGATCCTTTCCAAGGAATACGCCGACCACCTCGAGAAGGCCGGAAAGAAGGAGCAGATCGATCAGATTCCGGTCGGCACCGGCCCCTTCGTGTTCGTCGACTACCAGAAGGACGCGGTGATTCGCTACAAGGCCAACCCCGACTACTGGCGCGGCAAGCAGAAGCTCACCGACCTCGTCTTCGCGATCACCAAGGATCCGGCGGTCCGCAAGGCGAAGCTCGTCAAAGGCGAATGCGACATCATTCCGTATCCCGCCGCCGCCGATATCGAGGCGCTGAAGGCCGATCCGAAGCTCAGGGTCGAGGAGCAGAAGGGCCTCAACATCGCCTACCTCACCATGAACGCCACGATGAAGCCGTTCGACAACAAGGTCGTGCGCCAGGCGATCAACATGGCGATCAACAAGGACGCGATCATCAAGGCCGAGTACATGGGTGGTGCGGTGGCCGCGAAGAATCCGATGCCGCCGACGATCTGGGGCTACAACGACAAGGTCGAGGCCTATGCCTACGATCCGGACAAGGCGAAATCGATGCTGGAAGGCGCCGGCGTGAAGGACCTCGCGGTCGACCTCTGGTACCAGCCGGTGTCGCGCCCCTACAACCTCGACGGCAAGAAGATGGGCGAACTGATGCAGGCCGATCTCGCCAAGGTCGGCATCAAGGCCAACCTCGTGACTTTCGACTGGGGCGAGTACCTGAAGCGGCTGCACGCCGGCGAGGCGCCGATGGCGCAGATCGGCTGGACCGGCGATATCGGCGATCCCGACAACTTCCTCTATCTGCATGGCTGCGGCGGCACCGGCCAAGCGCCCGGCCAGAACAACGAGAAGTGGTGCAATAACGACTACGACGCCCTGCTGAAAGAGGCGAAAGAGACCGCCGACGTCGCGAAGCGCACCGAGCTGTACGAAAAGGCGCAGCAGCTGATCCACGACGAAGCGGCGGTCGTGCCGATCGTCCACTCGGTCGTCTACATGGCGATGAACAAGAATGTCGAGGGTTACGTCATGGATCCCCTCGGCTTCCACAACTTCGAGGGCGTCTCGAAGAAGTAACGCCCCAATGATGTGAGCGTTTGCACCGGCGGAGGCCTTGCCTTCGCCGGTGCGCGCGTTTTAGGACGGGCGCGTCCCCATGCTGCGCTTCGCTCTCCAGCGCCTGCTGCTGATCATCCCGACCTTCCTGGGCGCGGCCCTGCTCACCTTCACGCTCATACACGTCATCCCCGGCGATCCCGTTCAGCTGATGCTGGGCGAGCATGTGATCGATCCGGTCCGATATGCCGCGCTGCTGCACCAGCTCGGCCTCGATCGGCCGCTCTACGTTCAGTTCTTCGACTACATCTGGCACGTCCTGCAGGGCGATCTTGGAAAATCGATCGTGACCAAGAACCCGGTGCTGGTCGATTTCTTCACGCTGTTTCCAGCGACCCTGGAGCTCGCCTCATGCGCCATGGTGTTCGCCGTCGTCTTCGCCATTCCGGCGGGCGTGTTCGCGGCCGAGAAGCGCGGCTCGGTCTACGATCATGCGCTGATGGGCGCCGCGCTCACCGGCTATTCGATGCCGATCTTCTGGTGGGGCCTGCTGCTGATCCTGCTGTTCTCGATCTTTCTCGGCTGGACGCCGGTCTCCGGCCGCATCGATCTCGACTACTACTTCGACGACGCGACCGGGTTCATGCTCTACGACTCGCTGGTCTCCGACCAGGAGGGTGCCTTCGCCTCCGCGGTCAGCCATCTCATCCTGCCGTCGATCGTGCTCGGCACCATCCCGCTCGCGGTGATCGCGCGGATGACCCGCTCGGCGATGCTCGAGGTGCTCGGCGAGGACTATGTGCGGACCGCGCGCGCCAAGGGGCTGAGCCACTTCCGCGTGGTCGGCGTCCACGCGCTGCGCAACGCGCTCATACCCGTCGTCACCGTGATCGGCCTGCAGGTCGGGACGCTCATGGCGGGCGCCATCCTTACCGAGAACATCTTCTCCTGGCCGGGCGTCGGTTCCTGGCTGGTAACCTCGATCTATCAGCGCGACTATCCCTCGGTGCAGGGCGGCGTGCTGCTGATCGCGAGCTTCGTGATCCTGGTCAACCTCTCGGTCGACCTGGTCTACGGCCTGCTGAACCCACGGATCCGGGGGCGCCGATGACGAACGCAACCGCCACTGCCGGGGCTGTCGCCGCCGGACCCGTGCTGACGCCGCGGCGTGAGATCTGGCTGTCGCTCCGCTCCAACCGTGGGGCGATGGCGGCGCTGACCATCATCCTGCTGCTGGTCCTCTGTGCAATCATCGCGCCGCTGATCGCGCCGAACGATCCCACGGCCCAGGACGTGGACCGCGCGCTACTGCCGCCCGCTTGGGACGACGGCGGCGTCTGGCAGTTTCCGCTCGGCACCGATTCGATCGGCCGCTGCATCCTGTCGCGGATCATCTACGGGTCGCAGCTTTCGCTGCTGATCGGTTGCATCGTCGTGACGTTGTCGCTGACCGTCGGCGTGCTGCTCGGCCTGCTCTCGGGCTTCTATCGCGGTGCGGTCGATACCCTGATCATGCGCCTGATGGACATCGTCCTCGCGCTGCCGAGCCTGCTGCTCGCGATCGTCATCGTGGTGCTGCTCGGGCCGGGCCTGCGCAACGCCATGATCGCGGTCGCCATCACCAACATCCCGCACTACGCCCGCCTCACCCGGGCCGCGGTCCTGAACGAGCTGACCAAGGACTATGTCGTGGCGTCCCGCGTCGCCGGCGCCGGCACCTTCCGGCTGATGTTCAAGACTGTCCTGCCGAACTGCCTGGCGCCCCTGATCGTGCAGTCGACGCTCGGCATCTCCTCGGCGGTGCTCGACGCGGCGGCGCTCGGGTTCCTCGGCCTCGGCGCCCAGCCTCCGACGCCCGAATGGGGCACGATGCTGGCGGATTCGCGGCAGTACATCGAGCGCGCCTATTGGGCGGTGACATTCCCCGGCGTCGCCATCCTGATCACCGTGCTCGCCTTCAACCTGCTGGGCGACGGGCTGCGCGACGCGCTCGATCCCAAGCTGAAGCGCTGAGAACGGCCATGGCGTTGCTCGAGATCAGCAATCTCTCGGTCGAGTTCCAGACCCATCGCGGCCCGTTCCGCGCGGTCGAGGGCGTCGACATCACCCTCGATGCCGGCGAGATCGTCGGCATCGTCGGCGAATCCGGCTCGGGCAAAAGCGTCAGCATGCTCGCCGTCATGGGCCTCATCGCCTGGCCCGGCCGCGTCACGGCCGACCGGCTGGTGTTCGCGGGCATCGATCTGCTCGGCCTCTCGGCGCGCGCCCGGCGGAAGATCATCGGCAAGGACATCGCCATGATCTTCCAGGAGCCGATGACCAGCCTCAATCCCTGCTTCACCGTCGGCTTCCAGATCATGGAGACGCTGAAGGTGCATGAGGGCGGGACGCGCGCGGAGCGGCGGCGGCGCACGATCGAGCTGCTCGACCAAGTCGGCATCCCCGCGCCGGAGACCCGGCTCTCCGCCTTTCCGCACCAGATGTCCGGCGGCATGAACCAGCGCGTCATGATCGCCATGGCCATCGCCTGCAACCCGCGCCTGCTGATCGCCGACGAGCCGACCACCGCCCTCGACGTCACGATCCAGGCGCAGATCCTCGATCTCCTGGTGGCGCTGCAGCGCGACCGCGGCATGGCGCTCGTGCTGATCACCCACGACATGGGCGTGGTCGCGGAGACCGCCCAGCGCATCATGGTCATGTATGCGAGCCAGCAGGTCGAGGGCCAGCCGGCCGATCGGCTGTTCGTGCAGCCGCGCCACCCCTATACCTCGGCCCTGCTCGAGGCCCTGCCGGAACGCAGCACGGGCAAGCACCGGCTGAAGACGATCGAGGGCGTCGTGCCTGGCATCGCCGACCGCCCCGCCGGCTGCGTGTTCAATCCGCGCTGCGGCTTCGCCACCGAGCGCTGCCGGTCCGAGCGGCCGGCGCTCGCCGGCCGCGACGGCTGGGTTGCCCGCTGCCACTACCCGCTCAGCGACGGCCAGCCGGTCGGCCATCCCGGCCCGCTCAAGGGCGCGGCCGCGCAATGAGCGAGGCGCTCTCCCTGCAGGCGGTCGACCTCCACCGCTACTACCAGGTGGGGCGTGGCCTCTTCCGCGGGCCGGCGACGCTGAAGGCCGTCTCCGGCACCAGCTTCAAGCTGGCGCACGCCAAGACGCTGGCCATCGTCGGCGAGTCCGGTTGCGGCAAATCCACGCTCGCGCGCCTGATCGCGATGATCGAGCGCCCGACCAGCGGCCAGCTGACGATCGACGGGCAGGAGGTCGTCGGCGCCACGGCGGAGACGCTGCGGGCGCTGCGTCCGAAGGTGCAGATGGTGTTCCAGGATCCCTATGGTTCGCTGAACCCGCGCAAGCAGGTCGGCGCCATCCTGGAGGAGCCGCTCGAGATCAACACGGCCCGCGGCGCGGACGAGCGCGGCCACGCCGCGCGCGACATGATGGCGAAGGTCGGCCTGCGGCCAGAGCACTACGGCCGCTATCCCCACATGTTCTCGGGCGGCCAGCGCCAGCGCATCGCCATCGCCCGCGCGCTCATGCTGCGGCCGAAGATCGTGGTCGCCGACGAGCCGGTGTCGGCGCTCGACGTCTCGATCCGCGCCCAGGTGCTCAACCTGCTGATGGACCTGCAGGACGAGTTCGACCTCGCCTACCTCTTCATCTCCCACGATCTCAGCGTCGTCCGCCACATCGCCGACGAGGTCATGGTCATGTATCTCGGCCGCACGGTCGAGCATGGGCCGAAGCCGGTCATCTTCGAGCGCGCGCGCCATCCCTACACACGCGCGCTGATGGCCAGCACGCCCACCGTCGATGCCGTCAACCGGCGCCAGCGCATCTCCGTCAAGGGCGAGCTGCCGTCGCCGCTCGATCCGCCGCCGGGCTGCGCCTTCCACCGCCGCTGCCCGCATGCGACGTCGGTCTGCGCCACCGCCGTCCCGGAGCTGCGCCCGCTCGATGGCCGGCTGGTGGCCTGTCACCACGCCGAATCAATAGGTTGACGGCATGCGGCGCGCCGCCGCGCCCGATGTTTGCCACCCGCCCCGACTCGCGTTATTCCGGTCGCTGTGTTAAGGGACGTTAACGGCGAGGGGAAAAGTCGCGCCGCCGGGAAACTTGGGTAATCAAGCGTTAAGCAGTTTTTGCAAGCTTAGTTAATCTGCTGATCAAGCAGCTCGGCGTCGCGGTCGCGGGAGGAGCGCCGGGTTTGCGACACTACGAGGGGACAACGCGTGCTTCATTCGCCGGCTCTGCGGAAGGCCGCCCTGCAACCTCGCGGCGGCCTCGCGCGTATCCATCGCGTGGCGGCCTGGGCCGCCGGCCTGATGGGCCTCGTCCTGCTCGCCGGCTGCGCGACGCCGCCGCCGGCCAGCGATCCGGACGCGCTCGAGGCCTACAAGGAGGCGAACGACCCGCTCGAGCCGATGAACCGCTATTTCTTCGAGCTCAACTACGCCGCCGACGAGCTGCTCTTCAAGCCGCTGGCCGGCTGGTACTACGTGGCCTTGCCGAATTTCGCGCAGGACGGCGTGCGCAACGTGCTGCGCAACGTGCACTCGCCCGTGGTGCTGGCCAACGATCTGTTCCAGGGCGAAACCGACCGCGCCGGCGTCACCATCAGCCGCTTCTTGGTTAACTCCACCATGGGCCTCGGCGGCCTGTTCGACGTCGCGTCCCGCATGGGCCTCGAATATCACGACGAGGATTTTGGTCAGACCCTGGCCGTCCACGGCGTCGGCGAGGGTCCTTACCTGATGTTACCGCTGCTCGGCCCATCAAATCCGCGCGATGCCATCGGCCGGGTGGTGGACATGGCGTTCGACCCGCTTACATACATAGGCATCTTCGGCGGCGTGGATAACATCGGCCTCATGGCCGCCGTGGCGGATGGTATGGATACGCGCGCGCGCAACCTCAAGACGCTGGACGAGATCCGCAAGGGATCGCTCGACTATTACGCGACGATTCGCAGCCTCTACCGCCAGCACCGGAACGACGAGATCAACAACGGCAAGACCCCGGAGGGCGGCGCCGGTCCCGGTCTCACCGGCGACAGCCAGAGCGCTAAGCCCTTGATCTTGGTGCCGGTCGCCCAGATCCCGGCCGTCGCCACGCCGCTGGTGCCCCGCCGGGACCCGTTAGCGAAGGCTTTACCGTTCTTCATCATAAAGGAGGCTCCGGGAACGAACCCGGCGACACTCGAGCCATGACTACCATGCGTGTGATCCGTATCCTCCTCATCGCTGTCACCCTGGCCTTTGTCGCCGCGCCGGCCGGCGCCGACGACAACGCGGCCGCCTCCACCTTCATGCAGTCGCTGGGCAGCAAGGCCATCAAGGAACTGACCGACCCGGCCGTGCCGCAGGCCGAGCGGCAGACGCGCTTCCGCGCGCTGCTCGACGAGCATTTCGACATGCCCGCGATCGCCAAGTTCACCCTCGGCCGCTACTGGCGCACGGCCACCGACGAGCAGCGCGACGAGTTCCGCAAGCTGTTCGAGGACTTCATCGTGCAGTCCTATTCGGCCCGCTTCTCCGAGTATCACGGCCAGGGCTTCATCGTCACCGGCTCGAACAACGTCGAAGGCGGCACGACCGTGGTGCACACCAAGATCGACATGCCGTCGGCGGAAGACGTCCGCGTGGACTGGCACCTGCGCTCCGCCGGCAACAGCTTCGCCATCGTCGACATCGTCGTCGAAGGCGTGAGCATGGCGGTGACCCAGCGCTCGGAGTTCGCCTCGGTGATCCAGAGCCGCGGCAGCGTCGCCGGCCTGCTCGACGCGCTCCGCGCCAAGAACGCCCAGTCCGCCGACAGCACCGGCGGCGGCGCCCAGTAGCGCGACCGAACGTTCCCGGCTCGTCCTGCGCGCTGGCGCCAGCCGTTAACCCGGCGGCCAACGCCGCGGCCGCGCAGAATACGGCCATATTTCCTACCGCCGCGTGACCGCCGTCACATGGCCCGGACCGGACCGGGCCAATATCAGGATGGCGTCGTCAACAGCAGGAACCCCTCATGTCCACGCCGAAAGTCCTCGTCCTGACAATTGCCACCGCCGCCGCCATACTGGCGCAGATGGGCGACGTCGAGGCCGGCTCCCGCAGGTTTTTCCATTCGAGCCGCGGCGAGCACTACGACACCGTGATGGCCAACTACATCCGCCGCTGCACCGATCTCAGCAACCAGTTCGAGCGCGCCCGGGCGGAGTTCGCGCCGTCGCAGCAGCTGGCGCAGGCCTCGGCCCTCTACGACGCCGGCGTCGCGCACTGCGCGGGCGGCGCCCGCCTGCAGGGCATCGACGAGCTGACCGCCGCCATCCGCCAGCTCGGCGTCATCCCCCGCGTCACGCTGTAGGCGATCCGATCCTTGTAGGGGCGACCGGCAGGTCGCCCGCCTCTCCGTAGTGCTGTGATTCGCCACATCAGCCCGATTCGTCCTCGGCACGGGCGACCTGCCGGTCGCCCCTACGCCTATCTTCGCTATCGCGCTGCGAGCCCACGGCCGCCCTCGGCCGTTCCTCAAACCTGCGGGTGCAGCTTGAACCAGTCCCACACGTCGGCGGCATCGAAGTACCGGTTCGGGCTCGCCGTGAAGCCGGTATGCGCCATCGCGGGATCGCGGTAGACGACCACCTCGGGATTGCTGGGATTGCCGCGCCGCTGGAACACGAACTTCAGCGCCCCGTTGCCGCCGCCGATGTCCGCCTCGACCGTCGAGCTCGAGGCCGCGCCGGGCTCGCAGTCGTTGTAGAGCTTGAACTCCTCCACCGCCGCATGGAGCGTGCGGAACGAGCCGGCATAGGCGTCGGCATCGGCGGGCTGCAGCCCGGCGGCGATATAGAGGGCGCGGTTGAACGCGCTCGTGGTCCGACCGGTCTGGTCGTTGCGCGGCCCCGGCGGCACGACGACGTCGGCCTCGCCGTGGTGGGCGAACAGCGACAGGCCGAAGCTGCCCTGCGGATCGTTGGTGATCGTCGGCGTCAGTCCCTCATGCGAGCGCCCGCCATAGGCGCCCGACATCGCCCACAGCGCCGCGAAATGATCGGGCAACTCGTGGGCCAGCTTGTAGGCCATCATCCCGCCCATGGAATAGCCGAAGAGGAACCGGCGGTCGGCGTCGATCGGGCCGTGCGCGATGCCGACCTGCGCGAGCTCGGCCCGCAGCATCTCCTCGACCGCCGCGACCGCCTGCCGGATGAATCCCACGTCGTTCTGGCCCGGCGCCACCTCGCCGGCAAAGCCCGTGTTCCAACCGCGCACCGGCTCGTTGGCCAGGGTGGTCGCCGCGAAGCCGTGCGGATAGAGCACGAAGAAGCGGTCCTCCCAGTTGGCGTTGCTCGGGGAGTTGATGAGCGTGTGGAACGGCCAGTCGTCGGAGAAGGTCTCCGGGTCTTCCGCGCCGCCATGCAGCGCGATCACGAGCGGCAGGCCGTTGCGGCCGCCCTCGCTGAAGGCCCGCTCGACCCAATAGGGCCAGCCGATCGGCATATACAGGCGAAACTCCCGCAGGAGTCCGTTGTGGCAAAACTGATAGGGCATCTCGAGTCTCCTCTGTGGGCGCGACGGCGCATCGCCCACCTAAACACGGAGGCCACTGCCCCATTCTGTGACGGCAATCACGAGCGCATCGGTTGCGCGACTCGCGCCTCACTCTGACACTATTTGCAACCGCCGCTGGAAAGGAAATCGCGCAGGATAGGACCTGCGCCGCGGATCGAACGCTAGCGCGGCGGTGGCTGCCAAGGAGTGCGCGCCTGCGGCACGGCCTGCAACAAGACCTGCAGCGCATTCCACAGGGCGCGGCCACCGGCCTCTTCGCCCTTGTAGTGGCCGAGCCGCACAACCACGAGATCGTGCGTGGGGATGATCAGCGTGTATTGCGAACCGGAGCCCGCCATGAAGAAGGCGTCCGGCGGCACCGGCCACCAACCCGTCCGGTTCAGCCAGAAGAAGCCGCCATAGATCGGCTCCGACCAGGCCGGCGCCGGCGTGCGCACGAAGTCGACGAATCCCTCCGGCAGGATGCGCTCGCCGTTCCATACGCCGTCCTGGAGGTAGAGCTGGCCGAGCCGCGCCCAGTCGCGTCCCGTCCCCAACTCGTAACCGTTAAGCAGGAAGTTGCCATACGGATCGGTCTCCAGCAGCATCCGCCGGATGCCGAGCTTGTCGAACAGACGGCGCTGCGGATAGGAGAGATACTCCTCGCCGCGCGCCATCACCGCCTGCTTGATCAGATAGTTGATGGTCAGGGGGTCAGAGTTGCGGTAGCGTCCGACGGTGTTGCGCGGCCATTGCGGCGGCCGCGTGATCGACCAGCGATAGGCGTCGATGGCGCCGGTATAGACATAGAGATGGTCGGGATAGCCGCGCCCGGGGTCATAGTCGGGGTCTTGCGGCGCCACGAAGCGCAACCCGCTCGACATGCGCAGCAGGTCGGCGATGCGGATGCCGCGCCGCGGGTCGTCTGCGCCCTGCCACTCCGGCACCGGCGCCGGCTGCCATAGCTCGTACACGCCCTCCCCGATGAGCTGGCCCATCAGCGTCGCCGTGATGCTCTTGCCCATCGACCAGCTGGGTAGCCGCGTGCGCGCATCGATCCCCGGCCCATAGCGCTCGGCGACGAGCCGCCCCTTGTAGACCACCACGAACGCCGCCGTGAGCGCCGCCGGCGGATCGAAGGCCGCCGCGACCGCGGCCTCCAGCTTCGCCTTGTCGATCTCGGGCGGCAGCGGCGCGTCCGGCAGCCGGTCGCCCATCGGCCAGTCCTGCGTCGCCGCATCGGGCAGCGCCGACGTCACTGCCACGGGCGTGAAGAACACGTTCTCCGCGCCGCGCGGCAGCGTCACGCAACCCTGATCGCCGACCAGCCGAGCGCTGCGCGCAACGCCGTTCGCCAGCGTCAGCCGTACCTCATGCGCGTCGCGATCGACGACCGTCTTGACGACCTTGCTCCGACTCTCGCGCGGCGCCACGAAGAAGCCGTCCTCGTCCGCCGCGGTCTCGAGATCGCGCCCCGTGATGAAGATCGCCGAGCACAGGATCTTCGCGAACCCCGCGGTCTCCTCCTCGAGCCGATCGACCGGCGGCGCCTCCCACGCCGACGGCAACTCCGGCGGCGCTGCCGAGAGCGGCGCTTGCCACAGGCCGACCGTCAAAGCCAGCAGGCCCGCCATCCGAATCCGATGCATCGCACGGTCTCCTCGAAGCACGGAGAACCCTATCATGGAAGATGACTGCGTCCCGCCTGCCCGTCGTTGGACGAAGCCGCGCGCGCACGAAAAATGTATGCAGACCCTCCCATATGGGAGGTGTGAATTTCGCGCTTGAGGCGTAGCGTTGCAACGCTCGCTGGCTCCCCAGTTCGTCGCAGCGGCGAGCGATCGTACCAATGTCGCGGTCGCTGCCCTATCGCCGGAGCCAGACAGACTCGATCGAGCGTCGATGCAGGGCCGGCGTCCGTGACTCTGACCCCGATCCTCGTCGTCGCGAGACGATTGGCGCGCATGCCGCAGACGGGGTGCGCGCGAGAAGGAATGGCCCGGTCGGTGATGGGCCGGCACTTTGAAGCAACGGATTGCCGCCTTCTTGCGCCGAGAGACTTCAGCGGCGCTTGCTGGATTCTCCACGGACGCCGGAGCGACGCGCGGTCGCGCGCGGCGAAGCG
>Ga0335082_10005817_pt1 | contig 13491 bp, 11 predicted proteins | sample Lox_Sample_41_FD_206718 | JGI IMG/M metagenome (GOLD analysis project Ga0335082, IMG submission 206718) | Soil microbial communities from Loxahatchee National Wildlife Refuge, Florida, United States - Lox_Sample_4.1 | ecosystem: Environmental > Terrestrial > Soil > Wetlands | place: USA... | reverse complement strand
GCTGGAAGATCAGGACGACGACGGCCAGCACCAGCAGGACGTGGATCAGGGCGCCGACGACGTTCGTCGCCAGGCCGAGCAGCCACAGGATCAGCAGGATCGCGATCAGGGCCCAGAGCATCTGTGCCTCCTCGAACGACTCGTTGCCGGCCGAAGGGCACGGCCGAACCGCCGGGAGGATGCGGGGCGGCGCGTCAAGCCGCGACGCGACTCCGCTCGTGCCGCGTTGCGGACGAGTGCCGGATTCGGGCTCTCTCAGCGCCGGTCGGCGACGACGTTCCCGGCCTGGACAACCGCCACGATGCGCGCCGGGTCGGTCCACAGGTCGGGCTCGCTGAGCGGATCGCCGCTGACCAGCGCCAGGTCGGCGATCTTGCCACCCTCGATCGTGCCCAGATCGGCATCGAGGTCGAGCAGCCGGGCGGCCTCCATCGTTGCCGCCCGCAGGGCGCCGATCGGGCTCAGGCCGTGCCTGACCATGAGCGACAGCTCGCGAGGCAGGTGGTCGCCCCGGAGCCCGTCCGTGCCCATCGCGATCCGGACGCCGCGCTCGATCGCGTGCCGAAGGTTGCGATCGAGGTCCTTCATGAGGCCCCGCTGCTTCTCGAGCGCCCACGGTGGCGTGATCCCCTGCTCCACCAGGTCCGGCTCGAGCATCCGGTACGAGATGTAGAGCGTCGGCACGAGGGGCACGTCCCGCTCGAGCATGAGGTCGATCGCCTCGTCGTCGATCCCGTCGCCGTGCTCGATCGACCGGACGCCGGCCCGGAGCGCGTTCTTGATCCCGGGCGCGTTCTCGGCGTGCGACAGGACGCCATGGATCCCGGCCAGCTCGGCCTCCTCGACCATGACCCGGATCTCGTCGACCGAGAACTGGACCGCGCCGGGCGCATCCATCATCGAGTACACGCCGCCGGTCGAGAACGTCTTGATCCAGTCGGCGCCGGCCCGGATCTGAGCCCGCACCGCCTTGCGGACCTCGTCGGGGCCATCCGCGATGGCCGGCGGCAGCTCGGTCATCGGCCGGTCCCCGTCGAGGATGATCCCGGACGGGCTCATGCCGTCGCCATGGCCGCCGGTGATGGAGATCGGGTTGACGCTCACCTGGAGGCGTGGCCCCGGCCAACCCGAGGCGAACAGCTTCCGGAGCCCGGCCGGTGCCCCGCCGGCGTCACGGACCGTGGTGACGCCCGTGCCGAGGATCTCGGGGCCGGCCTTGAGCATCGCGCCGACGGTCTCGGTATAGGTCCGGGAGATCGACGCCTCGAGGCGCTCGTGGATGCCGCCGATGTGGACGTGGCAGTCGATCAGGCCGGGGACGAGCGTCGCGCCGCCGGCGTCGAGCACCGTCGCATCGGCGGGGACCGCGCCCCGACCGCGACCGATCGAGGCGATCCGGCCATCGTCGCCGACGACCAGGGTGTCGCCATCGAGCGGGGTTTCCGATCGCGCGTCGAGCAGGCGCGCGCCAACGATCGCCAGGACCACGGAAGGGACCTCCTCCTCGTCTCGCGCGGTGCGGCGCGAGCCTCGCGCCGAAGCGGGGCGCGAGCGCGAGCCTAGCGCGTCCGGGGGAAGCCCAGATCGACCTTCGAGCTGCCGGGGTCGGGCCAACGCGCCGTGACGACCTTGGCCCGGGTGTAGAACTGCACGCCCTCCGGCCCGTACATGTGGAGGTCCCCGAACAGCGACGCCTTCCAGCCACCGAAGCTGTAGTAGGCGACGGGCACCGGGATCGGGACGTTGATCCCGACCATCCCGACGTTGACGTCGAACTGGAACTGCCGGGCCGCGCCGCCGTCGCGGGTGAAGATCGCGGTGCCGTTGCCGTACGGGTTGTCATTGATCAGCTTCAGCGCGTCGGCGTAGGTCGGCACCCGGACGACCGTCAGCACGGGCCCGAAGATCTCGTCCCGATAGGCGTCCATGCCCGGCCGGACCCCGTCGATGAGCGAGACGCCGAGGAAGAAGCCGTCCGACTCGCGGTACAGGGGGTGCTCGCGCCCGTCGGCCACGACCCGGGCTCCCTGGGCCGTCGCGCTGTCGAGGTACGACGCGACCTTGTCGCGATGCTGCCTGGTCACGAGCGGGCCCATCTCGGCGCCCGGGTCCGTGCCCGGCCCGACGCGGATCTTCGGCAGGCGGGCCTGGATCGCCTCGATCAGGGGGTCCGCCACGCTCCCGACGGCGACGATCGTCGCGATCGCCATGCAGCGCTCGCCCGACGAGCCGTAGCCCGCCGAGACCGCGGCGTCGGCGGCCATGCTCACGTCGGCGTCGGGCAGGACGAGCATGTGGTTCTTCGCCCCACCGAGGGCCTGGACGCGCTTGCCGTGGCGAGTCCCCGTCTCGTAGATGTAGCGCGCGATCGGGGTCGAGCCCACGAACGACACCGCGGCCACGTCCGGGTGGTCGAGGATCCGGTCGACCGCGACCTTGTCGCCCTGGACCACGTTGAACACGCCGTCCGGGACGCCGGCCTCCTTCAGGAGCTCGGCCAGCAGGACCGACGCCGACGGGTCCTTCTCCGACGGCTTCAGCACGAACGTGTTCCCGCAGGCGATGGCCGTGGCGAACATCCACATCGGGACCATCGCCGGGAAGTTGAATGGCGTGATGCCGGCCACGACACCGAGCGGCTGACGGATCTGGTAGACGTCGATCGCGGTCGAGACCTGCTCCGAGAACTCGCCCTTGAGGAGCTGCGCGATGCCGCACGCGAACTCGAGGTTCTCGATGCCGCGGGCGACCTCGCCGAGCGCGTCGCCGGGGACCTTGCCGTGCTCGGCGGTCAGATGGGCGGCGAGCTCGTGGCGGTGGGCCTCGACGAGGTTCCGGATCCGGAACATGACCTCGGTCCGCTTCGACAGCGAGGTCGCCCGCCAGCCCGGGAACGCGGCCGTCGCGGCCGCGACCGCGGCATCGACCTCGTCGACCGAGGCGAAGTGGACCTCCCGGGCGACCCGGCCGGTCGCGGGATCGAAGACGGGGCCGCGCCGGCCCGAGGTCCCGGCGACCCGGCGCCCGCCGATCCAATGGTCAACGGGCGGATCAAGCGGGGCCGCCTTGGCCATCGCGATCGAGGGACTCGGCTCGACGACCTGGGTCATGGGACGCACCTCCGGGCTGTGCTCGCGGCCTCGCGCCGCCCCACTCTAGCGCGGCTCGAGGAACGGCTGGTCGGTGGGCTCGGCGGTCGGCGCGGCCGTGGGCTCACCGACGGGCGCGGCCGCCTGGGCCGCGGGCCCGCCCATGGGCTCGCCAATGGGCTCGGCTCTGGGCTCTGCGTCCGGGTCGGGCGTGGCCGCGGACGAGCGGAGGCTCGAGACGAGCGCGCCGACGCTCAGCGCGATGACGACGAGCGACAGCGCCTGGTCGCTCCGGAGCGGACCCAGATCGATCGGGTCCCGCCAGGTGAAGGCCACGCCGAGGCGGGCGACAGCCCACAGGCCGAGGCCGACGAGCATGATCGCGCCACCGCGCCGCGCGACCGGGCCGATCCATCTGAGCCCGAGCACGAGCGCGGCGACGGCGAGCGTGGCGAAGCCCTCCACGGCCTGCGAGGGCAGCGACGGTACGTCCGGGGCGAGCGAGCCCCAGGGGCCCGGGCCCGCGTAGGCGGTCGCCCAGCCGACCTGGCTCGGCTGGCCCTGGCCGGTGGCGCCCAGGACCTCGGCGAGCTTGGCGAGGGCGAGCGCCACGAGCAGGGGGACGGCAGCGACCCGGAGCCATCGCCCGACCGGCGCCCCGATCAGCCAGCCGACGACCGCGCCGGTCGCGATCCCGAGCGGGACGCCGAGGGTCAACCCGAACGAGCCCTGGCTGACGTCGAGGATCGCCGAGGGATTGGCCTGGTAGAACTCGAGATGGTCGAGCACGTAGCCGAGGCGGCCCCCGAGGACGGCCCCGGGGACGCTGCCGACGAGCATGTACACCAGGTCGACGGGCTCGAGCCTGCCGAGGCTCGACGCGGATCCGCCGGCGCGACGGGCGCCGATCCCGGCCAGCACGATCCCGGCGAACAGGGCGACGGCGATCCCGAGGGTCTCGAGGCGAACGGACAGCCCCGCCGCGAGGTGGACGACCGGGTCGAACGCGAACGTCAGGACGGCCGGCACGGCGCCGAGTCTAGTCGCCGCGTCCCGGCGCGAGGGTCCCGAGCCCGGATCAGGAGCCGGCCGGCGCTCCCGATGGCCCGTGCCCGAGCCGGGCCAGCGCGGCCACGAGCTCGCGGACCGCCCCGGCCGACTTGTCGAACGCGGCCCGCTCGTCCGCGTGCAGCTCGATCTCGATGATCCGCTCGACGCCTCGCCGGCCGAGCACGACCGGCACCCCGACGTACAGCCCGTCGACGCCGTACTCGCCCTCGAGGTGGGCGGCGCACGGCAGGACGCGCTTCCGATCGAGCAGGATCGCCTCGACCATCTCGAACGCCGCGGCCGCCGGCGCGTAGAAGGCCGAGCCGGTCTTCAGCAGCGAGACGATCTCGGCGCCGCCGTTGGCGGTCCGATCGACGAGCGCCGTGACCCGCTCGGGCGTCAGGAGCTCGGTGATCGGGATCCCGGCGACCGTCGAGTAGCGCGGCAGCGGGACCATCGTGTCCCCGTGGCCGCCGAGGACGAAGGCGTGGGTGTCCTCGACCGAGACGCCGAGCTCCAGCGCGATGAACGTCCGGAACCGGGCCGAGTCGAGGACGCCGGCCATCCCGACGACGCGCTCCCGCGGGAACCCCGACGCCGCCAGGGCGACGTGGCACATCGCGTCGAGCGGATTCGTGACGATGACGAGGATGCACTCCGGGGAGTGCTGGGCCACCGCCTGGACGACCGACCGGACGATCCCGGCGTTGGTCGACAGCAGGTCGTCGCGGCTCATGCCGGGCTTGCGAGCGATGCCCGAGGTGACGACCACGACGTCCGATCCGGCCGTCTCGGCGTAGTCGTTCGTCCCGATGACGCGGGCGTCATGACGGACGACCGGAGCGGCCTCGGCGAGGTCGAGGGCCTTGCCCTGGGGCAGGCCTTCGACGATGTCGATCAGGACGACGTCGGCCAGGCCGGCCTCGGCGATCCGCTGCGCTGCCGTCGCGCCGACGTTCCCCGCGCCGACGACCGTGACCTTGGGACGACTCATCCGGTTGCCTCTCAATCCCTATCCTCTCCCGACACCGTCCGCGGCGCTGCGGCGGGGAGGGAGGGTCTTCGTCGTGTCCATGAGCTTGCCTGTCGCTGCCCTGACCGTGCTCGGGATTCTCATCGTCGTGCTCGGCTTGTTCGCGGCCGGGTCGATCGTCGTCGCCGCGGTCGGGCTCGCCGCGATTGCCATCGCGGGCGTGCTCCAGGTCGCCGGCAGCCGCCGCGCCTGACCGGCGTCAGCCCTCGCCCGGCCCGGACAGCCCGATCCCCGTGGCGTCGAGGTCGGCGACCGACAGCGGCCCCGCCGCTCGAATCGCCTCGTCCACGCCGCTCGCATACGGCTGGAAGTTATCGCGGAACATCCGGGCCAGGCGAGCGGCCATCGCGTCGTAGGCGAGCCCGTCCGCCCAGGTGTTCCGCGGGACGAGGACCTCCGTCGGCACGTCCGGCACCGCGGTCGGGATCGCCATCCCGAAGACCGGATCGACGATCGTCGGGACGCCGTCGAGCGCACCCGAGAGCGCGGCTCGGACCATGTTCCGGGTCCAGCCGATGTTCATCCGTTCGCCGGTCCCGTACGGCCCGCCGGTCCAGCCCGTGTTCACGAGCCAGACGGGCACGTCGTAGCGCTCCAGGCGCTCGACAAGCATCCGGGCGTAGACGCCGGGATGGCGGGGCAGGAACGGCGCGCCGAAGCCCGCCGAGAAGGTCGCGGTCGGTTCCTTGACCCCGACCTCGGTCCCGGCGAGCTTGGCGGTGTAGCCGCTGATGAAGTGGTACGCCGCCTGCTCGCGGGTCAGCCTCGAGATCGGCGGCAGGACGCCGAACGCATCGGCCGTCAGGAAGATGACGTTCCGGGGCCCCGTGGTGACCCCGGTCGGGTCGGCGTTGCCGATGAAGTGGAGCGGGTAGGCGGCCCGGGTGTTCTCGGTGATCCGCTCGCTGTCGAGGTCGAGCTCGCGGGTGACCTGGTCGATGTCGACGTTCTCGAGGATCGTCCCGAAGCGCCGGGTCGTGGCGAAGATGTCGGGCTCGTACATCGGCGACAGGCGGATGGTCTTGGCGTAGCAGCCGCCCTCGAAGTTGAAGACGTAGCGATCGCCCCAGCCGTGCTCGTCATCGCCGATCAGGCTCCGGAGCGGGTCCGCGGAGAGCGTCGTCTTGCCGGTGCCCGAGAGCCCGAAGAACACCGCCGGGTCGCCGGCCTGCCCGACGTTGACCGAGGAGTGCATCGGCAGCACGCCCTCGTCGGGCAGCAGGTAGTTCATGACGGTGAAGGCCGACTTCTTGATCTCGCCGGCGTACATCGTCCCGACGATGATGATCTCCATCCGCTTGAGGTGGAGGAGGATCGCGGTCTCGCTCCGAACGCCCTCGGTCTCGGGGTCGGCCTTGAACGACGGCACGTCGATGATCGTGAAGTTGGGCTCGAAGCCCTCGAGCTCGTCGGCCGTCGGCCGTCGGAAGAGGTTGCGGGCGAAGATGCTCGCCCAGGCGGTCTCGGTGTAGACGCGGAGCGACCGCCGATGGCGCGGGTGGGCGCCGATGAAGAGGTCCTGCGAGTAGAGGCGCCGATCGCGCACGTGGTCCATGAGCCGCGCTCGCAACCGGTCGTAGTGGGCCTCGGTGATGGGGTGATTGACGTCACCCCACCAGACGCTCGCCTCGCTCGAGGGCTCGCGGACGATGAACTTGTCCTTCGGTGACCGGCCGGTATGCGTGCCGGTGCGCACGACGAGCGGGCCCTCGGCCGCGATGACGCCCTCGCCATCGCGAATGGCGTCCTCGTAGAGCTCCGCCGTCGACAGGTTGCGGCGGATCATCCGGGCGGTCGGGGGCGCGGCCGGTTCCAGGGTCGTGGTCGACGATGCGCGAAGAGCGGACATGCCGGGTCGGTCTCCTGCTCCGACGGGTCCGGGACGCCCCGGGCGCCGTGCTCGATCCCGACCGGCCGCGCGTGACGCCGGTCCCGGGCCGACGCGGGCGGCAGGCCCGCGGGCGAGACCGGCGGAGTCGGCTTCCGCAGTCAGTCCGCGGATCCTAGCACCGGGCGAGGGCGATGGTTGCGGCTCGGTTGCGGGCCGGCCTTGCAGGGACGCGTCAGTCGCGGCGAGCTCGGAGGCGCGCCGCTGGCCCCGTTTCGAGGTCGTGCCGCGACGGCGCCCCGATCAGCTGCGATCGAGCGCCTGGCGGAGGTCGGCGATCAAGTCGTCGGCGGCCTCGATCCCCACCGAGAGGCGGATGAGGGCTTCGGGCACCTCGAGCGGCGAGCCGGCCACGGAGGCGTGGGTCATCACGGCCGGCAGCTCGATCAGCGATTCGACGCCGCCGAGCGACTCGGCAAGGGCGAAGATCCGGGTCGCCTCGCAGATCGCGACCGCCCGATCCCGAGCGCTCCGCGGGCCACGGCCGTCGGTCGCGGGTGCGGCCGCCGGCACGAACGAGACCATCCCGCCGCCGGACCGCATCTGGCGGCTCGCGACCGACGCGCCGGCGTGGGCGTGGGACCCCCGGTCCAGGCCCGGGTAGAAGACCGTCTCGACGTCGCCGCGCGCGGCGAGGAAGCGGGCGACCGCCGTGGCGTTCGTCGCGTGTCGCTCCATCCGGAGATGGAGCGTCCGGAGCCCGCGGAGGGCGAGGAAGCAGTCGAACGGCCCGGGCACGGCGCCCATCGCGTTCTGGAGGAACCGGAGCCGCTCGGCCGTCTCGGGGTCGCGCGTGACGGCCACGCCGAGGACCGTGTCGCTGTGGCCGGCGAGGTACTTGGTGGCCGAGTGGAAGACGACGTCGGCACCGAGGTCCAGCGGCCGCTGGAGCGCCGGCGAGGCGAACGTGTTGTCCACGACCACGCGCGGTCGGGTCGCGGCTCCGGCATAGCGCTCGCGCACGACGCCGACCGCGGCGGCGATGTCCACGACCTTGAGGAGCGGATTCGTGGGCGTCTCGAACCACACCAGCCGCGTCCGGTCGCCCAGGGCCTCCCATAACGCGTCGGGGCTCGAGGCCAGGTCGACGTAGGCCGTCCGGATGCCGGCGCCGGGGCGACGGACCCGCTCGAGATAGCGATACGTCCCGCCGTAGACGTCGTCGCCGACGACGATCTCGTCGTCCGGTCCGGCCAGCTCGGCGATCGCGGCGGTCGTCGCCGATCCCGAGGCGAACGCGATCCCGGTTCCCCCGCCCTCGAGCTCGGCCACCGCCCGCTCGAACCGCTCCCGGGTCGGGTTCTGGGTCCGCGCGTACTCGTACCCGCCGCGTGGCCGCCCGACGCCGTCCTGCCGGAAGGTCGAGGTCTGGTAGATCGGCGGCGCGATCGCGCCGGTCAGCTCGTCGGGCTCCTGGCCGGCGTGGACGGCGAGCGTGTCGAAGGCGAGGTGCTCGGCGGCTCCTGCCGCGGGCGTATCGGCCCGCGGAGTCTCGTCCGAGGTGGCCCACGCGTCTGCGGGCGCCGGATCGGGCTGGCCGCTCATCGGCCGAATGATCGCAGGTCTCCGGCTCGCCTCGGGTCGCGGTCAGTCGGTCGGGGAAGACCCTCGAGCCGGGGCTGTCCTGTTCGTCAGCCGGCGACGTCAGCCCGCTCGATGGGACAGGAACTCGAGCAGGTCGAGCTTCGTGACGACGCCCGCCGCGCGGCCGCCGCGAACGGCCAGCAGCGCCCCGGCGGCGCCCGACAGCGCCGCGAACGCCTCGTCGAGCGAGGCCTCGACCTCGATCGTGGGCAGGGGCCGCTCCATGACCTCGCCGACGGTCCGATCGACGATCGCCGGGTTGCGGTAGGCCCGGTCGAGGAGGCTCCGCTCGCTGATCGCGCCGACGATCCCGGCCAGCTCCTCGCCCTCGGCCTGCTCGGACACCGGCATCTGGCTGATCCCGAACTGCTGGAGATGCTCGATCGCGTCGCCCACCCGCTCGATCGTCCGGGCGACGACGAGCGCCGGCAGGTCCGCGTCCCGATGCCCGCCCCGCAACAGGTCGCCGACTCGGACGACGGACCCGGGCGTGTCGAGCATGCCGTGCTCCCGAAGCCACTCGTCGTTGTACAGCTTCGAGAGGTAGTTCCGGCCACCGTCGGGCAGGATGACCACCAGCACGGCATCGCGAGCCCGCGGGCCCGCCTCGGCGATGATCCGGCGAGCCTCGTCGAGCGCCGCGATGACCGCCGTCCCGCACGACTCGCCGGCGAGGATCCCCTCCTCCCGGGTGATCCGGCGCGCCATCCGGAAGGCCTCGCGGTCCGACACGCGGACCCAGCGGTCGACGATCGAGGCGTCGTACGTGCCTGGGAAGAAGTCCTCGCCCACGCCCTCGGTCAGGTACGGCCGTGCGGTGTCGCCCGACAGGACGCTGCCCTCCGGGTCGGCGCCGACGACCACGATCGAGGCGTTTCGGGACTTCAGGTAGCGCCCGGCGCCGGTGATCGTCCCGCCGGTCCCCGCCGAGGCCACGAAGTGGGTGATCCGACCCTCGGTCTGATCCCAGATCTCGGGCCCGGTCGTCCGTTCGTGCGCTGCCGTGTTCTCGAGGTTCCAGTACTGGTCGGGCTTGAAGGCGCCCGGGATGTCGCGGGCCAGTCGCGCCGCGACGGAGTAGTAGGACTCGGGCGACTCGGGCTCGACGTTCGTCGGGCAGAGCACGACCTCGGCGCCGTACGACCGCAGGAGGGCCTGCTTCTCGGTCGACTGCTTGTCGGCCATGACGAAGATGCAGCGGTAGCCCTTGAGCGCGGCGGCGATCGCGAGGCCGTGGCCGGTATTGCCGGAGGTCGGCTCGACGATCGTCCCGCCCGGCCGGAGCAGCCCGTCGCGCTCGGCGGCCTCGATCATCGGCAGGCCGATGCGGTCCTTCACCGAGCCGCCGGGATTGAGCATCTCCAGCTTGGCCAGGACCAACGGCTGGTCGTCGAGCGGGCCGAGGTCACGGGTCACGTGGGTCAGGCGCACCAGCGGCGTCCGACCGACCAGGTCCAGGATCGACTCGGCGAAGCGCATCGGCGGCAGGATAGCGGCGCTCAGCCGGGGTCCGGCGGAAGCGAGGGCCGATGCTCCAGCGGGCCGGGGCCGAGGAACAGCCACGTCAGCCAGCGTCGGAGGCGCCGCGGTCGCCCCGGTGAATCGATCGTCCCCCGGTGGAGCGCCTCGACGGCCGGCCGGAGGCGGTCGGCCAGCGCCTCGGACGCGAGCCGGGCGAGCTCCAGCTCGGCCCGCGTGTCCGGGTCCGGGGGCGCGCCCGGCCACGCGTCGCCGACGAGCTCCTCGATCGTCGTCGGCGGCAGGATCCTGACGGCCATCCGGCGGCCGACGTACAGCTCCTCCGTGCCGGCCATGGCCAGCGGCACGATCGGGGCGCCGATCCGGAGCGCGATGAGGGCTGCCCCGGGCCGGAACGGGCCGATCGTGCCGACGGGTCCGTTGACCGTGCCCTCCGGCATCTGGACGAACACTCCGCCCGCGCCGACCACGGCCCTCGCCGAGCGGACGTGGCCCTCGACGCCGAGGCCGCCGCGCCAGACGGGCAGCAGGCCGCCGAGCGTTCGGATCAGCCACTCCCGCCAGCGCGACGTGAACGTCGATGGCCCGGAGCCGAGGAACCACGCCCGCGGCTCCGGCGGGAGGGCCTGCATGACGACGAACGGGTCCATCCAACCCCGGTGCGCGGCGGCCACCAGGAGGTAGCCGCCGGTCGTGGGCAGCGCCTCCCGGCCCTCGACGTCGATCCGGAACCGGAACAGCCCGAAGAACACGGCGCGGGCGAGCAGCCGGGTCACACGGTAGAGCCGGCTCGCCCGCGCCTCCGGCGCGCGGCCCAGCCAGTCGAGGCCCTCGAGGGCTCCGCCCCGCTCGGCGGCCAGCGCCTCGGGCCGGATTCGAGCGCGAGGTCGGGGGCCCGGCTGCCGTGGGCTGGGCGGCTGCGCGGTCGGCGCCCCCGGAGCCGGCGGCCGAGGCGCGCGCGACCGGCGGTCCGGCGGCGCGGTCAGGTCTGGGGCTCGAGGTCGGCGTCGCGGCCCGAGGCCGCGGGCCGGCCCGACTCCGCAGCGGACCGGTCCGGCGCCGCGTCGCGCTCCGGCCCGCCACCCGGGGCGCCCGGCTCCGGGTCGCCCTCGTCGGCATCGTCGGGGTCCGAGTCGGCGCCCGCGGTCGCTCCCTCCGGCGGCAGGCCGACCATCGCCGAGGGCGGAGCCGCGCGATGGCGGTAGACGAGGAGCGCGATCGAGCCGACGATGAACAGGATCGAGAAGATCTGGGCCGTCGCGATCCCGTCGAGCCGCCAGTTGCCCGTCCGCAGGTTCTCGAGCACGAACCGGACGATCGCGTACCAGATGAGACCGATCGGCAGCAGGTCGCCGCGTCGCAGCCTCGGCCGCGGCCGGGATGCGAGCCACAGCAGGACGGCCATGCCGATCAGCCCGGAGATCGACTCGTACAGGAAGAGCGGCGTGAAATGGGTCCCGGCGGGATAGACGTCGCAGGTCCACGGCGCGACCCGGTGGGCGCAGTCGATCGCGATGCCCCACGGCAGCGTCGTGGGTGGACCGTACAGCTCCTGGTTGAAGAAGTTGCCCCAGCGGGCGATGCCCTGCATCGCGAAGATCCCGGGCGCGATGATGTCGGCCCAGGCCCACAGGTCGAGGCGCCACCGCCGGACGAGGTAGGCGAAGGCGATCAGGCCGGTGACGATCCCGCCGTAGACCCCCAGCCCCGTGTACGGCGGGAGGAAGATCTTCGGCAGGTCGTCCTTGTAGAGCTGCCACTGGTCGATGACGTGGTACGCCCGGCCGCCGATCAGCGCCGCGACGGCGATGACGACCATTCCGTTGAAGACGTGGTCGAGGTTCTGGCCGTATCGGGACGCCATTCGGGTCACGACGCTGTAGGCCAGCACGAGCCCCGCGGCGTACGCGATGCCGTACCAGTACACGTCGAGCTGCCCGATGATCGGGAAGGGAATCTGGACGGCGATCGAGTTCGGCGTCCAGTCGATCATGGGGGCCGAGTGTAGCCCGGGCATCCCGATCCGCCCTAGACTGCCGCCGATGCTTCGGCCGTTCCCGACCCTCGCCGCGCGGCCCTGAATGGCCGCCTACGTCTGGTGGTTCCTGATCGTCGGGTTGGCGATCGGTGGCACGATCGTCGCCGCGCTGTCGATGGACACGTCACGGCGCGAGGAGGACCTCGAGGCCGACGAGCGCGAGGCCGAGGCGACCCTCATCGCCGCCCAGCTCTCGGGCGAGGGCCGGCCGGTGGACCGGGCGACCGTCCAGGAGGTGCTCCGAGTCCATCGCGACTACCGCCGGCTGCCGCCGCCCGATCGGCTCGAGGCGCTCGACGAGCACGAGGCGGGCGCCATGCTGTCCCCTCGGGGGGCCACGCCGGCGACCGGCCCCGTTGCGTCAGGCGTTGACGCCGACGCCGACGGCGAGCCCCACGACGTAGGTGACGATCGCGGCGCCCCCGCCGATCAGCACCTGCCGGAGGCCTGAGAAGACCGTCCCGCGGCCGGTCAGGAGGCTGACTCCGGCGCCGACGGCGAACAGCGCCGCGATCGACAGCCCGATGGACCCCGCGAACGGCGCCGTGCCGGTCCGGACGACGAGGTACGGGATGACCGGCACCGCGGCCCCGGCCGCGAACGCGACGAACGAGCCGAAGGCGGCGCCCCACGGCGACCCGAGCTCATCCGGGTCGAGGCCCAGCTCCTCGCGGACGAGGGTGTCGAGTGCGTGCTCCGGGTCCAGGAACATGCGGTCCGCGATCGCGTCGGCCTCGGCCTGGGTGAAGCCCTTGGCTCGGTAGACGGCCGCGAGCTCGGCCTGCTCCTCCCGCGGCATCGCCTCGAGCTCCGATCGCTCGAGGGCGATCTGGCGCTCGAACAGCTCGCGCTGGGACTGCATCGAGATGTACTCGCCGGCGCCCATCGAGAACGACCCGGCGAGGAGCCCGGCGATGCCGGCGAGGAGGACGAAGCCGCCGTCCTGCGACGACGCCCCGGCGACGCCCATGACGAGGGCGAGGTTCGATACCAGCCCGTCCGACACGCCGAAGATGACCGCCCGCAGGGTGCCCGAGCGGCCGGCGTGATGCCAGCGCTCGTTGGCGCCGGGCATCGCCTGGCCGGTGGTCGGGCTGGGGCGTCCCTCGCTCAGGCGACGCCAGATCTCGGCATGCTCGCGCTCGTCGGCGGCGATCGACTCGACGTCCGAGCCGACCTGCGCGGTGTAGAGCTCCTCCTCGTTGCCCTCGAGAGCCTGGACGAGGTCCCGGACGGCGTGCGTCCCGAACAGCCGGGCGGCCAGGATGATGATCCGGACCCGCAGCCGGGGGCCCGACTCGGGCGGCATCGGCGCACCGAGGTTGCGGAG
>Ga0335082_10005816_pt1 | contig 13492 bp, 13 predicted proteins | sample Lox_Sample_41_FD_206718 | JGI IMG/M metagenome (GOLD analysis project Ga0335082, IMG submission 206718) | Soil microbial communities from Loxahatchee National Wildlife Refuge, Florida, United States - Lox_Sample_4.1 | ecosystem: Environmental > Terrestrial > Soil > Wetlands | place: USA... | reverse complement strand
CCCCAAAAATCGAGTTCCCAACTCGCCTGAAGGCCGATCTGGGATTGCCAGTAGTCGAAGCTGCCGTTGAAGGCGGCGGCCGTTGAGGCTCGATCGCTTGTCCGGATATACTGGACCGAACCGATACCCTGCTGCGTCTGCGGGAAGATTTCACCGACGGCAATACCCAGCTGGGCTCGGGCTTGCAGGACGCGTACGCCCGCGCTTCGGAGCGAGAGGTTCTCCCGGTAGGCTCGCTCGATGAGGCGGTCCAGGATCGGATCGTTGAAGGCCCTCCACCAGTCGCGGTATTCCGAGGGTCCTGTCGTTACCCGCTGATCACCTGCATCCAGCCACCCTGGTGAGACCGTGGCCTTGGGTCGTACGAAGTCTGGCCCTACCATGCACCCGGCAGAGGCCGAGAGTACAGTGGCGAGCAGGATGACCTCAAATCTGAGGCGCTTCCTGCTATGTGGTAGCTTCATGTCAACGCCCGGTCGCTGCCTCCTGCGCAGCGCGGCAGTTGCTGAATTCGTAAGCAGCTGCCAATTGACTGTCCTCCGTCTGGATCACTACCCCAGTCAGGCTGCCTCCGCAATGCGTCTAGATCAAGTCGATCTCGAACGTGAGCGTGTTTGATATCGGCGGTTGCCGGCCTCGATTTGGACCAGCGACCGTTTCCGCAAACGAAGGTGAGCGGCATCTACGAGAGCGGTCAGCTATTCCACCGGTTCTGCGACCGAGAGAAAGGGGCACGCGCGAAGAGAGGCCGCCATCTGGATCCATACCGGCCACTTCCGCTGAAACACGCTAGGGCTTAAGTGGTAGATTCTGAAGGCACGCGCCTGTAGCTCAGCTGGATAGAGCATCGGCCTTCCAATCCTGTGCACATTCAGATGCAGGCAGATGGTGAAGTTCGGAGCCGTGCTCAGGATCTGGTGCGCCGCGCGGCGGGCCTCCACGACCCGCCCGGACTGCGCCGCTGCCGCGGCGATCCAGACCGAAAGCGCGCGGTAGTCTGGCAGGCGCTCCTGGCCACTCCGCAGGGTGTCGTAGGCCGCATCGTACTGCCCGGTCATGTAGTAGGCGTTGCCGAGATAGCTCAGGTAGATCGGCGGAGGAAAGGGATCCTGGCGCACGACGCCCCGCACCAACGGCTTCGTCGAGCGCATGAATCGCACGCTGCTCGACGAGTGCTTCCGCATCGCCGGACGGACGACGTGGGATCTCGAGCCGGCCGAGATCCAGCACGACCGCGATATCTTTTCTCGACCAGTACAATCTCCGCCCAGTCACCAGGGCTACCGCCTCGGCGGCCGCACGCCGGCGCAGGCCCTGCGCGCGGCCCTGGCCATCCAGGCCGAGCTGCCGTCGCGGCGTAGGCACTCAGAGGGTCGGGTGTCGCGACAAAGCGCCTGATACGCTGTCCATCCATTCCGTCGAAAGACTCGAAACGTCAATCAGCCCCTTGCGAGCACCCAGGGCACCGTGATCAGCATGAACACCGCAAGAAAGATCAATCCAAAGATGGCGCCGAGTCGCCAGTAGTCTGCCGCGGGTAGATAGCCGCTGCCGTAATAGACCGGGCTTGGACCGGTGCCATAGGGTGTGATGATGCCCATGATGCCGAGCTGGAGACAGAGTAGCAGCGCTAACTGCGACATGTTCATGTTCGGCACGACGGATCCCACGGCCAACAACACTGGAATCAGCGCCGTCACATGCGCCGTCCCGCTCGCGAACATGTAATGGGCGAAGAAGTTGATCAGCAAAAGCACGATCGTTGCAGTGACCGGCGACAAGCCGCCCATGTGACTCGACACCACGCCGGCAAGCCACTTGACGAATCCGACCCGATTCAGCCCGTCGGCCAGCGCGACCAATGTCGCGAACCACGCGAGAGTGTTCCAGGCGGGGGAATCTTTTGTAATATCGCCCCAGCTTACGATGCGAACGACCAGCATCAGACAGATCACGAGCAATGCAGCGGTGGTCGCACTGACGTAGTGGCCGCCAAAGATCCACAGCACCAGCGCGATGACAACGAGGACACTCAGCGCGATTTCACGAGAGGTGAAGCCACCCAACTTATCGAGCTCTTTCGCCGCCCACTCGGTCACTTCGGCGCCCTGCTTGATTTCCGGTGGATAGAGCCAGTAGGCGAGCAGAGGCACCAGCACCAGCAACAAAATACCCGCAGGCGCAGCTGCGATGAACCAGCTTCCCCATTCAAGTTGGATGTTGGCCGTCTTCTTGACCAGCTCTTTTGCCAGCAGATTGGGTGCCAGCCCGGTGAGAAAGACCGTACTGGTAACGCACGTGGTGGCGATGGCCACCCACATGATGTAAGAGCCGATCCGGCGCATCGAGGGGTCGTTGGGCTTGGAATCATAGAGAAGGGGCAGGTTCTTGATGATCGGATAGATAATTCCCCCGCTGCGCGCAGTATTGGACGGAGTGAAGGGCGCTATGATCGTATCCGCAACAGCGACGGCGTATCCTAACGTCAGCGTCTTTCGTCCCATTCGTTTCACCAGGGCCAACGCAATGCGCCGGCCGAGGCCGGTCTTTTCATAGCCGAGGCCGAAGATAAACGCGCCGAAGATCAACCACACCGTCGCGTTGGAAAATCCCGAAAGCGCCCACGCCAGCGCAGCGGTGGTTGGATCGAAGCCGGCCTTGGCAAGTTCGGCAGGGCCGTAGAGCACCCAGCGAGCGAGAATCGTCACCACAGTCACGCCGATGAGACCAATGGCGCCGCCGGGCAAAGGCTCGAGCATCAAACCGACGATGACGCCGGCGAATAACGCAAAGTAGTACCATGCATGCTGCGGCAAGCCTGCCGGCGCGGGGATCAGAGCGATGACGATCGCCACCACGATGGGTGCGAAATATTTCCAGGCGGAAGGCCATGCCTTTGTTTCCGCCTTCGTTGGCAAAACCGCCACCGACTTCATATTCCTCTCCTTCACTGGCCCGGAGGTCTTACATCACTTCCATCCGACCGAGGCCATTTTCCTTCTGAGAAATGCGATCTGCGTGGACAGCGGCAGGTTCTTGGGACAGACGTCGTGGCACCCCAGAAGCGACATGCAGCCGAACACGCCCTTGTCGTCGCCGATCAATTCGTAAAAGTCCTCGTCCGTGCGCTGATCGCGGGGATCGAGATGAAAGCGCGCGATCTTGTTGAGCCCCACCGCGCCGACGAAGTCTTCCCGCATGCGCACCGTACCGCAGCCCGCGATGCAACAGCCGCACTCGATGCAACGATCGAGCTCGTGGATTTTTGCCGCCAGCTCGGGATCCATCTTCTCTTCGAGCCGCCTGAGATCGGGGTTGTCTCCGTTCATGTGCACCCACGTCTCGAGGCGCTCGCTCATATCTCGCATCCATTTTCCGGTGTTGACCGATAGGTCGGCGATCAGCTCGAACACCGGCAGCGGCGCCAGTGAGATCTCTGGCTCCAGGTTCTTGGTGAGCGTACGGCAGGCGAGCGTCGGCCGGCCGTTGATCATCATGCCGCAGCTGCCACAGATGCCGGCGCGGCAGACAAAGTCGAACTGCAGCGACGGTTCCTGCTTCTCGCGAATCTCGCTGAGTGCCATGAAGAGAGTCATGCCCGCCGCTTCCTCGATCTCGTAGGTCTGCATGCGCGGCATGCTGCCGGATTCCTGCGGGTTGAAGCGCAGGATGCTGATCTTTAGTAGACGGGGCTGAGGAGCAATCTCGCTTTTCATCGTGCATCCTCCAGCATTTCGTCGATGCGTTCGTTCTTGCCACGGAAACGCTCGGGCAAGAGCTGCTCATACGGCATGATGGTCGCCTGACGCTTGAAGCGGTCGGCGCCATTGAGCGTCTTTTTCAGCTTTTCGATTTCGGCAACCCGTTTGGGAGTGTCGGGGTTATCGGTGTAGTCCTTCGCACCGTAGCCGCGCCAGCCTGGCGGCAGTTCCATTCTCATGACGTCAAGGTGCTCATAGGTGAGGGAAGGCAACGTGTCGGTTTCAGACTTCCAGGTGGCCAGGGTACGTTTCAGCCACGCGGCGTCGTTGCGGCGCGGGAAGTCTTCACGGAAGTGCGCCCCGCGGCTTTCCGTGCGCTGCAGCGCGCCGTAGGCGACGCACAGAGCGAGCTTCAGCATCTTTTGCACCCGATAGGCCGTGACCAGTTCCGGATTCGCGCCCCGCGCCTTGTCGCGCAGTCCGATGTTACGACTGCGCACGAGAAGCTTCTGAAGTATGTCCACGGCTTCTTCCAGCGACTTGCCGCGTCGGAATATCCCGACGTTCGAGGTCATGAGGTTTTGCATCTCTGCCATCAATAGAGCGGGGTTTTCCGTGCCGTTGCCATCGATCAAGTGATCGATCTTCGCTTGCTCGCGTTGGAGCGCTTCGTGAATCACATGGGTTGGAATGCTGACCTCGTTCTCCGGTCGCTCGCAAAAATCGCTGATGTATTCACCGACAATCATGCCGCCGACGACGGTCTCCGCCACCGAATTGCCACCCAGCCTATTGAAGCCATGCATGTCCCAACAGGCGGCCTCGCCCGCAGAGAACAAACCCTTGAGCGTCGGGCTCTCCCCGGTGTAATTCGTGCGCACGCCGCCCATCGTGTAGTGCTGCGCGGGCCGCACCGGCACCCACTCCTTCACCGGATCGACGCCCAAAAAATAGTGGCAGATCTCGTACACCTCGCGCAGATTGTTCTTGATGTGGTGCTCACCCAGCAGTGTGATGTCCAACCACAAATGCTCGCCGAATCGTGACTTCGCGCCTTTGCCTTTGGCGATGTGCTCCTCCATGCGGCGCGACACCACATCGCGGGACGCCAGCTCTTTTTTCTCCGGCTCATAGTCGGGCATGAAGCGTTTGCCATCGACGTCCCGCAGCAATCCGCCGTCACCGCGAGCGCCTTCGGTCAGCAGGATGCCGGCGGGAAAGATAGGAGTCGGATGGAACTGCACCGCTTCCATGTTGCCGAGGGTGGCGATGCCGGTCTCGAGAGCAATAGCCGTGGCGATGCCCTCGGAGATCACCGCATTGGTGGTCACCCGGTAGATTCGGCCCGCGCCGCCAGCGGCGATGGCGGTGGCCTTGGCCACGTACGCGATCAGCTCCCCGGTGACGAGGTCTCGAACCACGGCGCCGTAGCAGCGCCCGGCGTCGTGAATCAGGGCGATCGCCTCGGTCCGCTCGTGCACCGGGATCTGATGGGCAATGGCTTGGTCGCTCATGGTGTACAGCATGGCGTGGCCGGTGCCGTCGGACACATAACAGGTGCGCCACTTTTTGGTGCCGCCGAAGTCGCGCTGGGCCACCAGTCCATGGGCTTCATCACGCTCGGTGATGGTGACCTTCTGGCCGTTGATGATGACGTCGCGGTCGCCCCGGCGCACGCGGCTCCACGGCACACCCCAGGCCGCCAGCTCGCGCACGGCTTTGGGGGCGGTGTTGACAAACATCCTCACGACTTCCTGGTCGGCGCCCCAGTCGCTACCGCGAACGGTGTCTTCGAAATGGACATCTTCGTTGTCTCCCTGGCCCTTGATCACGTTGGCGAGACTCGCCTGCATGCCGCCTTGAGCCGCGGCCGAGTGCGAGCGCTTGGGCGGCACCAGGGACAGAACAATCACGTCGTTGCCGCGCCGCTTTGCGCTGATGCCGATGCGGAGCCCGGCAAGCCCGCCGCCGATGATGAGAACGTCAGTGTAAGTGATTTTCATAGTTCGTCCCTTCCGTTGCGCTACCGTTGCGTGTCCGACGAGGGAGCCGAGGGCTGGAGGTATGAGGGGATATAGCGCTCCCCGACATGGTTTCTATGCTCGTAACCGATCTTCATGTAAGCCGCCAAGGTGAGCAGACCCAAGGCCAAAACGAATACCGTGATCCCCGACCTTAGCCGTTTGAGCAGGGTGCGCGTCCGGTTGGGATCGTCGCCCTCGAACCATCCCCACTTGACCGCCAGCCGGTAGAGACCGACACCGCCATGGAGCTCGACGGCAAACAGCAGCACCAGAAGAAGCGGCCACCAGCGCCCGCTCCACACCCGATCGGCCGATTCATATGGGCCGATGGCTCCCGGGTGCATGAGCATTTGGTACAGGTGCACCGAAGCCAAGAAAAAGAGCGCGAAACCGGTCACGGCCTGAAGCCACCACAAGGTTGTGTCCTCGTGATGCAGCATCTTTCGGTGCCCTCGAAAACTCTTGTACTCGCGAAAATTAGCCGGAAATTTGCGCATCGCCAGAAACCCGTGGAGCACGAACATGACCGCAACCAGGGCAACGATCGCCCCGACGATACCGGGATAACTTTCACCGAGAAAGAACCGGCCCTCGAACATCTTCGTCACCCACCACATCGCGTCCTTGCTGATCAAGATGCTGGAAACGAAAGCCATGTGGCCCCACATGAACAGGCCGAGAAACAGACCGCTCGCGCTCTGTGCAAGATCGAGCCTCGCCGGCCAATGGCTTTTCCGCGTCCGCTGGTCCAATCCGGTTCCGGCGATGACATCAATCGTCTTACTCATGCTCAACTCCTTCGGTAAACGGGAGCAGGATCGTGCCTACCCCGTCGGGACGACCACCGGGGTCGCTCACCGGGCTTCCCACCCATCGCGCTTGTGACGGTGCCGGAGGGGCGTCGGTGACAGCCATGTGGATCGTTCGCCTCGCGCTGCGCCGCCGTGGTCTGGAGCTACGGCGGGCTGTCACCGACCGAGATGCAGGACCTTCTTCCACGCCGACATCCCGATCGAGGCGGCGATGGCGCCGGCGGCGCGCCGGAGGGGGCGGAGATCGATGTCGTGCTCGCGGAGGCGCATGCTCCGGATCAGGTACGTATAGGTGCGTTTGCGGGAGCGGGGTTTGGGCGTGGCCAGAGTGTCGAGCTGGAAGCTGCGGATGAGGTTGTGGCGAGGATACCGAGTTGCTGCCAGGCACTGTTGGCGCCGTAGTGGCGCGTAGGAACGACGTCCAGGGCGAACTCGCTACTGCGGGATGTGCAAGTCGTGCCGTCCGCAGGCCGGCGATCACCTCCCGCGGGAACGTCACGCTCTGCTTGCCGGGCCGGTTCTTCACCCGCAGGATGTGGCCCGTCTGGGCCCCCGGTGGCGCCGGTGCGTACCACGGTGCTGTGGCAGCGGCTTCTGGGGGCGGCCCGCGTCCGAGTGTGGCACATTACGTCACGGAGATGGGGCCCATGGACGGAGCGACCGCTGCCGGAGGTCGTTCGTGTTGCCTATCCTCCCGACGCAACTTCGGTGATTGCGCGGGCTGGATGTGCAGAGTGCATCCGAGCTGTACAGGGGGCAAGAGCCACCGATTTGGATCCCTCGGGTATCCTCCGGGAGGGGAGAGATTTCCGGGAATGGGCGTTCATGGCGCTGACCCCCTATTGACGATGAGCCCCCCAGCCTTCGCCCGCCGGCACTTCCTCCGCATGCTCCCTGCGCTCATGGCTTGGCTCGGCGGGGGCAACCCCGCCCTCGGCGCTGCGCGTCGGACACGGTCCCGCGGCCGCCCCATTGACCCCGCCTGGCCCACGCCAGCCCAGTGGCAGCAACTTGCGACCCACGTGGGCGACGCCCTCATCCCCGTCCGCTCCCCCTTGTCCGCCTGTGCCGCCTCGCGCGATGAGGCCGTGTGCGCGGCGCTGTTCACGTCGCTGAAGAACCCGTACTTCCTGGGCGACGAGGTCGGGCTCACGCAGACGCTCGGCTGGGTCGATGCGTGGACGTCGCGGCCCAGCGTGTATGCCGTGGCGGCGCGTCATGCGCAGGACGTCGTGGCAGCCGTGAACTTCGCGCGCGAGCACAACCTGCGCCTCGTGGTGAAGGGCGGCGGGCACAGCTACCAGGGCACGTCGAACGCGCCGGACTCGCTGCTCGTGTGGACGCGACGGATGAATGCCATCACGCTGCACGACGCGTTCACGCCCGCTGGCTGCGAAGGCCAGACGTCGCCGACGCGGGCCGTGACGGTGGGCGCCGGCGCGATCTGGTCGCAGGTGTACGACGCGGTGACCACGCGCGCCGGGAGCTATGTGCAAGGCGGTGGCTGCATGACGGTGGGCGTGGCCGGGCTCGTGCAGAGCGGCGGCTTTGGCAGCTTCTCCAAGGCCTTCGGGCTGGCCGCGGCGAGTCTGCTGCAGGCCGAAGTCGTCACCGCCGACGGCGTGCTGCGCACCTGCAATGCCTGCACGAATCCCGATCTCTTCTGGGCGCTGAAGGGCGGGGGTGGGGGCTCGTTCGGCGTTGTGACGCGGCTCACCCTGAGGGTGCATGAGTTGCCCGACACCTTCGGCGCGGTGAACTTCACCGTGCGCGCCACATCGGGCGCGGCGCTTCGCAAGCTCGTCGCGATGATGGTCGACTTCTATGCGGGCAGCCTGATGAACCCGCACTGGGGCGAGCAAATCCGCCTGCGCGGCAACGTGCTGCAGGTGGCGATGGTGTTCCAAGGCCTCACGCGCGCTGAAGCCAGTGCCGTGTGGCAACCGTTCTTCGATGCGCTGGACAAGGCGCGGGACGATTAACATGCTCGACTTCGCCCCACTGAAGATCGTCTCGACCTCGGCGCGCACGTTCTGGTCAGCCACGCTCATCAAGCGCATGGTCGGCTTCATCCGCCGCGATGACCGGCCCGGCGCGCCGGATACCAACGTCTTCTGGCCGGGCGACCAGGGCCAGGCCGGCCAGGTACTGCACGGCTATGGCTCCACCTGGCTGCCGGCCGCGCTGCTGCAGCCGGCGCAACGGCCCGCGCTGGTAGATGCCCTGGTCGCGGCCAGCCGCCATTGGGGCCTGGGCTTGCACTTCAACAAGGGCCTTGCGGGCGCCTCGCCCGCGGTCATCGCCGCCGCGCGCGACACGGCGATGAACGCCGCGGTGCTCGACGCCTTCGCGCTCGCGATCAGCGCGGCCGAGGAGCCGCCGGCCTATCCCGGCGTGTCGGGCCGCGAGCCCAATGTGGCGCTGGCCCGGCAGCATCGGCAGGCGGTGGCGCAGACGATGGCTGAGCTGCGCAAGCTGGTGCCGAACGCGGGCTCGTATATCTCCGAGAGCGACTACTTCGAGGCGGATTGGCCCCGCGCGTATTGGGGTGCGAACCACGCGCGGCTCGCGGCGGTGAAGGCGAAGTACGACCCGGACGATCTCTTCATCGTGCACCACGGGATAGGCAGTGAGCGGTGGAGTGAGGACGGGTTCATGCGCGACGTCTGAACCCTCCCCTCGGCCCTCTCCCGCGGGCGAGCGAGGATGAGGGCGGCTCTGCCTGAGCTGGCGGTTCTCACGTAACGAGCGCTCCGGGAAACCCGGGGCAGTTCAGGGCATAGCTTCCATGCCAGCGATCTCAAGAAGGGTCAGGTTCCGCGAGGTTCACCCCTCAGCGCCTCGGGGACTTGACCGTGAATGGGGGTTGCGGCTGGCTGGCTCCTGAGGGATGAGCCATGCAAGGAGCGACCGCTGCCGGAGGTCGTTCGTGTTGCCTATCCTCTCGATATTTTCAGGCGCCGCGCACATGATGCGGCAGTACGCGCAGGTTGACGGATTCCCCATGGCCACACGCGCTCGTGCCGAGTCAGACAGTTTCCTCTTTGGACGTACGACAGTGACCGTCGACTACTCGGATTACCATCTGGAGGTCAGCCATGCGCAATGATTCCGGCTGGCGGGTGTGACCACCCTACGTCATTTTCACATTTCTCCTCTATACTGAGTTGCGTGACCGTGCTTCCCAAAGACCTTGGGCTTTATGCCGCACTGGGCTCGTGCCTGGTGCTTGGCCTCCGTCATGGGTTTGACTACGATCACCTGGCGGCTATCTCGGACATTACCGCTGTGCAGCGCAACTGGCGCAGCGGCTTGCGGCTGGGCATGACTTATGCGCTCGGACACGCATTCACAGTGGCTGCGCTGGGTGTCGCGGTGCTCGAACTCCATATGGGACTACCGGACGGGCTGGACCACTGGACCGAGCGGCTGATTGGGCTCACGCTGATCGTGCTCGGCATCGGCGTGGTGGCAGGCATCCTGCGCAAGGATGTGCACGGACACCGGCATGGGCGTGTAGAGAGCCGCCTGGCTATAGCCATTAACGGCATTCTATGGTGTGCATGGCAGGTGCGGCGGCTGTGGAACAGACAGGCGCCCCGGCCCGAGCGGTTCCAGTGGATGTACACCGGGAAGTCGGTGTTTCTGATCGGTATGCTGCATGGAGTAGGCGCAGAGACACCGAGCCAACTTGCGCTGTTTTTTCTGACCGCCAACCTGGGCGGTACGTCGCGCGGGCTGATGGGGCTGCTCGCCTTTGCGGTCGGGCTGGTGACTATGAACGCAATCATGACAGCGTCAATGGGCAGGGCCTTCAGCGCGGGCAGCCTCCGTCCGCGTTTTTACCACGTCATTGCGTGGACCGGAGCGGCGTATAGCTGCATTATTGGCATGATCTTTCTGTTTGGAATCTCCGACAAGCTGCCGCCGCTAGGCTAGCGCATATAGTGCGCCAGCTTGATCACGTAGGCATAGTCGCCGGGCAGCTTGTCAGGCAGCGTGATCTTCAGGTTGTCGCCGTCGGCCTTCCACTGGAGCGGTTTCGGATCGCCCAGCATGTAGACCTCAAGCAGCGGATGCTCGGGCACGTCTTCAATTGTGACCGTGTGCGCCTTGGGAGCGCTGTGGCAGCGGCTTCTGGGGGCGGCCCGCGTCCGAGTCTGGCACATTACGTCACGGAGATGGGGCCCATGGACGGAGCGACCGCTGCCGGAGGTCGTTCGTGTTGCCTATCCTCCTGCAGGTGATCCATGAAGTAGCGGCCGACCTGGTCGTGCGCGTTGCTACTACGAGACGACGGGGAAGCGACATTGGCGGGAGGTGAAGGCGCGGTTCGATCACCTGAGGCATTTCTTCAGTGGATGGCGCGTGGCCTCGATGGGGTCAGCGGAGGTCGCGAGATACATGGAGGAGCGGCGAATGCACGAGGCCGCAAACGGCACGATCAACCGCGAGCTCGCCGTGTTCGGGCGGATGCTCCGGCTGGCCTACGAGAACGGTAAGCTGGTTCGTTTGCCCGTGATCCGCAAGCTCAGCGAGGCCGCCCCGAGGCAGGGCTTTTTTGAGCGCGAGCAGTTTGAAGCGGTCCGACGCCGACTTGCTCGAGATCTCCAGGTTGCGGTGACGATCGCTCAAACCTTCGGCTGGCGGATGCAGAGTGAGGTGCTCTCTCTGGAGAGGCGGCAGGTGGATCTCGAGGCCGGGACGCTGCGGCTGGATCCGGGGACAACAAAGAATGGCGAGGGTCGCACCGTCTATCTCACACCTGAGGTGAGCGTCTTGCTTGGCGCACAGCTGGAGCGGGTGGACCGACTCTCGAAGCGGACCAAGACGATCAATCCTTACGTGTTCCCTCACCTAGGTGGCCGCAGCCGTCTAGGTCAACGGCGTCGTGATTTCAGGAAGGCCTGGCAAACGGCCTGTGAGAAGGCCGGCGTGCCAGGCAAGCTGCGGCATGACTTTCGGAGAACAGCGGTGCGGAACATGGTCAACGCCGGCGTGCCGGAGCGGGTGGCGATGAAGGTGACCGGCCACAAGACCCGCAGCGTGTTCGACCGCTACCACATCGTGAGCCCGACCGATTTGCAGGACGTGGCGCGCCGCCTGGACGCCGCGGGCACATTTCCGGGCACATCAGCAGCTGAGAAGCTTGCTTCCCGCTCGCTAACCCCGCAGAATACCAACACGCGCCTGTAGCTCAGTTGGATAGAGCATCGGCCTTCTAAGCCGAGGGTCGGGGGTTCGAATCCCTCCAGGCGCGCCACTGATTCCACGCGCTGGCCTACCACTCTCGGGCGCACACGCAGGAGTGCTCGTCACTGATGCCGCTCGCCATCGTCGAGGAGCTCGCGGGTCCGGCCCTGTGGTACCCCGCGGCATGGTCGTCATCGGTGCCTCCTACTTCCCGTTCGGCCCACGCGGATCCACGGTGTCGGGGAGGCAAGAGTAGGATGCCATCCGTAGTGCCGGCGGCTCTTTCTCTCGATTGCGGCGCTCCTGCTCGCACGCCTCTAGGGACAACCCGCCTCCCAGTCGGACTGCCTCCACTGCTCCCCAAGGGTCCTGGGTTATCCCCCACAGCACCCACGCGCACTCGGCCGAGTCCGACTTGGCGAGGACGAGGAGGCAGCAGAGTGTGGCGAGGAAGGTGCGCCGAATCTTTTCGTCGTGTGCGGCTGTCAACTTCTGCGTCTGGGGCTCTAGGCGCCGGCCTTCGCGGGGGAAGCGGCCGACGCGGTGGCGTCGTGGCCGTTGTCGCTGACCGCGCACGCGTCGGCGGCCCCGCTGCGGTGGATCGAGAGATCCGTGATCGTCGGATGCTCGCCGCAGAGCGGGCACTTCGGATCGCGCCGCAGCTTGACCTCGCGGAAGCGCATGCCGAGGGCGTCGTAGGTGAGCAGACGCCCGATCAGGGGATCGCCGATGCCGAGCAGCAGCTTGATGGCCTCGGTGGCCTGCACCACGCCGATGATGCCTGGGAGCACGCCCAGGACGCCGGCCTCGCTTCAGCTGGGGACGAGGCCCGGCGGCGGCGGCGTCGGGTAGAGGCAGCGGTAGCACGGGCCCTGGTTCGGGGCCAGCACGGTGGCCATGCCCTCGAACTGGAAGATGGAGCCGTGCACGTTGGTCTTGCCCGCGAGGTAGCAGGCGTCGTTGACCAGGTAGCGGGTGTCGAAGTTGTCGGAGCCGTCCACCACCAGGTCGTAGTCCTTGATGATGTCCATCACGTTGTCGACGTCGATGCGCGTCGGCAGCGGGATCACGTTGACGTCGGGGTTCAGGTTCCGGATCGTCTCGGTGCCGGACTCGACCTTGGGCCGACCCACGCTGGCGGTGGTGTGGAGGATCTGGCGCTGCAGGTTCGAGATGTCGACGACGTCGCCGTCCATCAGGCCCAGGGTGCCGACACCGGCCGCGGCGAGGTAGACCGCCGTCGGGGAGCCGAGGCCACCCGCGCCGATCAGCAGCACCTTGGAGCGCAGCAGCTTGCGCTGGCCCTTCTCGCCCACCTGGTTCAGCAAGAAGTGCCGGCTGTAGCGCTGGATCTGGTCGGCGTTCATCGGGCGATCCTTCACGACCGGCATGCCCGATTGCGCCCACTTCTGGAACCCGCCCTGCAGGTTGGTCACGTTCTGGTAGCCGAGATCCTTCAGGACCTTGGCCGCGAGCATGGAGCGGAGACCGCTCTGGCAGTAGAGCACGATCGGCGTCGCCGGGTCCGCCGCCGCGCCGCCGATGCGGAACTCGAGGAAGCCGCGGCTGATGTTGGTCGCAGGCTCGATGAAGCCGTCGCGGTACTCGTCCGGATCGCGCACGTCGATCAGGACCAGCGACTCGCCCGCGTCGATCCGCTTCTTGACGTCGGCCGGCCCCTGCTCGGGCACCACCTGCCGGGCCTCGGCCAGCATCTCCTTCAGCGTCTTCATGCTCGACTCCTTGAAGAATGTCCCACTAT
>Ga0335082_10005815_pt1 | contig 13495 bp, 12 predicted proteins | sample Lox_Sample_41_FD_206718 | JGI IMG/M metagenome (GOLD analysis project Ga0335082, IMG submission 206718) | Soil microbial communities from Loxahatchee National Wildlife Refuge, Florida, United States - Lox_Sample_4.1 | ecosystem: Environmental > Terrestrial > Soil > Wetlands | place: USA... | reverse complement strand
CTGGCCGCGCAGCATCACCCGGATCACCGACGAGAATCCGGCCAGAATCGCGACAGTAACGGATTTCGACAGCCACTCATAGCCGTGCATGTACTTGGTGATTGCAAACGCGACCGACGCTTCGCGTCCTGCCGTACGGAAATCGTTAACCGTAGCTACTCCGCTCAGAACGTACGAGAACAGAACGTACAGCACTGTGCAAATTACCAGCGACCCCAGAATTCCGATCGGCATGTCCCGTTTGGGGTTCCGCGCTTCCTGAGCGGCGGTTGAAACGGCGTCGAACCCGATGTAGGCGAAGAAAACGACACCGGCTGCGCCGAGAATGCCGAGCAGCCCGCCGTAATGATGCGTCACCCCCGCCGGCGTCACATACGCCGAGGGCGCAGGAATGAACGGCGTGTGATTGGCGGGATTGATGAAACCCCAGCCCACGCTGATCACGAGAACGACGATCGTGACTTTCAGAATCACGATGAACGCATTCACGATCGCGGACTCCTTCGTCCCTTTAATGAGGAGAGCCGACAGGAGCAGCAGGATGAACAGGGCCGGAAGATTGATGATGCCGCGAGCGCCGTTTCCCATCATGTCCGTTTCCAGCGGAGAGTGGCTCCACTGAAAAGGAATTCGCAGGCCAAACCAATCCAGCACGCGGTTGGCATATTGACTCCAGGAGACGGCCACAGTTGCCGCTCCCACCGCGTATTCCAGCACCAGGTCCCATCCGATGATCCAGGCCACCAGTTCGCCCATCGTCGCGTAGGAGTACGTGTACGCGCTTCCCGCAACTGGAATCATCGAAGAGAACTCCGCGTAGCATAGGCCGGCAAACGCGCAACCGAACCCGGCAACAATGAATGCGAGCGTCACGGAAGGGCCGGAGCGGTCGGCGATGGCGTCAGCGGTCCGCACAAACAGGCCGGCGCCGATGATCGCTCCAATGCCGAGCATGATCAGGTTGATTGGGCCCAGCGTGCGCTTCAGACTGTGCTCGCCCGTCTCCTGTGCCTCCTGCAACAGGGAATCTAACGGTTTGGTTGCGGTCAAACTGGCCATGGAGCCGTTCTCCTTTTTTATTCCGGAATCGACTGGTTCGCGATCGGCGCTGCTGACCGCGACTTCCACAAGTAGTACACCGGGATTCCCAGCAGCACGATGCATAATCCCGGCCACGTGTATTGCGGCTTGTAGCGTAACAGCACGATATCGATAAACAAAGCCAACACAATATAGATTGCCGGCAGCAACGGGTATCCGACCGCCCGGTACGGCCGCTCCGCCTCAGGATGCGTCCGCCGCAGCACGAACAGCCCGGCAATCGTCAGAATGTAAAACACGAGTACTGCGAACACGATGTAATCCAGGAGCTGCCCGTAGCTGCCCGAGATGCACAGGATGCAGGTCCAGACCATCTGCACCATCAGCGAAACGGCTGGCGTTTTGTAGGTAGGATGCAGTTTCGCAACGTCGCGGAAGAACAATCCGTCTTTGGCCATCGCGTAGTACACGCGCGCACCCGACAGAATCAGCCCGTTGTCGCAGCCGAAAATCGAGATCAGGATGGCAATCGCCATCAGCGCGCCGCCAGCCGAACCAAACATCTGTGTCATGACTGCCGTGCCCACGCGGTCCTCGCTGGCATACTGAATGCCCCGTTCCAGTACCGTTGCACCCGTCGGGCTTCCGACCAGCGGCAGCGCGCTGAGGTAGATGAAGTTGCACGCGATATAGAGTGCAATCACCACGCCGGTTCCAAGTGCCAGGGACAAAGGCAGGTTGCGGCTCGGGTTCTTCACTTCTCCGGCGGTGAAGGTCACCGTATTCCAGGAATCGGCGGAGAACAGAGAGCCCACCTGCGCTACGGCCAGAACAGTAAGCGTACCGACGAAAACTCCAGCCGAAATCTCGTGCTGCACGCCGAATCCGGAGTTCACCCAGAAATTTCTTCCGAAGTTAGCCGCAATTGCATGCGCGTTGCGGCCGATGAAGATTCCGAGCAGCACCAGCCCGAACAGAGCCGACGTCTTGGCAATCGTAAAGATGTTCTGGATGAACGCGCCGATCTTCACGCCAAAAATGTTGATCACCGACAGCAGGATGATCACCAGGATGGCTACCAGATTCTGCGTGTTCAGCCCGACATCCATATTGCCCAGGATCATCGGCCCGATTGGAATGGGCGGCACCTTCCACAAATGAACAATCCAGTTTGACGATGAGATGGCGGGAAAGAAGACGCCGAGAAACTTCCCAAAGGCTATGCCCACGGCTGCAATCAGTCCCGTCTGGATCACGAGAAACAGCGTCCACCCATACAAGAATCCCCAGAGAGGCCCGAGCGATTCACGCAGGTAGACGTATTGGCCTCCCGCGCGGGGCATCATGGCAGCCAATTCACCGTAGCTGAGTGCAGCAACGATCGTGAGGAAGCCGGTAATCAGCCACGCACCGATCAGCAATGCCGGCGATTGCACTTCGCGCGAAATTTCCGCCGAAACGATAAAGATGCCCGAACCGATCATCGACCCCATGACCAGCATGGTCGCGCTGGTCAACCCCAGGCCTTTGACCAGTTCTTTGTCCTGGTGAGTGTGAATGGCCCAATCGTCGATGCGGGTGGCCGGAACTGGCGGTTTAGCGTCGGCGATCACGAATCTCCTGGTCTTCCACGGAGCGGGCGCGTTCGCCCGCCAAACGTTGACAAGGCTCCAAATTTACCTCAGAACCTCGAAAAATGCCTCTGCTGATTTTCGCGGGTCGGGCAACAGACCGGATATCACCGCCACGCTGTCGGCCCCGGCCTCGATGACTGAACGTGCCGTCGCGCGAGTGATTCCACCGATTGCGACCAGCGGCTTGCGCGTCTGTTTCCTCGCCCGCCGCACCCCGTCGAGCCCCACGACCGGATCGGGATTCGTCTTGCTGCTCGTGGCAAATACCGGGCCAATGGCCAGGTAATCGGCGTCTGTCTTGTCTGCTGTGGCAATCTGTTCTGGATTATGCGTGGAGACGCCAAGCCAGCGCTCGGGACCGATGATCCTCCGGGCGGCCCCGGAGGAAAGATCGTCCTGTCCGATGTGCAACCCGTCAAACTCCGCAGCCAGACACAGGTCCGCACGATCGTTCATGATGAGTTTGGCGCGCGTGCCCACGCGCTGCTTCAGTTCGCGCGCCAGTTCCAGCACCTCGCGGGCGGTCTCATATTTATCGCGGAATTGGATCAGAGAACAGCCGGCGTGAGCCAACTCCTCGGCACCCGCCAACATGGTCGTCACATCGGGAAAGCAGGATGCGTCAAGAATCGCGTAGAGACCGGGCAACCGCATGGTTCAGCTCACACAAGAGATGTGTCCGATACACCTCAACGCGCCGCTTCTGCTTTTTTCGCCAGGAACCGTTCGATGAACCCGGTATCTGCCTTTCCCGCGCGGAACTCCGGATCCGCCAGAATTCGCCTGTGCAGCGGAATCGTTGTGTGGATGCCTTGAATGATGAACATCTCCAGCGCGCGGCCCATCCGCGAGATTGCTTCGCTGCGATCCTTGCCGCGCACAATCAGCTTGGCGATGAGCGAATCGTAGTACGGCGGAATCGTCGCCTCGGCATACGCGGCCGTATCGATTCGAACCCCGGTTCCTCCGGGAGGATTGAATGTCGTGATCTTGCCTGCCGATGGCGTGAACTTCTCCGGGTGTTCGGCGTTGATCCGGCACTCGATCGCATGTCCTCGGTGCAAGACCGGCCCCTGCAACACGTCGGCCATCTTGGCCCCCGCAGCAATCATGATCTGGCTCTTGACCAGGTCCACATCAGTCACCATCTCGGTGACCGGGTGCTCAACCTGGATCCGGGTGTTCATCTCGATGAAATGCAGCCGCCGTTCCTGATCCATCAGGAATTCGACCGTGCCGGCATTGCGGTATCCCACTGCACTTAGCGTCTTGCTCAGCACGTCGCCGATCTCTTTACGTAATTCCGGTGTCATCTGGACCGATGGCGACTCCTCCAGCAGTTTCTGATGCCGCCGCTGGATCGAGCACTCGCGCTCCCCCAGGCTCACGACGTTTCCATGCTCGTCTGCCAGCACCTGGAACTCGATATGCCGCGGACGCTCGACATACTTCTCCATGTACAGATCGCCGTTACCAAAGGCCGCCGCTGCCTCGGATTGCGCCTGGCGGTAAAGGCCCGCCAATTCTGGCTCCTCGCGCACGATGCGCATCCCGCGCCCGCCGCCTCCCGCGGAAGCCTTGATAATCACCGGGAAGCCGACCTGTCGCGCCCATTCCACGGCCTCGCCTTCGGACGCGATCACACCGACGGACCCGGGCAGAATCGGCACGCCGTGCTTTTTCATCGCTTCGCGTGCCTTCTCTTTTTCACCCATCAGACGGATTACATCGGGCGTAGGGCCAATGAACTTGATATGGCAGGTCTCACAGACCTCGGCGAAGTTCGCGTTCTCCGCCAACAACCCGTAACCAGGATGGATCGCATCCACATTCGCAATTTCTGCCGCACTGATTACGGCGGGAATGTTGAGATAGCTTTGCGAAAGCTGGGGCGGGCCAATGCAGATTGCTTCGTCGGCAAAGCGAACGTGAAGGGAATTCCGGTCGGCCTCGCTATAGATTGCAACCGCGCGGATGCCCAGTTCCTTGCACGCGCAAATCACGCGCAGGGCGATCTCACCACGATTGGCAACCAGAATCTTCTTGAACATAGATGAAGGTCAGTTGCGCTGAACGCTTCGAGCTACGGGCCGCGAGCTTCGGGCGAGCAATCAACTTTGTGCTCGCCCGAAGCTCGTGGCTCGTAGCTCGAGGCACAGCTGAGAGCCTATTTCTCCGGCCGGATCAGAAATAACTCCTGTCCGTATTCGATGGGCTGGCCATTGGTCGCCAGCTTCTTGACGATCTCACCCGCCACGTCGCATTCGATTTCGTTCATGAGCTTCATCGCCTCGACGATGCACAGGACTTGGCCCACTTCCACTTTGTCTCCGGGCTTGACAAACGGAGGCGCTCCCGGCGAGGGCGCCTCGTAAAACGTTCCCACAATCGGCGAGCGGACACCATGCAGTCCTTCCTCGACCTCGGGTGCGGCTTCCGCTTCGCTTTTGACCGCCGCTGCAGGCGGTGTCGGAGGCACAACGAGCGGCACTGCTGCCGGGTGGACCGCCATGTAGCGCGTGTCCGGCATCGGCACGACTGCTTCACCACCGCGCTTGATCTTGACCTTGACATCGCCGCGTTCCAGCTCGAACTCGGCAATGTCCTTCTCGATAAGAAACTCGATTAATTCCTTCAGCTCTTTTTGATTCATCGTTGGTGGCGGGTTTCGCTCAAGATCCCGCTCGCGGGCCAGCGGGAGCCGGCCACAGCATCGGGCCAGCCAATCTAATCAAACAATGATGAGTTCCTTGTCCGTCGGCCTCAGCACCTCGCATCCCGTGCGAGTGACGACGGCTACATCTTCAATGCGTACACCCTGCTTCCCCGGAACATACGCACCGGGCTCGATCGTGATCACCATTCCCGGCTCGAGCTTTTGCATCTGGCCCGCAGCCAGACGCGGTGCTTCATGGATTTCCAATCCTAATCCATGTCCGGTGGAATGCGTAAAGTATCGCGCTAAACGGTGCTTTCTTAATACTTTGCGAGCAGCACCGTCCACTTCCGCGGCGGCGATGCCAGGGCGAACCCGGTCGATCGCAGCCGCCTGAGCCTCCAGGACAGCCTCGTACAGCTCTCGAGCCTGCCGCGACGGAAACCCCACATGCACAGTGCGTGTGCGGTCCGAACAATAACCTGCGAGTATAACACCGAAGTCGCAGACCACGAATCCTCGCTGCGGGATACGAGCCTCCGAGGCGCGGCCGTGAACGACCGCCGATCGCCTCCCACCGGCAATGATCGTCGAGAAGGACATCCCCTCCGTCCCCGCGCGTCGCGCAGCGTGCTCCATAGCTGCGGCGACTTCCACTTCCCTGATTCCGGGTTTGAGCTTCTTGCGCGCAATCTGAAACAGGCTCGCTCCGAGATCAACGGCCCTCCGGATCAGGTGGATCTCATCCATGTCCTTGACCATCCGCGCGCCCTCAACCAACGGTGGCGCCGACACGATTTTCCATTTGCCCTTCAGCAAAGCGCCGAGTTGTTCACGCTGCCCCACCGTCGTGGCCAGAGGTTCGATGCCGAGTCGCCCCGCAGTTCTACGCCGCCGCAACGCAGCCAGGAATTCGGCGGCGGCAAGCGCCGGCGCCTTCCGGGCGACGACAATCTTGGCGCCCGCGACTTCATCGCGGGACTGCGTCGCATATCGCCCATCGGTGAAGAACGTGGCCTCGTGCCCGCTGATCGACAACACACCCGAGCTGCCGGTAAATCCGCAAAGATAGCGAACGTTAGGAAGGTGAGTGACAAGAATGGCATCCAGCTTGTTTTCAGAAAGCGCAGCCTGAAGACACCGAAGCCGCCCCGCGTGATCCATAGGGAGGAGTGTAGCAGTATGAGGTGTCACGCCTCGGATATCAGGCAGGACGGGATAAAGGTGGTTTTCCTGGCACCTGCCCCTAAAACAAACCCGCCGGTTTCTCGACAGGTTCTTCGAGAAAGCCGGCGGCTGTGGCTGGTTGAACTTTGCCTATGTCTGGATGATCCGTGGGGTGATGAAGAAGATCAACTCCTGGCTCGAGGTCGAGACCGAACGGTGCTTGAACAGGTTGCCCAGGTACGGAATGTCGCCCAAAAGCGGGACCTGCGAGATGTTGAGTGAGTTGTTGGTCTGGATCACTCCACCAATCACCACCGTGCCGCCATCGGTAACCAGTACCTGTGTCGTGGCCTGCTGCGTGATCAACGTTGGGTTGCCGTTCACCACGCGTCCAAAGTCAGGCGTCGTATTCTCCACGTCCACGTTCAGGAAGATGGTGCCTTCCGAAGTGATCTGCGGAGTCACGGTGAGGCGCAGGAACGCGTCGACATAGCTGACTGTCGGCGGGCCGCCCAACTGCGCCAGCGTCACGACCGGCACGCGAACACCCTGCTTCACGACGGCTTGAATGTTGTTCTGGGTAACGACCCGCGGACGGGACAGAATCTTCAGCAGACCGCGCGATTCCGCCATCGTAAGCATGAAGTCGATGCGCATGTTGTTGGTCGCGTTCACGAACTGGATGCCGCTCGTCGGGTTGGTCAAGCCCAGGTTCGAGAACAAAGGAATCTGAGATCCCGTCGTACCGGTGCCGGTGATGGGGTAGAGCGGGGCAGGGACCAGGCCCGGTCCAACGATGGTGGGCGTGGTTCCAACTTGCTGCACACCGCCGGCATGGCTTACGCCGTTGCCCCAGCCGAAGCCGAGCTGCGTGCCGATATCGCGTGCGAAGCTGCGAGTTGCGGCCACGACGCGGGCTTCGATCTCGACTTCCTGCGTCTTGCGGTCCATCTGTGCAATCAGGCGATCCAGTTGCGGTAGAACCGCCGGAATGTCGGAGATGATCAGTGCATTCGTACGATCGTCGGACACGATATCGCCGCGTTGCGTAAGGAACTTCTTCAGCGTCGGCACCACATCCTTCGAATGTGCGTAGCTCAGGAAACGGGTGATCGTAACCTTGTCGACAGCCAGCGCCTCGGCTTCAATCTGCGCGCGGCGGTTTTCAGCTTCCTTCTTGAGTGTGTCGACGGTCGCGATGCGGAGCACGTTGCCTTCCAGCTGCCGCGACAAGTCGTTGTTCTTGAGTACGATGTCCAGCGCCTGGTCCCACGGCACGTCATCGAGAACGATCGTCAGGTTGCCGTGAACGTTGGGATCGAGCACCACGTTCAGCCCGCTGATTTCGTGAATCAGGCGGAAGAAGTCCTTCAGATCGACATCTTTCAGGTTTACCGAGATCGGCTCGCCCGTATATTTGGGTCCGCTGGCGGCCTTGCTCTGCGACATTTGCGCCTGCTGCTCGGCGGCCAGGTTGACGGCCGGCTGGATGGCCGCTCCGCTGCCCGCATCCTGGTTCATGGTGGAGTGGCTGTTCGTCGCGACCAGTTCGGCAGCCGTCTTGTCGGCAAACCTCGCCGCCGCGTTGCTGGCCTTGATCGCCGGCTCAACCGGAGTCGCCTTGTCATCTTTCGCGGTGTACGTCGGCTCGATCACGGCGAAGTCCACCGGCTTGGTGGACAATGCCGCCGGCGCCGGAGTACTCGTCACCGCCACCGGCGTCAGGTTCGGCGCGGGATTGGCGGCGACGGGCTTCACGGCAGGTGCGGGCTGGCTATGGGCCAGCGTCGCCGCCTGAAACTTGAGGGTATAGTGTCCGTCCTTGCCGGCGACGAGCTCGGGTTGATGCGCGCCGTCCAGGTCAACCACCACGCGAGTGGTTGGCGGAACCTGGCCGTTCATGCCGATGCGCACCGCTTTCACGCCGTCACTGCCGACACGGATCAGCTGCTGCCCGGTCGCCATCACCGTGTTGGGAAGATCGACCACGATGCGCGCCGGGGAGTCGAGCGTCGTCAGCTTGGGCTCGGTCACGCCCTTCGCCGTGAACTCGACACGCAAGCCCTCCGGGCTGTGCGCTACCTCGAGCCGCTGCAAGGCGGCGGTCGCAACCGCACCCTTGCCCGGCATGTCAGCCGCGGCGGCGATCAGCACGAACGCCAGCAGCGGAAGAATGAGACCCAGCAATTGCTTTCGCATTTCGTATCTCCCCATCGGAGGCCCTTGCGCCCCTTATTTCTTCGAACCTCAGCTCTCCAGCCCTACACGGCCGGAGTTGTGATCTTCTTCGTAACTTCCCGCGTAAACGTTTTGCCCAACCGGTCCTGCAGCGTCTCCTTGAAGATGATCGAGTCCCCGGTGATCTTCACCACGTAGCCGTCGAACACCGGATCGTTCTCCCGCAGGAAGTACGCTTTGTTCAAACTGTTGGTCACCACCGCGATGAACCCCGCATCCGAATGAACTATCCCGCGCAGATTGATCGCGCCGATTTCCAGGCACTTCTTGCCGGTGCTGCATCCGGATCCCCCGGCGTGATTCACCACCGGGCTGATGAACGGATCGCGCTTACCCGACATACTCCATTTCTTGTCCTGCTTGTCCGCATCGTCGTCTGACTTCGCTTCCTCGGACGAGGCCGCGCTGTCAGCGTCCGCTGGGCTGGCCGCTGCGGGCGGAACTGTTTTTGCCGCAGCTTCGACCTGTTTCGGAGCTTCCGCTTTCGTTTCTTTCTTCGGCCCTGCGGGCTTGGCCGCAACTTGCTTGACGCCGAGCTTCTGATGCCCGCTGGCGGCCGGCTTCTTCGCTACGGTTGGATCCTTGGCCGGCGCAATGCTGGCTTTTGCTGTTGCCGGCGCCTTCGCCGGAACCAGCGCAGGCTTTGCCGTCGGAGCCGAATTCTTCACTACCATCGGAGCCGACTTGGCCGGACCTGCGGCCGGCTTCGCCGCGGCATGCGCGTCCTTCGGACTCTGGCTGATTCCGAGCGCCTGGTTCGATGCCGCGGTCGCGTTCTGTTGCACCGTGTTCATCGCCGAGCGCGTGTTCTGGATAACCTGAGGACTCTGGGCCCAGGCCATGCCGGCAGCCATCGTGCATGCGAGAATGACGTGCTTCATCGTCTCCTCCTACCGTTTTGCCGGCTGTCCCGGCTTGCCCGCCCCTGAACCCGCAGGATCCAGGTCGTGGCTGAAATAGGTCGTCGTCACGCAGGTCGCCACCACGCTCTCGTTGGGCGCGTACTGGTACGTCTTTTTCGCCTTGGCATCGGACGGCTTCCGCGTCGACGCGACCAGCAGGTTGTTCACGTTGACGATGCGCTCCAGTTTGCCGACACGGTCGAAGAACCCGAGCATGGAGTAATACGGCCCATCCAGCTCCACTTCAAACGGAACCTCGGTGTAGTACTCCTTGGTCGCCATGGGGCGTGCCGTGTAGCGGCGGATTTCGATGCCCGCCTTGCGCGCTTCCCCGCTGACCATGCGCATGAAGTTGTCGACTTCCTTGTCGTCCGGTACGATCTTGCGCTCGATGTCGAGCTGCTGTTTCAGGTTCGCCAGCTGGCGCTCGATATCAGCCAGCTTCGGCCGGTACGCTTCCAATTCCGCGTTCTCGCGCATCTTGGCCTGCACCTTCTGCTGCGCGGCCGCGTTATCGTCCCGTTGCGACCTGAACACGGTGTAGTAGAGCGCGCCCGTGCCCACGATCACTGCCAACGCCAGCACGCCTAACAGCTTGATTCCTGACAATTCACCGAAATTCATAGCGTCCGCCTTTACGACTTCGCTTTCTGGCAAGTGAGCGTGAACTGAAACGCCTGCATATCCTTGATCTGCTCGTCCTGAACACTTTCCTTGATCTCGATGTTGCCGAAGTAACCCGTCTTCTGCAGGTTGCTAATCAGGTTGGCCACGGCATCATTGCTTAGCGCCATGCCGTCGATGTCGACGCTCGCGCCCTGATCCTTCAGGCTGTTCAGCCACACCGCTTCGGTGCCGTTCACGGTTTCGCCAATCATGGCCAGCAGATTGACCGGGCCACTCTGGTTGCTGCGTAACTGGTCGATGACATCGACGCGCCGCTTGTAGGCATCGGCCTGTTTCTGGCGCTCCAGGTAACGCGCCTTGATATCGGCCAGTTCGCGGTTCTTCTGTTCGGCCAGCCGCATCTGCGCTTCGATCGCCTTCTTCTCCCGGTCCAGGTGATACCAGTACGCCCCGTTCACCAGACCAAAGATCACCAGCGCCGCCGCGATCATCAGCATCGGAGAGCCGCCGCCACCGCCGCCTTCGAACGAAGGCATGCTGACAGCCACGCTCTTCTTGCCACTTTTCGGTTTTGGAGCACCCAGCAGGTTGATTCGGATCATAGCTTTTCAAAACTCCTCAGAGCCAAACCCACAGCCACCGCTAATTGCCCGGCGTTCTGCTCCACCAGTTCCGCTGCCGCGCCTTCCATCGGCGCCAGCACTTTCTGGAACGGGTTGAACAGCTCCACCGGCATCGAGAACTCCTGACGCAGCGCTTCCACCAGCCCCGGAACCTTGGCGGAACCGCCCGCCAGATAAATCTTCTCGATATGCTCGCCCGCCGCGCTTGCGCGGAAGAAGTCGAACGTCTTCTGGATCTCGAGCACGATGATCTCAGTCACCTGCTGCAGGATCGGCGTCTTGGCATCGTCGTGCACCGTGCCCACCTTGCGCCCCAGTTTCAACGCTTCCGCATCCTCGAAGCTGAGATCGAGTTCCTTCTGCAGCGAATCGGTGTACTGATGTCCGCCCACCGAAACGTCGCGCGGGAACAACGGCGTCGTGCCCTTGACGATGTTGATATTCATCACGCTGGCGCCCAGGTTCAGCAGCGCGACCACCTGTCCCGGCGCCGGCTCGTAGTTGTACTCGTAGCAGTTCTGCAGCGCCAAGGCATCGATGTCCACGATAGCGGGTGTCTTGCCGGCCATCGAGAGTACGTTGGTGTAGTTCAGAATTTTGTCTTTCTTGACAGCGACGAGCAGCACGTCCATCTGCGGGCTGGTCGCGTCATCGGAAAGGATCTGGTAGTCGAGATTCACGTCGGCCAGATCGAACGGGATGTGCTGCGCGGCTTCCTTCTGGATCGTCTCCGCCAGTTCCTGGTCGCTCATCGAAGGCAGCGAAATCTTCTTGACGATCACCGAGTGGCCGCTCACCGCGGTCGCGACGGCTTTCGCCTTGATCTCGGTATCGGTGAACAGCTTCGCGATCGCGCTCGACACCGTGCCCGAGTCGACGATCATCGAGTCCACGACGATATCCGGAGCGATCGGCTCCAGCCCCAGGTGCGCCACTTCGATGCCCGCGCGCGTCTTCTTCAGTTCGACCGCCTTAATGCTCGAAGAGCCCACATCCAGACCAACAATCGTCTTCGATCCGAATCCAAACATGTGCCCGCCTTCTCTGTGTGGCGCGGGCATTCCTGCCCGCGGCGTTTTCTACTGCTGCCCGGCGGCTTTCATCGCCGCCTTAGGTTTTTTTTTGCCCCGCGATTCCGTTTCCATGGACTGTTCTTCCATCCACTGGTCGAGCTTCGATTTCTTGAACCGCCAGCGGTTGCCCAGTTTGAACGCGGGAATCTTTTGCTCATTGACGTACTTGTAGAGCGTGTCCGGACTCACTCCCAGGTACTGCGAAGCCTGGCGAATGTTCATCACTTCTCGCGAGTCGGCCATAGTGTTTAGCCCTTTCCACAGAATCAGTCTCAGCACAGCCTCAATTCCCGGCATCGCTGAGGAAATTGGGAGAACCAGTTCCTCGATCTAAATGCGTTCGAGTGAATTTTGGTGTGCTGAGCATATCTCAACCGGAAGGACGGGCCTGTCAACGTGAATCTCCGTGTTTTTCCGGGTTTTATGGGTGTTTCCTGGAATTCTTGCGAAAGCGACCTGCGGCGCTCGTCTATAGATTGTGCTCAATTGACAGGAGGCCACCGCAGATAGTGGTGTTTACGCGAATGATGCTCCAGTCACGTCGGTTGGAGTAACCAAGGTACTAGAGACGGTACGGAAGTACTTGAACGTACGCGCAAACCCTTGCGAATCATACGTCCGTCGCATGTCCCCCGCCGTTACGCGTGGGGCGCTTCCTTCCATTTGCGACTCCGAATCCCGCCCTTGATAATGGATTGGGAGTCTCCATCCTTTATGCGATCTTGTCTCTGCATTCACACTGTTTTGGTTCTCATCTTGTTAGGTGTGTTGACTACACCCATGCACGCCGCCGACAGCACCAATATGAAGACCATCGCCCCCGAGGAACTGGTGCGAACACTGACCGCTTCCAAGGGCACTAAGCCGCTGTTGTTTCATGTCGGCTCTCATATGCTGTACGTGCAAGCGCACATTCCCGGATCCGAATACCTTGGAGCAGGAGCCACTCCGCAAGGGGTTCAGAACCTGGCAAAACGCGTCGCAACGCTCCGTAAGAACACGGCCATCATCCTCTATTGCGGTTGCTGCCCCTGGAACCACTGCCCTAACGTGAATCCCGCTTACGACACGCTTGTGCGCCTTGGGTTCACAAATGTGAAAGTGCTTTATCTGGCCCAGAATTTTGGCGTCGATTGGGTGACCCGGGGATATCCGACTGCCCGTGGAGAGTGACCAACATTCTATGAAACGCGCCCTGCTGATCATCGCCGTCGTAGCCGTGCTGCTGATATGGATCCTTTTGCGTCCGCCTTCGGCAGACAACCACGACGGAACCTCCTCACTTCGCCCTGCCCCGGGGTTCACCCTGACCGATCTGTCGGGAAACAAGCTGTCCCTCGCGGACTATCGTGGCAAGGTCGTCCTCCTGGACTTTTGGGCGACCTGGTGTGCGCCGTGCAAAGAGGAAATTCCGCACTTTATCGATATGCAGAACCACTACGGAGCCCAAGGCCTGCAGGTCGTCGGCATCTCGATGGACGATGACGAAAAACCGGTCCGTGAGTTTCAGCAGCAATTCAAAATGAACTACCCG
>Ga0335082_10005812_pt1 | contig 13499 bp, 7 predicted proteins | sample Lox_Sample_41_FD_206718 | JGI IMG/M metagenome (GOLD analysis project Ga0335082, IMG submission 206718) | Soil microbial communities from Loxahatchee National Wildlife Refuge, Florida, United States - Lox_Sample_4.1 | ecosystem: Environmental > Terrestrial > Soil > Wetlands | place: USA: Florida... | reverse complement strand
AAGGCAATCGAGCAGTGCCGAGTCGCGCTCCAGTATGCTCCGAACGACGAGGTCGCAACCTATCACCTCATGATCTCCTTGAGGCATGCGGGGAAAAAGGATGAACTGCAGTCGCTTGTGAAGCGTCTCGGTGAACTCCACCAACAGTCGCTCCAGAATGAGACCGATCGAAAGCGCTACACCCTTGTGGTGGAGCAACTTCCCACTCCCAACTCAGGCCCGCCCAACGATTGATTCTGTAGCGAAGAGCTAACAATCGGCTAAAATGCAGCGATTATGGGGAAAGGGCGCACGCACGTAGTCCTATCGCTGGGCATTCTGCTGGCGTGCTTCGCTCGCTCATTTGCTTCGGACCCCTCAATAAAGGCCGACTTCCCCGGGCACCTCGAAGGGAGAACTGACGCGACTCCCCGCCACTTTCAGAATATCCAAACCCAGGGCGGCCATCTTGCGGGGAGGGACCTCAAATTCACCCACCTCACCACCAACGATGGCCTGTCTGAGAATCATGTTTTTGCCATCTTGCAGGATCACCGGGGATTTATGTGGTTCGCCACCGATGACGGCCTCAACCGCTATGATGGCAACGCTTTTGTCGTATACAAAAACAACCCCGACGATCCCGGCAGCCTGGGCGCCAACTCCATCCGGGATATGCTGGAAGACGACAAGGGCTATTTGTGGCTGGCGGCGTTTCCCGGCATAAACAAGTTCGACCCGGCGACAGAACGCACGACCCGCTACGCTCACGACCCCAACAATCCCAACAGCCCCGGCGGCAACTCGGTGGAGAGCATCGCCCGCGACAGTCGTGGGTTTCTGTGGCTTGCCACCACGGACGGCGGCCTGGACAAGTTTGACCCGGTCAGGGAGACATTCACTCATTACCGCAACGACAGCGACGGCAAATTTGTCGGGAGGATCGCTCGCGTCATCGAGGATAACCATGGCGAAATTTGGTTTGTCGGCGCGCGCGGCCTATTTCATTGGAACCCACAGACAGGACTGATCGCTCACCCTCCGGGCACCATGAATGGGCTATCTGCAAACAGTTTGTACGAAGACAACGGCGGTGATTTTTGGATGATAGCCTTGACCCCCATCGTCGGGCTCGTCAAGTACGATCGCCGGAAAGAACAATACACCGCATATCCGTTTGGCTCCGGTGCTGTCGAAATATCTCACGCCCGGATTCTCGGCGATGGGGGCAACGGTCTCTGGGCGGCGTCGAATCTCGGGCTGTATTATTTCGACCGGCGCGCGGAACATTTCACTTACCTCTTCCGGCATGACGAAGCCAACCCCGACAGCCTCAGCGATAACAGCGTTGTCCAGATATATCTGGACCGGGCGGGCTTGCTTTGGGTGGGCACCGAAGATGGGGGCGTCAACATTCTCAATTTTCAGCAGGAACAGTTCGGCCGCATCATATATCGCGCCGGCGACCCCAATAGTCTTTCCCCCGGCCGGGTCACCGCGATTTACAAGGATTCCGGCGACATCCTGTGGGCAGGCTTCTTCCCGCGCGCCCTGAATAGATTGGATCTGAAAACGGGGAGAATCGCCCATTATTTTCCCGACCCGGGAAACCCCAATGCCCTGAGCAAGGGCAGCGACCTGAACAGCATCTACAAGGATTCGCGCGGATATCTTTGGATGGGGGGCTGGGGCGGCGGTCTTGACCGCTTCGACGAGCGCACTGGGCAATTCAGGCATTACCGGCACAACCCTGACGATCCCGGCAGCCTGATCACCGATAACGTCCTCAGTATCTATGAAGATCGCGGCGGCAGGTTATGGGTGGGACACCAGGGCGGGGTTAGTCTGTACGATCCGGGAACAGGACGGTTCACGCCCTTCCAGCCCGGTCCAAATGCCTGGGAATCTTCGATCACGGCTATCTATCAGGATCGTTCCGGCACGATATGGGTGGGGTCGTGGGACGGCCTGCTGGGCCGCTTCGACGAGAAGACGAAGACCTTTGCGAGCTACTTGCCTGACGCGCGCGACCCGCACAAACTCCCGGGCGGATACATCGGCGCCATTCGCGAAGACCGGGCCGGGACGTTATGGGTGGGAACCTCGGCCGGCGTCTGCCGGTACAACCGGCAAAGCGAAACCTTCACGCGTTACGCGCAAAGCCAGGACCTGCCCACCGTCAGCAACTTCATCACGGGCATTCTCGAAGACGTTGCCGGCAAGCTTTGGCTCGCCACCAAGAAAGGGATTTCGCGGCTCGATCCCGAAACGGGAACATTCAGAAAGTACGACGTCTCCGACGGCCTGGCGGGCAATGAGTTCTACACGCGGTGTTATCAACAGGGCCAAAACGGCGAGATGTTCTTTTGCGGCAGCAACGGGATTACCGCTTTCTTCCCAGAAAATATTCGAGACAATCCCTACGTGCCCCCGGTCGTGCTAACGAGTTTCAAGATCTTCAATAAACCCGTTCCCATCGCCCCTAAATCGGTGCTCAAGAGAGCCATCCCGTACGCCGATGCCCTGACTCTCTCCTACCGGGACAACGTCTTCTCGTTTGAATTCGCGGCATTGAGTTACGCAAATTCCCAGAAGAACCGTTATCGATATAAGCTCGAGCCCCTAGAGCCTGGCTGGAACGAGGTAACTAGCAAGCAGCGTCTGGCTACGTACACGAATTTGGATCCCGGCAAGTACGTCTTTCGCGTGCAGGGATCAAACAGCGATGGCGTGTGGAACGAAGAAGGGGTATCGCTGCCCATTCTCATCACGCCGCCCTGGTGGAGAACCAACTGGTTCCGCGCGCTGTGCGGGCTTGCTTTCCTGGGAATGCTTTGGGGGCTGTATCGGCTGCGTGTCCGGCAACTGGCGCACCAATTCGATATGACGGTGGAAGCGCGGGTGGGCGAGCGGACGCGGATTGCCCGGGAACTGCACGATACGCTGCTGCAAAGCTTCCAGGGACTGATGCTCCGTTTTCAAACCGTGGACGAGATGCTTCCAACGTGCCCCATGGAGGCGAAAGAGGCGCTGGAAGGCGCTCTGGAGCGGGCGGATCAGGCAATCGTCGAAGGGCGGGATGCGATATCGGATATACGCGCGTCCACGGTGGGCGGGCACGACTTGGCGAAATCGATGACGGCGCTGATGACCGAACTGAGCGAAGAGCGTGCGGCAGGCGACGGGGACGCTGTAACATTTCGTGTGCTGATCGAAGGCACACCGCGAAGTGTGTCTCCGATTCTGCAGGACGAGATCTACCGCATTGCGCGGGAGTCGTTGCGCAATGCCTTCCGCCACGCTGAGGCGCGGAATATTGAGACGGAAATCGCGTATAGCGCCCCGCTGCTGCGTTTGCGCTTCCGCGACGATGGCAAGGGCATTGACCCGCACGTCCTCGAACGCGGCGGACGTTCCGGCCACTGGGGCTTGCCGGGAATGCGGGAGCGAGCCAAGCAGATCGGAGCGCAGTTGGAGGTCTGGAGTGAACTCGGAGCCGGCACCGAGGTAGAGTTGAGTATTCCGGGCGCCATTGCTTACGAGGCGTCCTCTGCGCCTGGCGGTTTCCGGCTTTTCCGAAGGAGAATGGAACGAGATCATGAGCACCCTTCCTAACGTGATCCGGATTCTCTCGGTGGACGACCATCCCATGCTGCGTGAAGGCATTGCGGCGTTGGTCGCCAGTCAACCCGACATGAAGTTAGTGGCTGAGGCCTCGACTGGGCGCGAGGCGGTTGAGCAGTTTCGAAAACACAAGCCGGACCTCACATTGATGGACTTGCAGATGCCAGAAATGGATGGCATCGAGGCGATGGCCGCCATTTGCAGCGAATTCCCGGAAGCGCGCATCATCGTCTTGACGACCTACAAGGGGGACGTCCAGGTTTTGCGCGCTCTCAAAGCCGGGGCGCGGGCTTATTTGTTAAAAGGCCTTTTGCGGAAGGAACTGCTGGAGACGATGCGCGCGGTGCATGCCGGGCAAAAGCGCATTCCCACTGAGATTGCTGCCGAACTCGCTGACCACGCGGTCGATGACGCACTGACCGCGCGAGAAGTCGATGTCCTGCGCCTGATTGCCCTCGGGAATGCGAACAAGCTGATCGCCGATCAACTCGCCATTACCGAGGACACAGTCAAGGGCCACGTCAAGAACATCCTCTCGAAACTTGGTGCCAGCGATCGAACTCACGCCGTGACCATCGCGCTGAAGCGCGGAATCATTGCGTTGTAACGTAAGTGTCAGAGCAAACACACGGTTGACAGATTGAATCCGCAGCCAGCGTGACTTCGCCACCTCACCAGACAGCTCTCGGCGAAACCCTGATTTTGCCGATTATCCCAATCTCGCCGTTGGTAAAACCTGCTTTTGCTCCTAAGTTCCAAAACCTAGTGGATCGGGGGTATCATCCACTCTCCTGATGTCGGGGGTTTGCCTGATCCAATCCCTGTGGTGATTCGATGAGATTGCGGCCGCTTGTATTGTCACTCATGGCTGTTCTGACGATCTGTCCGCCAAGTGACCTGACCGCCCAGACCACGACGTCTGGGGCGCTCGCGGGCGTCGTCACCGATCAAAGCAATGCGGTCATTCCCGATGCAGATGTGGAGATTAGGGACAACTCAAAGGGCACAACTCAATCCACAAAGACCGATCGAGAAGGCGTGTACCGATTTTTCTTTCTGCTGCCCGGAGCATATACGTTGACTGTGACGCATGCCGGGTTTCGGGAACGGAGACGGACCGTGGATGTTCTGCTTGGGCCTGCGGTTTCGGTGAATGTGGCCCTCGCAATTGCGACGCCAGCCACCGAGATCACAGTCGCTGACGAAGTGCCGTTGCTCCAGGCAGAGAGCGGCGATTTCTCGACTGCCATCAATCGGGAACAGATTTCGGATCTGCCGAATTCTGGAAATGATCTGACCTACATCGTGCAGACCGCCCCAGGTGTCGTCATGAACACCGACGGCGGCGCTGGCAACTTCTCCAGTTTAGGCATGCCTGGCACGTCGAATCTTTTCACGCTGAATGGGATGAACGACAACGACATGGGTCTTAATCTGAATCAGACGGGTCCGCTGGGGCTGATGCTTGGCCAGAACCAAATCCAGGAAGCGACGGTCGTAACTAATGGCTATGCCGGTCAATTCGGTACTCTTGCCGGTACGAATGTGAATTACATCACGAAATCAGGGAGCAATGGGTTTCACGGAAATGCCAAGTACTTCTGGAATGGCCGCGTGCTGAACGCAAATGACTGGATCAACAAAGCCTTTGACCAGCCGCGTCCCTTTGCCATTGCGAACCAGTGGGCGGGGTCTATGGGCGGGCCACTCAGGAAAGACAAGCTTTTCTTCTTCTTTAACGCCGAGGGTTTGCATCTGACGCTCCCTTTGATTTTCCCCACTGTCGTGCCTAGCACCGAGTTTGAAGCAGCAACGATGGTCAATATTGACAAGAAGTTTGGGTCACTTTCTCCTTCCCACAGTTTTTACGGGCGGATTTTCGATCTGTACAACGCCGCAAGAGGAACACGCACCGTTCAATCCGGCAATTTCTTCGACCCGATAGGCTGCGATGATTCTCTTGATCTTGGCATCGACAGCCAGGGCAAACCCATCCCCTGCGCCGTGAATTTCGTAAAGAACGAAACTCAGCCCATAGACGAGTCGCTAATCTCCGGTCGGGTTGATTGGAACGCCGCGCGCAAGGATCGCGTTTTTCTCCTGGTGCAATCTGACCACGGCATAAATCGTCTCGTCGATCCGATCAGCCCCCTCTTTAACATTGAAACTGATCAGCCGTGGTGGCAAGGCCAGTTGGTGCACACTCACGCATTGGGTGTTTCGGCCGCGAACCAATTCGTGCTCGGTGTGTGGTGGCGGAGTGCGATCTTCCAGCCGAGAGACCAGGCGCAAACGTCAGCCACATTTCCCACAAAAATCGGCTGGTGCGACGGAGGGAGTTGCAGTTTTAGCAATCTTGGTCTCGATTTAGGTGAGCCGGTGGGAAGCAGAACTACCCAATGGCAGATTTCCGATGACCTGGGTTGGACTCGAAGCAGCCACAAGCTGGGAATCGGAGTCAGTTTCTTGCGTGCGCTCAACACGAATTATCTCTACGGATATGGAGCTGCCGGGGATCTGGTTCCTCACTCGCTGGATGCCTTCTATCAAGGTGGGTTTGACCCAACCGCTGGACAAGCCGATTTCACGACACTGAATCAGTCTTTTGCCCAGGCCCGCTCGCAACGCGTCGCATTCTACAATCTGGGTGTCTACGCTCAGGACGAGTGGCGCGCGCGACCAAACCTGGCGTTCACGCTAGCGTTGAGGATCGAGCACCAATCCAATCCGGTCTGTGCTGACCGCTGTTTTGCACGGCTGGCTGGCCCGTTTGAATCTGTCAGCCACGATCCCAATCAGCCATACAACCAAGCCATTTTGATCAATCAGAGGAGGGCATATCCGGACCTCAACAGCATACTGTGGGCCCCCCGGATCAGTTTCGCGTGGCAGCCATTCGGTGTGTTGCACAATACGGTGCTCCGCGGAGGCATTGGAATTTTCTATGATTCCTTACCCGGTGCCCTCGCCGAGTCCCTTACTATAAATCCGCCGCTGAACAATCAATTCAGTCCCATCAACAATAATATTGCGCCAGGTGAAACCAATAGCTTATTTCGCGACGCTGCGAACTCAAACGCGGCTTTTCTCAACGCCTTCTCCGCGGGTGAGACATTCAGTGAAATCAAGAATCAAATCTCGGGCTTCTCTCCGCCGGCGTTCGTCAATCCCGGTCGCAAAACTCTGTCACCCCAGTATCAAAAGTGGAGCCTGGAAATGCAGCAGGCATTTGGGGCCAACACGTCGGTGACGATCGGCTACTTCGGCAATCATGGCATCCACGAACTGATCCAGAACACCTCTGCCAATGCCTATGGTTTTGGCAGTCTGCCTCAGGCAGAATGCACCAGCCCGCCGGTCCCCCCCTGCGCGGACCCGCGCTTTAGCACAGTCAACAGCATGACGAGCGTAGGCGTTTCGAATTATCACGGTGTGGTGACGTCCTTCAAGCATCGCTTGGGGGGACGCAGCCAGGGCCTCCTGCAAGCTAACTACACCTATGGTCGCGCATTCGATGAAGGCTCTAACGGAGGTCTGCTCCTTTTCGTCAACGGAGCTGGTGGGAACCCGATCAACCCGCAGGATCCCAATAATCCTCGCGGCGCCTATGGACCAGCCGACTACGATATTCGCCACTCATTCAATGCCAACTACATCTGGGAAATTCCGGTGAAAACCCTGCTTGGAAATCGCGGTCCGGATTATCTGGTGACCGGCTGGCAGATATCGGGAACCATATTTGCACGCGGCGGGTTCCGATACACCGTTTATGACAATTTGACATCCGGTGTGCTGTCTGCGAAGAACTTTGCAGGACTGCTATACGCCGTGCCGACTTCCCCTCTTGGCAAACAGTTGCCGTGTGGTCGTGGAGCTGTGATTCCAGCTGTCCCACAGCCCTGCCAGGCACCGTTGGCGTTGACATCGCCCGGCGGCGCAAGCGCACCGAATCCTGCGGCGGACTTCATTCAGCCAGGTTGCATCACGGACTTCAACAGCGGGAATCTGCCAAATCCGTTGGATCCTTCAGATCCGTGTGGCGGCCGCGCCGTGAACTTTGCCCAAGGACGCAATCGCTTCCATGGCCCTCGCTACCTCAGCGCCGACTTGGCGATCATGAAAAACACCAGACTGCCGGGTTGGGAAAACGGACAACTCGGGATCGGTTTTCAGTTCTTCAATGTTTTCAACCACCCGAATTTTGGCATGCCCGACGGATTTTCTTCCGCATCGACATTTGGTCAAATCGTTTATACTGCGAGTCCGCCAACCGGTGTCTATGGAAGAGGCCTATCGGCACGAATGATTCAGGTAAAAGCGCAAGTTCAATTTTGAGTTGGAATGAATGCAATGGAAGCTACCGGACCGTCCTGAGTCGCGACGTGAGTAATACCGTTTAGAAGTTCTCCATCATCCAAACGTTTGCGCTATCGCCGACACCTGTCACCGCTAGGTGGCGGCCGTCGGGCGATGGCAGCCCCGCGATAAAATCAGGCGCATGACCCTCAATTACGGGCTGTGTTTGACCGTCCAAGCTCACTCGCAGCAATACATGTCCGCCCGGAACGGGGCCCGTGACAAACAGTGCCGTACTGTCTTGCCCCCAATTAAAGTTGAACACACTGGTTGGACCCTTCACCTGGATTTCCTTGATCAACTCGCCGCGAATCGTGAAAATCTTGATGCGGTTTTCGGCGGCTAGAACTGCTATATGCGTTCCGTCAGGAGAAAGAATCACGGCAGGATCTTCTGGTTTGTAATCGAGCGTGATTCGTGTAACCTCAGCGCCAAGCCCTTTCACCGGATCGAAAGCTGTGAGAATAACCACCTTGCGGTCTTCGATCAGTTCGACAATTACACATAAGTTCGATGAAGACCTGGAACACGCTGGCCCCAGTTGGCGAGGCTGCAAGGGGAAGAGCGTCTGGGGTGTACCGCCGCCAATAGGAATCCTCATGAGTTGACGCAGCACGGAGGGTTCGTCGGATTTAGGACCCTGAACGTAGAGAATCCACTTCCCATCCGGACTTACGACACACCCCTCCGAGCTCCGATCTGCCACCAGCAGGTCCGGCGAATCCCCGTTCAGCGATTGCCTGTAAATCGCTTCACCACCACCACGAGTGGAATGGAAAATGAGTGCCTTGCTGTCTGGTGTCCAGTCGCAAAAATAATCCGCAGCGTCAGTCAGTGTGAAGTGACGCAGGTTGCTGATGCGTATCCCACTGGAGTGGAGGTCTGCAACATAGACGGTCGGGTGACCGAAGTATTGAACGTATGCGATCTTCTTGCCATCTGCAGTGGCACTGGTCGGATTCATGCAGAACCCATTCCAGTTGGTCAATCGCCGCGGTCTCTCGATCAGTTTGCCTGTGCGGAGGTCGTTCCGTGCCATCCAAAAGTTACACGAGCGGATGATACGTCCCGGTTCTCCTTCCCCGAAGATCCATCGACCATCGGGCAATGCCAACACATTTTCTGCATCTTTCCCGAAGTCGGTCTCGATCTCAGCAGTTGTGCCACTCTTCAAGTCACGACTCAACATATTGAGAAGGTTTGGCCCTCTTTCGCGGCTATAGATGAGTCGCTGGCTGTCCGCGGACCACGCCTGCGCAAAGACGCTACTATCGTCGCCGCTGTCGAGAACTTTGCGCGCATTTGCCCCGTTGGCATCCATGACCCAGATTTCCTGGTTTGTATTCGTGCCAAACGCAATCTGAGATCCATCGGGCGAGAAGCAGCACGCAATTGCCATGTCGCGAAGCATGCGCGGCTTCCCACCCTGCACCGAGAACTCCCAAATGCCCACGCGGTCTTTTTCGGTCAACAGAAATCGGTCGGCTGCAGCTGGAAGGGCGTTGCACAAGAAATGGATACTGTCCGGAGACCACGTCGTACATCCAAACTCCACCTTCTGGTTCCTGAGTCCGTCGGGCACGGGAATGGCCCGAGTCTCTCCAGTTTCGACGATCTGGAGATGCATCCCATTCAGATCGACGTACGCGAGGTACCTGCCATCCGGCGAGATGACCCCGTTGATCACGCGATTATCGGGGGAATTAACGGTGAGCTGTCGTACTTTGACCTCAGGCGCAGTTGGCTGCAATTGCGGCCGTCTCCTGGCGGACCAGAGACCCAGAATCACGACGCATAGTGCTGTAACGCCAGCCGCGGCCGCCCACCAGCGAGAGCGTCGCTGTTTCGCGTCAACTTTCAGGGACTCCAGGTCAGCACGAATTTCCGCTGCGGTCTGGTAGCGCGCACTGCGGTCCTTTTCGATTGCCTTGTTGATAATATTTTCCAGCCTTGCAGGAACTTGACCGTTCAGCTCGCGCACAGGAACCGGCTCCTGGTTGAGGATGGCATGATGCAGCACTGGTGCGCTGTCGCCTGGGAAAGCTCGCTGCCTGGTCGCCATTTCATAAAGCACCAGGCCGAACGAGAACAGGTCGGTGCGCGGATCCAGGCGCTCACCTCGCACCTGTTCCGGAGACATGTAAGCGGCGGTCCCGACGGTCACGCCAGTGCGCGTCAGGGTCAGCAGGGGATTCGATTCCTGCTTCGGCCGCGGCTCGGCTGATGCTTGAGCCGGAGGCTCCACAGATTCAGACTCGTGCAGTTTGGCGAGGCCGAAATCCAGTATCTTGGCTTGCCGGCGGTTGGTAATGAAGATGTTTGCCGGCTTGATATCGCGATGAATAATGCCCTTCTGGTGCGCGGCCTCCAGTCCGCACGCAATCTGAAGGGCAGTATCCAGCAGCGGCTCGAGTCGAAAAGGCGAATCGCTCTTCGAATCTGCTTCCTGCGAAAGTATGTCGCGCAGAGTCTGGCCTTCCAGCAACTCCATCACAATGAAGGGCTGCCCTTCATGTTCTTCAACCGCATGGATGGTGCAGATGTTGGGGTGGTTCAGCGCCGAGGCGGCACGCGCTTCGCGCTCGAAACGCTGCAAAGCCGCGGCATCTCCGGCCAATTCGTCTGGCAGGAATTTCAGGGCGACGCGGCGTCCGAGCTTGATGTCTTCTGCTTTGTAAACCACGCCCATGCCGCCGCCGCCAAGGATATCCAGCACTCGATAGTGAGAGACCTTCTTGCCGGCCAGAGGCTCCTTGTCCGGTGTGGGGGGACCTGGGCGTTCGGATTCTTCTTCCGGGGTACCCACACGCGCAGGTTCCGGCCACTGTACTGTGACGATGAACCGATATCCGCGCCGTGCCACGGTCTCGACATACTGCGGCTCCTCGGCTGAGTCCTGCAATGCAAGCCGCAATTTCTTGATCGCCGCGTTGATGCTCTGGTCGAATTCGACGACGGTGTCGTTCGGCCACAACGTACGACGCATTTCTTCCCGAGTCACCACATCACCGGGACGCTCCAGTAGCATTTTGAGAACAAGGAAGGGTTGCTCTTGCAGCAGAATTACGTGACCATCGCGGTGCAATTCGCCCGCTTTCAGGTTAAGCGTAAACGGTCCGAAGATAACGATCTGGCGCTGAGCCGGACCTCGCATAAAAAGAGTGGCGGACCCCAAGTGATCAGCGCAGTTTATCACCCATTTGTTGCTGGCGGGCCCACGTGCGGCGACGCCTGATGCCACGCCGGACTCTCAGCAACAGCTCCTGACCTCAAGCCGCGGACTAACTCTAAACTGCGCAATCTGTTAGCTGGATCATCGGAAAATCACTCCCGAATCATTGCTGGAACATTGACGCTCGCGCAGGTGAGTGCCAGAGTCGCTCCGCATACAAGGACTTGCGGCACCCTGAGCCCATGGAAATGAGTTCAACGATGTGGGGCACGACGCGACGTAAGCTCCCAGTTCTATCGGGCTGCTGGTTCTTGAAAGGAGAGAAAATGAAAACTAATTTCGCAACTGTACTCACTGGGGTTACGCTGTTCGCCGCGTTAGCAATCCCAGCTCAACTCATCGCACAGGAACAATCAGGATTGCAGATAACGCAGAAGCACCACACCCGCTACAAGGTCGTTTTCGTCGGTACGTTTGGGGGGCCAAACAGCCACTTTGAGAGGGACGGACAACACATTCTAAACAATGACGGCTCGTTTATCGGGTGGGCAGACGATTCGCTGCCGGATCCCTTCGCGCCGGATGGTTGCTGGGATGGCGACTGTTTCGTGGCGCGCGCGTTTCTTTGGAAAAATGGAGAAATGGCGGATCTCGGTTCACTGGCACCCGGATTCAGCAGCGACGTCAGTTGGATGAGTTCCAGCGGTTTGATTTCCGGTGAAGCGCAGACCGGCGAGGTGGACCCAAATGTCGGGTGGACGATGCACGGCATCCTGTGGGCGCATGGGCAGATGACTGATTTGGGAACACTGGACGGCGGACTGATCAGTTTGACCACGTCGGTCAATGATTCCGCGGAAGTTGCAGGATTCGCGCTGAACACCATCCCGGACCCGTACTCCATGTTCTTCGGCAACCAAACCAGAGCGTACCGTTGGAAAAACGGAGTGATGAAAGACCTCGGCACGCTTGGCGGTCCGGATGCGATGGCGTTACGTATCAATGAACGCGGACAGATTGCAGGAAATTCCTACATTAATTCGGACCTCAGCGATCACTGCGTATTGCGGACCGGCGGTTTTCTTTGGGAGCATGGAAAAATGACCGATCTCGGCGGGTTCGGGGGCACGTGCACCACGGTCAGCGACATGAACAATCGTGGCCAGATTGTAGGCGGGTCACTTCTGGCGGGAGATCAGGCACAACGTGGCTTTCTTTGGCAAAACGGGAAAATGACTGACCTTGGCACTCTTGGCGGCAATTTTGCATCTGCCGTGGCGATAAACGAAGCGGGCGATGTAGTTGGCTCTCAGACGCTTCCGGGAAACGACAGTGTTTTCCACGCGGCGCTTTGGAGACGAGGAAGGATTTTTGACATTGGAGCTTTGCAGACAGGCGGATGCAGTTTAGCCACGAGCGTCAATTCTCACTTGCAGGTCGTGGGAATCAACTCGAGCGACTGCGATTTCGGCGACGATCCCAGTCTGCGCGCGATCATTTCTGAGGGCGGCGGGCCCGCGATTGATCTCAATACTCTGATTCCGGCTGATTCTGGAGTCCAGTTGAGGAATGCTTCGATCATTAATGAACGTGGCGAAATTGTTGCGGTGGGTGTCTATCCGGATGGCAATCACGGGCCGGTACTTCTAATCCCGTGCGAAAGAAAATCTGACCAGGCTGAGACTTGCCAGAACAGTGGTGTTCCCCTACTCGGAGTACGAAGCGCGCCGGCCTTTGCTCGGACGAACAACATGTCCCCGCAGGGGCTACACGACACAGTTGGAATGGTCAGGACCAGCGTGCAAAACAAGCACTATTTCGGCCCGGTCGGCTGGATCGGGAAACAGTGACCTGCTCATCGAAGCGGTCGACGTGCTAGGGCGATCTGGCTGGCGGCAAGTGTACAGTCTTTTCCACGCCAGGGCATGAGGTCCAATCAGCATCACGACGCACACGCCCCGGCCCTCCTAGCTCGTCGGCACGTCCGCACGCCCTAGGAATGCTGGCGACCCACACAACTTGGAGTAAGGTCTGGGAGGCATCGGATCGGGCGATCAGCGAGTCCGGGAAGAATCGCGGAAAAGTAATCCCGCACCGGGACTTTCAGCCTGCGGCAGCTTTCCACGACAGACAGAATCGCCGCAACCTTGGGTCCCGCCTGTGCACTGCCGATGTGGATCCAATTCTTCCGGCCCAGAGCTACGGGACGCATCGAATTCTCCGCGAGGTTGGTACTTAGCTCTAAGGAACCTCTGAACAACCTCTTGATTTGAGTGCTGCGCGGGAGGTCAGGCTGTACAGGCTACAGATCCCCCGGAATTCCCTGCCGTCTTGCTGAAACCCGCGATGGATGCGGATTGCAGACGCA
>Ga0335082_10005811_pt1 | contig 13500 bp, 10 predicted proteins | sample Lox_Sample_41_FD_206718 | JGI IMG/M metagenome (GOLD analysis project Ga0335082, IMG submission 206718) | Soil microbial communities from Loxahatchee National Wildlife Refuge, Florida, United States - Lox_Sample_4.1 | ecosystem: Environmental > Terrestrial > Soil > Wetlands | place: USA... | reverse complement strand
ATCTCGATGCGAGGTCGATTCGCACCCTGGAAGAAGCGCGTGAGTTCATCGAGTCTGTCGGCTTCTGCCTGTTGTATCCGCTCAAGCCGCCGGTGCTTGTTCCTACCTTCATTGGGGCTTGGGCCGGGGGTGAAGACCATTTGCCCACCTGGCAGCACGCTTATGCCGACCCTCGCGCCCAGCAGGCAACCGACCTTATGGTTCGGCTGCTACGGGAGCAGGCGGCTTATGAAGCCAATTTGTTCGACGAGAACAATGCTTTCCTCGTGGCGGGCTCGATCTTTCCATATTTCTATGCTCTGGTGGGCGAGCGCAACCCGAAGCAGCCACCAAAGCCTGGTCCACGCTCCGAGTATTCCCAGCTGGCGTGCGATGCCTACGAGATCATCCGACGCGAGGGGCCGGTCTCGAAGCATCACCTGCTCGAGAGCTTAGGCGGAGGGACCTCGACCCCGGCCCTGGATAAGTCCCTCGCTGAGCTGTGGTCCAAGCTGCGCATTACCCGCGTCGACTACAAGCCCGGGGAGGGTGCCTCCTGGGATGTTCTGTACCGCTGGTCGCCGGAGGCGGTGCGGGAGGGCATCGGGTTTTCGGTGGCCGAGGCGCTATCAGCGCTCCTCTCGAAGTATCTGGACTGCGTGATCGCGGCGGAGCAACAGGAGGTAGAGGCATTCTTCGGCAATTTCGTTCCGCGCTCGCGGATCAAGGAAGCGATCAATGCGTTGCTCTCCGCCCGCGAGTTGAGTTTTATTCACGTGGGAAATCGTTCGCTGATTCAGATGTCGCCTGGCAAGGGCGAATCTGCGGTACGGCCATCGCAACCACGATCCATCAAGCGGTAGCATGGGCAGAGCTGTCGAGCTTCGCTGGGTCGGGATGACACTAAAACATGACCTTTTGTTTTCGGTCACGTCCAATGATCATGCAGAAAACTGTCTTCCTCCCCTTATGGCTCGCGATTTTTGCAGCTCTGGCAGCCGCGCAGAACAACGCGGCGCAGGCTGGAACTGAACCAGCATTTCCCTATACGCCGAGCCTGGATGTCACGGCGATGGACAAGTCCGTCGATCCATGTGTGGACTTTTACCATTACGCCTGCGGCGGCTGGCAGAGGAACAATCCCATCCCTCCGGACCAGACCTCCTGGGAAGTTTATGGCAAGCTTTATGAGGACAACCTGAATTACCTCAGGAGCATCCTGGAGCAGGCGTCTGCGCCGGGCAGTGATCGAGATCCGGTGACCCGCCAGATCGGCGACTTCTATGCCGCCTGCATGGATGAAACCGCGGTGGAGCGGCGAGGCTTAGGCGGGCTACAACCCGATCTGGATGCTATTGCCCAGCTGAAGACGAAAGCCGAACTGGCCCCGCTTGTAGCCCGCCTCCAGTTGGTTTATGGACGCAGTATCGTCTTCGCGCAAAGCTCTGCCCAGGATCCGGACGACTCCGAACAGCAGATCGCCCAGATTGATCAGGGTGGAATCGGTCTCCCCGATCGCGACTACTACATCAGGAAGGACGCCAAATCCAAAGAAACACGCCAGCGCTATCTCCAGCATGTCCAGAAGGTCTTTGAGTTGATGGGCGATACGCCGGACGTGGCAACAAAGAATGCGGCCATTGTCATGCATATGGAGACAGGCCTGGCCAAGGCCTCGCTGACCCAAGTCGACCGCCGCGATCCCTACAAGCTCAAGCACAAGATGAAGGTCGCGGAACTGGCCGGAATTGCACCGAGCTTCGATTGGGTGACCTATTACAAGCAACTGCAGTATCCGCAGTTCGAAACGGTCAACGTGACGGCGCCCGACTTCCTCAAGCAGGTGAACACCGAGGTGCGGAAGGCATCGGTTGCCGATTGGCAGACCTACCTGCGGTTTCATGTGGTCAATTCGTCGTCGCCTTTTCTGTCGTCGAAGTTTGTGGCCGAGGGCTTCGATTTTTACCGAAAATATCTGCGCGGCGCGAAAGAGATGCAGCCGCGGTGGAAGAGATGTGTCCAGTATACGGACGACAATCTTGGGGAGGCGCTGGGGCAGGTGTACGTGCGCAAGACCTTCTCTCCCGAACTCAAAGCCAGCACGCTGGACATGGTGCGCCGTATTGAAGATGCCATGGGACAGCGCATTCGCGGTCTCGACTGGATGAGTCCGGAGACCAAACAGCAGGCTCTGGCCAAGCTGGCGGCCATCCGCAATAAGATCGGGTATCCGGACAAGTGGCGGGACTACAGTTCGGTACGCATCAACCGCGACGATTTTACGGGAAATGTGATACGCAGTACGCAGTTTGAGACGCGCCGCGACATCAACAAAGTCGGCCAGCCGGTGGATCACGGCGAATGGGACATGACACCGCCGACGGTCAACGCGGAGTACACCCCGCAGATGAACGACATTAATTTTCCGGCCGGAGTGCTGCAGCCTCCGCTGTACGACGCGAAGATGGACGATGCGCCGAACTATGGAGACACCGGCGGCACCATCGGCCATGAACTTACCCACGGCTTCGACGATGAAGGCAGCCAGTACGACGCCCACGGCGATCTGAAGAACTGGTGGACCAAAGAAGACCGCGCCAAGTTTGATGCCCGCACCGCCTGTATCCGCGATCAGTACTCGCAGTACGTGGCGGTGGACGATGTGCACGTGAACGGAGAGCTGACCCTGGGCGAGAACGTGGCCGACCTGGGCGGCGAAATTCTGGCTTACATGGCGTGGCAGGATGCGACCAAGGATAAGCAGCTGCAACCGGTCGACGGGTTGAGTCCAGATCAGCGTTTCTTTGTGGGCTTCGCCCAATGGGCCTGCGGCAACGAACGTCCGGAAGAACAGCGAATGCTCGCCCTCACCAACGAGCACGCTCCCCTGAGGTATCGGGTGAACGGCGTGGTGGTGAATATGCCGGAGTTTGCCAAGGCATTCTCCTGCAAAGCGGGGCACCCGATGGTCAATCCGCCGGAGAAGCTGTGTCGCGTGTGGTGACACTGCCTTCAGCGGTCGCTCCCGTGTACAATCGTTCCCGGCAGAATGACCGACCACGGAGCCCGCAAATTGATCATTGCCATTGATGGCCCGGCTGGCGCCGGGAAGAGCACCATCGCCTCTCGCCTCGCCCGCAAACTTGGTTACACGAATCTAGAGAGTGGCGCCATGTACCGTGCGCTGGCGCTCAAGGCAATCGAGTGGGACATCTCGTTTGACGATGAAGAGGCGCTCGCCAAACTGATCCACGAGTCCCGTATTCAACTGGAACCTACCTCCACCGGGAATCGCGTTCTTCTGGACGGACGCGACGTAAGCCAGCGCGTCCGCGAGACCGATGTAACCGAGGGGGCCTCGCGGGTGTCGGTGCATCCCAAGGTGCGGGAGTGGATGGTCAAACGCCAGCAGCAGATGGGGGCTGGCGGCGGGATCGTCATGGAAGGCCGCGACATCGGGACAAAAGTCTTCCCGAATGCCGACGTGAAGATCTTTCTCGATGCCGACCCGTTGGTGCGCGAGCAGCGGCGTCTGCAGCAACAACACCTGCGCGGAGACGCAGCGACGCTGACTGCTGCGGAATTGCGGCTGCGCGATAAACGCGACCGCACCCGAGCGACCTCACCACTGGTGGCTTCGCCGGACGCCCTGCAACTCGACTCAACCTCGATGAGTGAAGATGAAGTGCTGCAGAGGGTGGAAGAGGTAGTGAGGAGGAAGCTGGGAAATGGATAGGACCTTCGCTCCGCTAAGGATGACAAGATAGAGAAGTGACTACTTCCCCTCACTTCCCGGAATCCAGCGAACTGCATTGTCGTGGTAGAGCTTGCGTAGGACAGCTTCCGGTAGCTTCAGCCCTTTTACCTGGTGGTCCTGGAACTCCTGGGCCTCGTCGGTCGCGAAGAATTTCCATTCTTTCATGTAGGTCTGCTGCCATTTGCGGATTCCCTCGGTCGGATTCTCGTTAGGGAAAGCGTCGAGGTCGGTGCCGTACAAAATCCGGCCCTGATACTTGAGGAAGAACGCCCGCACTTTGTCGCGCGGTTGCATAGCGAGGAACTTCACGCGGGCGGCGGTGTCCACGGCAAAGTTAGGGTAGCGGTCGAAGCGTTGGGCGATCTGATCGACATCTGATTCCATACTTCCAAGGTGGGCCCCGACCACCCGCAGCTTGGGGTTTCGCTCGAGCACATGGTCGCGGGCGGCGAGAATCGCCGCCTTTGAGACCGCATCTTTGCGCCCATACATGTACCAGTTGGGATGATTCTTGCAGTTGTTGTAGGGCGCATCCGGAGGCTGCCAGCAGCCGTCGGGCTCGGCGAGATGTGCAATCAAAGTCTTGTCGTGGGCGGCAATGTCTTTGTAAATCGGCGAGAACACGGGATCGTCCGGCATAACCCACTCGCCCTGGCGGTCCTTGAGTTCCATGCCGACGTTTTTCCAGATCTTCACGGCAATGGCGCCGTCGGCAAAATCCTGGTTCAGTTGTTTGATGGTGTCTCCAGCGAACGTTGGCTCCTGGAACTTGAAGGGATCGAATGAGGTGCACAGCAGGGCGCGGCCTTCGCTGGCCTTCACCACATTCCATCCAAAGCCCAGACGAGGCGGCAGTCCTTGCGCAAAACCATCTTTGTCGTCGACCACGATAATGTTGAGCACGTGCAAGTGGAGCGACGTCAAGAGCGAGACAAACGCCGGGTCAGTATTGAATAGATGGACGTGAGCATCGATAGGGTCGAGCGCGGCGAAGGCTTGCAGTTCTTTGGGAACATCGGCTTGCCTCGGACTACGGAGAGCGACCCCAAGGCCGGCAATGACAAGTCCGGCCGTCAGCAAGGTTGCCAGGAGAATGCATTCTCGCCTCATCCTGCGATCTTAATGGAAATCGTAGTCGAAGGCGGTTTCGCTCAGGATGACCCATTGAAACTGCCCTATGGGGTGATACTGAAGACGATACCGAAGCCGTGGCCGCCATACGCGGCGGTGCCGTAGATCACGCCTTGCGGATCGAGCACCACGCCTCCGTAGGGAAGTTCGCCGTCCTTGCCATTAAATATGTGCAGCACGGTTTCGGTCCAGATGCCGCCCGACTGTGACACCTTGAAGACAACCCCGTCATTATTGTCGCCACCCCCGGTACCGGTTCCGTACAGATTGCCGGAGGCGTCCATGGTCAGCGGAGCCGATGGGAACCCGCCATCCGAGAGATTGAACGTGTGTAGGACGTTAAACTGCCAGCTTCCCGAGGAAGGCGCGAGTTGGAAGACAGTCCCGCATCCGTAGCCACCATCGCAAGAGCTCAGACCTCCGAAGGATGTGGTGCCGTATAGATTTCCCGTAGAATCCAGAATCACACCACCCCATGGATACTCGCCATCGGGGCCACCCGTAAAATGGTAAAGCACGGTTTCCGTCCAACTGCCCTGGGAAGGCGCTAGCTGAAAGATCACGCCCTTGTCGAAACTGCCGCCGCTCGTCGTGGTGCCATAGATGTTTCCATTGGCGTCGATGGCCAAATTGCCGGTACCGCCTCCTCCATCCAGGCCGCCGGTGAAGCTGTAGATGACCGATTCTTTCCACCCGTTTTGGGTAGGCTGCAACTCAAAGATGGCGCCCTGGAAATTGGCGCCTCCATATGCAGTAATGCTGTACATATTGCCGTTGGCGTCAAAGACCAGCGGACTCATGGGGCCGTCGGCATCGCCGCTTTGGCCAAAGGTGTAGATGACCTTCTCCCCAGATGCGGTCATTTGATACACATTGCCGGCCATGAATCGTCCGCCTAGGTAAGTGGTTCCGTAGAGATTCCCTTTCGAGTCGAACGTCAAGCCACCCGCGGGCCGGTTGCCGATGGGACTCTTGAAGTGGTACAGCCGATGGGTTTGAGTGCCGGGATTGAACATAAAAAATGTTCCACAACCGGCATCACCACAGCTATCGGGAGCGCTGAAATCGGTGGTCCCGTAGAGGTTCCCTGCTTTGTCGAACACCATAGCCGACTCCGGCGAGGATGCGGGCTGGTTTTCGAAGTAGTGAATGATGCGGAAGTCGTTGGTGGCATTGGCGCAAGGCACCCACATCAATGCAATGGCGAGCGCAGACAAGATCTGGATACATGCCAAAGAGAAGTGGCGCTGCTTCATGGCGGTCTTGCTCCTTCTAAAGTTGAAGAGAAACTGATGGGGGTCTTCGGTACTGGTGCGGCAATGTACCATCAAATCGTCGCGATGTCATCGGAATTTTCATCGGCTCCTCCGGCCCAAATATCCCCGCGCTGTGGCGGGCGACCTGAGCAGTTCCGCAACGGGAAAAAACGATAAATAAAATTGCCGCCTCACAGACGTAACCCACGCCTGCTTGCTATACGAGAAACAAGCTCCCCGTCACAGGCTGGACTCGCCGTAGTCGAAATTCATGATCAGGCGGATGGTTATGGCGTGCCAGGCGACGCGGAATTCCTCTTTGTTCCTTTCGTGCGTGCGATTCGCACGGTGGTTAGTTCTCCTAAGCCTATGTGAGGCCGCCGCCCAGGATGCATCCACCGGGGCACTGCGTGGAACGGTCGTGGATGCCAGTGGCAGCCGCATCGCCAACGCGGGTATCACAATGGTTTGCGGCCCTACCGGCTTCCGCTACTCGGCTGTCAGCGATACGAATGGCAGGTTCACATTTGAATTGCTGCCGCCTGGCGACTACTCAGCGCGCGCCACCGCGGTGGGGATGTCTCCGCAGGTTACTTCCACTTTGCATGTGCCGGTCGGTGGCGTGGTCGAGATTGAATTCAAGCTTGTCGTAGCCGGCGCCCAGGAAACGGTGAACGTTTCCGGCGCGCCCCCGTTGGTGGAGACCCAGCCCACCGCGGTGTCTTCGTTTATCGAAACTAGGGCCATCGAGGAACTGCCCCTCGATGGCCGGCGCTTTACTGATCTAGCCTTGATGACCCCTGGCGTGACGCAAGACCCGCGAGGGATGACCTCGGCGTCCAACGGCGATCTGGCATTCGGAGGCATCCGCGGTACCAGTCCAGCTATCTGGTGGATGGAGCTGACAACAACAATGCTTTCTTCGCTCAGGCAAGGGGACGTTATCGCGCGCCCTGTCAGTTTTCTAACGAGGTCGTGCAGGAGTTCCGCGTTTCCTCGAACACCTACGGAGCGGAACTGGGACGGGCGGGTGGCGCGGTAGTGAACGTAGTTACCAAGTCGGGGTCGAACCAGATCCACGGCAGCAGCTTCTACTTTCTGCGGGACAGCAGCTTCGGGGCAACCCATCCTTTTCTTGATTTCAAGCCGCACGATCAACGGCAACAATATGGGTTCACGCTTGGGGGACCTATTCGCCACAGCCGTGTTTTTTTCTTTGGCGGATTCGATCAACATATCTTTCATGTGCCGATTGTGGTCCGCTTTCTGGACGGGAACTCTCACGTGGTGCCGCAAGCGGGCGACGGGCCGCTGCATGACGGGGATTATGAAGCCAGTGATATCGGCCTGGTGTTTGGAGCGGCCGGACAACTCTCGCGCCTGGCTGGGCAGTACCCGGCGCAGATGCTGGGCAACGCGGGATTCTTGAAACTCGATGTCGCGCTCACGCCGCACCAGTCGCTTTCGGCTCGAGTCGGAACCTCGCGCTATTGGGGGCAAAACAACGTCTTCCTCGATCCCGCCACTCCGATCACCACTTATGCCACCAGCGACAATGGCGCGGAACAGGTAGCCACCGAGAGCGGATCGATAGCGCTGACCAGCAACTTTTCCTGGAGGGTCGTCAGCCACCTGCGGGCGCAGTTCTCACGCGATCTGCAACAGTCCACCAGCAACAGCACCGAACCGCTCACGCGTATCAGCAGTGTGATCGACGGATTCGGGCGGTCTTCCATTCTGCCGCGCCAGACCCGGGAGCACCGGATGCACGTGACCGAGGCCGTCAGTCTTGAAGGCCGGAGAAACTCATGGAAGCTGGGCGGCGACGCACTCTTCACCTGGATCTACAACTTCTTCCCCTCATTGTCTGGCGGGGAATACATCTTTGACCCCATCAAAGTGAACCCGTTTACCTTTGAGCCCATGCTGGCTGGTCTGCAGCTGACGCCCCTTCGCGCCTACGCCCACCAGGTGCCCAAGTACTACATTCAAAACTTTGGCACCATGGCCTCACATCCGGACACCAACGAGTACGCCGCATTTGTGCAGGACACCATGCGGGTGACCGATCACTTGGCGCTCAGTCTCGGGGGCCGATACGACCTGCAGACCTTCTCGAGAAAAGGTCTGCGGACGAACCCCTCCTGGCCGGACTCGGGGAAAGTGCCCTTCAATCCTTACAACTTTGCGCCGCGCGTCGGACTGGCCTACTCGATTGGCAGCCACCGGCCGCTGGTGGTGCGCGCCGGCTACGGCTGGTTCTACACGCGAATTCCCCAGATTTACACGTCGGCCATTGCCACCGACAATGGGATTTCTTCGCTGAACCTGTTCCTGAATAACTCTGATTACTATGGCCATCAAGTGTTCCCGCAATACCCGAACGCGTTGGCGAATTGCCCCACGGCAACGGCCATGTGCGCATTGCCTAAGAGGCTTGCCCAGTTTGCGCAGGCAGATATTTCCTCGTTCTCCGCCAACTTCAAAACTCCGAAGGTGGAACAGGCCAGTCTGACGGTGGAGCGGGAGGTCGCGCATCGGCTAGCCGTCGGCGTCTCTTACATGTACGTGCACGGGGAAGACCTGATTCGCGCGCGCGACGTCAACCTGCCGCCGCCGGTGGATGTGCAGTACCCGGTGTACGACAGCGCGGGGGGCAACTTTCCCGGAACCTACTATGACGTGCCATCTTTCTCCACTTGGCAGATGACGTCTTCGTTCACCTGCCCCTTTCCCCCCTGCATCAATCCGCTGGCTAGGCCGGTTTCACAACTCGGAGCAATCAATGTGTTCGAGAGCGCGGCTTCGAGCGTATACCATGGCGCCACGCTCTCCGTGCGCCGTCAGATGACCAGCGGTCTCTACTTCCGTCTTGCCTATACCTTTGCTCATGCCATGGACGACGGCCAGGATGCCCTGGTCGCCGGTCGTCCGGCGCTGGTGCAGAACTCCTACGCCCCGAACGCCGAGCGCGGCTCGAGCGTGACGGATCAGCGCCATCGCTTGATGTTTGCCTGGATCGCGGAGCCCAGGCCATTTCATCGCGGACAGGAGTGGCTCGGCCGCATCTTCAATGACTGGAAACTATCCGGAGTAGTAACGATCGGTAGCGGGAGGCCGGTGAATGCTACGGTGAGCGGCGACCCCAATCAGGATGGCAATGATGCCAATGACCGCCTGCCGGGTGCGAGGCGGAACTCTTTCCTGGGCCCTGACTACGCTACGACCGATGCGCGCCTGTCACGTCGCTTGTACCTTCGCGATCGGGTGAAAGTCGATCTCCTGGTAGAGTCTTTCAATCTATTAAACCGAGACAACCAGCTGGCGCAGCTTAGCGATGACGGCCTTCAAAGCAACTCGACTTATTTTGTTAAGGTGAGTAACAAGCTTGGAATCAAATACTTCCCGGGATACTACTGGAGTCCCAGCAATCCCCTGCGGAGTACCAACTCTTATCCTCCGCGGCAGGTTCAATTCGGTTTGCGGCTGAGTTTTTGACGCAGACCTCCGTTCGCCAGTTGAAAACTGGAACTGGTCCTGTCCTCGGGTCATACATAGTTCTTGACTTGGGTGCAGAACGTTTGCAATAACTATCCAGTCCAGATTGGACGAGTTTGGGGGTGTAAGTTCGTTGGCAGAGGTCAGACTGCAAGAGGGAGAATCCCTCGAAAACGCACTGCGCCGTTTTAAGCGCAAGGTGCAACAGGAAGACATCATCAAGGAGGTCAAGCGGCACTCCTTTTACCTGAAACCCGGCGAAAAAAAGCGTGTGAAAGAAGCTTTGGCGCGTAAGCGCAGCCGGAAGAAGGCTCGGAAAGAGCAGGAGTAAAAATCAAGGGTCGCAACACAACTGCGGCCCTTTTCCTTTCTGGTTGCGTTTCTTTTGGGGGAACGCACTCGCGGTTGTTCGCGTCGCGTAGTGTCCGAGGTGTCAGCTGTAGACCATGTCTTCCGGGCATGGTGGGGACCGAATCCAGGGGTAGTTCCAGGGTAGTCATTGAGGGGGATGAAACAACAGTCCCGCGCACTCGCGCGCCCGGCGAGCCTTTCCACCGGGTGGGTATGCGTGAGCGGAAGTGAGGTCGAAGGGAGAGCATCCTCAATGGAATTCCAGGACAAGGTTTTGAAGTGTGTGGACTGTGGTACCGAGTTCGTCTTCACGGCTGGCGAACAGTTGTTCTTTCACGACAAGCGGTTCAAGAACGAACCCAAACGTTGTAAGAGCTGTAAGTCGAGGCGGGCACCGGCTCCGAGCCCCCCTCCCGTTACCCGGGGATCCTCCAGAATCGAGACCCCTGCCATTTGCTCACAATGCGGCAAGCAGACCACGGTACCGTTCAAGCCGACTCAGGGCCGGCCGGTGTTGTGCCGTGATTGCTTTCAAGTCAGGCGCACGGCGGCCTCGGCTTGATCCAAGTTGACTTGCCGATTCTCATTCGCATCAACTAGGCGCCCGTGTGTGCGAAGGCGGCCCAGGCGCTGACGGACTTAGTGTGCCCTGACGCTGATCGGACCGCGTGGCCGCCGCCTGCGATACTATGGAAGAAAGATCGTCGGCGGGGTTTTCAACCTGACGAAGATTTCAGGTACCTTCTCTGGCGTCCAAAAAGAGAAAACTGTGGCCAGCTTCCACGTAGAAAATTTCGGTTGCCGGGCGACCCAGGCGGACGGGGCAGCCATCGAACGTCAGTTCCGTGACTGCGGGCTGGAGCGCGCGGATGAGGCGCGCACGGCAGAGGTCGTCGTGGTCAACACCTGCACCGTGACCAGCGCAGCTGACCAGGACGCCCGCGCTGCGATTCGCCGGGTTCATCGGGAAAACCCCGGTTGCCGCATCGTAGTTACCGGATGCTATGCCCAGCGCGCTCCCCAAGAACTCTCGACTATGCCCGGCGTCACCCATGTGATCGGGAATTCGCACAAGCATCGGTTGGTGGAGATCGCGCTGCAAGGTGGATCAGGTCCTGAGCCCCAGTTGGGCAAAGAGTCCCAGCGCGCCACGGTCTTTGTCCCCCTGAATGCTTTGACCGACGGCCAACGACCGACGACCGACGACGGCGCGATTTTCGTCTCCGACATCTTTGCCCATACCGAGTTGCTGGCCGCGCCTGTGTTCGAGGCTGGCGACGAGCGCACCCGGCCCAACCTGAAAGTGCAGGACGGGTGCGACAACCGCTGCTCGTTCTGCGTGATCCCTTATGTGCGCGGGCAAAGCCGGTCGTTGCCGCTGGCGAAAGTTCTGGAGCAGGTGAACGCACTGGTCGCAGCCGGCTATCGCGAGGTGGTGGTCTCCGGCATTAACCTCGGCCGCTGGGGCCGGGACCTGGCGTCCGCACACGGGGTCCGACGGCCAGACTTTGAACAGCTTTTAAGCTCCATTCTCGAGCAGACGGCGCTGGAGAAGCTGCGCATTAGTTCGGTAGAGCCGATGGACTGGAGCGATGGCCTGGTTCGGCTGGTGGCCGAGTCACCACGCATTGCCAAGCACGCGCACGTGCCGATGCAGTCGGGGAGCGATGCCGTTCTGCGCAGAATGCATCGCAAGTATCGTCCCTGGCATTATCGTGAGAAGATCGAAAAGATCCGCTCGGCGATGCCGACGGCTGCCATCGGCGCGGACGTGATGGTCGGCTTCCCTGGCGAGACCGAAGGCGAGTTTGAGCAGACGCGCCGCATGGTGGAGGAACTGCCGTTTACCTATCTGCATGTGTTTACCTACTCGGCGCGTCCCGGAACGCCGGCGGCCGGCATGCGGGGTCAGGTGCCGGTTCACGTGGCGCGAGAGCGAAACCGGATCTTGCGCGACCTGGCGCAGGAAAAGAAAACTGCGTTTCTGCGGTCCTTTGCCGGCAAGACCATGGAAGCCATCACGCTTGGCGTCCGGCGCCAGGAAACTGACCAAATCCTCACCGAAGCTCTAACCGACAACTACCTCAAGCTGTGGCTCAAGGGCGATCACCCGCCGAATCATTGGGTAAAGGCGAGCGTGAGTCCTTTCGCGGACGGCGCTCTGCATGGGGTCGCTGTATAAGGCGTGAAGGGATTAAGAGAAAAGGCGTCCCACGCGGGACGCCTTTTGCCTTCCTTGAAACACTTACCGCGTGTTGGGGAAGATAAAGAAAGAGTATGCACCGTTGGCGCTGCCGTTGGCGACCGGTCCCTGTGAGGTCGGAGTCAGAGTTCCGTCGGAGTTGACCTTGAATACCTGCAGTTGGTTGAACCATTCGGAGACGACCAGCCACTGTCCGGTCGACGCGATCAGGCCCATGAACTGGCTGGGGGTGTTGATTGGCGTGTTCGCAACCACCTTGATACTCTTCTGGCTCTCCGAAAAGTTCGTTGTGACCACGCCGGGTTGGCTGCCGGTGCCGATTCCCGAAAAGCCCAGGAACAGGGGACCAGAACCGCGGTACGCCGAGGCGCTCAAGAAAGGAACATTGTCGTTGGTGGTCAGGGTGCCCGTGTTGGGCAGGTCGATGACGGTAGGTTTTTTGAGACCCGTCGGGGTGATGGCGGCGCCCAGAACGGTAGCCGCGTTCAGGGTGAAGTTCCCGAAGAGAGCAATCTTGCTGTCCGCCGTGATGTCAATTCCAGCTGGAAAACATGAAATGCTCAGGCATTCGCTCAGCGAGCCAAAGTTCGCGAACCCAACATCCGCGAGGGTGCCGTCAGGATTGATATTGAACATTTCGACCGCTTGGAAGTCCGGGGCGGTCACCAGCAGGCTCTTGCCGTTGGGCGTGACCCGGATTCCATCGTAAACGTCAGAGCCGGCGGAAGCGGTGTAGGTCGCGAGCAAGGCCAGGGAGCAATCCGAGTTGATCTGCCAGGCGCCGATGTTTTCGGTGGTGGCGTAAGTGGCATAGAGGAATTTGTTGTCGGGGGTGAGGGCCAGGCTGCCGCCGGGGAACTGGAACACCAGCCCGGGATCGCTGAAGTTGCCCACCTTGCTGATGTTGAGGCTTCCCAGCTGCACGGCAAAGGCGGCAATGTCGTTGCTGCCGGTGTCGGTCACGAAGAGACAACCGGTTGCTCCGGTGGCGACCGCGCCCACACCGACGGTGGCAAAGTATCCGCCGTTCGCGCCAGTCCCGCCGGTGGGGATGTCGAGAAGGTGCGTCAGCGCGCCGTTGCTGGTGTCGAGCGAGTAGATGGTGGCGCTGTTTCCGTTGGCATTGTCATTGTTGGTGACCACATAGGATTTGGCGGCAAGGGCTACCGAAGAGAGCAAGGCGCACATGGCAATGGCGCCGAAGAGTTTCCGCATGTCAGTTTCCTCCTTCCCACGTTGTCAGGGGGATTTCAGGGATCCGCTCCGGTGGGTTGTGGCGAAATGCTATGCCTTCCCGAACCGCAGCGGCAAGAGAGAAGGAGGAC
>Ga0335082_10005810_pt1 | contig 13500 bp, 11 predicted proteins | sample Lox_Sample_41_FD_206718 | JGI IMG/M metagenome (GOLD analysis project Ga0335082, IMG submission 206718) | Soil microbial communities from Loxahatchee National Wildlife Refuge, Florida, United States - Lox_Sample_4.1 | ecosystem: Environmental > Terrestrial > Soil > Wetlands | place: USA... | reverse complement strand
GCGCATGTTACAACCATAATAGTGTCACGTGACACTATTATGGTTGCCGATAAGTGTCACGCTTTATATCAGGATCAGATTACGGTCCAAGGTGCTCCTCATGTCGATAGATCTTCTCCTGGCCTTCATGGCCTATGCCTTTGTGACATCAATCACACCGGGTCCAAACAACACCATGTTGTTGGCGTCAGGGGCGAATTTCGGTCTCAGAAGGACAACTCCGCACATCTTGGGAGTTAATCTCGGCTTCTCGTTCATGCTCCTTGCAGTTGGTCTTGGCGTCGGGGGAATCCTAGTTGCATTTCCCCTCCTCTATGTCGCTCTACGTTATGGCGGGGCCGCATACTTGCTCTATTTAGCCTGGAAAATAGCGAGGTCGAGCACAGAGACCGATCGCCTGATATCCACCAAGCCGATGACCTTCGCGCATGCTGCAGCGTTTCAGTGGGTGAATCCGAAAGCCTGGATCATGGCAATCGGAGCCGTGGCGACCTACACGCCGCATAACGGCTTTTTCCGTAACATTCTGATCGTGTCGGCTATCTTCGCGCTTATAAATGGCCCCTGCATTATGGCTTGGGCTGGTTTCGGCGTTGTCTTGCGTAAATTCCTTATAAAAACCGCGCATTTAAAGGCATTCAACATTACGATGGCGATGCTCCTCGTGCTGTCACTTTACCCGCTCTTGAGGGCGCCCTTGAAATAGAATTGCTCGACCAACGAAACTGGATTTAAATATGGTAGGCACTTATTTGCAATCGTTGTGAAATTCAGGAATGATGCACTAAAACCAGACATAGGCAAAAAGCGGGGTTTTCTGATGCGGAAGTCCGGTGCATGGTCGGAACATGATTTATGGCTATGCCAGGGTCTCGACGGACGGTCAGAGCGTGGCGGCCCAAGTCGCCCAGCTCAAGGCGGCCGGCTGTGAGAAGGTGTTCCGGGAGGTCGCCAGCGGCGCTAAGGCGGACCGGAGCCAACTCCACCGCGCACTCGATCAGTTGATGGCCGAGGACGTGTTGATGGTGACTAGGCTGGACCAGTTGGCCCGCTCAACCAGAGACTTGCTCAATATCCTTGCCATGATCGCCACCAAAAAGGCCGGGTTCCGGTTTCTGAGTGACGCCTGGGCCGATACCACCACACCGCACGGCTGTTTGATGCTTACCGTCCTGGGCGGCCTGGCCCAGTTTGAGCGCGAACTGATCCGCGCACGCACCGGCGAGGGCCGCAAGCTCGCCAAGGCCCGTGGTGTGAAGATGGGCCGCAAGCCAAAGCTGACCGCCCATCAGCAGCGCGAGGCCGGTGAACCGACCAGGGAAATCGCCCGGAGCCACAATGTTAGCCACAGCACGATTTCGCGGTTAACGGCGTGAACCAGGATGCAATTCTAACGAAGGAATACAACCTTGGATAGTATCTTCGGCCGACAGATGTCATCTGATATTCTGACTCATAAAGGTCTCGATGCCTTATTTATTCCAGCTCCGCGTAGTGGAGTATTGAGCGCTTGGTACGGTCACGTTCCGTTTGCTTACTGGATCATAAATGCACTACGACCTCGCCGCTTGGTGGAGTTGGGAACCCATAATGGTGTGTCCTATGCCGCATTCTGCGACGCGGTGTCTCGTGCCGGACTTGATACGCAGTGCTTCGCAATCGATACATGGCAGGGAGACGATCATGCCGGCCATTACGGAGAGGACGTCTACACAGACCTTCGGACCTTCCACGACCCCCGATATGCAGCTTTCTCGGAACTGGTGCGTTCAACGTTCGATCAGGCGCTTGACTACTTCCAGGACGGCTCAATCGATCTTCTCCATATCGACGGCTGTCATTCCTATGAAGCTGTTTGCCACGACTTTGATCATTGGCGATCAAAGCTTTCCCCGAGAGCGGTTGTATTATTTCACGATACGAATGTGCGTGAGCGGCACTTCGGCGTCTGGCGCTTGTGGGCAGAATTGCGACTAAACCACCCGAGCTTCGAATTTATGCACGAGCATGGGCTTGGGGTTTTAGCCTTCGGCAGCGAAGTCCCTGATGCGGTGCTTGAACTCTGTAACCTATCCAACTCCAGCGACATCGCCACAATACGTAACCGGTTCGCGTTCAGTGGGCGGTCCTGCATCATTGAGGCAGAGCTGGAGCGGCTTCGAGCGGATGCCGCGGCTGAAAAGACTAGGTTCAACGCAGCACTGGCGGAGTGCGGCCGACAGATCGCCAGCCTCAACCAAACTATGGCCGAACGCGACGGACAGATCACCAGCCTCAACCAGGCTATGACCGAACGCGACGGACAGATCACCAGCCTCAACCGGGCTATGGCCGAACGCGACGGAGAGATCGCCAGCCTCAACCAAGCCACGACCTATACTCGCCATATTGAGGCAGAACTTGTGCGTGCGGAGGCCGAACGCGCGGCATTAAGCGCTGATCTCGGCGCCCTCCTTGGGTCCAGCGCCTGGAAAATTACGGGGCCGCTGCGCAATATTTTAAGTCGACGCCCCCGAACGAGTCGTACCCTGCGACGAGCAGCGAAACTCATGTGGTGGACCGCGACACTCCAACTCCCAAGCCGCATTGCCGCAAGACGGAAGGGGGCAGAAGAGCGCCGTGCCTCCGCCCCTTCCTTGCCGGCCCCCACGTTCGGGTCCGACGAGAAGGAGCACCCTGCCTCCGCCCCTTCCTTGCCGGCCCCCACGTTCGGGTCCGACGAGAAAAAGCTGTTTACTGCATCCGCACGGGCGGAGTTGCTTGACTTTCTCTCCTCTGGCGAGCGACTCGCCGTTCAAACGTCTGAAAATCCGGATATCTCAGTTGTTGTGGTCCTATGGAACCAGGCACACCTGACACTGCGCTGTGTGCGCGCACTGCTTGCCCAATGCGGCCCATCTCTGGAAATAGTACTTATCGACAATGATTCCCACGATGAGACGGAGGAATTGCTGTCGCGGATCGACGGCGCTCATGTGCTACGAAGTGCCACAAATGAGGGTTTCTTGATCGGCTGCAACAAGGCAGTCGCTGCATCGCGCGGGCGGGTTGTGCTGCTACTCAACAGCGACGCCTTTGTACGGCCGGGCGCTCTTGCCGCGGCCTTGGCTGCACTTGATGCAAGTCCTGACGTTGGCGCGGTCGGCGGTAAGCTGATCCTGCCCTCGGGGCTACTTCAGGAGGCGGGTAGTATTGTCTGGTCCGATGCGAGCACTCAGGGCTATGGGCGCGGTCTACAGCCCGAAGCAGGTGAGGCAATGTTTCGCCGCGATGTGGATTACTGCTCCGGTGCATTCCTGATGACCCCACGCTCCCTCTGGGACCGGCTTGGCGGCTTTGACGAAATTTTTGCGCCAGCTTACTACGAAGAGACGGACTACTGCATGCGCTTGCGCGATTTGGGATATCGCATCGTTTATGAGCCTGCGGCCGTCATAGATCACTATGAGTTCGGGAGCGAGGCGCGGCAGGGTGACGCGACGATCGCCTCGAGGCGTAATCGCAAGCTCTTCCGCACCCGTCACTCGAATGCGCTTCGACAGCGCCACCTGCCTCCTGCCCAAGTCAATTTGCTCGCCGCACGCGCATGCTCCAGTTCCGACCGTGGGCGACTACTCGTGATTGATAACGAAGTGCCGCTGACCGCACTCGGCTCCGGTTATCCAAGGATGCGTCAGCTACTTGCCGAAGCCAGCTCCCTTGGTTGGTCTGTAACGTTCTATCCCCTCCACCGTCCTGACGTGGATTGGGAAGCGGCCCGGTCCGAGATATCCTGGGAAATTGAAATCGCCTCGAATGGGGGCGCTCCTGCGCTGAGTTCTTTTCTAACGGAGCGGCAGGGCTATTTCGACGTAATCCTCGTTAGCCGCCCAGATAACATGGCCCTTGTGAACGACGTCCTGCGTGATCAGCCACACATGCTCGATGGGTGCCGCCTGGTCTATGATGCCGAAGCGCTTTTCTGCATGCGCGACATAACCAGGGCGGCCACCGAAGGGCGGCCATTGCCCGATGCAGAAGCCCTTATTTCCGCTGAGGTCCAACTGGCCAATAGCGCGGACGCTATTGCCTGCGTGACAGTGGCCGATGCAGAGGTTTTCCGTACTCACTTGCGAACAACAAAACCAGTATACGCACTAAGCCATCCAACCGAGCTGTCTGCCAATGCGCCGGGCTTTTCGGAACGTGCGGGCTTCCTCTTTGTCGGCCGCCTGCTGGAACAGGAAACCCCCAACTGGCTTGGCTTATCATGGTTCATCCGCGAGTGCTGGCCACTCATTCGGCTCGCTTTTCCAGATGCCACGCTGTCGGTGGCCGGGCATCTGCATCCCGACCACGCAGAACTAGAAGCCCCAGGCGTTCGCCTGTGCGGTCCGGTGACAGATCTGCGCCCACTTTATGATACAGCCCGGATCTTCCTCGCCCCTGTTCACTTCGCAGCCGGCATTCCGATCAAGATTCTGGAGGCGACGGCTGCCGGCCTGCCCACAGCAGGCACACGCTTAATGGCGCGTCAGCTTGTCTGGACCCCAGGGATCGAGATGGTCGCCGAGGATGAACCCGCTGCCCTCTCAGCGGCCGTCATCGCCATGTACAGGGATGCGGTCCTCTGGAATCAGACGCGTACAGCAGCCAAAGAGCGACTGAGGCAAGAGCACAGCGCGGAGACATTTCACAACTCACTACGGGTCATTTTAGACGGTGAGCTGTGAAGCGGCTTGGTGTTTGACCCCAGATAGGCGCTGAATGATGCCCCCGCCTCTTGATTTCCGCTGAGATTTGTTGGGGTGGAACGGCCCACGGCATCGAATGTGCCAAGATGAGGTCGCTCAAAGACCATCATGAAAGGGCCGTCCCATGGAATTTAAGCGCCTATCGATCGACACGTCGAAGCATATTTTCACGCTGCGCGGTGTTGATGAACAAGATCATGTCAACCACGACCATTCAGTTCCAGAAGCAGGTCCAGACCTCGTTCCAAGGCGCGGGTATTCTTGTAGGGTCCCTCAGCTTTTTCCATCGATGACAAGTTCCATGATGTTATTCAGGACACCACGAATAACATTGCCGGAGCGGGCTCCTTCCCGTGAACGCCTGCAGCGGCCATTTTTTCGCCCATCGCATTTCTTGGCAAAATTTCTGGAAAAACCACGAAAGCGCCATGCGATGTGCAAAAACGTTCTGATCGCTCACCCTGATGGCAACGCGTGCCGGGAACAGTTCCATTTTGTACCGCGTTTCCTTACATAACGGTCACGAATTCGTTGGTTGGCTTCCCCCTACCTGCTAATGGTCCGGAGGAATACAAATTTTATCAAATTGTGCACCAGATGAACAGCGATTTCACCGCGTTGCCGCCAGGCCCTCTGGCGGCCGCTACGGCAGGCCGATTACCGGCCACCTACACCACCAACGGGGGCACGACCCGCCCCCCCGAGCGTCGGATAGAGTGTGGCACAAATTGGGGCGGTTGGAGCGTGACCCAGAGGCGCGGCAGCAGAACGGTATCGTACTGATTCGCATTCAGCCGAGGTAAGACCAGCCCAAGCCCTGAGTTGCTTAAGGCCTTCAGGTGTTATCACCGGGAGCAGCGGGTCGTTGATGGAAACAGTGGCGGCAGTGCTGCTTGCCGCATATGTGATCTGGCACCGCACATTAATGCCAGATTACGGGCACCGTCGCAGATTTTGATTGCATAAAAACCTATAATTTGGCAAAAATTATAGTAATTGTGACCTTGTTTTTACTTAATTACAACATTGCGCCAGAGTGGGCTGATGACCGAAAAGGCAAGCTCTCAACCACAAATGCAGACCGCCCAGGGCACGGCGGATCCGTCACGGCAGAAGAAAACCCGTGTGGGTCTGTGGATCGGTGGTGCGCTGGTTGTTCTGGTTATCGCGGGTGCCGCTATCGGTTTTTCTAGCCAGGCCGGACATAGGCCGAAAATCAGCGTTTCTACGCAATCGCAGATTGCAGCCCTCAGCGGCTCAATAGGAATTGCCTCATGCTAACCGCTGATAATTCCACCCCGCCGGCGGCCCTGGCCGCTTCATATGTTACAATTGCAAGGGCTTCTTCATGAAGGCGCTCGTGACTGGTTCGGGCGGTCTCATCGGCTCGGCCTGCGCGGCCCATTTCGCCGAACGGGGCTGGGAGGTCTGCGGTATCGACAACAATATGCGGGAGAATTTCTTCGGCCCCGGCGGCTCCACCCGAGCGGTCGTCTACGGCCTGGAGTCCGCACATGGCGCCTACCGGCATCACTGGCTAGACATTCGCGAACGCCAAGCCATTCGCGATCTGCTGGAGACGGAGCGCCCGGATTTCATTGTGCACACCGCTGCCCAGCCTTCACATGACATGGCCGCCTCCATCCCCTATGAGGATTTCGACGTCAACGCCGGCGGTACGCTCAACCTGCTCGTCGCCGCACGCGATTTTTGCCCTGATTCGCCTTTCTGCTTCACCAGCACGAACAAGGTCTATGGCGACAGGCCGAACGAACTGAAGCTGGTCGAACTTGAAACCAGATGGGACTATGCCGATGGCCTGGACGGCATTGATGAGAACCTCTCCATCGATAATTGCACGCACTCGCTGTTCGGCGCCTCCAAGCTCTCTGCGGATGTTCTCGCCCAGGAATTCGGCCGCTATTTCTCCATGCCCGTCGGCATTTTTCGAGGCGGCTGCCTGACGGGGCCCAAGCACGCGGCAGTGGAACTGCACGGCTATCTCGCCTATATCGTCCGCTGCGCCGTGTCCGGGCGCCCCTATACCGTGTTCGGCTACAAGGGTAAGCAGGTGCGCGATCAGATTCATTGTGATGACGTCGCCAACCTGTTCCTCGAATTCTACAGCGATCCAAAATGCGGGGAGGTCTATAATCTTGGCGGGGGACGGGCGAACAGCATATCGATCCTGGAAACCATCGCCGCGCTGGAGGGTTTCGGCCATAAGCTGAAGTGGAAATTGTCGGAGACAAACCGCATCGGCGATCATATTTGCTACATCTCCGATCTGGGCAAGTTGTACCGCCATTTCCCCAAATGGCACCTGCAAATGTGCCTGGACGATATTCTGGGCGAGCTGGTGATCGAACAAGAAAAATCTCTGCGCCGGCAATCCTGACGTGACGCCCGCCCTGCCTGAGCTCCCGGTGATCAGAACGCTCGGCGGCTGCGGTGGCACGCTGCTCTCCCGCCTGTTCGGCGCTCTGCCGCGCACCGTCGTGCTGAGTGAAACCAACCCCCGTTCGGCCAATTTGTTCGGCGGCCATCTTAACCCGCTCAGGCAGTTGCGCCAATGGCATCCCGTACTGCTGGAAGACGTTGCGGAATTTGACGATGCTGAAATCGGTTATCCGCCGCGCTTCGGCGAAATGCTGCAAGGCATCCGCGATGCCGCGATACGCTACGGCTACCGCTTGATCCTGCGCGATTTCTCTTATGCGGATTTTATCGGCATCCCCTTCATCTGGCCTGCAGCGGCGGAGTCCTCGCTGGATGCCGCGCTGGCCGGCCGCCTCATGCCACGCTCGATCATTCTCGTGCGGCATCCGGCAAAGCAGCTCGCCAGTCTGCGCACGCACCGCGCCCTCGAACATGTGCTTATGGCAGAACGTTATGTGGAAGGCGCGCTCACCTTTCTCAGCGCATGCTGCGAAAAGCCGGTGTTTCGTTACGAAGATCTGATGGAACATCCCGAGCATGTTTTCCGCGACATGTGCACGGCATTGGACGTTCCTTTCGAAGCGGCGGCTCTCACCGGCTTTACCGATGTTATCACCGTCACGGGTAGCCTCGCACGTGCGGCGGAATCACGGATTGCCGCCGGCCCGCCGGCACCCGGCACCGCGCGCGCACAGGCGGAACTCGACCTCATGCCGGGTTATGCGGCACTGCTCGCCAAGCTTGGCTATACCGCATGAGCCGGCAGGAGGGTATGCAGCTTTGAGCCGTTTCCCGTTCTTCTTCGTCCATATTCCAAAGACAGGTGGAACAAGTCTCATCAATCTGCTGCGCGCCTTCACCCCGCCGGGCCAAGCTTACACCGAGGACAACAACAATCTCTCGCAAAATTTTACCGCACGACTTGCCTCGGCCGGGCTGTCAGGTGCCGCGCTCATCCATGGCCATCCCGGCTGGGGCGCCTGCCTCCCGTTCCGGGGCAAGGCCGGCTTCCTTACCCTATTGCGCGAACCGCGGTCTCAAATCATCTCGCATTATCTGCACGCCTTGCGCGATCCGGCCATGGCACAGCACGCGGCGGCCCGCTCCCTGGGCTTCAAGTCTTTCCTGCGCACATATCCCTACAACATCGCCTACCAGACGAACTGCCTCTATCTAGCCATCACTGCCTCTGCAGAGGAGCGCCGCCGCGCGCTGGATGATCCTGCCTATGGCAGCGCGTTGCACCTTGAGCGCTATTTCGCCAGCCAGCTTGCCGCCGTGTACACATTTCTAGAGGAAATGCTTCTTGTCGGTACGCTGGAGACTGCTGACCAGTTCCTCACCTGCCTGACCGAATTGGCGGGATGGAATCACATACCATGTCTTCCGCATGATAATGCTGCGCCCGAGCCGCGTGCGGAAACCGGCAACCTTCTGGACCAACTCCTTGAGCTGGAATTAGAACCGGAACTTGCCCCGCTCTTTGCCATAGAGAGAGCCGCCTATGTCAGGGCCGGCAGTCTCACAAGGGCGGCATGGTTGCGCCACTTCCGCGAAACCATGCGCATGGGTCCTAGCAGGCAGGGCGGCAAACCGCTCGTCGTGCATCGCTCGCCCTTGGGAGAGATCAATCTCGGCGCGAATTTCGAACCAGCAAGGTCCTCCACCACTTGGTGGGAGGATGCCGTCCTCCCGCAAGCGGCGTGGTGGACGAGAGCACGGCAGCTCAGCCGGATTTATGTCCGGCGCACAGATGGCGCCCCTTGCCGCCTGATTCTGCATGCGGACCAGCTGCATGGGGTAAAGCCCGAGGAAGTGGCGCTTTGCCGCGGCGCGTTCTGGCAGCCACTCGCGGTACAGCCAAAGGAAAACGGGTCGTGCATATTTTCCACCCTGCTCGATGGACCAGCCGGACATGATGGTGAATATGAAGAACTCTCTCTCTACCTGGAATGGAACCGCTATCCCGAAAGCGCGCCATTCTACCCTTGCCTGCGCTTTACCTCACTCTCGTTGCAGCCGGGATGAGACACTCATGCCGCAGGAGATGACATCATGACAAAACAGGCGCGTATTCTGGTAACGGGCGGGGCGGGTTTTCTCGGCTCGCATCTCTGCGAGAGGTTGCTTGCCGAAGGGCATGAACTGCTCTGTGTCGATAATTTTTACAGCGGCCATCGTCGCAATATTCTGACCATGCTGCCGAACCGCAATTTCGAACTGCTGCAGCATGACGTAACCTTTCCGCTCTACGTTGAGGTTGACCAGATCTACAACCTCGCCTGTCCGGCCAGCACAGTGTATTACCAAAACGACCCAGTGCAGACGACGAAGACGAATGTGCACGGCTCCATCAACATGCTCGGGCTTGCCAAACGCCTGCGGGTGAAGATCCTGCAGGCCTCGACCTCGGAAGTCTATGGCGATCCGGCCATCCATCCACAGCCTGAATCCTATTGGGGCAATGTCAACCCGGCCGGCATCCGCTCCTGCTACGATGAAGGCAAGCGCTGTGCCGAGACACTGTTTTTCGATTACTGGCGCCAACATAAGCTTCAGATTAAGGTGGCGCGCATCTTCAACACCTACGGCCCGCGCATGCACCCGAATGATGGACGCGTCGTTTCCAATTTCATTGTGCAAGCCCTACAGAACCAGCCGATCACCATTTATGGCGATGGCAGCCAGACCCGCTCGTTCTGCTATGTAGACGATCTCATCGAGGCCTTGCTTCGGCTGATGGCAACGGAGGATCATGTGACCGGCCCGACCAATCTCGGCAACCCGGCTGAGTACTCCATCCTGCAGCTAGCCGAACTCATCATTGGTCTTACCAACTCGAAATCGCGTATCGAGCAACGGCCCTTGCCGGAAGATGATCCGCGGCAGCGCCAGCCGAATATCGACCGGGCGAACGCCGAACTCGGCTGGCAGCCGCGCACGCCTCTGGAGGAAGGACTGCGCAGAACCATCGCCTATTTCGATAACCTTCTCAAAACCGGCGCGGTGGCTTGAAGCGCATGGACAGCGCCCGGACATCAGCCGTACTGGTCCTGAAAGCGACAGACCTGTACAAACGTTTCGACGACAAGCTCGCCGTTGATAATATCGGCTTCTCCGCTGCCAAAGGCGAGATACTGGGCATAGTCGGGCCCAACGGCGCCGGCAAAAGCACCGTTATCGGCATGCTGTCCGGCCTTCTTGAACCCGATGCCGGAAGCATTGAGATCTTCGGACTGAATTTCGCACGCCACCGCGCTGGAATCCTGCAACGCATGAATATCGCCTCGCCCTACGCCTCGCTGCCGGGCCAGCTCACCGTACGGCAGAATTTGAGTATCTATGCCGGTCTTTATGGCGTACCGCACCCGGCACGGCGGATCGCGGATCTGCTCGAGCTGTTCGGCATCACCGCGCTGGCCGATGCGCGCTTCTCCAAACTCTCCTCAGGCCAGGCAATCCGCGTCTGCCTGTGCAAAGCGCTCTTGAACCAGCCGGAACTGCTGCTGCTGGACGAGCCCACCGTATATCTCGATGCGGAAATAGCCGCGCGCACCCGCGAGTTGATCCTGCAGCAGCGCGCGCTGCGCAGCATGACCGTCCTGCTCACCTCGCATGATCTCGCCGAAATCGAGCATCTCTGCGATCGCATCGTCCTATTGAACCATGGCAGAATGGCGGCTTGCGGCAGCGCGCTCGAGGTCACCCGCGCCATTCTGGGGCTGGATCGGGAACATGCCGCGCTGGGCGAGGTTTTTGCCCTCGTGGCGCGGACCAGGGCATGAGTCCGCGCCGGATCGCTGTCATCATCAGGCGGCATCTCTACGAGACAGCGCGCAACCCTGATCGCATAGCGGACGTGCTGTTCTGGCCCTTCCTCGACGTTGTAACCTGGGGCTTCTTCAGCTGTTATCTCGTCCATGGCGGCCAGGCGAGCTTTGCCGCACCCGAGCAGCTCGTGGGCGGCATCGCCCTTTGGGGGGCATTCCGCGCCTTCCAGCGTGACATTGCTGTCGGCTTCCTTGCGGAAATATGGTCGCGCAACATCACCGGGCTGTTCGCCTCGCCATTGCGGCTCGATGAATATGTCGCCGGCCTGCTTTGCGTGAATTTTCTGAAAATCGGCTTTGCCCTCTTCCTCATCGCCTTTGCCTGCTATGGGCTCACAGGTTTGCCGGGGCCCGGCCTGGCGCTGCACCTGCTGGCCCCGCTTGCGGTGTTGCTCTGCTTCGGCGCGGCCATAGGGCTCTTCGTCACCGGGCTTATCCTGCGCTATTCCGCCCGCGTGCAGACCCTTGCCTACGGGATGGCGGGGTTGTTGATGCCTGTCTCCTGCGTGTTCTATCCACTCTCCGCCCTGCCGGCACCATTGCGCGCGTGCGCTGCCATCTTGCCGACGACGCGCGCTTTCGAGGCCATGCGGCAGACCATGCGCGGGCAGGGATTGCCGCTCATCCTTCTGCTGCAAGGCGCCGCCGGGGCCTTGGCTGCCCTGCTCGCGGGCCTTCTGTTCTTTCACAGCGTCGTACGTTCGGCGCGGCGCAGCGGACGCCTGCTGCGCCTGGATTGAGGTTCAGCCTCAGCCCGCGGGCAAGGCCTTCGCGCACCACGCCGCTGCCTGGCTGAACAGGGCGAAATCCCTGAAGAACACGGCATTGCCCCAGGATTGCGGCACTGTGCTGCGGGCATTGCAGTAATAGCCAAGTGCCCCGGTTTCATCCACGCGATATATGACGATATGCCAATAATATCCTCGCGCGCGCATCTGCTGAACACTTCTGCCCAGTTCGCCGTGGCCGGCGCGGCCGAACGGGTGGTTCGCATCCCAGAATTCCATCAGCACGGCGGCGAAAACCGCCGCCCCCGCTCCCTGCATGACCTCAAGGTCCGCGCCTTCCGTGTCAATCTTCAGCACCGCCGCGTCGGCGGGAATGCCGCCCGCCGCCATAAGGCTGGATAAGCTGCGCGATGTCACTGTCACCGCCGCGGCAAAGGTGAGATCCTCCAGCATCGGATGGCGCACGGTGCTGTGAAACAAGGATGTGTCCCATTTCCCTTCGCCGGAGCTGTCTGCCGCCACGAGCAGCTTCGCCTCGCAATCCTCCGCGCCGATGGCGTAGGGGAAAGGATGCAGCCGGTCAGCTTGCCGTTCTGCTTCCTGCGCCAACGAGGCATAGCTTGCCGGGAAAGGCTCGAACGCGAAGACCTCAAAGCCTGCCGCCACCAGGCGCTGCGCCACGCGGCCTATATTGGCACCGACATCGATCGTCACCGGGTTGGGCAAATAGGGCAGTAGATGGGCCAGAAGGCTAATCTCTGGGTCATCGGGATCGAACGCCACGCGGCCCGCGGCCGGGGCTTGCGCCGTCCCGTTGGCCCGCTGCAGGTTCGTGCCCAGTTCCCGTAAATCGGCCGCGAGGTTCGCAATATGCGCCTCCGTCCGTTGCTGCATGTGCTGCAGCGTGCCCAGCATCTGCGCCAGCCCGTCGATCATGGTGCTATCGTTCATCATCAGGCTTTGAAGAATAGGTTCGAGCTCGGAGATGAGTTGACGGGTGCGCTCGATACGCTCGAACACTGCTTCGCCGGATACCGAAACCATTTGCCCTGTCCCGCCCGTCACTCTGTGCCGTCCGGCGGCATCAAGTCATCGTAGCGCCCGTCCAGGATTTTTCCCTGGTCCAGCGATTTCCAAATCCACTCCGCGCTGCCCTCGGCCGTCAGCGCAGCGGCAAGCTTCGCGGCGCGCAACCGGGTCGCCTCCTGTACTGCGGGCGCAGTCAGCCGGGCAAGTGCTGCCACAATGGCCGACTGTTCATAGGGCACCACTTCACCCAGGCCAAAACGCGTCACGAAACGCGACGCGCATGTGGCGGGGCTGCCCACCACAAGAACCGGTAAATGCGCCATGCAGATCATGGTGGGAATGCGGCTCGGCAGGCTGAGCTCTGCAATCGCCCGCACGCTGGGCGGGCTGTGGCCATCCAGCGTATCGGTCGGTACCAGAGCGAAGGGATAACGCGCCAGCAGGTCCGGTAGCTCCGCCTCCGCCACCGGCTCGTTGAAGACGATACCGTCCGCCGCCATCTCCGCCTTGTCGAAGGTTAGCCCCGCCGGCTTCTTCTGGTTGCAGTACCAATCCACCATGTAGCCGCTGCCGCGCAAACAGCCGCGCAGCATGTCCAGCCAGCGCTGCCCCCAGACATTGCCCAGCAGTACGCCGCAGCGGGGATTCGTGCCCGGCGGCGGAAACACAGGCTCGCGCTGCAGCAGGGATTCCGGCACCAGCGGTGGTACGACATTGAAGCCAAGCCCGTATTTGGCAGCA
>Ga0335082_10005808_pt1 | contig 13501 bp, 9 predicted proteins | sample Lox_Sample_41_FD_206718 | JGI IMG/M metagenome (GOLD analysis project Ga0335082, IMG submission 206718) | Soil microbial communities from Loxahatchee National Wildlife Refuge, Florida, United States - Lox_Sample_4.1 | ecosystem: Environmental > Terrestrial > Soil > Wetlands | place: USA: Florida... | reverse complement strand
GCCGAGCAGCGCTTCGCCGATGCCCAATACAACCTTGGCGTCATGTGCGAGAAGGGCCAGGGTGGGCCACAGGACCATGGCGAGGCGCGCCGATGGTTCCGCGCCGCCGCCGATCAAGGCAACGTGGGCGCACAGTTCGGCCTGGGAGTCCTGTTCGACCACGGCTACGGCGTGGACCGGGACTATGCCGAGGCAGCCAAGTGGTTCCGCCAGGCCGCCGAGGAAGGCAACGCAGCGGCTCAACTCAATCTCGGCATCATGTACTTCTATGGCCGAGGAGTCCCGCAGGATTACCTCGAAGCCCACAAATGGCTGAACCTCGCGGCCGCCCGCTTTCTTCCCTCAGAGGCGGAGAAGCGCGCACGCGCAGTGAAGAATCGCGACATCGTCGCGAGAAAGATGACCCCGCAGAGGATCGAGGACGCTCAGGATCTCGCCCGCGCATGGAGGCCGAGGCACCCGGCGCGAGCGCTCGAAACCGGGTTGACCGTGCCGGCGATGCATCCGGCGACGAGCGGCCGGTCGACGCCGCTTCTCCATGGTATTGCGAGCAGTCGCTGAGGATCCCGCGCAGCTGCGCGCGGCAGCGCGCTCAGTGGCAGACGGTGCCCGGGTTCTGAAGCACCTCGCGCGTGATCGGCTTGACCTGCGAGAGGCCGTTCACGGTGTAGGCGAAGCTCGCGTTGTTGCCGTCGCTGAACGTGAAGGTCGCCGTGCCGACCGCCGTTGCGACTACGCTCGCCGGAACGAACGGCACGGTGTTGAACGCGGGTCCCGTCGTCCGGTACAGCGTGCCCGAATACACGCCGGGCCCCGTGTTCGGCGCCGTCACGACGAGCCACATCGGGCTGCCATCCACGTCGTAGGTGAACCACGTCGCGAAGATGGTGGAGCCTTCCTGCATGAAGTTGATTCCCCAGCCCGACTCCGACCCGCCGGGCGAAGCCCACCACAGGTCCGTGTAGTTGGTCGCCGCGGCAAGGCTCCCCGTCGCAGCGGCGCACACCGGCATGGGGCCAAACGCTTCGCGCGTGATGTTCTTCGCCTGGGCGATGCCGTAGGCGGTGTAGCTGAACGTGCCTCGGTTGAGATCGGCGAACGTGAGGATCCCGCTCCCGACCGCGGTCGGAACGACCTGCGCCGGAGTGAACGGCACGGCGCTGAAAGCCGGCCCGGTTGTCGAGTAGAGCGTGCCGCTGTAGGTATTGGGCGCCGTCTTCCCCGCGGTCATCACGAGCCACAAGCCCTTGCCGTTCGAATCGTAGGTGAACCAGCTCGCGAAGATGGTGTCGCCCTGGTGCGCGAAGTTGATTCCCCACCCGGATTCGGACGCCGCGGGTGCGGCCCACCAGAGACCCTGCGCCTGGACGCTCGCTGCGGCGAGACCAGCGGCCGCGGCCGTGACGGCGGCACCCGCGTTGAGCATACCCGCGCCGCAGGTGTCGATCGTGCAGATGCATTCGTCCTGCGCGATCGGATTGCCATAGCTGTCGTATTGCGGGGCCGTGCACAGCGGCACGCCCGCGCTGTCGCTCGTCGTGGGGAACTGTCGCGCCGTCGACTGGAGCATGATCCTCACCTGCTGCGGTGTGAGCGTCGGCTGCACGGACAGGAGCAATGCGGCCGTGGCCGCGACCATCGGCGCCGAGAAGCTCGTCCCTAGTGTCGTGTTGTAGCTGTCCGTGTAGATCGGCGCGACCGGCGTGGTTGTGCCGGAGTTCGACGTAGTCAATATCGGATACAGGCACGGCGTGCCGGGAGCCGTGTTGACGCAGTTGCCGGCGGGTGCGCTGATCGCGACTTCGGGGCCGAGACTCGAGAAGCCTACTTTCGTCCCGACGTAGCGCAAACCCCCCACGGCGATCACGCCGCTGCAGTTGCCCGGCGCGCCGACGGCCGAGCCCTCCGAGTTGCCTGCGGCCACCACGATTACGGCTCCCGCCGCGGTGATCTGGCTTATCGCATCCGCGTATGCCGAGGTGCACGCGCCCGGGCCGCCGAGGCTCAGGTTGATGACGCGCGCAGGCGTCGGGTTCGGCGGCGCGTCCGGAACGGCGATCCCGGCCGCCCAGAGCATGGCAGCGATGATGTCGGAGTCGAAGCCGTAGCACTTGCCCAGCGCCCGCACCGGAAGCAATCGCAGGTTGGGACCGACGCTCGCCATCCCGATGCCGTTGTTGGTTATTGCCGCGATGATCCCCGCCACCTGCGTGCCGTGCCACGAGCTGTTCTGCGCAAGGTACATTCCACTGCTGGGATCGAAATCTCCGCAGCGATAAAACGGCCCGCCTTTCTTGTTTGCCTCGCCGGCCGTCACCCAGTCGCCGGGATCGGACGCATCGGCATCGCGGCCGTCGCCGTCGTTTGCGACCAACGGATTGCTCACCATGTCGTAGCCCGGCAGCAGCTTGCCGCCGTCGGCCACCGCCAGCAGGTCAGGGTGGTCGTAGCGCACGCCGGTATCGATGTCCGCGACGACGACGCTCGGATTGCCCTGCGTGACGTTCCATGCCGTCTCGATGTCGAGCGACGATTGCACGGCACCGGCCGGCGCACGCAGGTACCACTGGCCGACCGCCGGCCCCTTGCCCGGAACACCGTTCGCGTACAGCGGATCGTTGGGAGCAGTGACGATTCGCCTGCGTCCGTCGGGGACGGCGTATTCGATGTCGTCCTCGAGCGCGAGCCGTCGAGCCAGCTCCGTCGAGCTCACGCTGCTCGCGTAGACGACCTGCGTTCGCTCGGCGATCGCCGGGCCTGCGCTCACGTCGAGACGCAACCTCTGAGCGAGGCCCTGTGCGCGCTTGGCGAGCCGCTCCGTCGCCGGCAGCGCGTCCGCGCTGGCGAGCGACGAGCTGCCCTTGAACTTGACGATCACGCCGCCACCCGCGGCTTCGTCATCTGCAACGACGCTCTGCGCGTAAGCGGGTGCCGCGCTCAGGAGGATTGCAACGCACAGCGCAAGTGCGCGCAGGACGTATGTGCGCATCATCAAACCTCGGTTTATCGCCGGTCCGGAACGAGCCGGGGCGTCATGCTTTCAGATTTGAGCCGCTTCGGGCAACAAGTCTGACAATCCTGACGTTCTTGGGCGCCGTTCCGAAGCGCCTCCGAAATTCGAGCGCAAAGGTCGTGGAGCTGCGAAAGCCGTGGCGCGCTGCGATCTCTGCCGCGGTTCCCTAGTCCTCGGCGAGCGCGCGATGCACGCAGGCCCGATCGCGGCCGCAAGCCACAGCGGTGAACCGCGTCGGGCTGCGATATCGAACGACACGACAGGTGACGTCGCTGTTCCATTCTTATTGTCGAGCACAGGGCTAACCGAAGTGTCGTGCGTTTTTACAGCGACGGCGTGACGGACCCGCCAAGCTAGCTACAACTACAAGCGCGACAATGATTTGCGTTTCTGGGCTCACTTCTTGCTCTCGAATCGCGCGGGAGATGCCATGAACATAAATTCAATCGCAAAACGAACGGCTGCGGCGCTTATCGGCGCGATGGCGCTGGTACTGGGGTCGCCGGCATTAGCGACGATCATCCATGTTACGGATGTCGAAGTGCCCTATTCCGAGAGCATTACCTTGACCGGGGGCATTTTCGGCGCGGGCTCAGACTCGATCGGTATCGCGGGACAGATTGTGCTAACAACGGACATCGGCACCCTGGATACCTGGTGCGTTGACCTGTTCCACACCGTGAACATCGGAGGCAGCTACACCTATACCACGGGCCCGCTATCGACGGATAACAGCGGCAGCAGCCCCGCGACTTCCAATCCGCTTACCGCCACGCAAATCGCCGATATCGAAGCGCTCGCGGCGTATGGCAATGCGGTAATGCTCAGCTCGCCCTCGAACCTCTTCTCGGCCGCGCTACAGGCGGCGATCTGGGACATCGAGTACGGCACGACGGCAACCAGCTCGGACCCGAATTTCGCCGCCGAGCTTGCCAACATCAACGCGATGCTGCCGAGTCTGCCAATTATTCCGGGCGTCCAGCTCTTTGATCAAGACAGCCAGGGCATATTCCAGGTGCAGGGGTTGTACACTATCCCTCCTGAACGTTCTGTTCCCGAGCCTACTACTCTGGCTCTGCTCGCCCTTGGACTCACAGGGCTCGGCCTTTCGCGACGCAAGCGATAGCCGCTGAATTAGCACGAACACAAGGCCGCGCTTCGCCGCGGCCTTGTTGTTTTGGGCATCGCCCTAGCGCTCAGCCCTATTTACGGCCATCGCGCCCCCGCAGTGCGCACGATGCGCCATGCCGAGCAGGCGGTGGACGATCGGGTAAAATTCGCCCGTCGGAGAGGTGGATGAGCGGTTTAAGTCGCACGCCTGGACAATGCGCGGGCGCGAAAGCGCCCGCGCATTGCGGCGAAGGCTAATGCGCGCGCAGCGCGCGTTAAGCGAGGCGTCAGCCGAGCGGCTGTAGCCAAAGCGTGTTTGCGGCAGCGGCAAAACGGAGAGGTGGATGAGCGGTTTAAGTCGCACGCCTGGAAAGCGTGTTTAGGTGATGAGCCTAACGCGGGTTCGAATCCCGCCCTCTCCGCCAAAATAAAAAACGGGCCGCGTGCGCAGCCCGAGCAATGCCGCCCTCTCTGCCAATCGGACCTGGAGGATCACCGATGACGCCGTACGCCCCGCTGCAATTGCACGTGCCCGAGCCGTCCGCGCGGCCGGGGCAGGAAACCGATTTCTCGTACCTGCAGGTTTCCCCCGCGGGCGCCGTGCGGCAACCCCCGATCGAATCGAGGCCATCGCAAACCGGCGACATGGTGAACGCGCTGGTCCGTGTGCTCGACGACGAGGGGCGCGCGGTCGGCCCTTGGGATCCGCACGCGGACCCCGAGTTGTTGCGCAACGGGCTGCGCGCGATGCTGAAGACGCGCGTCTTTGACGCGCGGATGCTGACGGCGCAACGCCAAAAAAAGATCTCGTTCTACATGCAGAGCCTGGGCGAGGAGGCGATCGGCATCGGGCAGGCAATGGCCCTCGCGCCGGACGACATGTGCTTCCCCACTTACCGCCAGCAGGGAATCCTGATCGCGCGCGGCTATCCGCTCGTAGACATGATGTGCCAGCTCTTCTCCAACGACCGCGACCCGGTGCGCGGACGGCAGATGCCGGTGATGTACACGTCGCGGCGGCACGGCTTCTACTCGATCGCAGGGAATGTCGGTCTGCAGTACATCCAGGCGGTGGGCTGGGCCATGGCCTCGGCAATCAAGGGCGACACGCGCATCGCATCGGCCTGGATCGGCGACGGCTCGACGGCGGAGCCCGATTTCCACAACGCTCTCACGTTCGCCGCGGTGTACCAAGCACCGGTGATCCTCAACATCGTCAACAACCAGTGGGCGATCTCGTCGTTCCAGGGGATCGCGGGTGGCGAGGCGGCCACCTTCGCAGCGCGCGGGCTCGGCAACGGCATCGTGTCACTGCGCGTGGACGGCAACGATTTCCTGGCGGTCCTTTCGGCCTCGCGCTGGACGGCCGAGCGAGCGCGCCGCGGCTTCGGCCCTGCGCTGATCGAGTGGATCACCTACCGCGCGGGCGCGCATTCCACGGCTGACGATCCGTCCAAGTACCGGCCCGCCGATGACTGGGCACGCTTTCCGCTGGGCGATCCGGTAGCGCGGTTGCAGAAGCATCTGATGCGCGCTGGCGCGTGGTCCGACGAAGAGCATGCCCGCGCGCTGAAGGAAGCGCAGGACGAAGTCATCTCGGCGCAGAAGGTCGCGGAAAGCTACGGGACGCTGGCGTCCGGCCACGTCCACGATGCCTCGACGATGTTCGACGACGTTTACAAGGACATGCCTGCGCATTTGCGTCGGCAACGCGAGCAGCTGGGAGCCTGACGATGACCACGATGACGATGGTCCAGGCGATTCGCTCGGCACTGGACGTCATGCTCGGCCGTGACGACAACGTGGTGGTGTTCGGCGAGGACGTCGGGTATTTCGGTGGCGTGTTCCGTTGCACCGACGGGTTGCAGGCCAAGTACGGCACGTCGCGAGTATTCGACTCGCCGCTCGCCGAGGGTGGCATCGTCGGCGCGGCCATCGGCATGGGCGCGTACGGCCTTCGCCCGGTCGCGGAGATACAGTTCGCCGACTACATGTATCCCGGCTACGACCAGATCGTGTCGGGCGCGGCGCGCCTGCGCTACCGTTCCGCCGGCGATTTCACTGCGCCGATCACCATTCGCATGCCCTGCGGCGGCGGCATCTATGGCGGGCAGACCCACAGCCAGAGTCCGGAGGCACTGTTCACGCACGTCTGCGGGCTCCGCACCGTGATGCCGTCCAATCCCTACGACGCCAAGGGATTGCTGATCGCGTCGATCGAGTGCGACGACCCGGTCATCTTCCTGGAGCCGAAGCGCATCTACAACGGCCCGTTCGACGGCCACCACGAGCGGCCAATCGTGCCCTGGGCCGGCCACCCGCTCGCCGAGGTCACCGAGGGTCATTACACGGTGCCGCTCGAATCGGCCGCCGTGCGCCGCCCCGGAACCGCGCTTACCGTGCTGACCTATGGAACGATGGTGTGGGTGGCGGGGGCGGCGGCCCGCGAAACCGGCGTCGATGCCGAGATCATCGACCTGCGCAGCCTGTGGCCGCTCGACCTCGACACGATCGTCGCTTCCGTGAACAAGACCGGTCGCTGCGTGATCGTTCACGAGGCGACACGCACCAGCGGCTTCGGCGCCGAGCTTGCGGCGCTGGTGCAGGAGCACTGCTTCTTCCACCTCGAGGCGCCGATCGAGCGCGTGACGGGGTGGGACACGCCCTATCCGCATGCGCAGGAATGGGCCTATTTCCCAGGCCCGGACCGGGTCGGCAAGGCGCTCCGACGCGCGATCGAGGGGTGAGATGGGAATCCATGTGGTGAAGGTGCCGGACATCGGCGAAGGCATCGCCGAGGTCGAGTTGGTGGAGTGGCATATCCGACCCGACGAAACGGTCGTCGCGGATCAGGTCCTCGCCGATGTCATGACCGACAAAGCGACCGTCGAGGTTCCCTCACCGGTTGCGGGCACGGTGATCGCAGTCAGGGGCACCCCGGGCGACAAGCTCGCGGTGGGCAGTGAGCTCCTTCGGCTCAAGACGACGGCTACAGCCGATGTCGAAGCTGGCGAACAAGTCGTGACTTCGGCGGCCTCGTCTGCGCAATCGGCCGCCACGTCGGCGACCGCCGCGCCGCTGCCATCGACACTGGCCGCGAAGCCACTCGCATCACCCTCGGTGCGTCACCACGCGCGCGAGTTGGGTGTGGATCTCACGCAGGTCCGGGGGACCGGACCCAGCGGACGGGTTGAACATGGCGACGTTGTGCGGCACGCTTCGCGCGGTATCGCGAAGCCCGCCGTCGTGCAGCGCTATGCGGAGCGCAGCGGCGAACAAGCCATCTCGTTGATCGGGCTGCGCCGCCAGATCGCCCTGCATATGCAGGCATCGCTGCGGATTCCCCACTTTACTTACGTCGAGGAGGTCGACGTCACGGAGCTCGAAGCCCTACGTTCGACGCTCAACGAACGGTTCGATGGGACACGCGGCCGACTCACGGTCCTGCCGTTCCTGATGAGGGCGATTGTCCTTGCCGTTCCTGCGTTCCCGCAGATCAATGCGCGGTTCGACGACGAGCAGGCCGTGGTGACTCGCTTTGATGCCGTGAACATCGGCATCGCGACGCAGACCGACGCCGGGCTGATGGTGCCGGTCGTGCGGCACGCCGAGGCGCATGACCTGTGGGCGAGCGCGGCGGAGGTGGCACGTTTGGCCGATGCCGCTCGCACGGGCAAGGCGACACGCGACGAACTTTCGGGATCGACGATCACGATCACGAGCCTCGGGCCGCTAGGCGGTATCGTTAGCACGCCGGTGATTAATGCTCCTGAAGTAGCCATCGTGGGCGTGAATCGGATTGTCGAACGACCCGTCATGCGCGCCGGCGCAATCGTGTCACGACGCTTGATGAATCTCTCGTCTTCGTTCGATCACCGGGTGATCGATGGACAGCACGCCGCGGAGTTCGTGCAGGCGCTGCGCGGCTACCTGGAGTGCCCGGCGCTGCTGTTCGTCGAATAGCGGCTGATGCAAACCGGACGCGGCGGCGACGCGGGTCATTGAAATCGTCTTCTCCTTTGTTAGGGCCATTGTCGTCTCGTGGTCTAAGAAGCCGTTGATCTCCGTCAATTCCGTTGGCGGTACGGCGTCTAACATTGGGGGGTGAGCACGATATCGCGTCGCGATTGTGGCGGTTATGCCCCGCTCAAGCTGTTTGCGCTCGAATCGTCATGTACCCCGTTGACGCTGCGCTGATCGACCGCACCGCGCCGAATCCGGCCGCGCAAAGGTTGCTCGCGCTCATCGTCGAGATGTTGCGCGAGCTGCGTCCCGCGGCGCCGCTGCAGCCGGCTCATCTCGACGATTCGATCGAGCGCGACCTTGCACTCGATAGTCTGTCTCGCGCCGAGCTGCTGTTACGGATCGAGCGCAGTTTCGGCATCCGACTGCCCGAGCGGCTGGCGACCACGGCCCGCACGCCGCGTGATCTGCTCGCTGCAATCGCGGCGGCGGAGCCGGGCGCGCCCGTGCTCGCGTTGCCGCCGACGAGCCCTCCGGCGCCCGAGCCGGTGGAGGGGACGCCCGAACATGCCAAGACGATGGTCGAGGCGTTTCTATGGCATGTCGAGCGGCATCCCGAGCGCGACCACATCATGTTGCTCGAAGGCGATGAAATACGGGAAACCCTTTCCTACGCGCGACTGTGGGAAGGTGCCGGAGAAGTCGCGAAAGGCCTCGCCGTTCGCGGGGTGAGCCGGGGAGACGCGGTGGCACTCATGCTGCCGACGGGTAGCGCATTCTTCCAGGCTTTCCTCGGGGCGATGCGCATCGGCGCGGTGCCGGTGCCGATGTACCCGCCATTGCGCTGGGCTGAGATCGAGGAGCACGTGCGCGGCCGCGCGGCGATCCTTTCCAATGCACAGGCCCGCGTCCTCGTTACCGTGCCGGAAGGCCTGTTCATCGGCCGCATCCTGGGCGCGCAACTGCCTCATCTCGGCGCGGTGATCAGCGTCGATCGCCTGCGCGGGGACGGCCTGCAGACCGAGGCGGCGCGTCTCGGTGGCGACGAGACGGCGATGCTGCAATACACCTCCGGCAGTACGGGCGACCCTAAGGGTGTCGTGCTGAGCCACGACAATCTGCTCGCCAACATCCGGGTTATGGGACGCGCCGCTGCGGTCACGTCGAGCGATCGTTTCGTGAGCTGGCTGCCGCTGTATCACGACATGGGGCTTATCGGCGCCTGGCTCGCGACCATGTACTACGCGGTGCCGCTGGTGCTCATGCCGCCCGCCGACTTCCTTGCCCGCCCGGCGAGATGGCCTCGCACCATTCACCGTTACGGGGCAACGATTTCGGCCGGACCTAATTTCGCCTACGAGATCGTTGCTTCGAAGGTACGCGACGAGGATCTCGTCGGGCTCGATCTTCGCGCCTGGCGGCTGGCCTTCAACGGTGCCGAGCCGGTGCGCGCGGCCACGCTCGAGCGTTTCGCCGCGCGCTTCGCCCGTTACGGCTTCGATCGCCGCGCGCTCACGCCCGTCTACGGGCTGGCCGAATCGACGCTCGGGCTTGGCTTTCCACCACTCGGGCGCGGTCCGCGCATCGATCGCATCGACGCGAGCGCGCTTTCGCGCGAGGGCAACGCGATTCGCTTGCCGCAGTCCGCGTCCGATGGACTGGAAGTCGTTTCGTGCGGACGGCCATTGCCCGGCTACGAGGTCCGCGTGGTGGACGACGCCGGCCGCGAGATAGCGGCCCGCAGCGAGGGCCGCCTGGAGTTTCGCGGACCATCGGCCACGAGTGGCTACTTTCGGAATCCGAAGGCCACTGCCGGGCTTTTCCGCGGCGATTGGCTGGACACGGGTGATATCGGGTACATCGCCGAGGGCGAAATCTTCCTCACCAGCCGCGCCAAGGACCTGATCAAGCGCGGCGGCCACAACCTGCACCCGTACGATCTGGAGGCGGCAATCGGCGATATTCCGGGGATGCGCAAAGGTTGCGTCGCCGTGTTCGGCACGACCGACCGATCGACCGGAACCGAGCGCGTGATCGTCGTCGCGGAAACGAGTCAGGCCGACGCCACCGCCCGCGCCGCCCTGCGGGATCGGATCACGTCGTTGGCGGCGATCCATCTGAACGGTCCGGCCGACGAAGTGCTGCTCGTGCCGGCGCGGACGGTCCTGAAGACTTCAAGCGGCAAGATTCGTCGCGCCGCATGCCGCGAGCTCTACGAGAGGGGGCTGCTGCAAGCTCCGCGGGGCGCCGTGTGGCTGCAGCTTGCGCGTCTGGTAAGGCAGGCATTGACGGCGCGGCTGGGGCGGGCCCTACGTGCGCTCGCGCAAGTCGCTTACGGAGCCTACTGCTGGGTCTTCTTCGTTCTGCTGTCGTCGCTGTGCCTGCCGGTGCTGGCGATGCTCTCCAGCCCGGGAGCGCGCATGCGCCTCGCGCGCGGCGTCGCCAGAACGCTCGTGCGCGGCTACGGCCTGTCCCTGCTCGTCAAGGGACTCGAACATTTGCCGGCGGGCAAGCCGACGGTGATCGCCGTCAATCATGCCAGCTACATCGACGCGATGATCCTGGTGGCGGTTCTCCCTCCGGATATTCATTTCTCGGCCAAGAGGGAATTCGACCGCGTGCCGCTCATCGGCTTCGTGATGCGCCGCCTCGGAGCGTACTTCGTGGAGCGGGTCGATCCCGCTCGCGGCATAGAAGACACGCGGGACGTCCTGGCGGCAGTCCGTCGCGGAGAGACGCTGGTCTTCTTTCCGGAGGGCACGTTCTCGCGCGCGCCGGGGCTGGCCGCGTTTCGTCTCGGCGCCTTCGTGGTGAGCGCGGAAAGCGGCGTGCCAGTCCTCCCTATCGTACTGCGCGGGACGCGCTCCGCTCTGCGGGAGCGGCGCTGGCTTCTCGTCCGCTACCCGATCGAGATGATCGTCGAGCCGCCCGTGACGCCGGCCGGACGCGACTGGTCAGCGGCCGTGCAGCTGCGCGATCGGGTCAGGGAAGTGATACTGCGCGATTGCGGCGAACCGGATCTCGCTCGTTGAGGGCAGCGGCCTCCCTCGCGGCGCGCGGCCGCGGCAAATCACGGTCGCGCTTCAACTTCGTGGGCATCCTCGACGGTCAGGGGCGAGGGCTTCGCGCCGTCGGCCGCGAAGATCGCGTCGCACAGGCGCCGGAGCATCGGCACGCCGCGGACCTCGGTCTCGAACAGCGGGACGATGGCGCGGACGCTGTCGTCGAACTCCCGCCAGATAGTCTTCATGTGCTCCTGCTGCATGGCCACGCGATTCTTGACGAACTCGGCAGAGTCCGGACCCAGCGACGCAGGGTCGATGACCATGTTGACGAGCACACCTCCGACGGGAATCCCGAAGTCCTTGAACCACTGGATGAAGCGCGTGACCACCGCGATGGGTAGCGCCTCCGCCAGCGTCACGAAGTAGAACGCAGTGAGCTTGCGGTCGGTCAGGAGGACGCGCGCGTGCTCCATCCGGTCGCGGAAGGAGACGAGGTACTCCATCAGCGGGTCCGCTTCCTTCTTCTTCGTGAAGGAGAGCATCTCGCGGAGGGTCTTCGCTTCCTCCCGGCTCTTCATCATCTTGTTGACCCAAAGCGCGTACACCTTCGACATGCCGAGGAGCCGCCGCGCGTTGGCGGTGGGCGCGGTGTCGAAGACGTAGACGTCGTACTCGTCCTTGAACATGAGGTCGATCATGTTCTCGAACATCGCCGACTCCTCGAACGCGGGGTTCATCGTCGCGGTCTCGACAAAGTCGTCGGCCTTGGTGGTGATGTCGGCGAACTTTAGGAACCACCGGATCTTCTCCCGGATCTGCATCTTGCTGCGCTCGATGGTCTGCTTGGTCTCGATCTCGTACGCCCAGAGGTTGGGCACGCCCTCAACGGGTACGTGCTTGCCGAGCACGTCCTGGCCGAGCAAGGTCGTCAGGCTGTGGACGGGATTGGTGGACGCGAGCAGCGTCCGGCGTCCCTGCCGGGCGAGCCCGATGGCGGTGGCGGCGGCGAAGACGGTCTTGCCTACGCCGCCCTTGCCGCCGAAGAAGAAGTACTTCAGCGTGGGGTGCTCGCTGAGGTGCCGTCCCATCGGCATCGTGATCTCTGTCATGGCAAGCCTCCGCTAGGCGTACATGATGTCGGCGAGCTTCTCGATCATCGGCAGCCCCGTGACGTCGCGCTCCATCTCCGGCACCAGTGCCATCACGCGGTCATCGAAGACCTTGTGCACCTCGGCGAGATGCTGGTCCTGCATGGCGATGCGGTGGCGCAGGTACTCCGGGATGTTCTGGTTCAGCAGCTCGTGCGGAATGACCCGGTTCACCACGTATCCCGCGATCGGCACGTCGAACTGCGCGAACATCTTGGCCGCCTTCTGCGTGTCGTTGATGACCCCGGCCTCGGGGATCACCACGAAGAAGAAAGCCGTCTTCGTCTTATCCGTGAGGATCCCGGCCGACGTGTTGATGCGGTTCTTGATGTAGAGCAGTTCCTGGAGGATCTGATCCTGCTCGGTCTGCTTCTCGTGCTTGAGCCGACTCACCATCTCCTCGTACTCGCGCATGTCTTCCCGGAGCTTGGTGACCTTGTTGATCCACTCGTCGTAGACCTTGGCCATCGACAGGTAGTAGAGCGCGTGACCGAGGGGGACGAGATCGTAGATGTAGTAGTCGTAGTCGCCCTTCATGACCACGTCCACCACGGCGTCGAACATTGCACTCTCTTCCATCGCCGGTTCGGCGCTCGCCGCCTGGATGTAGTGCTCGATCTCCTCGGGCACGGCCGGCAGCCCGTACATGTCCAGGATTTTCTGGCGGATCTCCTGTTGGTACGCCTTGATGTGCCTGTCCGCGTCGATCTCCTGGGCCCAGAGCTTGTCCATGATCTGCACGGGTCCCTTGCCGAAAATGTCGCGCTTGAAGATGTCGGTGAGCGACGCCTGCGGGTCTACGGAGAACACCATCACTTTCTTGCCCTGGCTTGCGAGCCAGTACCCCGCCGCGGCGGAGAAGGTGGTCTTGCCGACTCCGCCCCCGCCGCCGAACATGATGTACCGGCGCTCGGGATGCTGCAGGAACACGTCCTTGAATCCCATCATCGTCCCCTTAGAACATCGCGTCCGCGACGTCCTTCTCGCGCAGCATCCGCCGCTTCCACGTCGCGATCTGCGGCACGACGTAAGGCAGGAGCCGCAGGCTGTAGTAGGGCGGCAGGATCGGGATGCCGAGCAAGTCGCCCATCGTGATCAGAATGAACAGGTGCTCCATCGACGCGCGCGTGCGCAATGCTGCGCGGCTCATGTCGTGCGCCGCCATGCCGTAGACCGTGTCGCGGACGTTCTGCCAGATTCTCTTTGCCGCCGTCTTCTTTTCTTCGTCTGTCATGGCCTTGTTCCTTTACATTCCGTGCAGG
>Ga0335082_10005807_pt1 | contig 13504 bp, 9 predicted proteins | sample Lox_Sample_41_FD_206718 | JGI IMG/M metagenome (GOLD analysis project Ga0335082, IMG submission 206718) | Soil microbial communities from Loxahatchee National Wildlife Refuge, Florida, United States - Lox_Sample_4.1 | ecosystem: Environmental > Terrestrial > Soil > Wetlands | place: USA: Florida... | reverse complement strand
TGATTCAATGCTTCTGGCACAACAAAGAGCGGCCCAAAACATATCAAGTCTTGTTCAACTTGGGCAGCATGGCCATAGCGATCGCGACTTCGAGCTCCGCTTATCATTCCAAGCTGCTCCATGACAATCATCTCGACGCCGCATTGACGCTGTTGGTCACAGCTACCGTGTTCTTCGCTATGAACACGTTCCCGGTGGCTGCTGCAATCGCGCTCACCGAGCAAAAGTCGCTTCGACAAGTCTGGCGGGAGTGCTACTTCTGGTCCTTTCCATATTATTTGTTAGGCGCAGGTATTGCCGGAGCTGCCAGCGCCATCAATCGTCACTTCGGCTGGCAGACTGCCTTGCTCGCGGTTCCAGTGGTCTACCTGATCTATCGTTCTTACTACTTGTATCTCGGCCGGATGGAAGACGAGAAGAAGCACGCCGAGGAGATGGCCTCTCTCCATCTGCGTACCATCGAAGCGCTGGCGCTGGCGATCGAGGCGAAAGACCATACCACGCACGATCATTTGCAGCGCGTCCAGGTTTATGCCATTGAGGTTGCGAAAGACCTGGGCCTGCAAGACTCGGAACTCGAGGCTCTGCGCGCCGCCGCGCTGCTGCATGACATCGGCAAGCTCGCAGTTCCCGAGCACATCATTTCGAAACCCGGAAAGTTGACCCGGGAAGAATTCGAAAAGATGAAGATACATCCGGTGGTGGGCGCCGAGATTCTCGAACGAGTCCGCTTCCCCTACCCCGTCACTCCGATCGTCCGGTCCCATCATGAGAGATGGAATGGATCGGGATACCCCGACGGCCTGAAGGCTGAGGAGATCCCGATTGGAGCGCGCATCCTGGCTGCTGTCGATTGCCTGGACGCGCTGGCATCTGATCGGCAGTATCGTCGCGCGCTGCCGCTCGACGAGGCGATGCAGAAAGTTGTATCCGAGTCCGGAACGAGCTTCGATCCCCAGGTAGTAGAGGTGTTGCACCGGCGCTACCGTGAACTGGAGACGATGGCCCAGGCTCAGCAGGTGGAAAGAGCCAAGCTCTCTACAGAGATCAAGATCGAGCGTGGGCTTGAACCGGCGGCTGGGTTTGAAAAGACCAAGAGTCCGTCGTCCACCGCGCCTGAGAAACCGTCCGACTTCCTCAATTCGATAGCCGCCGCGAGGCAGGAAGTGCAAAACCTCTTCGAACTGGCGCAGGATCTCGGGAACTCGCTGAGTCTCAACGAGACACTTTCGCTGCTGGCCATTCGCCTCAAGCGCATGATCCCGTACGATTCCCTGGCGATCTACGTTCTTCGCAACGAAGTGCTGCGCGCGGAATACGTAAATGGCGAGAACTTCCGGCTATTCTCGGCGCTCGAAATTCCTCTCGGCCAGGGCCTCTCCGGATGGGTTGCGGACAATCGTAAACCGATCATCAACGGAAATCCGTCGGTGGAACCAGGTTACATGAACGATGAAACCAAGTTCACGACCATGCGCAGCGCCCTATCGGTTCCACTGATTGGGCTGAACGGCACGGTGAGCGTGCTGACGCTCTATCACAACGAGCGCGACGCTTTCACCAAGGACCATCTGCGCATCCTGCTGGCGATTGCGCCCAAGGTCGCCCTGTCGATTGAAAACGCACTGAAGTATCAGCAGGCCGAGAGTTCCGCTGCCACGGACTACATGACCGGCCTGCCGAACGCGCGGTCGCTATTCCTGCATCTGGATAGCGAACTGGCGCGGTGCCGCCGTCTGAATTCGCCCTTGGTCGTTCTGGTCTGCGACATGAACGGCTTCAAGATGGTGAACGATAAATACGGTCATCTGGAAGGCAACAAGGTCCTACATACTGTGGCGACCAAGCTGAAAGAAAGTTGCCGCGAGTACGATTACGTGGCTCGCATGGGTGGCGATGAATTCGTGCTTGTTCTGCCTGGCCTCAAGCTGGATCAAGTGCAGCAGAAGATCACCAAGCTTCGCGCCATCACGGCCGAGGCAGGACGCGAAGTCTGTGGCACCGACTCGCTCGGCTTGAGTGTTGGCCATGCGTTGTTCCCGGAAGACGGTACCGACGCCGACCAGTTGCTGAGCGAAGCGGACCGGCGGATGTACATCATCAAGCAGCGCGAGAAGTTGAAGGTCGTCGGGGCGCGGGGATTCGAGTTTGAGCCCACCGGCACCTGGTAGGCGCGATGTTCCGCTTTGTACGCCGTCTCCTGATAACAGCCCTGTTGGGAGGATTGCTGGGAGCTACCTTAGTCCGCCTGGGGCCGGGATTTGGCGTAGACGAGCGTGAACTCGATACGCGGCTTAGCTCCGAAAGCCGCCAAGCGATTCGCGCCGAGCATGCGGCCGACAGCAACATAGCTCTTTTCTACATCCGTTATCTCAACGGCCTTCTGCACGGCGACTTCGGGTTCTCGAGATCATTGAACCGTCCGGTCGCGGATCTGCTGAAGGAGCGCCTCCCGCTGACGCTCGGATCGCTTGCTTATGGAGTATTTGGCGGCGTTTCGATCGGTTTCGCGCTGGCCTTGCTCACGGTTTGGTGGCGAGGGCCGGGCGTAGACCTGATTCCAGCGGCACTGAGCGGTATCTGCCTCGCGCTGCCCGCTGCGGTGATCGCTCTGCTGTTTCTGTGGATGGGGGCGGGTGGACGGTGGGCCATCGCACTCGTCGTTTTCCCGCATGTCTATCGTTATGCAAAGAATTTGCTGGTAGCTACTTACCAATCTCCGCATGTGCTCGCCGCGCAGGCCAAGGGTCTGAGTACCAGCCGCATCGTGATGGCGCACGTTCTTGCTCCCGCGGCTCCACAACTGGCGGCGCTCGCCGGCATTTCGGTGAACTTGGCGTTTGGCGCATCGATTCCTATTGAAGTAATCTGCGACACGCCCGGGGTCGGCCAACTCGCCTGGAAAGCAGCCCTCGATCGCGATCTGCCGCTGCTGGTGAACATCACCGTGCTCGTCGCGCTGATGACCCTCGCCGCGAACAGCCTCGCCGACCTGGCATTGAACGCCTGGAGGCCGGCGAAATGACGCGAGTCCAAAAGATCGCGCTGGTGATCGTTGGGTTGGTGACGCTGGCATCGCTCGCGGCCGGGTTGCTCACCGCGTCTTCTTATTCGGAACAATTTCGTGACGCGATCAGCGCTCCGCCGTCGGCTCGATTTCCGCTCGGGACAGACGAACTCGGCCGCGACCGGTTCGCCCGGTTGCTCTACGGCACGCGCGTGTCCCTGCTGTTAGCACCAGCCGCTGCCCTCCTTTCGACCCTGATTGCCGCGATCGTCGGTGGAACCGCGGGCTATCTCGGCGGGAAATGGGAACGATGCGTAACTTCGGGCATTGATTTGTTCCTATCTCTACCCTGGCTGTTCCTGTTGCTGGCGGTGCGCGCTCTGCTGCCGTTGAACACATCGCCCGTAACGTCGGTGATCATCACCTTTCTACTGCTCGGCTGTCTCGGCTGGGCGACTCCGGCCAGGATCATCCGCGCAGGCACGCGCACGCTGGTTCACTCCGATTTCCTGGTCCAGGCGCGAGCCAGCGGGGTTTCGGGGCTCCGCCTGTTCTGGCGGCACCTGTTACCGAACTTGCGGCCCATCCTCCTGGCGCAGTTCTGGGTATCGGTACCGGTGTTCATCCTGAGTGAGGCGAATCTTGGACTCCTGGGGCTCGGTGTATCCGAGCCGCTGCCATCGTGGGGTGCGATGCTGCGTGAGCTCGAAAACTACAGCGCCATACTGCAAAATCCCTGGATGCTGGCGCCCGCTGCTCTGTTGATCGCTGTAGTTTGTTGCCTGCAACTCGCGCTTCGAACCGAGGACCGAATTCCATGTTGAGAACCTGCACCGCGGTGCTATTTGCGATTTCTCTCAGCGCGCAGTCGACAAACGAACTCCGCTTCTGTCTGCGCACGGATCCGAAGACATTCAATCCGCTCCTCGTCGAGGACGAATCTTCGGCTGTCGTTCGCTATCTGACTGCAGGCCTGTTGATCCGGGTGAATCGCTATACGCAGGAACTCGAGGGTGAGCTCGCTTCCAAATGGAAGGTATCGGAAAACGGCCGAAGAATCGATTTCGACTTGCGGCAGAACGTGGTGTTCTCCGACGGCACGCCGTTTAGCTGCGAGGACATCGCCTACACGATGCGCCAGGTCATGGATCCAGCCCTGCATTCGCCCACCGGCGACGTATTCCGATCGGGCGCCGGCGCGGTGGAAACCAAGTGTAGCGGACCGGCATCCGCCATGGTTCGCTTCCCCGCCCCAGTGGCCACCTTGGCCGCACGTTTCGACGGCGTCGCAATCGTCTCGGCGCACTCCGCACGCAAGGACTCAGCAGTACTCGGTCCGTTCATCGTGGCTGACTATAAGCCCGGCAACTTCGTTCAATTGCATCGAAATCCGAATTATTGGAAACACGATGCCAACGGCAAGAAGCTGCCGTATCTCGATTCGGTGCGGCTGGAGATTCAGCAGAATCGCGAGCTTGAACTGCTGCGCTTCCGCCGCAATCAGCTCGACATTGTGAACAAGCTGGACCCGGAGATGTACGACCGGCTAGCCACCGAGGTGCCACGCGCGGGTGTCGACGCAGGGCCGTCGCTCGATTGGGAAGTCGTCTTCTTCAATCAGCTCGCTAACTCGCCCCTCCCCGATTACAAGCGCCAATGGTTTCGATCGGATGAATTCCGCGCCGCAATTTCCGAGGCCATCAATCGCGACGATCTTTGCCGTATCGTCTATCGAGGGCACGCACAGCCGGCGAGAGGACCGGTTTCGGTTGCGAACCGCTTCTGGCTCAACGCTGACTTGAAGCCGCCCGTCTATTCTTCAACAAGCGCACTCGCGAAGCTTCAGCAGGCAGGCTTTCACAGCTCGGGCGGCGCGCTGTTCGACCGCGGCGGTCACAAAGTCGAGTTCTCGATGATCACTAACGCCGGCAACAAACTCCACGAACGAATGCTGGCGCTCATCCAGCAGGATTTGGCGAAAATAGGCATTCAGCTCAATGTCGTGACTCTCGACTTTCCTTCTCTGATCGAGCGCATCAGCAAGAACTTCAACTATGAGTCGGTGCTCATGGCGTTCGTCAACGTCGACCTCGATCCGAATGAACAGATGAACATCTGGTTGAGTTCGGCGGACAATCATCAATGGAATCCGAATGAGAAGACGCCCGAGACGCTGTGGGAAGCGGAGATTGACCGGTTGATGCGAGCCCAAGCTTCGGCCCAAGATCCGCACAAACGAAAGATTTCCTTCGACCGAGTGCAGCAGATCGTTTCAGAGAAGGCGCCGATGATATTCCTGGTGAACCCAAACGCGCTTGCGGCGGTCTCGCCGAACGTGCGCAATGTGACACCCGCCATGCTGAGTCCCCAGATCTATTGGAATGTCGATCGCTTGACCCTCGGCGGAGGGACAGTCAGCCAGCGATGACACCGCTCCTCAAAGCTCGCTTAACGGTGGACTATCCCAATAAGAAGGGTGTTCTACAGGACGTTGAATTCGAGATCTGCCCGGGCGAGATTCTCGGGCTGGTAGGAGAGAGCGGATCGGGGAAGAGCACCATTGCCCTGGCTCTCCTGCGCCTGCTGGACCACAAGGGCGGATCGATCCACGGCGAGATTCTGTTCGATGGCTGCGACCTGCTTCATTTACGACCGGCCGAAATGCGCCGGATTCGCGGCCGGGACATTGCTCTAGTCTTACAAAGCCCGCTGTCGTCCCTGAATCCGGTGCTGCGCATCGGGACCCAGATCGCCGAAGCGTGGCGCGCGCACTCGAATACCAAGAATTGGAAAGAAAGCGCGCTGGAGTTGTTCGATCTGGTCAGTCTGCCGTTAGAGGAAAGCTTTCTCGACCGCTATCCGCGCCAGCTCAGCGTCGGCCAGGCGCAGCGAGTACTCATCGCGATGGCGGTTCTCCATAAGCCACGCCTGCTCATCGCCGACGAAGCGACAAGTGCGCTCGATGCGATCACGCAGTCAGAAGTGCTACAGCTCTTCCGCCGCTTGAGTCAGCAACTAAACATGGCCATGCTGTTCATCTCTCACGACCTGCTTTCGGTCGCGTCCTTGTGTTCCAGGATCGCGATCCTGCAAAAAGGCAGAATCGTCGAAAGCGGCCCAACTCTGCAAATGTTCCGCGACCCCCGGACCGAAGACACACGAGCGCTACTGGAGGCCGTGGTTGGACAAGCCTCTGGCTTGTCCGCGCAAGTCGGCGACCTGCGCTACTTGTCTTCCGTCTCCGTCTCCTCAACCAGCCGGTCAACCGCCATCGAATAAATCGCCATCTTCCCGTCTTTGTCGCTCTGAAAATAAACCCGCTGGCTATTTGGAGAGAAAATTGGATTCACCGTCCGCGGGTTGCTGGCCCGATGCTCGCAGAGGGTCAACTCACGCCGCACTGAGCGGACCAGCAGCAGTAGATAAGGCGAGGCTTTGCTCCCGCTCGCGCCGACCAATACGCTCGTATCGGCATTCTTGCTGAAAACTACGAACTGGCTCGTCTTGGATACGAGCTTGTCTTCATTCGTGTCCGGAGTGAATTCGCGAATATTGTTGAGCTGCTTATTCTCGGTGGGAATGTTCAAATACAGCACGGTCCTGCCATCGGTGGACCAGAATGCCGAACCAAGCCCGCCGGGCGCAAGTCGCAGCTTCCGATTCTGTGCACCGTCGAAGTTTACCAGCCAAAGCTCGGAATCCCCGCGACGGTAGAGTATCCCGGCACGTTTGGGACGCGGTACCGGATCGGATATCGGATCGCTCGATTCGGTGAGTGTCGTACCACTCCCGGATCGCATGTTAATCAACCGCAGACGGCTCATCCCCTGCTTCTCTTCCACCAGCGCACCGTTGAGTCCATCTTCAGAAAGCCCAAATCCGCGCCCGGCCGTAAAACCCTCTGATACGCGGTACACCTCGCGCGCGCGCAAATTCGCGAGATTGGCCATAACGAGCGATGGCCCATCCACGTAGCAGATGCTTCGTTCATCCGCCGTGAGCGTCAGCGAATCGTGCACTAGCGCGGAAGCGTCGGTCAGCACGTGCGACTGGCCACCCTTCAATTCCAAGCGGCATGCCTGCATCGATCCCGTCCGATCGCTCGCATAGATCAGATAATTTCCCCGATGCGAAACCGCATGACCGTAGGGAGAAGGAAGCCAACTCTGATGAGACGGATCGGTTAGCCGATAGACGAAGAATTCGGTCGCCGCGTCCGCATAGCGCTTGAACTCCGAAGCCAGCACCTCGCCCTTCGGCGCAGCGAGACAACCGCCGGCCCCTGCCAACGAAGCGAGAAATACACGGCGATTGACCACTCGACTACTACCGGTGACTGGTCTGATAGTGTTCTTTCAGCAGGTCCAATCCAAAATCCCCATCGAAGTCGCGCCACACAGTGTGAATATGGTTGGCATTGTTCTGCGTGTCGTCGTACTCCACCAGGAACGAAGGCGACTGTACGCGATAATAATGCCCCTGGCCAGGTTGCTCGCCTCCCGCCCACGCAAAATAAATGTTGTTGCCTGCCTTCTTGATTTGCTCCTCGCGGACCTGCGCCACCTGGTCGGGCATGTTGTAGCAGTACTCATCGAGTAGATTCTGCAGCAACTCCTTTTGATGTGCATCGAGCTTAGACGCCTGAATGCCACTCGGCTGCCCATTGAGCGCCGCCTTACGCGAGTTCGTAGTCAGAATATCCGCGGGCGCGTCTTTGCTCACGATCGCGACCTTCTTCTGTTCGGCGGTCAACGACTGTATCAGTGCGCGTCCGAGATCCTCTTCGTGCCCAAGCACCCGCAGTCCCTTGCGCGGTCCTTCTCGGACCTCCGCCGGATTGGCGCCGAAGAAACTGGGCGCACCTTGCACCTTTCCGTTTGCGACAGTGAAGTTCTGGCTGATATGGTGGCCTTCAATGCGATACCCCCATGTGCCTGTTTCCGACGGCTCGCCGAATACCGAGAAGAAATATCCTTCGGGATCCCGTACCGGACCCTTGCCCTGCTCGAGAATCCGAAGCACTTCATCGAGACTCATGATGGTGATGGCTTTGATATAGCCCCGCTGGCTCAAACCGGCGCTCAACAGCGCGTGCGCCAGATGCTTCTGCGCCGCATTCATGTCCTTCAACGGAAGTCCCTTGCGCGCTTTAGGAATATAGTGCCAGTCGAATCGCTCTTCGTCCTGAAGCTGAAAGGTCGCACGCGCGCGTTGTTCCGCATCGAGCGAGTTGAGGAATGCCTTGGCTGCATCCGACATGACCGACGCCGAATGCATCCGCGAATAAGCCGATGTCAGGAGGACAACTCCAACTCCGATCGCAGCAAGCCGCAGGGCAACTGTGTTCACAGCGAGTCTCCTTTTTGTCGACTACCAGATTAGCAGGAAGCCTTCAGCTATTGGCCATTAGCTGTTGCCTGGTTTAGAGAGCTAGAGAGGGATCGACCGGATGAACTAACACGAGCATGAGCCAACAACCCACAGCCTACAACCCACAACCTAGAACGGTAGATCTCTCCCGCCGTGTTTCGGCAACGACAAAGCGGACGTGGCCAGGAACTGGTACGGATTCACTGGCGTTCCACCCATGCGCACTTCGTAATGCAAGTGCGGCGAGGTGGCACGGCCGCTGCCGCCAGAAAGTCCCAGGATGTCGCCTCGGCGAATTTCTTGACCGGTCACAACCTCGAGGCGCGACAGGTGGCCGTAGTAAGTCTGAAGCCCGTTGCCATGATCGACCTTCACCAGCCGTCCGTAGCCGCCGCTCCACTCCGCAAAGACGACGATTCCATCGGCTGCCGCGTGCACCGGAGTTCCCATCGGAGCCTGGAGATCGACACCGGTGTGGATTGCGCCTTCACCCGAGAACGGATCGGTGCGGCTACCGAACGAACTCATGATCACGCCTTCCACGGGCCACAAGCTCGGGCGGATATTCGTCTGCCATTGCTTCGGATAGTTACGGTAAAGCTTCGAGATCGATGCCGACTGCAGGAAGTTGTATTCGCTTAAGGATTCGCGGAACGTCGGAGCAAGCGGCAGATCGTTGGCAACGTCGGTAGCAGTCTCGACCTTGCGCTTGAGACCATAGGCCACCGAAACCTCATTCGCGAACGTCTCCAAAGTCGCTAGCTGTTCGTTCTTCTGATTAGTGACTTTCTCCAGTTCCTGGTATTTCGCGCGGAGAGAATCGACCTCCTCTCGCAGCGAGTTATAGTGCGCCACCTTCCAGCTCATTCTCACGTAGCTGGAGAAGACCCCCACCATCGACAAACACCCGATGAGTATTAAAGCGAATGCGACATAAACCGCGGTGTGGGGTATATGGATGCGACGCAGCCGCCCGTGCAGCGAATGCGCTAGCACGAGCACAAAGTAGGGCTGATGAGGCATGGATTTCCTTACTTAAATCGGCACGACCCATTGAAAACTTTTGGACGCGGTGGGCCGTCTGCCGGTGAGTATCAATAAAAAGCGAAGGCTAAGGATACTTCATGTTGCAGACGGGTGTCAAGGATGCTAAGTGTTATATGAATTACTATTCTACAAATTTTGGAAGGGGCCGCTATGACTATCCGGAGGCTGCAATTCGTGCGATCTTACGCTGATCCTGCTCCCCCCTTTCGCCTTACATCGATCGCTAGCCGTTTGATCTTTTGATTGAGCGTCGAGAGGGGAATGCTGAGCTTCTCGGCCGCATCCGTCTGGCTCCAGTTCACTGTCTCGAGCGTCTCGATGATCTTGCGCCGCTCGAAGTCCGCCACGATTTCAAACAACGACGCGTCAGCGGGCAGCGTACCGCTTTCGTCGCGCCGGATTCGGACGCCGCCGGCTTGCAGGATCGAGTCCGGCAGCACATCCACCGAAACCGTCGGGTCCGACGCCAGAACCACGGCCCGTTCGACAGCGTTTTCCAGCTCGCGCACGTTGCCGGGCCAGTTGTAATCCATCAGCAGTTGCATCGCATCCGACTCGAAACGAAGCAAACTGCGCTGCTCGGCATCGAGAAACTTCTCGTTCTCACGGCAATACTTGGTGAAGAAGTGCTCCACCAACCGGGGAACGTCCTCTTTGCGCTCACGGAGGGGCGGGAGCGACAGGTTTATGACATTGAGCCGGTAGTACAGATCCTCACGGAACTTTCCTTCCTCGACGAGCTTCTTCAGATCAGCATTGGTCGCGGCGATGATGCGCACGTCCACCTTTAGGGTATCTGTCGAACCCACCGGCATAAACTCGCGCTCCTGGATGACGCGCAGAAGTTTCGCCTGTGTCTCCTGGCTGATGGTGCCGATCTCGTCGAAAAAGATGGTGCCACGGTTGGCCGTCTCGAAATAACCTTTACGCGCCGCGATGGCACCGGTGAACGCGCCCTTCACATGGCCGAACAGGGCCGATTCCAACAAATCCGCGGGCACGGAGCCGCTGTTTACCGGGACAAACAACTGATCGGCGCGCGCAGAATTCGCGTGGACAGCTTTAGCGATGAGTTCCTTTCCTGTTCCTGTTTCGCCGGTAATCAGAATCGTGGCGCGGCTAGGCGCAACTTGCGTCACCAGATCGAGAATTCGCAGCATGCGATCGCTCTTGCCGATGATGTTCGGGAACGCGTACTGCTGCTTGAGAGCGCGCTTGAGTTGGATGTTCTCGCGCGCCAGGCGGCTGCTGGCGATCATACGATCGATCTCGATCAGCAGCTTTTCGTTGTCCCAGGGCTTCGAGAAGTAGTCGTTGGCGCCGCTCTTTAGAGCATCCACCGCGACTTCCACCGAGCCGTAGGCGGTGATCATGAAAACGGGAGTCTCCGAATCGCGCGCCCGAATATCCCTCAGGACCTCGAGACCCGATCGATCGGGCATCATCAGATCGAGCAGTATCAGATCGTAGTGCCCCGCTTCGGCGCGGTTCAGACCGTCGGTGCCATTTTGCGCGAGATCAACCGAGTAGCCCTCCAGGCTCAGCAGCGTGTCGAGGCTTTCCCGGATGTCGACTTCGTCGTCGACTACTAAGATGCGTCCTTTATGAGCTGAGCCGATGGGCTCGTCGGGCGGGAATTGATCAGGCATGCACGGGTTTTCTGGCGAGCGGAATCTCCACTAGGAACCGCGCTCCAGCACCGGGCCGGCTTTCCACTTCGATATTTCCCCCATGCTCCCGCACGATGCCATAAGTCACCGAAAGCCCAAGGCCCGTACCCTTGCGTGCAGCCTTGGTAGTGAAGAACGGATCGTAGATTCGCGCCATGTGTTCCGGGGAGATTCCCTGTCCGCTGTCCCCCACTTGGATGCGCGCGAAGCCATCTTCGGTCCAACTTTCTACTGAGAGCGTGCCACCCGATTCCATCGCGTCCCGGGCGTTCAAGAATAGATTCAGGAACACCTGTTGCAGTTTCCCTGCATTTCCCTTCACCACCGGCATCGCGGCGTGCAGATCCAACTTCACTTCTACACTAGACTTCTCCAATTGGTGCTCGATCAAAATCAGCGTTTCACGAACTACCTTATGAAGGTCGACTTCCACAAATTCAGTGGTCGCGGTGCGCGAAAAGTTTAACAGCGAGTTGACGATCTCGCTTGCGCGGAAGGTCTGTTTCGCGATCTTGTCGAGAAGCTTCGATTTCTGATCGTCGCCGGAAATCTGTTTTGCCAGCATCTGAGCGTAAGTGGAAATTACCGCCAGCGGCGTGTTCACTTCATGTGCAACGCCTGCAGCCAGAAGTCCGATCGAGCTGAGCTTGTCCGCCTGCACCAACTGCCGCTCCAGCTCGTCACGATCGGTAATGTCGTCGAAAATGATCAGCCGGCCGATCTGCTGCATCTCCTTTGATACCAGGGGCGCGATGGCGATATTGAGGGTATGTTCGGGATGCGAGCCATGGCCGTTTGTCCCGGCGCGCAAAACAAACTTGTAGATATTGTGGACGCCGGTATCTGCACGGACCTGATCGAGCCTATCGCATAAGTCGGCGGGGAAGAGGTCCGCCAGCCGCCGGCCCACGGCAGCTTGCCGGGCGACGCCGGTCAGCCGCTCGATCTGTGTATTCCAGCTCTCCACGCGATCATCGAGGTCCGCCGCCAGAATTCCAACGTTAATGGACTCGACAATGTTCTCGCTGAATTCTTTCAGCCGCTCATATTCATCGACCTTGCGCTGTAGCGACCGGTACAGCCTGGCGTTCTCGATCGCGATGCTCACGTAGCCGGCGAGCGTCAACAACAGTTCCACGTCATCGCTCGAAAGGAAGTCGCCTTTGTCGGTCCGGCTCAGCGCCAGGTACGCGATCGTTCTGCCGCGGACGATACACGGGAAATAATATGTGAGATCGAGATCGGCGATCGTATTTCGAACTGAGACCGGCCATTGCTTGGAGACCACGTCCAGCAGATGCCGCGTGCGCTCAAAAAACAGGTACGGGCCGGAAAGCTCCGAATTCAGGAAGCTCAGGTCCAGGTCTTCCAGCGGCCGCTGGCTCTTCTCCCGGCGATTCCCCATGGTCATGTGCAGCCGGAACTGATCGTCGTTGTCGCCAGCCAGGAAAAACGCCACGTGTTGAATCGACAAAGTGTGGACCAGCCGGTCGGCCACCGAACGAAGCATTTCGTCCAGGTTGGTTTCCGAACCCAGTTCGCGCGCGAACTCGACCAGCGTGCGGCGGTAATCGTAGCGATCCTTGTAGAAGAAATACCGGTCGAGCTGCTCCTGCAGCCAATCGCGAATTGGTTGGAAGATGAACGTCGCCACAACGATCAGACCAACAATCGCGGCGGGACTCAGGTCGTCCGGCCTGGTGAACGAGAAGATAAAGCCATAGAAGATTGCGAGTACGGCCAAGGTGGCCAGGGTATAAACATAGCCCTGCTGGAAAATGATGTCGACGTCCATCAGCCGGTAACGCAAGATCGCATAGGCCCACGTCACCGGGACGAGGATGAGCGAAAGCACAGCCATCTTCTGGTAGTGACCAGGCAGCGATCCGAACAGATAGGGAATGGCATAAACCAAAACAAACGGCGCCACTCCAAAGAGCGCTCCGTTGCGCAAATACTTGAGCTGCCGGCGAACCAGGGGATCTTCAGCCGGAGTGCGTAGCCACAGCGTTAGCGCGCCCGCCAGGTACGCCGCGCACAGGAAAAGCAGCCATATCCGATCCAGGAACCAGTTCACCTCGATCGGTGAAGCAGCCACCCGCAGCATGCCCTTGGCTACCAGAACGTAGATGGAGATCAGGATGAAACCGGGTAGATAGACAAGCGCGATGCTTCCCCGCCGTGTCACCCAATTCAGCGGCTCGGGAAAAACGAGACAGAAGTGTAGAAAGATCGTCGGCGCGAGGATCCCGGTGACGACATTGCCCAGGTAGATCACCTGATCGAAAGAATTCAGTTTTCCCGTGAAGTGAAAGCAAAAGAAGACAAAAGAAACCAGACAAAGAACGTAAAAGTGCACCGATCGCGGCGCATTGACGCGCCGGTAGTAGACAAACAACCCGATGAGCAG
>Ga0335082_10005806_pt1 | contig 13505 bp, 12 predicted proteins | sample Lox_Sample_41_FD_206718 | JGI IMG/M metagenome (GOLD analysis project Ga0335082, IMG submission 206718) | Soil microbial communities from Loxahatchee National Wildlife Refuge, Florida, United States - Lox_Sample_4.1 | ecosystem: Environmental > Terrestrial > Soil > Wetlands | place: USA... | reverse complement strand
ACTCCTGCGCGTCCGGCTCGAGACGGGAAGGATGCACCAGATCCGCGTGCACCTCGCCGCGATCGACCTTCCGGTGGCGGGCGACCCGGTCTACGGCGTCCGTACCCCGGGCCTCGAGCGCCAGTTCCTGCACGCGAGCGAGCTTGCGTTCGAGCACCCGTTCGGCAGCGGCCGGATCGAGCTGCGCTCCGAGCTGCCGGCCGACCTCGCCGGGTACCTGGCGGAGCTATCCGCGCTCGAGTAGCTACGATTCGCCGGTTCGTTCGTCCCTCCGACCCCGGTGGAACGACCGAGGCGGACGGTGGCAGGCGCGTGGTCGCCTGCTTTCCGCCACGGCCGCCGGCCGACCGTAGTCCAAACCGCAGAAAGGGGCTTCCATGCCCGTCGTCTCCATGAAGGAGCTACTCGAGGCCGGGGTGCACTTCGGCCACCAGACCCGCCGCTGGAACCCGAAGATGAAGCGTTTCATCTTCACCGAGCGCGGCGGCATCTACATCATCGACCTCACGCAGACGCAGGAGCTGCTCGACGAGGCGTACGACTTCGCGCGCGCGATCGGCGAGCGCGGCGGCTCGATCCTCTTCGTCGGCACGAAGAAGCAGGCTCAGGACGCCGTGTCGGACGAGGCGACTCGCGTCAACATGCCGTACGTCAACAACCGCTGGCTCGGCGGGCTGCTGACGAACTGGCGGACGATCTCCGATCGCATCCAGCGTCTGCACGAGCTGCGCAGCCTCAAGCAGGAGTCCCAACTCGAGCTGCTGCCCGCGAAGGAGCGCATCTCGATGGAGGCCGAGCTCGAGAAGCTGGAGGCAAACCTCGGTGGCGTTGCGGACATGCGGCGTCAGCCCGACGCCGTGTTCATCGTCGATCTGCGCAAGGAGCAGCTCGCGGTGCGCGAGGCCAAGCGCCTCGGCCTTCCGGTGATCGCGCTCGTGGACACGAACTGCGACCCGGACGAGGCCGACTACGTGATCCCGGGCAACGACGACGCGATTCGCTCGTGCGCCTTGATCGTGAGGGCAATCGCCGACGGGATCGAGGCCGGACGCCAGAAGGTGTCGGCGGCGGAGTTGCGGGCGCCGCGAAACGGCGCCGCCAAGGTCGAAGAGGCAGCGGTCGTGGAGGAGGTCGTCGTGGTCGAGGAGGACGGCGGCGCCGCGGCCGAGGAGGCGAGCGCGTGACCGAGATCACCGCAACCATGGTGAAGGAGCTGCGCGACGCGACGAGCGCCGGGATGATGGATTGCAAACGCGCGCTGCAGGAGACCGGGGGCGACTTCGACGCCGCCGTGAAGCTGCTGCGCGAGCGTGGCATGGCGTCCGCGGCAAAGCGGGCCGACCGCGCGACGAGCGAAGGCAAGGTCGGCGTGATCGTTCAGGGCACGACCGGGGCGATCGTCGCCGTCGGCTGCGAGACGGAGCCGGTTTCGTCGAACGACGCTTTCCTCGCGTATGCGGAGAAGGTCCTGCATGCCGTGCACGACCGCGGCGAAGGCGCGGTCGACGACCTCGAGAACGAGCGAGTCGAGCTCGCAGCCAAGCTGGGCGAGAACATCCAGGTCGTCGGGGCGAAGCGCATCGAGGCGCACGACGGGAGCACGCTCTCGTACTACGTGCACGCCCCGGCGAACAAGGTCGGCGCGATCGTCTCGACGACGGGCGGGGACCCGCAGACGGCGCGCAGCCTCGCGCTCCATCTGACGTTTGCCCGGCCGACGTACAAGGATCGCGACCAGGTGCCACAGGAGCTCGTCGACGCCGAGCGTGAGATCTTGCGCAGCTCGGACGAGGTGCAGAGCAAGCCGGAGAACGTCCGCGACAAGATCGTCGACGGGATGCTGAACAAGCGCTTCTACGGCGAGTCGGTGCTCAACGAGCAGACGTGGTACCGCGCGGACGAGTCGACGGCGACCGTCGGCCAGTTCCTGAAGGAGCAGGGGGTCGAGCTGTGCGACTACGCCTGGTACGCCGTCGCGTAGGCTCGCCCGAATGGCTGCATCGCTCCCCCAGCTGAAGCACCCCCGCGCGTTCAGGCGAATCCTGCTCAAGCTTTCCGGCGAGTCGCTGATGGGCGCGTCGGAGTACGGCCTCGACGCACAGACGGTCGACCAACTCGCGCGCGAGCTGGTCGAGGTGCGGGAGGACGGCCTCGAGATCGCGCTCGTGATCGGCGGCGGGAACATCTACCGCGGGATGGCGGCCGCGGCGGAGGGGATGGATCGGGCGACCGGCGACTACATGGGAATGCTGGCCACCGTTCTCAACTCGCTGGCCGTGCAGGAGGCGCTCGAGCGCCACGGCGCCGACACTCGCGTGCTCTCCGCCATCACCGTCCAGGAGGTCGCCGAGCCGTACATTCGGCGCCGCGCGGTGCGCCATCTCGAAAAGGGCCGGCTGGTGATCTTCGCGGCCGGGACGGGGAACCCGTTCTTCACCACCGACACCGCGGCCGCCCTGCGCGCGCTCGAGATCGGGGCGGAGGCGATCCTGATGGCCAAGAACGGCGTCCCCGGCGTCCTCGACGGCGACCCGCGGACGTCGCCCGAGGCGAAGCTGATCCCGTCGATCACCCACCTGCAGGCGATCGAGCGCGGCCTGAAGGTGATGGACACGACCGCGCTCTCGCTGTGCATGGACAATCATCTCCCGATCCACGTCTTCGAGCTGGCGCCGGGCAACATCTCGCGCGTGAGCCGGGGCGAGCCGATCGGAACAATCGTGGCCACACCCCCCGAAGGAGAGCGAGAACGGTGATCGAGGATTTCCTTTCGGACGCTGCCCAGCGGATGGACAAGTCGGTCGAGGCGACGCTCGAGCACTTCAACTCGGTGCGCACCGGCCGTGCGGCGCCTGCATTGCTCGACCGGATCACGATCGACTACTACGGGACCCCGACGCCGCTCAAGAACCTCGCGACCATCAACGCGCCCGAGCCGCGGCTGCTCACGATCCAGCCGTTCGACCCGTCGTCGATCAAGCAGATCGAGAAGGCGATTCAGGAGTCCGACCTCGGGCTGACGCCCTCGAACGACGGCAAGATCATCCGCCTCCCGATCCCCCAGCTGACCGAGGAGCGACGCAAGGAGCTGGTGAAGCTCGTCCGTCATATGGCGGAGGAAGGCCGCGTGGCGGTGCGCAACGTGCGTCGCGACGCGATCAAGCACCTCGAGGAGCTGGTTCGGAACGGCGATGTCGGCGACGACGACGAGCGGGCCGCAGAGCAGCGCGCGCAGAAGGTCACCGACGACCACGTGACGCGCATCGACGACCTGCTGAAGCGCAAGGAAGCCGAGATCATGGAGGTCTAGCTGCGACCTCCATGAAGCTCTTCACCCGCATCCGCACACTGAGCCGCATCCGGTCGGCGCCCGAGCCGGCGCTGCCGGAGGTCGCGCAATCCGTCGCGATCATCCTCGACGGCAACGGCCGCTGGGCCCGCCGGCGCGGCCTGCCCGTGGCCGCGGGCCATCGCGCCGGTGCGCGCACGGTGCGGCGGACGGTCGAGGCTGCCATCGACGTCGGCATCCACGATCTCGCCGTCTTCGCGTTCTCCACGGAGAACTGGTCGCGCTCGGAGGAGGAGGTCGACGCGTTGATGGACATCTTCGCCGAGACGATCGAGCGCGAGCTTCCCGATCTCGCGGAGCAGGGCGTGCGAGTGCGCTTCATCGGCCGGCGCGACCGGGCGCCGGAGCAGCTCCGGGTGCGGATGGCGGCGATGGAGGACCGAACCGAGCTGAACACGCGCATCAACCTGTGGGTCGCGTTCGACTACGGCGGCCGCGCGGAGCTGGTCGAGGCCGCGCGCCGGCTCGTCGAGAGCGGTGTCGAGCCGGAGGACATCGACGAGAACGTCTTCGCCGCGAACCTGTACGCCCCTGAACTTCCCGACCCCGATCTTCTGATCCGTACGAGCGGGGAGCAGCGCATCTCGAACTTTCTGCTCTGGCAGATCGCGTACTCGGAGCTCGTGTTCGTGGACAAATACTGGCCCGACTTCGACGAGCGCGACCTGCGGCGCGCGCTCGCGGAGTACGCCTCGCGCCGCCGACGGTTCGGCGGGCGGTGAGCTCGTTCGTCTCGCGGATCGTCGTCGCTGCGCTGCTGCTCCCGGTGGTGCTCGGCGCCGCGTACCTGGGAGGCTGGTGGATGTTCGCTGTCGTCGCAGTCGGGGCGGTGCTCGCGCTGCACGAGTTCTGGCTCCTCGCCCGGGTGCACGCACCGCTGGCGCTCGCCGGCTACGTCGGCGTGGGACTTGCGCTGGTCGGCGCGCAGATCGGGGGGTTCGAGTGGATGGTCGGCGGCATCCTGGTGACGCTGCCGCTCGCCTTCTGCCTGAAGCTCGTTTCGCGGGCGCGGCAGGCGCCGACCGCAGCGGTCAGTGCGACGATGCTGGGAGCGGTGTGGATCGGGCTCGGGCTCGCGTTCTTGATCCTGCTGCGCGCGATCCCGGACGAGGGCCGGCTCGTGCTCTTCACGGTGCTGCTGGCCGTGTGGGCCGGCGACACGCTCGCGTATCTCGGCGGTCGTCTGCTCGGCCGTCACAAGATGGCCCCCTCGACGTCGCCGGGAAAGACGTGGGAGGGCTTCGTCTTCGGGACGGCCGCGACGATTTTCGTCGCGTTCGTCGCGCTCTACAAGCAGCACTACCTGACGATCGGCCAGTCGATCGTGTTCGGAGTTGTGCTCGCGGTGGCCGCTCCGCTCGGCGATCTGTTCGAGTCGTTGATGAAGCGCGACGCGGGGGTGAAGGACTCGGGGCGGCTCCTCGGCGGCCACGGCGGGATGCTCGACCGTCTCGACGCGTTCCTGTTCGCGGCCCCGGCCGCGTACTTCGCGATCCTGGCCCTGACCTAGAGGCTTGATGTGAAATGCCGAACGCCTGTGGCTGGTGGCTGAGACACATCGCATCTCGGCCATGCCCGCAGGCATCCAGTTCCACATCGAATCTCTGGTCACGCTTTCGTAACGGTGCCTGTCACCTCGAGGATTCGCCGCTGAGCAGGCAAATCGAGGGGTTGTGTGAGTTTCCTGTAACGGCGGCTGCCGCCGGCGTCTCGTCGCCTCTTCGGGTGGGCACACTTCACGCGTGAAGCGGATCGCCCTCCTCGGTGCGACCGGATCGATCGGCCGCCAGGCGCTCGAGGTGATCGGCGCGGACCCGGAGCTCGACCTCGTCGCTGCGACCAGCGGGTCGACGCCGATCGACGGGCTCGCACCGCTCACCCAGGTCGGCGGTGATCCGGCCGAGTTGCTCGAGCGAGCGCAGCCCGATGTCGTCCTCAACGCGACGGTCGGGTTCGCCGGGCTCCCGGCCACGATGTGGGCGCTCGAGCACGGTGTCACGCTCGCACTCGCGAACAAGGAGAGCCTCGTGGCGGCCGGCGAGCTGGCGCTCGCCGCGCGCGCCCGCGGCGGGGGCGAGCTGCTCCCGGTCGACAGCGAGCACTCCGCGCTGTTCCAGTGCGCACGCGGTGGCGAGCCGGAGGGCGTCGTGTTGACGGCGAGCGGGGGGCCGTTCCGCGGCTGGACGCGCGACGAGCTCGCCGACGTGACGGCCGAAGAGGCGCTCGCGCACCCGACCTGGTCGATGGGGGTGAAGATCACGATCGACTCCGCGACGCTCGCGAACAAAGGCCTCGAGGTGATCGAGGCGCACTTCCTGTTCGGGCTGCCGTACGAGCGCATCGAGGTCGTGATCCACCCCGCCTCGATCGTCCACGGGCTGGTGCGCTTCCGCGACGGCGCCGCGCTTGCGCACCTCGGCTACCCGGACATGCGCGTCCCGATCTCCTACGCCCTGACGTACCCCGACCGCGGGCCGACGCCGATCCCGGCGCTCGACCTCGTCTCGTCCGGGCCGCTCGAGTTCTTCGAGCCTGACCTCGAGACGTTCCCCCTGCTCGCGCTCGCGCGCGAGGCCGGCGAGCGAGGGGGGACCTATCCCTGCGCGTTCAACGCCGCCAACGAGGTCGCCGTGGCGGCGTTCCTCGACGGCCGTATCAGCTTCCTGGAGATCGCCTCACGCGTCGCGGAGGTGCTCGAGCGCGTCGACGGCGGCGCCGCGCGGGACCTCGAGGAGCTCCGCGAGGTCGACACCCGTGCCCGCGACCTGGCTGTAATCACTGTATGAGCATTGCGATCGCGATCTTCGGGCTTGCGCTGCTCGTCCTGATCCACGAGGCGGGGCACTTCTTCGCGGCGCGTTGGGTCGGGATGACGCCGCGCAAGTTCTACCTCGGATTCGGACCGCCGATCGCACGCACGAGACGCGGCGGCGTCGAGTACGGCATCGGTTCGATCCCACTCGGCGGCTACGTGAAGATCCCGGGGATGAGCCGGCCGTCCCCCGGCGGCCTGACGTCGATGCTGACCGAGACCGAGCAGGCCGAGCACCGGGCCGAGCTCGCGCGCCTTGACGTTGCGATCGACAACGACGACGACGATGCCGCCAGGGCGGCACTCGAGGAGCTGCGGCCGACGTTCGGGTCGAGCGCCGCGTGGCAGGAGCTCGACGGACAGCTCGCCCCCGACGCGTACTGGCGACAGGCTACGTGGCGCCGCCTCGTCGCGATCGGCGCCGGGCCGGCCGTGAACCTCCTGTTCGCGATCGTCCTCTTCACCTGTCTGTTCATGGTCGCGACCACGCGCGACACGAGGATCGTCGGCCGTGTCGTCCCGCACACGCCGGCGGCAGCAGCCGGAATCCAGAAAGGCGACGAGATCGTCTCCGTCGCAGGCGCACGGGTCCCGCTCAAGGAGATCCCGGCGAGGATCCGCGCCACCGCCGGCCGGCCGTTCACCCTCGTCCTCGAGCGCGACGGACGGCGCGTGCCGATCATCCTGCGCGCGCGCATGAGCGACGGCGCGTACAGGATCGGAGTCGCGTTCGAGTCGAGAACGGGCGCCGGAGAGTCGCCTCCGGCGGCGCTGCGCGACGCGCTCGGCCTGACGTGGGGCGTGACCTCCGACACCGTCACGGGCATCGGCCACCTCTTCGCCGGACGCGACACCAATCAAGTGTCGAGCTCCGTCGGGATCGTGCGCGTCTCGGCCGCAGCGTGGCGGGAAGGGCTGCGCGACTTCCTGCTCGTCCTCGGCTTCGTCAGCCTTGCGCTCGGGCTGCTCAACCTGCTCCCAGTGCTCCCGCTCGACGGAGGGCACATCGTGATCGCACTCGTCGAGAAGGTCCGCGGCCACACGTTCAGGCAGTCGGTGTACCTGCGCTACACCGTCGTCGGGCTCGCGCTCTTCGGCGTGCTGATGTACTTCGGCCTCCGCAACGACCTGTTCGGCGGCGGAGGTTAGAGGCTCTACGCCCGCCACGCGACGAGCGGGATCTCCATCTCCTGCGGCGAGAGGCCGCCGTGCTGGCCGCGCAGGTGCTGCACGAAGCGACCCGGCTCGTGCCAGTAGACCGCCTCGCCCACGCGCGGGAGGACGACGAGGTCGGCCAGGCGGGCACGCAGGCGCTCGCCGGGCGCTGCGAACGCCCGCGCCTCGATCAGCTCCTCCGTGGTGAGCACGGCAGCGGTGCCGTCGAGCCGGGCGGCGAGACCGTCCTGCACCCGTTGGAGCTCACCGGGCCGGACGTGCAAGAAGAGGTCGCGGCACGACCCTGCGGGCGCGAGCGGCTTGCCGTCGGCGCCTTCGGCGAGCAGTCCCGCCAGCTCCGGCCAGAGCTCGTTCACGTACACCGTCCGGGTGGGGTCGACGGCGGTCATCCCGTGATCCGACGTGAGCAGCACGAGCGTCCCCTCAGGAAAGGTGGTTTCCTCGAGCATCGAGAGCATGGCGTCGAACGTCGCGAGCGCCGCCGGGTCGTCCGGCCCGAGCTCGTGCATCAGCGAGTCGACGTGCGGGAGGTAGACGACGGCGTAGGCACGGTCCGCCGCGGCGACCGCCTGCGCGGCCAGCTCGTAGGCGTGCCCGACCGACGTGTACGCGAGCCCTCGCACGTTCTCGAGCAACACGCTGCTCGCGGTCGAGCCGTCGATCTCCTCCGGGTGCACGGTGGACGACTCGATCCCGGCGGCGGCGAGCCGCTCGTAGAGACCGCTCGCCGGATAGAGATCGGCCGGGTCGAGGACGCCGGTGAGCGAGTCCCGCCGCTTGTCGCCCGCGAAGGAGAAGAGGAGCGGCGTGATCAGGCGATTCAGGCTCGGCTCGAGCTGGTGCCACTCGTACAGGCCGTGTTCGGCGAGCGGCAGCCCGCTGTGGATCGTCGCAACGTGGGCCGTGGTGGTCGACGGGAACTGGCTCGTCAGCTGCGTGACCAGACCATCGGCCTGGGCGCGCCGGACGAGGGCGTGCTCCGGCAGCTGCTCGAAGAAGCTCCAGCCGAACGCGTCGAGGTAGACGAGCACGACGCGATCCGCACGCTCACCGAGGAAGGGCTCGGACAGCGGAGTCCCGTCCGCCGCGTCTCCGGTCAGGGCGTGCTCGACCGTGGCAGGAAGCTGGTCGAAGCAGCGGCGCTCCCGCTCCGGGAGCCTGAACCCGTCCATCGTTCCAGGCTATCGCCGCAGATAACCTGACCCGGTGAGCAGCGAACGGTGGGTCGACGTCGCAGGCATACGGATCGGAGGCGGTGCACCGGTCGTCGTCCAGTCGATGACGCTTACGAAGACGCACGACGTCGAGGCGACGACGGCGCAGATCGCCGCTCTCGCGAGCGCCGGGTGCGAGGTGGTCCGAGTCGCCGTCCCGAAGAGCGAGGACGCGGACGCGCTGCCGCGGATCGTTCGCTTCTCGCCTCTGCCGGTGATCGCCGACATCCACTTCAACGCGTCGCTCGCGCTGCGCGCGATCGACGCCGGAGTTGCGGCGGTGCGCATCAATCCCGGGAACATCGGCGGCCCCGACAAGGTGGCGGAGGTAGTCAAGGCCGCCAAGAAGGCCGGCACGCCGATGCGGATCGGCGCCAACTCGGGCTCGCTCCCGAAGCACCTCACGGAGCTCGCGCAGCAGGACCAGGCGGAGGCCCTGGTCGAGGCGGCGCTCGAAGAGGTGCGGCTGCTCGAGCAGCTCGGCTATCGCGATTTCAAGATCTCCGTCAAGTCGAGCCACGTGCCGACGATGATTCGCGCGTACCGGCTCCTGGCAGCGAAGGTCCCGTACCCCCTTCACCTCGGCGTGACGGAGGCGGGCACGCCCTACTCGGGCGCGATCAAGAGCGCGGTGGGGATGGGCGCACTGCTCGTCGACGGCATCGGCGACACGATCCGCGTCTCGCTGACGGCCGACCCGGTCGAGGAGGTGAAGGCCGCCTACGAGATCCTCAAGGCGCTCGGACTGCGCGAGCGCGGGCCGGTGATGATCGCGTGCCCGAGTTGCGGCCGCGACAACGTCGGCGTGCAGCAGCTGGCGGAACGCGTGGAGGAGCGTCTGCGGACGTACCCGGAGGCGTTCGAGGTCGCTGTGCTCGGCTGCGCGGTGAACGGCCCGGGCGAGGCGGGTGACGCCGACTTCGGGATCGCCGGCGGCCGCGACGTCGGCTTCATCTACGGCCACGGCCGCGTGCTGAAGAAGGTCTCGAGCGACATCCTCGTCGACGAGCTCTTCCACGAGATCGACCGGTGGATCGCAGACGGTATGCACCGCCCGAAGCGCCTGAAGATGGCCAAGCCGGCGGCACTCGCGATGGCCGAGGCGTCGGCAATCCCGCTCGAAGCCTGAGGATCACGGCCGCCGCCCGCGGGCGGTAGCCTGGAAAGGCAACGATGATCGCCCGCGCTTCACAGCTCTTCCTGCCGACCCTGCGCGATGCGCCGGCCGACGCCGAGGCGGTCAGCCACAAGCTGCTCGTGCGCGGCGGGTTCATCCGCCAGGTCGCCGCGGGGGTCTGGACGTTCCTGCCGCTCGGCTGGCGCGTGCACCGCAAGGTCGAGCAGATCGTCCGCGAAGAGATGGACGCCATCGGCTGCCAGGAGATGCTGATGCCGGTGTTGACGCCGGTCGAGCTCTGGCAGCAGACGGGGCGCGATTTCATCGAGGAGCTCTTCCGGCTGAAGGATCGCAAAGGAGCCGAATACATCCTTCCGCTGACGCACGAGGAGACCGTGACGTTTCACGCGCGCGAGCTCCAGAGCTATCGGCAGCTCCCGCAGATGCTCTACCACTTCTCGATCAAGGAGCGCGACGAGCCGCGCCCCGGCAAGGGTCTGATCCGCCTGCGCGAGTTCATCATGAAGGATGCGTATTCGTTCGACCGCAACGAGGACGGGCTCGACCTGAGCTTCCGTAAGCAACGCGAGGCGTACCACCGGATCTTCGACCGCATCGGCCTCGTCTACCACGAGGTCGAGGCCGAGCCGGGGATGATGGGCGGCAAGGAGTCGTACGACTTCCTCGCGCCCTCCGGTGCCGGCGAGAACACGCTTGTCACGTGCGAGAACGGGGACTTCGCAGCCGATCTCGAGATCGCCCGCACGATTCCCCGGCCGCCGGAGCTCCCCGCGCCGCTCGCTGCGCCCGAAGAGGTCGAGACGCCGGGGGTGACGACCTGCGAGGCGCTTGCCGAGTTCCTCGGCATCGACGTCGCGGCGACCTCGAAGGCGATGCCGCACGCGAAGCTCGACGGAACCGTCGTGCTCGCGCTGATCCGCGGCGACGACCGGCTCGAGACGGCGAAGCTCGCGGCCGCGTTCGGCCAGCCGCTGTGGCCGGCGACCGACGAGCAGATTCGGGCTGCTTTCGGTGCATCCGGAGGATCACTGGGCCCGGTCGCCTTCGACGGTGACGTGATCGCTGACCTCACGCTTCAGTCAGGGCAATACGTCGCGGGCGCAAATCGCGACGGCTTCCATCTGCGGGGCGTCGAGGCCGGGCGCGACTACAACGCGCGCTTTGCCGACCTGCGCGCGTCAGCCGAGACCGACACGTGCCCAGACTGCGGCGGCCCGCTCCGTTTCCAGACCGCGATCGAGGTGGGGCACATCTTCAAGTTCGGCAGCCGCTACTCGGAGCCGCTCGGCGCGACGTTCGTCGATGAGGACGGCAAGGAGAAACCGCTCGTCGGCGGCAGCTACGGGATCGGCCCTGCCCGGGTCATGGCGGCGATCGTCGAACAGTTCAACGACGACAACGGCATCGTCTGGCCGGCTGCGATCGCGCCCTACGACGTCCACGTGGTCGTTCTGGCCGGCGCCGAGGAGATCGGCGAGCGCGCGGCACAGGTGCTGTCGGATGCAGGGCACGACGTCCTCCTGGACGACCGCGACCAGCGGCCGGGAGAGAAGTTCGCCGACGCCGACCTGATCGGGATCCCCGTCCGGGTGACTGCGGGGAAGAAGAGCCTCGAGGACGGCGCCGTCGACGTCCGGCGGCGCGGCACCGGGGAGGAGCGGCGTGTGGCCGTGCCCGACCTGGGGAAGGAGATCTAGCGATGGCGAGGCGCCGGCGTTATGCGAACGAGGCGTTCGGCCCGGCGGTCGAGCGTCTCATGAACGAGTCGGGCGTGACCTACCGCGCCCTGGCGGCCAAGACGGGCCTGTCGGCCGGGTACCTGAACCACCTCGTCCACGGGAACCGCCCGGTGCCGTCCAACGACGTCGTCAGGACGCTGGCCGAGGCGCTCGACGTGGAGCCCGAGTACTTCCGCGAATACCGGGTGCGGGTGATCACCGAACGGCTCGAAACCATGCCGGATCTGGTCGATCGCCTGTTCAAGCGCCTGAACGGCTGAAGGTCCAGCTAACCCCGGACGCCGCCCGGCGTCTTACCTTCATGCCCGGTGGGGTCCCGGCAAACGACCACTGGGGGGTTGGGGGCCCCACCGAGCGCCTGCTCGAAAGCGGCGACGCCTGCCGTCGCCCCCGACCCCCAGAGAATACGCCTTTTTCGACGCTTGCCTAGATCCTCCGAGGGGAGCGCAGGGCCCCGGAGGGTAGAGGGATAGCTCCGGGGCCGCGCACCACTGACCATGGCCGTGGCGAAACGACCATCGCGCGACGCTACTCGGAATGCCCCTGCCTAGGCAAGCCCTTCGAGTGCCAAGAGGCCGGCAGGTCAGTTGAAGTGCGTGAGGTGCGGCCAGAGAGCCGTCCACGACGCGGTCGGGCGACAGAGGAGCACCGGCAACCCTTGTTCGTCGTTGTCGAGCCCGACGCCGTTGTCGATGGTGGCGAGCCGGCGGCAGCCCGCGAACGCGGGCGCTGCGTCGGCCGGTCCGCCGAACCCGAGCACGAGCGCGTGGCCGTCTCGGGCGGGCGGCCGCCCCCATTCGCTGAACCCGTTATGACCGCTGTAGGCGCGAGGCAGGCCGTGCGACCGGCCAAGGACGTCGATCGCGCCGGCCTCGCCGTAGTTGCCGGTGAAGATCGCCGTCCGGCTCCGCACCGGCGCCGGGAGTGCGCTCCACGCCTTCGACACCGTCGCGATGAACCGCGGCCAGCCCACCGTCTCGCCCAGGTCGGGGTTGATCGCGAAGGCGACGCTTCCCTGGAGCGAACGCTCGGGCAACAGCGGGAGCGCGATCACGGCGGAGACGGCCGCGCTGACGGCGATCGCGGCGACGAGCAGCGGCATCCGGGCCCTGGCGCGGGTCGTCCAGTCCGCTGCCGGCAGCGCCCCGATGCCGAGCAGCACGGGGTAGAGGCTCGCGAGGTAGTAGGCCTTGCCGTCGCCGGCGATGTACGCCACGCCGAGCAGTGCATAGGTCGCCGGAACGAACCGCAGGGCACGTAGCGACGCGCGCCGGAACGGGGCTGCGAGCCCGGCGACCCACACCGGCACGAGCACCACGCTGACCATGACGAGCTGGAACGGGATGAACCCGATGCGGCCGCCCTCGGCCGAGCCCGCGATGTTGCGCGCCACCGTCAGCTGGGGCCAGCCGTGGTCCTGCTGCCAGATCGCGTAGGGCGCGGCAAGGACGAGAGCCGCGGCGATGCCTCCTGCCGTCCACCAGGACCAGAGGACCGACCGGGGGCCGAGCACGAGCAACGTCACGACGACGGCGGCCGCGACGAAGACGACCTGGGGCTTCGCCTCCGACCCGACCCCGACGACGACGCCTGCTGCGAGCATCGACGGGCCGCTGCGACGGACGACCGCGCGAATCACGAGCCAGAGCAGAGCGGTAGTGCTGAGGAGGTCGAAGGTCGTCGTCGTCACGAAATGCCCGACCGCAAGGGCGACTCCCGACGACGCCGTGCACGCCGCGGCGATCAGCTGGGCCCGCCGGCCGCCGCCGAGCTCGCGCGCCACGAGCGCGGCGATGACCGTCGTCGCGCCGGACACGAGCGCCGAGGGGATGCGCAGGAGGAGCGGCGATCCCGGCGAGAGCGCGTGCATCGCCCAGGCGAGCAACGGAACGAGCGGCGGCTGGTCGGGGTACCCGAAGGCGGGATGCGAGCCGGCGACGATGAAGTAGAGCTCGTCGCGATGGAAGCCGTAGCGGGTGCTCGTCGCGGCGAGCACCACCAGCAGGACGCCCGCGACGACCCAGACCCAGCGGGAGAGGCGAGGCACGCAGCGCCAGCCTACGCGGGGCTGCGTGGC